>Ga0247838_1000127_pt1 | contig 115161 bp, 103 predicted proteins | sample LaCruzMarch2015__5_FD_189097 | JGI IMG/M metagenome (GOLD analysis project Ga0247838, IMG submission 189097) | Freshwater microbial communities from meromictic Lake La Cruz, Castile-La Mancha, Spain - LaCruzMarch2015_15m | ecosystem: Environmental > Aquatic > Freshwater > Lake | place: Spain...
AAGAGTGGTTGTGGTTGTTGGAGAAGGAGTTGCTGTTAGAGTTAGCGTTGTAGTTGGTGTGGCCGTTGGTGATGGGGTTGCACCTGGAGGTGTTGGAGTAGGTGTAGGTGTCGGAGTTGCCGTTGGAGTACCGAGACATAAAACAACACCATTAATTAACTCGTTTCTTGTAACCGATACAAAATATGGTGTTGCACCTGTTGAATTAATGTAAATATCAAAAGGACCAATAGCGTTAGATGTGTTAGGAAGCCTGACGATAAAACACTCCGAACCGGTAACATTTACCTGTTGTTCAACGGAGGTGTCACACCCATCCGCCCTATTGACACATATAATAGTTTCTAACGCCATGATTTTCTATAATAAATACTAAAGATTACCTCTTTTTAATTTTTATTAACACCTTTTTTCCATTTTATGAAACCAACTCCAATGTTGGTTCCGCAGCACAATTAGTTTCAATAACCGTTGTTTCAAATAAACAAGATGATTCTGTCACCGTCATGGTTACCACACAACTTGCAGATTCAACTGAAATTATAAATCCACAACCGAATGAACAATCTAAAATCACAAATTTTTCACACCCATTATTATCAATAAGGGTGACCATAATCTGTGGTGCAGAATTAAATAAAGAAGGCGGATAAAAACGAGCCGCAGGAGGAATTACTCCTGTGTTTGTTATTGTACCAATTAAAGTTGAATTGTTTCCATAGATGTCAGAAACAAATACACTTATTGGAACACTACCAGAAACCGCTTCAATTCTTATCTGTGTCATGTCAAGCAAATGATGTCATATACTATAATTAGTTTGACACTCAATTCTTGACCGATGATTGAACTATTTGGATTAGCGGAAATCGAAATTTGATTTGTCAATGGGTCTATCGTTACTGATAATACTCCACTAACACCCTGAAGTAAGTTGGTAATTTCGGTAAACCAAGTGTTGTCACTTGGGACATCCACCAAAGTAGTTCCTGTGTAGAATGTGTTACTTATTACAGTGTTTTGAGGTTGAACTTCCACCTGTGCGGTAAACACCGCAGATAATAAAGTACAATTTGTATTACCTGAGGTGAGGTCATTGAAACCTTCAACCAAAATTTGATTTATTCCGTGTTTGGTCGGAGAGAGAATATTGAATACCTCAGAACCCATAGTGTAGGTCTGATAAGTAACACACTTTGCGTTACATTCAATACTTGTTTGTCTGGCAAGGGAACATCCATTAACATCTTGAACAATTAGGGTATAAGTCCCCCCCGTTAAACCCGTGACAGAAATGTTCTGTGGGTTACCTTGAATATTATTACTCCAAGTGAAGATGTATGGTGCAATTCCTTGGGTGATAAATGCCGTAAGGGTACCTTCACTCCCTGAACCACAAGATGTGGAATAAAGTGAGAAGTCCACCGCAGGGGTGGATGTCATCGTAAATGGTGTTGAGAGGGTGCATCCCGAAGCATCTGTAATACTCAAGAGGTGTTGACCCACAGTTACATTTGAAAAGGTTACAGTGGTTAAAAATGAACCAACAATATTGTTTGTTCCGTCAATGGAATAGGTGACGGGTAAGGTTGCCCCTGATGAAATCGTAACATCTAAGATTCCTTGGGGGTTACCACAAGTTGAACCTGTTATGGAAAGGGATGTCGTGAATTTTTCCTCGGCAATTAAGGTAACTTCTGTTGAATATACACAACCTGTGGTGTCTTCAACAAAAATGGTATAAGTACCGGTTTCTAAATTTGGAAATACTTCGGTTGTTTGATTACTTGTTACAACATCGGTATTTGCGTTGGGGTCAATTAAAGTATAGGTATATGGTGAAACTCCTCCGATTACCTGAACAGTGATACTTCCGTTTGTTGAGGAACATACGGAATTTGTGGTTGATACATTAACCGATGATATTCCTCCTGGACTTGTTATGGATGTGGTAGCGTTAAAACTACAAAGTGCGGCATCGGTTACTTGGAAAGAATAGTTTCCACTTGATAATCCTGATATAGTGAGACTTGTTGCATATGAAATTTCAACATATCCCGTACTTGCAGAATAGTAGTACGGTGCTGTCCCCCCCGTTATGATAATGGTAACACTTCCGTTTGCTTCGAAACAAGTGGGAGGTACTGAGGTAAATGCCCCAAGACCGACGGGTTCAACTTCCGTCACAAAAGCATTTTGTGTTGCCTGACATCCGAAAAAGTCGGTAACCTGAACCGAGTACACTCCAGTTGTCAACCCTGTAATACTACTTGTTGTTTGTCCGTCATTCCACAAATAAGAGAACGGTGGGGTACCTGTTACGCCCGTTACAAATATTTTACCAATTGGAAAGGTATTACACGAAGCATCAGGGACAACATACAACCCATAGTTTAATGGTGAAGATTGTTGAACAATAAAGTTTTGGCTGTAACCTGTTGCGCCGCCTAAATCAAATCCGTATAGGTAGTAAGTACCCGCAGATAAACTTGTAAATTCGACAGTACCCGTGTTTGTGACCGCCGAGGTGATATAGGTGTCATCCCCTGTGTATAGATAGTAGTTTGTTGTAGCAAAAACCGATGAAGATGTCCCCGTGACTGAACCATTGTCTAAACCACAAGTGGTTGAATTGACATTCAATACCGAAACACATAAACAGTCCGATACAATGATATTAATAAAAAACTCACTGTTGACCGGAAGTTGTGAATCGTTGGCTCTAACAAAATATGTTCCCGCTGGGAGATTGTCTTTAAATGCCCCAAGACCCAATTCAGGATTGTACCAATCAAAAGTATATGGTGGAACCCCACCCAATGGTTCTATAAGGACAGCACCAAATCCAGTTTCACAAGCTCCCGTTACATTTAAGGTGTAATCAAACACCAATCCGTTACCAAATGCCGGTAAACTTGAGGACGGCGTAGGGGTAACAGATGGTGGCGTCGAAGACGGTGTTACAGGAATTGTGGTTGAAGTGGGGGTAGGAGTCGACATCTTATGCTACGATTAGTTCTTCCTCTAATTGACTTTGAATTACTTCAGGACAATCAAGACTTATGTTTATTCCCACACTAAGGGATACCTCTTGTAAAGAATTCTCCAACACACAATTCAAATTGGTAATTGTAAGAAAGTTCCCATTTAAAGTATAAGTGTATCCGTACTGATATAAATTATTAAGATTATTAATTAATGTTTGTCTCCAAAGTAATGCTGTTGGTACATCATTAATACCATAACCTTGATAGAATGGAACACTTATAATAATTTGGTTTCCGATGGTTAAATTAAGTGACCATTCAGATGAAATTGAGTTAGGATTGTATAACCCTTGGTTTGACCCTATCGAAATCAAATAGTTATTGACCCTGTTTGTTAAAATCGATTGGAAGTCAGAAACCGTAACATCACCATTTAACCAAGGAAAAATGAAGAAGTCCACATATTCAGTATTACAATCGTAATCGAATATGTTGGAGATAATAAAACAAGGTTGTGATTCAACAGGAATCAACTGACAACCCCTTTGTCTACGATAAACGAATTTCTGTTTGTGGAAAATAGAATTTTCCAATCTTGTTCCCGCGTTCCAAAGAGTAGTGGCAGCAATCATCTGTTCAATTAACTTGGGCCAAAAAGGACCCATAGCATCAACATACTCAATTAACTTTTGATAGGTATATTTGTTGTTTGGTAAACCAACAGTCTGTTCAGATTGGATGTACTTCCAAAAGATAGATTGAAGTGTTGGATAACCCCCCGTTTTACCATCGGTGATATAAAGACGATTACGGGCGTTAATCATATTTTGCCAAAATGTCTGATAAAATTCAAAGAATGTTTTCTTCTGTGGCTCAGGGTCAATAAAGGTATCATCGATTCCACCGGGTGAGGGGAAGTTAGCCGTGAAACCTGACTCAGGAATTGGGTAGTTGTACAATCTTGATTGATTCCAAACATCATACGCCAATCCCTGACCGACATTCATAAATAAATCTATGTTCTTAACATTAAGAACAAGTTTTTCATCATCGGTAAAGTAATAAGCCTCGTAACCTGATTGAGTATCAACTCTTAACCTGTTGTCAGTTTGTAGCCAAGATTTTTTGTTATCAGGAACTTTTCTCAGTTTGTAGGAATCCGTCATATACGGAAATTGTTCATACCTTTGAAGGTATATTCCACCATATGTGAAGGGTTGAAGTTGAGTTTGAACATCCACATTTTGACCGGTAAAGACATCACCAGTCACTGTGACTTGGTTAGGACTTCTGTGGTCGGGGGTTTGCTCATACCAACCAGCACCTTCTTGGAAAAACACACCATTGGTTCCAGTTGGGTTAGGGGATTGAGGAAAACCAAGTTCATCGACAGGATAGTCGTTTCTTCGGATATTAACAGTTTGGAAAGTGGTAGATGTAGTGTAGGCAGTGAAGAGTTGACCTCTTATTGAGAATGTATTACCAGGTGATAGCGCTGGTTGTTCATTAATGAATGTTCCCCCCGATAACTGAGCAAACTGAGAGTTAAAGTTTTCCATATTAACTCTTTGGTCAGCCAAGTAGATGTACTCATTAAAATCTATAAGTGCTTCGGGAGCTCCGATTAAACGAAGTAAAAATTCAATTGACCTTCTTGTACCTTTTGATTTAAAAAGGTATGCCGAGTTTAATACTAAGTTTCTGTAGAATTGATAATTTAATTCAGTCGGAGTCTGAGCCCTCGAAAAACCGGGGTATTCAATTTGTGTGGTATTACCAAATACACTCGAAAGAAAATCTTCGTTTGTAATTGGTGAGAAATTGTTACTCCACCCTAAGGTTTGAGATAAGTTAAATAACAATTGGGAGGGGATATCATTTTGTGGTACATAATGAACTGAGTTCATGTTTGCCAACGCATCGATATATTGTTTGATTTGGTCAAAACTCCTGCCGTAAATTTGAAGGATTTTTTCAACCTTTTGACCTAAGGTATCAAATTCTTTGATTGAATCTGTTACCAAAAATCTTGAAATAAGATTTGTCTTGTAGGTATCCAAATCTTCCGCAACATCGGCAAGTCTTGTAAGATAATTGTCAAATCTAAATGAACTAATATCTAAGTTATAGTTACCATCTTTAGGGAAAGTTACTTGAACATAAGATGTGTAGAACTGACCCCCTTGGTTTTGTGCCGGTACTTGGAAATTGGCTGTGTATTCAGGACGGATAAGACGGTTCATTAAAAACTGTTCAACCTCGTCATAGTTTTCTTGGAAGACTTTATCAACAATGTAATTGCTTGGTCTAATCAAAAAGTCCTCATCAGTACTTGAAACACCCGAAGCAAATGCAGACCCCGAAACAACAAACTCCAAGTTTCCTGAAATCTGTGTGGCAGGTGCAACATAATCTACAACAGGATATGTCTGTCCTTGGTAATCTAAAACATAATTTAAAAAACCACGAGTTAAATTTCTGTATTGTGATGTTTCAATCTCCCTCACCATCATGTTAGTTGTTGCACTCTGTGAGAACTCTATCTGAAATGGATTGTATACACTACCAACAGGAATTATGAATGTTGTTTCATCTTCGATAGGGTCATAGGATATGTTTGTTGCAGTTTGACCTGTTGTAAAATCTGGCATCACCTTACGGATATCCAAAGCTGCAGGAAAGAAATTAATAATATGTGTAACCGAAACTTGTAATCTCTTGGCTAATGAACCATATAAAGAAAAGTTAAGAACTTGGGAAACATCATAATTCGGATAAACTCTAAATTGTGTTTGAATGATTCTTCTACTTTCCTCCATGGAGTTTATATCCAAATCCTCTAAAGAAATCGGATTGGAGAATGTACCAATAAAAAAAGTCCTGTTTACCTTTTCAGTTACCGAGGTGGTAAAGTCAAATACCGACGAAGTAAGTCCGCCCCCTTCGACAAGTTGAAAACCAACTATGTCGTCAAACACACCCGTACCGTTACCGGGTGCTGGAGGATAAAAAAACTTCGTCGTATTAACCGCCATTACCCGACTATTGTTGTGAAGTTTTTAGTAAAATCAATGTTAGCACCCCTATCTTGACGAACCTCATATAGAAGAGCGTTAAATTGGTCACGAATTTCAAACAAGTTGTATTGTTTGTAGATATTGTTATCGCTGTCGTAGATAGTGTAAATTCCATCTTCAATACTCTTGGTTTGATTTCCGTAAAGGGCAATTGCCAAAGATGAAATATCGTACTCAACCATGTCAACCTCAATGGTTACAGGGTTAAAGAAAGTATTCGAAATAATAATGTTTTGAGCAGGTTGACCAATAAATGGTGTTGCGTTCGGTTTATTGGTCGGTGATGACGATGGTGAAACCGTACAGAACATAAGGTTAGTAACCCCGTCAACATAGCGATAACGGATTGCTTTCTGTGTTGTATTAACCTGATTGACAACCACCGGCTCACAAAAGAAATTTGAAGTTATAATTCTAAAAAAGTTTGGAATCTTGGAACCGTCAGAGTTTAAGTATTCCACTCTAAAACCAATCAATCCTTGTGGTGTAAACTTATTTCTAAATTGGCTAGGCACATTAGTAAGGTCTACAATAATACCTTTAACATTGGGAAGAGCCGACAACACCCCACAATCTGTAATTGATGTTCTGATTTGTGCGGGTCTTAACATCATAGTGTATATCCCCACCTGATTAAAAACATCAGCTGGTAGGGTAAGGTTGTATAATCCACCCAAAACTTCCACATTAGCATTACCGCCAGTGGTTGCGTTATTAAAGTAAGGTCTAAGAACCGATGGTGCGTCCAATGATGTTAACACAAAATCAGCTGTTTCATCCCTTGAGGGTGTATAATTCAAGATGATTTCTACATCTTCAGGAGATACATCCGCCGTTCTTAGTGTACCATAGGTTCCGATTGCCATTTGAAAAGTTTCTTATTTTTATAAATAGTTTATCCCTTATTTTCTATGGTGTAATATCCATAACCATAGTTTATTAACCCTGAAAGGGTAGATACCTCACCCAATCTTTGAATTTGTTGGTAAACAGTGTTTTTACCCCTTTCAACAAATACAGTGGTAATAATCTGTGGTTGGTCCTGAATTTTAATTAACAACTCGTCCTTTGTTATCGGCACGGCAGTTAACATATCACTTGTAAACCCACTACTATTTTGGAAGTAGATACTCGACCCATCCGAATAGTCATAGTAATTTGTATCTTGAATGGTATATGCAGTAAACACCGAATTCATATCGGTAATCACCCCATAAGGTTGAGCGTTTTGGAAAACAGGAACACCAACTTGGTATTCAACAGGTCCATACAATGCAAGTTCCGTTACCCTTGATGATGTTAATCCCGAAACAACAAAAGGGACTTGAGTATATCCTGAAGAAATTTCACTCTCCACAGTGTTAACCGCATCTCCTGAGAAAATGTAATCGTAACTCACAGGTGTGTTAGCCCAACTTCCCCCCAAAGGAGTAAAAAACGCCCTACCTAACGGGTTATAAATAACCGCATTGGTAAATGGTACTTGAATAACCTTAGAAACAGTGTTAACCCCAAACGGAGTGGTCTGTTTCATAGTAATTGTATACCCCGAAGTTGTATTAGGATAAACATGGGACAAAGTATCACCAGTGAAAATCTCGTCGGGGGTATTATCCCCCCAGTTTATCGTATAAGCGGCAAGTTCCAAGTAAGTGGCTGCCCTATCGGAAGAATTGTAAACGGTATAGACATACGGAGAGGTTGTAGCTGCCGTGAAAATAAAATTCGTCACCACATCTTTCTGCTCCGCAGCACCATCAAACGGAGAGTAGTATCCCAAATCAATGGTGGTCTCGGTGAGCATAATACACAAACTAAGTCCCGTCATAATGGAACTACCGTTTGTACCCCCACTTAAAATCTGAGACATTCCTGAGTAAACCCCAATGGTCTCACCACTTATATCAACAAAAGATAAATCTGATGTGATATTCGCTGGTCCAACAACAAAACGATAATCAGCCATTTGGTCCTACATATTCATACCATTTTATGGGAGTTGTTGTACCTACTCTATCAAAGGTTATTATGTCATAAACGACATATTTTTGACTCGGATAATCTAACTTATACAAGTAGTAAAAATTGAAAGTATTATTCACCGAAAAAGAATTGATGTTCTGAAGACTCTGTGGACGATTAATCATCCTAACAAATTGACCTGTCTTAGCATTGTAAAACTTACAAGAAACATAAAACTCATCCAAGTTAAGGTATTCTCTCGATTTCAACCAATACAAGAAAAACCCATCAGTATCACCAACAAAATCCAAAGAATATGCCGGTTTGTTAATTAAAACATTCTCACCTTGCATAACAACCGGCATCTGTTCTCCCTGAGTGGTAGGGATAATAACTGTCAGATAATTGGTCTGACCTACCTGACTTGGTGAATTGTAAAAGTCTAACTTAAAGAAACTTTTACTAAACGCATTTGAATAGTAATAAATTTCATTGTAGGTAAACCCCTCCGCATTGTAATCACTAATCCAATTCTGAGTTGACCCCGTTCCATTGATTGTCCCACCCGAGAAGAAATTAAACTCGTAATTAATACTTGTTCTTATTGTCGAGGGGGGTTGAATCACATTTATGGTGGGAGGAATAAAAGTATATCCCGAGTGAGAAAACCTTGTTGTTTCAAAATCAATTCCCAAACCAGCAATATCCTGATTGATTTGAGCCTCTAATTTATTAATCTCATTTTCAGTATCCAACAATTCCCAATCGAGCATAACAGGAATCTGAAGAACTTTGTCTTGATTGGTTAAACCCAATTTAATCTGATACTTATTCACAATCGTCTATTATTGGTTGAATTGCAATGTTGAATCCACTCAACAGATTTTGGAAGTTTCCTCCCTCAGGAATCAACCTGAATATCTGATTTGAGAACGGATAATGTGCTCGGTTTAGGTATGGGAAGTTAACTCCTCGGTCTAATTCATCAAACTCCCCATATGAATAAGGTTCTCTAAATCTAAAAGTTTGGTCTTGGGAAGAAAAAAATGCCCAATTTGGAATGTTTTCAACTCCTTGGGCTGGTGCGGTTTCGATATAATCTGAAAATACTTTGACCACCATAGGATTATGAGGGAGGTAATAGTACCCTTGAGAATTGGATGTTGGTATTGACTCTGTTGTAAAAATATCTTGATTAAAATTAATTTTTTGTACATATCTTGACACCACCAACTCTGTTTGAGTGTACTCGTTCCACTCACAATAATCACCATCAATTAATTCACCCTCATTTAATACCCTGTTGTAGTAGAAAGTTTCAGTTGTTCCGTTGGTTAGTGTATAAGAATCAACAGGGATATTAGTGTAACAATCTTGATTGGTATCTGACCACCAACTATCAGAGATATTTTGAATGTTAAATACCCAACCCTGTTTTAACCCAAACCCATTATTTGGCTTGTTAAAATACCCACTATAACCTTTGTTCACTACTGACAAAAATATTTCACCAACAGGACGATTTTGGTTATCGGTAATACCACTTAATACTACATCTTGTGATACGGTTACTGTGTAAGTTAAGGAGCTCGTTTTTTGTGAAATCCTTGTGATATTATTGGGGGTAATTGAACTGTATTCTAATTTTCTTTCATTAGTAAATGCATTGAGTTCAAACCCTGTTTTATTAACAATTACATTATTCTCATTTAATAATATTCTGTTTTTTCTTACATAATATTTTGAACGAGTCTCGGTAATATTGTTTGGGTCCAAAACCCTTTTAAAGGTACCAGTTATACCATTAGCAAAAGTGTTTCCTGTATATCCTATATTCAAGATATTAAACACAAAATTCGAACTATCATAATTTGAATTACCAAATGAAAAGACTTCGAAGACGGTCTGTTGGTCATAACCAAATGAAAGTTCAACAAAATTTCCTTCAATCAAGTTATGTGGCATTAAACATTGAAATGATATGATATTTGCACCACCTTGTGTGGATGCCGATACTATAAAAGGGATACCATCACCCGACAACCAATTTATTGTGGTGTTTTCATATGTTCCCTCCATGGGTATGTCATAATCGTTCAGAGCGGAATAGGTAATATAGTAAGACCAGTTGTAGGTATACGCACTCGAAGCCTGATAGTCAAAATGTCCATCACGGACATTGGGACGGAACATATCGAATTCATAAAACTGAGGAAATCCCCCCCAAACACCACTTAGTTTAGATTGTGTTGGGTCGACATAATATAAATTGTTCTTAAATGGATTATACTCGGTGGTACCTGTATATGTATTATCATACAAATATTGAATCTTAAATGTCGGTCTAAATCTCTGTGATGCTTGTCTTTCATCATCATACAACTGAGGTAGAGAAATTGCGTTGTTTCTTACATATTGTGTCAACTCTTTTTGAGTTTGATTCAAATCTATAGTAAGTTTTTGGTCAACTATTGGTGCCGACTTAAATTGTAATTGAGATGGGATAAGTTCAAATCTATTCATCGGCTAAGTATTTTGATTTGAACCTATCCAGAGCACTAGCCCCATTTATTAGTCCAAAATAGAAATGATTTGGTGCCCCCACGGCATAAATACTTGGGTAGTTTCCTGCAGTGGCTGAGTTATTTCCATTTGCGTCAACATTGAACAGATAACCTCTTGCGTATACATCATTGAGTTGTGAGTTAGAACCCAAGAAATAGGATGGTTGTGATGGGTCTGTTCTGTCTAAAGACTGATAATTTTTACTGAATATCTCTGAGTTATCTGTCGCCCAATTGTTACTTTGAGTACCAAAAATTCCAACGGAATTCCCTAAGTTAAGAGTTGTCCCAATGGTATTTACCCATGAAGCGACATCATCTCTTTCCCAACGATAAAAAGGGACTCTTTGTGATTTCAAATCGTAATAGTAAGGGAACGCGTTGGAATTGGGTGTTGGTCTAAAATTAATTCTACCCGGTGATAAATAATCTTTGTACTGAAGGTCTTCTGTTGTTGAAGAGAAAAACACTCCCATAACGGAGAATCCATTCGGATTTCGAGATATAAAAATCGGATTATTCAGACCATTAGGGTCATCTTGATAATTTTGAGAACTGAATTTAAGAACACCAAATTCAGAATTAATTGATAATAATTGGGTTATATCCCCATCTAGTCTTCTTTCTGGCCTCGAAAATAAACTGTCGATAACCAAATTAGTACCAACCACTCCCGGGAAAACAGTTGTGATATATCTTAGATAGAATGAGTTAGTCATTCTAGTTATCACAAATAAATTTAACAAATCTCCTGTGTCTCCATAACTCGTGGGATTTAAAACATCCATAACAAATCCATCATCAGATGGATTTAGAGTAAGTTCTTTGAAGATATCAGTTTTAGGACCAAGATTCATAATTGTTACTGGCATCTGTAAGCTGTAGTCATTTATTGAACCTGTAAGAGAACTATTAAATTTACCAACAAATACATCGGATGTTGGGCTATAGGGACTACTTCGATAGTAAAAATTGTTACTATCATCATTGTAATAAATTAAATCTTTACAAAAAACTCGTCTCGAAATTTGATTATTTCCCCCATATAATGTCCTTATCGCAAAAGGAAAGGCATAGAGTGTTCCATTTATCCAATTATTGGAAAATGTTTGTGAAACAACTCCTTGACACAAAGCATAAAAAAACCGATAGCGGAGCCCCCATTCATTAAAATTAACAAGGTCTTTCGGTAAATCTATAATTAGTCTTCTCGCAAAGACATAACACCCTTGGTCTACTGAATCTGACTCTGGACAATTAGGTTCTATAGTAACGGTCGAACCTGAATTTGAATAGCAATTTAGACTTACCATGTTTGCACAGGAAAAAGTGTCTAACACATTCAATGCATCGGGTAAATCTTCGATATCGTTTCCAACAATGTTTGCACCCGCACCATAAGTTGTTGTTACCAAATCCTGTCCACCAGCTTCAATAATGTACATTGTAAAACCTCTATTCATTTGAAGTACCGGCACTATGGAATTAAAATCCTCCCCGTCTAAAAAGTCAGATGATGGGAGTCTATCTGTCCGCAAAACATTTAATGATTTATTAGACATATTAATTTGGTCATTGGGCGCTGTTACTGTCGGTAGTAATGAGAAACTAAAATAAACGCTACTGCACTGATTGGGGTTATTCGGTGGCCCCGCCGAAGTCGGTGGGGTATTTCCACCACCCAATTCTGTAAAATAAAAATCAGCCCCCGATAAGTCCTCAACCGAATCATATTTAGCGGGATTGGGAGTTGAACTGAATGACTTATTTGCGTTATTACTAACAACAATTTCAACTGAGTTTAAGTTGGGTGTGTTCAAATAGTTAGAAACAAATCCAAATGTTCCTGAATCATTGGGATAAATAGAGTAGTTTCGATTACCATCAATTGCACTATAGTAACCAACATTACTTGTTGTAAAGGCCGAATAACCATTACCTCCTTCGAAAAAATATGAAGGGTAAAAAATATTATTCTGTGATGTGTGTTGTTGGACAGAAATATTATTAGCTGGTAAAGATTGAATGGGAATGTTTAATCTTGTTTGTGCGGTAAATGTAAGAGAATCTGTATTCGGTAACCCTAAAATACTACCAATACCATAACGATTCACATATAAGGGAGAATAAGGGTCAACACCTCTTTGTAAAATTAAAATATATTGGTCATCAAACCCACTGAAAAAGTCTCTTGTTTTAATATTCAAAGCAGTTTGAGACTCCCAATTTGCTAAATCTCTTCGCGACCAATATATTTCGGTAGATGAATTTAATATTTCTAAAAGTCCTTGATTATTAGGTGCAAGAGCAAAAGCATCTGAGACAGTAATTGCTGTCAAAACTTGGTAATATTCCAAGTCTGCTGGAAATTTGTAATTATTTATTGTTGAACCGGTGTTTAAAAAGTAAGTTTCACTTACATTTGTAGTTTGGTTTACAGCATAATTGACAGTAATTGAACCAGCACCTGACTGTAATGTTACACCTGAAATACCATTAAAGTCTGAATTCCCCGAAAATCTAAAGTTTACATCAGTTGTATTTTCAATACCCACAAAGGTTAATAAAGTTCCTGGTTCTAACGAACTTTGGGATAAAATACTCAAAGTGTTGTCATAGTGTTTCGTGGTAGTATTTGACGGATAATCAAAACTTACACTTATTCTATTAACCCCATCAAAATATTTTTTTCTAGTATTAAAAATATTAATTCTTTGAGCCATTGGGATGTCCGAGGAAATCGCAAAAACTTTTTTTGGAACACCAAATGTGTTTGTGGTGTCGGGTAATCTTTGAATTTGTGATTGTGTAGACCGATTCTGTAAAATTTTATCGACAGGACCAGTCCTTGTACCTATTGCCTCGGAAAAGATTAAAGATAATACAGAAACATTTGCATCGCTTGGTTCTCCATCATCACCAATTTTTTCCGGTGGTAATCCTGAATAATCTTCAATAGATTCAAAATATAACCCACTAGTTGTTAATGATGTTAATAATGATGTAGGAGTCGCGTCTCCAACCCCATCAAGTCCAGCTGTGTTACATTCACAATTGGAACATTCGGGATATGTTATCATTGGTAATTTTAAGGGTTTGAATTTCAAAAATTGAGCGAATCGTTGAATTCCCAAAGAGAGTCTTGTACCAGCAGCCAATAAACCTGCGCCAATAATAATTAGTGGGATTCCTGCGCCACCAAAAATTGCTAATATTGACCCTATAGCTATTAAGACATATCCAAGTATGTTTTGAAATCTTACAACAAGATTTAATATAAAAACTACGATTTGGACTATAGCCCCTAATAAATGATAGACAACCAAAAATGGTGTGAATATTACTTGAATAAATTGCATCAAAATTGAAAACAAGAAAAATGACAAACTAAAGTTTTTTACACCATCATTAACTGGAAATTTGTTAACTGTTGTTGCACAATCATTGTCACCGATTTCCTTTACTCCAATAAATCGACCTCTATTAAATCCCCTCTTGTATTGGTCTATTAAACCTGATGGTGTGTAAACTTTGTTATACTCCATTTCGTAGAAGGTGTCATCACAATTAATTGCCGTCTGTAGTTTTTGATTAGATACTGTTGCAGATTCAGCGTCAGTATATCCTGTCCAATCAAGTCCAAAATAATAGGAACTAGCAAGCTCCCGATTTGTATTTAACGCATTAGAGTAATTTGGGTCTATAATCGGGGTTCTCCATCCCCACTCTCTAACATTTGGCAATAAAAAATAACCTCTTTTTACAGGGTCAGTGTCAGTGGGTGACTGTTGCCATTTAACTTTAAACCTGTATTTTCCTTTTGTTGGAATTCCAACCCTTGGGTCTCTTGAGAAAACTCTTTGGCCATCTTCATTTGTGGTTACATAATCCAAATTCATTGGGACCTCAACCAACCACGCTCCATTCTCATCAATTACATTTCCAGAGTTCTCAAGTCTATATTCTTCTAAAATGGGTCTGCCTTGGTCATCTTGAACTAATGTTTGTCTAACCGATAATAACTGACCAGGTCCAGCAGTTAAATCACATAGGTTACCCATATTATCTTTTGGTTTACAGCCAGCAGTGAGTAATGAAGGGGGATTGTTTCCAAATCCTAATGGTGCAGCAATCTTAAATTCATCTGTAGTTGAAAAAAGAGAACCAATAAAAACCGCAGTGGGTTGTATGTCAATATTTGCTTCATCTCTAAGGTCAAAGTCAATACGACTAATCGAAGATTGACAAATTTCAGGTTCACCCCAAAAAGGTGCAACTTCGAAAACTTTTGTGATATTAACAATTTGAGGAAGAGTATCTAAATCTGATGAAGTTCTAAAAGTATTTCCCGCAACTTGTGCTTCTGTAGCACGACCGATTCTGATTAAATCTTGTGGTGTCAGGGAAAATTCCCCAATATCACTAAGGTCCAAATCCATAACAATGGTTTGTTGACCCACAGGAACTCCAAATATCATGAAATCACCACTTTCATTTGTCTTAACGGTAAATCTGTAATACTTGTCGTAGATATCCACAACAACTGGGTCTTCTAAAACATCCTCCCTTGAGGGGAATGTTCCTGTGGCTGCATGTGAAGAATATGATTTTAAATAAGGTAGGAGATTAAATCTATACCCATCAACATTTTTATCATTAGGTTGAGTATACGGATATAATTCAACAATCCTGTCATTAAGAGAATCAACCTCACTTATGGGTATAAAAATCGAAACTTTCGAATTGGGTATACCGAATCCACTATTTGCCACAACTCTACCTACGACAACACCAAAATCAGCACAGTCTCGAGGATAAACATCATTCTGTGAAATCTGTAATGATAGAATTTCTAAGAACTCAAAATCTTGGTCTAATTGAAATGTAAGGTTTCTATCTACTCCAACTTTTGTGTTTATTCTAAATGATTGTCCCATTCAAGGTTTTAATGATAAATATTTATGGTGTTTTTTTTTGAAAAAAACAGTTTTACTTAAATAAAATATACCCCGATTGGAAATTAAATAAAGGTGTTAAGAAAAAGAAACATTTTGTAAGTTTTTAACCCTCACAACAATATCTTTTTGAGGATATCTAACTTGATATATCTGATTTGGCTCAGCAAAAATTGTGTCATCAACTGGTTGTATAATCCGTAACTCGGGGTCCGAATATGCCATTGATGTTTCCGATGAAGAATATTGTCCACCAACTTTGTTTTCGATTGTAATATCAGCAACTGTAATAACACCTGTAGTACCTTGGACAATACTTCTAAGTTGGGATAGGTAAACATTTCCACCCAATTCTCTACTAAGTGGATTAAAGTAATCCGATATTCTATTTACAACTTCTGAAATAATTTGTCCTGAGTTTTGTGTTGCATCCAAAACCACTGACAAATCAACACCTAAATCAATTACATCCGCAGTTGTCACTTGAATGTAGTCATTTATCATACGATAGTTTGACAAATAATTGGCAACATTTTGTCTAAGTGTATTAGAAACAATATTAGTTAATTTACCTGAAGTGTCATACGATAAAAGATTAATTAAAATCTTGTTATTATTTTCAGTAATAGATACTTTTGCGGGAGCACCAAATTGACTTGGCATATTTCTCAACAATGATTCGTAATCATTAACTGTCACCGCTCTTTTTTGTGCTGAGAAATTAAATGATACATAGTTTCTAACTTCTTCGGTTGTGGGAACATTTGACCCACCAATTGCTGCGGTAGGATTATTACATCTTAATGAATTGATTACCGAACTGTTAATGGTTTGTGAGGGTCCATTCACAAAAAATGAAACAGTTCCAATTTGATTAATAACATTTGTACCAATGTTAGTTGCCAATCCACCACCGATTCGGTATTGTACAAATAGAGTTGAGTTCGGAATCAAAGTTGAACCGAGTGAAAAGTTATTAGATAAAGATTGTAAATTGACTGGTGTACCCAAGTTTGTAAACGCATTCAATTGGTCTTGTGCCGAAGTTGTTCCACCACCAAAAGTTAACTTTAAAAACCCTTCAGGCGTATATTCAGTAATAAATCTGTTGTTAGTTTGAATATATCTACCAACTTTAAGACCTGGTTGGTCAGAAACTTTAGTGGGGTCTTCAATAAAAACTCTGTCTTCGGCAAGTGCGTCGACTTCTAATAATCGGTTTTCTAAACCAATAAATTCCGATGCTGTTGGAACATTTGTGTAATTGGTTCCTGATTTTTGCAGAACACTGGTAACCCCCAATACATTCTTTTCGGGCAGAAATAATTCAAAAAATGGTCTGACATCACTTGCATTAATAACTCTTTTGAATACTTTAGTAATACCATTAACAACAAGTTCTCTTTTAGTGATTGTATAATTAATTAAATTTCCGTTAGCATCAAAGTTTGGAATTTTCGTTCTGTTTGGAAATCCCGAACTATTATATGGGGAGGCAAAATCCACATCATTTTGATTTTCAAATGCAATTCCGGCCCCAAAGACCTGTGAACCTCTTGTCAATATACCAAGATATCTTTCATCTTCTTTATCACCAAAAGCAGGTACTGTAATCGAATAATCAACCAATGCTACAGATGGTCTTTGACCTGGAATCTTAAGACCATATGTTCTTGCAATATTATAAATTGATGACCTTTGTTGTGCAAATTGGAGTACTGTTTCTTGAATACTCCTATCAATGTTATAATGTAAGTTATCGGCAACAGCAGCATTTAAATCTAAAAACACCGAGAATACTGACGCATCGTTAAAATCTTGAATTAGTTCAGGGTAATAGGACCTGACATAATTTTGTAATTCGATTCTAATACTTTCGTAATCTCTCGCAGTATAGGAAATTCTGTTGTTAGCCATATAATCTTAAATATTCAGTATGACAAAATCACTTTGTGCAAAAGTGTTGTTATCCACAGCATAATCAATTCTTACCTTTGCGGTATATTCCGAAGTACCTTTACCAGGGACTTTAAAGATATTATCTCGATTTTGACCAGGTAATGGTTCACCTTTTGCCAACGGAACTTCTTCAGAAGGGTCAGCAGGTTCAATCGTGATATTATTAATTAATAAATTTGGCATGAATTGTTCTACAGAATCACGAATGTCCGCTTCAATAGCATCGAAGGTTAAACCATCAAAAGGCTCAAATAAAAATTCATACAATCTTGTACCAAAAGTTGGTAGATAATACCTCGAACCCTTTTTAGTTAATAATAAATGAATTAAATCACTCCTAATTTGTGCAAATTGTGTTTCAGTTAATAATAGAAAATCCCCTTTCGGCGAATCCTCAAAAGGGAATGCTAATCCATATGTAACACCTTCAGCCATATCAGATAAATATACCCTTGTTTTTTTTATAAGAAATGAAAAAACCCGACACTTTCATGACGGGTTTTTCATTCAATACAATAATATCTCTCAATTATGCCTCACAAGCGACGCAGTGAAGGTCATTTAAGTTCAATTTCTTTCTTGCAAAAGCTTGAGCAGAATTCATTGAGTGCTGATAATAGAGTGTTTTAACACCCAACTGCCACGCGTCAATCAAAAGTTTATTCACATCTTTAGTAGGCATGTCAGGTGATATCATCAAGTTTAAAGATTGTGATTGGTCAATGTAATCTTGTCTGATTGCCGCTTGGTTAATAATAGTAGATTGGTTAATTTCAGAAAAAGTTCGAAACACTTCTTTTTGCTCATTAGTCAAAAACTCAAGGTGTTGAACTGAACCATCATGTTTTTTGATACTCTCCCAAGTACTTTTGTTATCTTTACCTAAGTCCGCCAAAAGTCTTTTCAAAACAGGGTTTTTAATAGTTACCTTCAATTTTGCAACATCTTTGACATAACAATTAGACCAAATTGGTTCAATTGATTGAGATACTTGTCCTAAAATAAATGCTGATGAAGTTGTTGGTGCAATCGCATTTAAAGTAACATTTCTTCTACCATATCCGATTAAAGTTTCGGGTTCACCAAAAATTTGAGCTAATTCTTGAGATGCTTTGTAAGATTTATCTTTGATTAATTTGAAAACTTCGACATTCAATCTTGCGGTGTCTCTACTATCGAAAGGTAGATTTTTAGATTGTAGTAATGAGTGCCAACCTAAAACACCCAATCCAAGAGCTCTTTGTCTTTTGGCAAAGTTATACGCTTTTTCAAGGTAAAAGAACGCCCTTTGTCCTTCGATAGTACCACTGTTTCTGATATTATCGATTTTATCAATAAACTCTGAAACAACAACATCCAAGAAATATACCATCATCTCAACCGCGTCGGTATCTTTCCACTCTTCATAATGCAAAAGATTCATCGAAGAAAGAACACAAACAAAAGACTCTTCTTCTGAATTGTGGAGAGCAATTTCAGAACAAAGATTAGAATTATAAATCTTCATATCTTTGTCTTTGTAAACCTCAGGTGCCTTATTGTTCATAGTATCTGTAAACATAATGTAAGGGTAACCAATTTCCCCCCTTCTTTGAATTACTTTAGCCCATGTTGCCCTTTTTTGTTTATCCCCAGCAATCATCTTTTCCATGAATTCATCAGTTACAGTCACTGCGTGAGTTAGGTCTTGAATTGGAAACCCTTCAGTTCCGATTTCTAAAAACTCTTTAATATCAGGATGTTCAATTGGTAGGTATGGCGAAAAACGACCTCTACGGGTTGAACCCTGTGATATATTATCAACAACACTTTGAAACAAATTCATAAAATGAACCGAGCCAGGTGCATGTCCATTATCTGTAATCTCTGCGCCTCTTCCACGAATATTACCAAAATAACCAGATGTACCACCACCCATTTTACTCATTTCTCCAACTTCAGCTTGAGTGTACAAAATTGATTCAATGTTATCCCCAACATTTGAACCAAAACAACTTACGGGAAGCCCTCTCTTTTTACCAAAGTTCGCCCATACAGGTGAAGATAAAGAATACCAACCTTTACCCATATACTCATAAAATTTATCTGCGAATCCATCGATACCGAGCAGAGTTTCTGCGTGGTCACAGATTGTTTTAATTCTTTCAAGTGAATCTTCACCATCACTCAAGTATCCACGACGGAGAAAAGTAATGGACTCCTCGTTAATCCAATCGAAAGGTTTTCTATCTTCCATTATCATTAGTTTTTATTATTAGAATAAATCATTTAAAGTTATTGATTTTGATTTTTTGCTGTAGTTAATACTTCTTTTATTAAAAAAGTCTGTGTGTTTTGTTGTTAAAATTTCATCATCGAACCATTCGGTAGTTTCTAACATTATCTCATCAACTGAGAAAACATTATCTATACCAATAGCATTCAATGATAGATTGAATCTGTGTTTAATAAATTCAATTGTCTGTTGTTTGGTTAAAAAATCTAAGTCACCGTATTCAAAAATCCAATTTACTATCTCCTCTTCAGCCTCAAAAGCTTCTTTGGAGGCATCAATTAAATCGGAAATCAAATCTTGTGTCCACCATGATGGGTTTTCTTTTTTTATTAAGTTTACCAAAGTAAATCCAAATTCCGCGTGTATATTCTCCTCCTTTGATGTCGCTTCTACAGCATTACTCATTCCCTTCAAAACATTTTTATGTTTGTTAAAAGACATAATAACCAAGAATTGTGAGAACAATGAAACATTCTCAACAAACATTGAGAAAAGAACAACAGACTCAAAATAATCTCGATTCTCAACTGATTTGGAGTTAGCAATAGACTTCTCCAAATATTTAATTCTTTTACGAATTGCCGGTACTTCAAGTAAATTTTCAAACTCACTGTTCAAACCTAACACTTGAATCAAATTTGAGTACGCATCCGCGTGCCGGACTTCAGACTCCGCAAAAGTTGCCCCAACATTTCCTATTTCAGGTTTTGGTAATTTTTTATAGATGTCACCCCAAAAATTCTTGACGGCAATTTCGATTTGTGAAATTGCCAACATTGCTCTTTGTACCGAAGTTTTTTCCTTTTCATTTAAATGAACTTTAAAATCTTGAATATCAGAAGTAAAATTAAACTCAGTATGAACCCAATATGAATGCCGGATTGCATCAACATATTCTACTAAATTAGGATACTCATAGGGTTTCAGATTGGTTCTTTTAGTGAAAATATTTGGTTGATGTTTCGAACGATAAATAATATACTCTTTAGCAACATCATTTAAACCATTATCCATAAGTTTATTTTCTACCATATCATGAATCTCGTCAACATGAGGTACATGATATTTGTTTCCTCTAAAAATTCCTTTGGTAGTTAACCTTGCAATTTTATCCGCCATATCGTCATCAATTTTTCCAACCGATTCCATCGCCTTTAAGATTGCCTTTTTTATTTTTTCAGGTTCAAAAAGAACTTTCTCACCACTTCTTTTTATAACCTGACGAGATTCGTCTATACTGATATTATTTATGTCATCCATAATTTAGATTGTTTTTGATTTTATTTTAAATTGGGCTATTATTTTGTTCTTGACGAGCCTTTCGCTTTTCTAACAATTCTTTGATTCTTTCTTGTTTTTTTTCAACCTGTTGTTCTTCGAAACCTAAGAAGGTAACTGAAGACTCAGTATCGATAATTAACAATTCATTATCAAATTTGCAGTTTTCAAAAACAACACCATCTTGACCCAAGCGCGATTTAGTAATCGCCATTGTTGCTAACTTCATTTCTTTTTGTTGAAGAGTTTTAGCAACTGAAATTATAACATGACCAACTTGAGCTTTCTTGATTGAACCCCCCATTTGGTCGGTAGTTACAACTTCTGAAGAAATTGATGACCGATTACCTTGTGTTGCGGTCCATCCTGCTAAGTTTAGTTCATGGCACATAGCCTCGAAGTGTCTCATTACAGAACCTTCAGCTTTCCATTCATCGGTCTTAAGGTTATCAGGTACCACACAATCGATGTAATCCAAAGTAACCATGTCAATCTTAATTCCATCAGCAATCATTTTTCTTACTTGGAGTTTGATTTGATTCATTGTCATAGTATCAGACGGGAGTTTTTTCAGAATGAGTCGGTTTGGCATTGAATTCTGAACTTCCTGTACTTTTTCCATTACATCTTCTTTCATCAACGATAGGTTATCGGGTTCAATACCAGTCCAAAGGGTGATGTGTTTTCTTTGAATTATTTTTACATTATCCTCAAAAAATATCTGAAGGACATTGTAACCAATATTGAAGGCGGAATTTGCAATTTTGGTCATCAAAGTAGTTTTTCCCACACCAGTTGGTGCCAGAATAACACCTATTTCACCTTTCGCCAAACCACCTTTTAAAAGTCTATCAAGACCCGCAATACCCATTGGGATAGGATGTCTGTAATCATCGTTTAAAACATCATCTAAACCAGTAAAAACATCTAACACACCAGTTTCTCTTTCCCCTACTTGTAGGGCTTCTCGTACCATGTTTTCCACTTGGTCGTATGATTCGAAATCTCCCTGAGTGATTATTTTTTGTGCTTTATCCATTGCCTTTTGAAGTTCTTGTTGTTTACAAAACTTCAATGCCTTTTCTTGAACAAACACGCTACCATCAAACGGTGCATTTTGAATTTGTTTCAGAGTATCTAAAACAATCTTTAAGACAAGTTCTTGAGAAATTTCTGATTTAGCAATTTGTCCTAAAGTGTCAAAAGTTGGCGTTGATTGATATTTCCCATAATATTCTCGAATCATTTGAACAACAATTTTAAAGTATTTGTTGTCAAAATATGAGGGTTCTAATACATCAACAATGGACTGTGCGAATTCTTTATCTACGATAATTTGGTTTAGAAGTTGGATTTGAAATGTGTTACCGAGATAGTCAAAATTCTTAGTCATATAATTGTGTGTATTCATTAAATATTACTTAGACAAGTCGTATTCCAAGTACTCGTGAGATAAATTCTCACCTGAAAAAATGTCAGTTAACCCTTTCAAAATATTTTTTAGGCTGGGGCGTACATCAACCGTATATCTGACTTTTGGAGGGAATAATTTACCATCGAAAATTCTGTGAAAAATTTTTTCTTCACCTAATTTGACATACATATGGAAGTTCTCAGGACCATCAGTATTTGATGTGTTAAGAACCTCAGGGTCCAAGTAAATTGATTCTTGGTTGTCTAACATGTATGTGATAGTTTTTAATTTTAAGTCTTGAACTAAGTCATCTTCAACTTGTTGCATAAATTCAACAAGGTCTACGGAACGACCAGCTTTTGGATTGTAGTTTCTTACATTGTAGAATCTTTGAACTACAAAATTATCGTTAAGAGTCAAAAGGAACTCCATTTTGGTAATTGATTCTTCTTTCATAATTGATTTTGATTAGATTGATTAAATTTTCTTTTTTCTTTTCTTGTTAATTTTAAAAATGGTTTTAAGAACTCAACGAACGCTTCGTCATTCTTGGGGAGATACTTAAAGAATCCATCGTTCATCATCATTGATATAATATTCTTCCTGTCTCGACCTTCAGGGTCTAAACTCTCTGAGTAATACAATGTAACAACTTCTTGACCCTCTACAGTTATCATAGGATTAGCTAAGTCCATAATCCTTTGATTAATTGAGTAAAATTTATCCCCGAATTCACCATATTTTGTTTGACCATTTACAATATTTTTTAAAACATTGAGTTTATTATTTTCTTTAATTAAACTCTTTGTTCTTGTTAAAATATCATCAACATTAAGTGTTGTTTTAAGTACCTCAGGGAAAAATTTTACAAAAGTTTTTTCCCCCAATCTTACAATACCTTGGATATTATCACTCTTGTCTCCCATAAAAATTTTCACTGTCAAAATGTTTTGATGGGGAATATAATAATCTCCAAACTTCACCTTATCACCCATACGGTATGTGTATCTCTGAAGGGGTGAATAAATACTTGTCGTTTCGTTAATTAATTGCAGTAAATCCTTATCTGAGGAAAAGATAGTTTTGTTTTCATCAGTTGCCATTTGACAGTAAAACGCAATTAAATCATCAGATTCGTTTTCCTCAACTTCAATTTGTCTCACAAAACACTCTTCAAGATATTGTTTTACCCTATCTTTTTGTGTGTGGTATGACTCGAGTTTTTCCTCAGTCATATCATTTTTGCGATTTAATTTGTAGTTAGGATATATTTCGCGTCTATACTTGGAGTTCTGCTTTCCGTCCCAAAATACGATGACTTTATCGTACTCGTTGTCGACCAACTGTCTACGGAGAGTATTGAGGAAGTGAAAGACTCCCCCAATATGATTTCCCTCGACAAATAATTCTCGGACTCCATGGAATCCAATTTTGAATAAATTATCTCCATCTACTAATAAAGTTTTTATCACTTCTGTGATTTTAAATTGTGAATACCTTGTTGTCTTTTTTAATTATCTTCTTTTTCTTCTTTTAAATCAAAATCACCGTCTGTACCAATAATTTCTTTCCAATATTCAGCATGTTCTGTCTTATACTTTTCAATAGAGGTCTTTTCTTCTGCAGCTTCTTTACCCGCTAAAAACCCGTGTGGCGTTACAATTATTTTACCATCTTCATAACCCAAACCATTAATGTGATTTTTCATAACAGATACTTTGGTTCTAATGGCAAACTTGACACTTCTCTTATCTTTGGTAGCCGTAATTTTGTTTGTTCCCGATTCTTTTTGATTACCAAATAAAAATACCAAAGAAGAATTCAACCAAATTGCCTCACCACCCTTACTTTTAATTTTAGGTTGACCAAATGGATTGTCTGGAAGACTCACCCATGGTTGATTAATTATAACTAAAGTATTTTCAAACTTTGATTCAGACTTCCGACTTCCTGAAATACGCTGGTTAATACCCATTCCAATTTTATCGGCTAATACACCAGCATTCTGCATTTTTCCACCTCGACCTTCGTAAGTCATCTTACAAGGAACTGAACCAACTGAGTCCCATAAAAATAGTAAATTATATTCCAATTCACCCTTTTCCTGTGCGTCGAGTAAGGAATTAATATAATCAGTAATTTCCTCAATATAATTAAAACCATTATTGAAAATAAAAAAACCATCCCAATCTATTTCTCCAGTTGTTTCATCAACAACTTCTTCACATTGAAGTCCCATAAGACGAGCATGTTCAAAACTCCACTTTTGTTCAGTAATAATAAAGACAGGAAGGATTTCCTTCTTTTGTGAATCTACCGCAGTCTTAACTAACGCAGTTGTTTTTCCAGTATCTGAGTGACCTAAGAACATATTAATATGTCCAATCGCAGGACCTGGAAGACCACTCGCGTCCAAAAAGTCAGGACCTAAATCAAAAAATCTTTGAGGTTTGTATTTTGCCGAAGTAGAGTATTTCTTCTTAAAAGAGGAAAAATCAGTTGTTTTCTTTATCGCCATTATATTTCCAAAATTCTGTTAATACTTGAAGTTTGTCACTTGCATTTGCCAACTTTTCCACCATATTGTCCATTTCTTCCAAAATTTGTGGGTGCTCACCAATACCGGCAGCATTTTCAAGATAAATCATTAGAGTTGCTTCCGCCTCCAAGATTTGAGCCTCATACTTTTTTTTGAGACCATCGATTGTTTTTTGTCTTGTTTCTTTTGTCATATTCTTAAGAATTAAAAGGGTGGGGTTTCCCCCACCCAACTAACTTAAATTAAAATGGTAAATTTTCATCGGGAGTTGCGTCAGCCTGTGGGTCTGTGTAGTTAGAACTACTATTTGACAAACCACCGAATGATTCGGTCGCTTCGTCATCAGAACCATAAACATAACCACCCTTGTCAGAATCCCAACGGGGAACTTTGCCACCAGCAATTGCCTCCAAGTATTCGACTGGTTTCTTAGAATAGACATCAAGCCAAGTTAATTCATCATTAACCCATGTGTCCATAATTGTCTTTTCTTCGTGGATAGCTTGTGGGTCGTCGTACATAATTGTTGAAACAGTTGTGTATGCGGCACCCTTTGGAGTTTTTTGTTTGGTGAGTTCAATGATGAGGTCACGACCTTTTTCAGGGTCTGTAATATCACCTTTATTACGCCAAATAGGAATAATCTTATCGAGAATACCTTCATTTTTGTAATTGTGTTTGAATCTCCAAAACTTTACGCCGTCTTCTTCGTGGTCACGGTCGATAACTTTTACAATATAAAACTTTCGTGATTTATATTGTTTAGCCAACTCCTTGTCAGAGTCCCGTCCTGTTGACATAAGTTCTTCGTAAACCTCATTTAAAGGTGAACGCTCATTGTCATTTTTGCCTGGGTCGTAAAACTTTTGCCATTTACCACCCACTTGAATCTCGTGGTACCACGCCTCTTTGAAGGGTGAACCACCATCTTGTGTTGGAAGAATTCGGACACGGCGTGTTCCTGAATTCGATTTATCGTCCAAAATGAGGGCGAAGTATTTCTTCATTCTCTCATCCTGAGACATTTTTCCTTGGCCAACATTACTGTTTTGTTGGGCCTTTTCGTATTGTGCAAGTACTGCGTCTAATGAACTCATAAAAAAAATTAATTTAGGTTAGTGTTATAAAGATGTAAAATCATAGTTTAATAGTTAAATAAAATAAAAAAGGTTGTGTTTCCACAACCCTAATAATAGTAATCTTTTTCAAAAATCAAAACTTAAATGGTAATTGATTTTGTTGGTTCACACCGAATGTCTTCTTAATTTCTGCGGGACTAATGTCCTCAACCTCGTCACTTGTTAAGATATACTCGTGTTTTCCCGATTTTTCCCAATCTTCTTTCTTGTCGTCAAAGAAATCTGAAAGTTTTTTGTTAAATGGCCCTGAATCAATAGTCCTAAGTTCTAATTTTTCCTCTGCGGATTTTGGTCTAAATTTCTCAAGTTTTGCCTCAATGTCATTTAACTTATTTACCAAGTTATCCATATCGGATAGTTTTGACTCCAAATTTTGTAGATATCCAAATAAATTTTCGAAATATTCTTCTTGTTTGTTTTCAATATTTTTCTGAGCACTTACCAATTCGGTAACATCTAATTCTTGAGTTCCAGTTTCCTCGGTGGTACCACCTTTATTATCAATCTTTTTTACTTCAGTATCAGTTGCTAAATCAATCTTTTCAGGCGTTCCTGTTGGAGCCACTTCAGGGTTTGCTGCTGCCAAGTTATCTTCAGGCTCTGTGGGTCCTTCTAAACCTGGTACAATATTTCCAGCCGCTTGCTCGGAAATGTAGTTATTGATTCTATGATGTCTTTGAATTTCTTTTAATATTTTTTTGTCGATAGCCATAGGATTATCCGTTTAATAACTGTTTAATTCCGTTTGGTGTTTCTACACGAACTCTACGATTGAGAGTTACATCGTGACCGGCTCTTTCTATAAGACCATCTCTTTCTCTGACGGTATAGCAATCTCCAGTGTCTAAGTCACAAACTTGTTTAGTACCATCACCATTATCTTTTTGCGAGATTCTGGTTTGTTTACCCAAATACTGGTTCAACATTGAATTAATATCCATAATTCTTTTTCTTAATAAATATACAACCAATAAGAATAATCACTTTTTAGGTACAAGTGGGGGTAACTGTATTAATTACATTTATGTTATTCGGTGCTGGTGTGGGTGTTATTATTGGTGTGAATATTTGAATTGTGGTTGTAAGACCAAGTTGTCTTGCCAAATTCACCGCAGTAATCAGATTAAGTTGGAGTGTAATATTTTGTGTTTGTGAGGTACCTCTCGGATATGGCCAATTCTGTAGGAAATATGTTTCTATACTTTTTTGTCTGATTTCCCCCAACGAATTTGTTACTCTATCTCTAACAAAATTAATGTAACCAAGAGCAGAATCAAACACCGCAAAAGGCATAGAAACTTCTGTAGTGTTTTCGGTCTTCATCCTTCTACAAGTGTAAGTTCTCAAAAAATATCTGTCTGCAGTTGCCCCATAATCGTAGTTAAGTGTTATCTTACCATAGTTGTTATTCGATGATACAAACTTATTATCAACACCTGTTGAGGCAAAGGACAGAACAAAAATTACAAACTTGATATCCTCATCGTCAGTTGATTGATTCAATAACGAAACAAACCCTGCGGTGTTTAGTGATGTACTAACACCAGCGATTGATTCATAACCTAAAGTATTCAAGTATGGTTCCTCAAGAACCTTAGAAACACAAGAATTTTGAGTATCACCACTGGTACGAGTATCCGTTGATAGGTTTGCGTTATTACCTTGAGTGGTAGTTGTAGTTGTCCCCCTTGAAGTATCTTTTTGTTGTTTTACATTCTTGAGTAGTTTAGTAACCAAGTTCTTGTTAATACTCTGTAGATACCCATCAAGGACTGGTAATGTAAAAATACTTTGTCTGACTCCATTAAACTTTGTTTGGAAGGTACCCGGGGCAATAGTATGTTGAACATCTGTAATCATATAAGACCCATTGAATAGGGGTACATGTCTTAAGTTAAAATACATCGTTGGTTGAATAAGAGCATTACCAAAAGAGATGACTTCACACTCGTAACTCATATTCTTGTATATGTTATACAATGACACATTTTGAGTTGCGGTGGTCCTTCCCGCAGCACTTGCCGACATCAAATTGATTTGTTGAATTGATTCAGAAGTTGCTTTACCCCCATTTTGAGAAATACTAAATGAGTAAAATACATTTTGATTTCTTGTTCCAATATCAACATTAAATCCTACAACCCTGTTAGATAACGCCCAATCAGTTTTGTTTGTTTGGTCCTCAATTAAAGGATTCAACTGCGATTCTCTTAAATCAAAAGCATCACTTCTAAACATATAGTTTTTGTTTTCACTCTGCATGTCTAAGTAAGTCGAAGGTCTTTCGGTGTAGAAACAAACCAGTTTTGGTCCTGAGTTTCTGTAATCTACATTCAAGAAGGTACCCCACATACTATTTGCGAAATCGCGTCCAGGTTCTATGTTCGGTTGTGCGGTGGCAGATACTTCTTGTACATTGTAAAAATTTACATATGCCGGCATTGGCATTACCGAGAAGTGGTTTTCAGTGAGTATACCACTAATAAACACAAACACACTCATGTTGTAATTGAGATTGTCAGGGTTTACTAATTTCTGTAAATTAAAAATATCCAAGATAATCTTATCACCCACATTTCGTGAAGCCCTATCTAAGAACAAAATGTCTTCGAACAAAGTTTGATTTGTGAAATCAGAACCCGCAATCCATTTATCGTTGAGTGCTTTAAAAGTCTCATATAACTCAACCTTACTTTGTTTAGAATCAAACTTAGATTGAATTGTTCTCTCAGGGAGTTCAGTAATATTTGGTAATTCTCTTCTTACCAAAGTCAAAGTATTATTTAGTGCGGTGTTTTGAAAACTCAAATTTACCGACAGATAATTTTGAACTGATTGTGCAAAACTTGTGCTGGTAGTCGATGGGTCGTCGAGTTTTTGTGTGGCATACATCTTAATCAACGGAGCTAAGAACTCAACATTTTGTTGGGTAAAAGCAATGTTGTTATCAACAAAGAAATCCGTTAGGTATGACCCCCCATTTGTGTATTGTAATTCAGGAATCTGTGAGAACCCAACATTTTCCCTCAAAGCAATCCACGCCGACGGATTATCAATCTGAGACTGAATTAATGTTGTTGTACCCCCCACGGTGGGCAAAGACCCGTTAACATAAGGTTGAAACGGGATGGGGTCAACGACAATGTTATTTCCTGTGATGTATGTCAGATAAGAATCGGTTTCTCTTCTTTTGTATTGCGTTGGGTTACCAATTCTAAGTGCAACATCAAATTCCATAAGATTTTGAATCTCACTAATTGACTTAGAGAATTGGTCATCGATAATTTTTTTGAATAGGTCTTCTTGGGATGCAAATGTTACGGGTAGGGGGACACTCATTAGTTCTCTAAAGAGAAGTTGAAAGTTTCTATAGGATTCGTTTGTTGAATTTCCTTGTGGGCTTACCCCCCTTGTAGATGCAGTTGCTTCATCGATAATGAAGTCACCGTCTCCCACTTGTGTGTCAAAATTAAGAACTGACTGAGAAAACTTTAGAAATTCCCTTTCGAATAGGTCGAGTGTCTGTTTTTCAAATGTCCCAAGTAAGTCATCTATTTTTGAGTAATTGTCAGAGACTAAAGTACTTGTTGTGTTATTAATCAATCTAAATGGTGCAACATCCCCCAACAACGGAATTAAGTTTATGTATGCGTCATAGTCGGGTCTTTGAATATCGGTTGTGTCCAAATATCCGTAGTTTGGCATCTTCCAAAAAGTTCTAACGGAACCATTATAGAGGGAAGGGTTGTTAATTAGGTCCTCAGTCAACACACCCGCTTGATTGAATGCCACCTCACGAAACTGATTTTGATTGGTACCAAACGAAGGAAGAACATAATAATTTGTTTTCGGCGTGGAGGGTGGGGTGTTACAAACCAACTGATTTGGATTAGAAGGTTCTACCGTATCAGGGATAATCGAACTGTAGGTGTTGAGGTTTACTATTCTATCTAAACCTGTGGTATCAACTGTTGAAACAAAGATATTTGACTCCGATAGGTTTTGTACTTTAAAACCTTGAGCCAAAGACTGATTGATTTCACTATCGCTATAGTTAGTCCAAAGGTCTACTCCATTTAGGAAGTAGTTAAAATCATTAATTGTCTTGGGGTAAAATCCAATTTGAAGTTCATCGTACTGTGTTGTACCATCAAATTCAGTCTCTTGAAGGGTGATAGTACCCACCCCGTTAAGGGTGTAACTGGTGGTTGTTGAACCACTAACGGGGTCATAGTTGTTAATGTAATCAAAGTCAGTCCATATGGGACTCAAAATATCCTGTCCTGTCTGAATAAACTCCTTGTATCTGTGCCAAATGGAACCATACTTTAAAATCCAAACATATGGTAGTCGGTGTACCGCACCGAACTTCTTCATACTCGCAAATATAAAGTCAAGTGGGATTGCCGAATCCAAGGTCTTGTATCTCTCTTTAAGGGTCGCCAAGGGCAATGAATTTAGGAAAAGATATGCGGCTTGTTTGTAAGGAGCGGTTACACTGTTCTTTTGATTTTGAACACCATACTGAATAGCGTTGATAAAATATGGCGTGTTCAACATCGAAGTTGTTGTACGACCAATTGTTCCTAATTGATTTGGAACAAATCCTTCCGTTGGTAAAAGTTCTGATGCCCCTCTCCCTAAGAAAAACTCTGCCAGTCCGTCTCTCAAATTGGGGGATTCAACTTCTAAATAAGAAAAAGTTGTTACTGGTCTAACAGAAGTCTTTTCCAAAGCATCTTCAAAGTTTGTTATCAAGTTTTTCGGACCGTATACCTTGTATGTTCTTGTGGTGTTAAACACACGATTGTAATCACCAGTAAACAAGTAGTTGTTTAGATAAGTTGCGTTCCACAGAGTGTCTGTAAAGGGGTATGTGTCAGTTATTTGAGGTAGATTTGTATTGGTAGTTGAGAGAAGTTGTTCAAGATACTGAATCTGTGGTAATGAAAAGTTTTGAGTTTGAACAGATGTTGATAAACTATTCATCGATAAAATCGACGAGCTGTTGTTTATCTCATCTCTCAAGTATCCTGTAATGTAAAAATCACGAACAAAATTGTTCCAATCCCTACCTGTTCCATCATTGGATATGGTAGATAGGAATTCTACATAATTGTTAGCGGTAAGTGGAAAGTTTTTTAACTTTAAAATGATATAGGGGGCACTAATCCCCAAACTCGAGACAATATTGTTGGATTCTACATTTGAAACAAGTTCTGAGACCCCCGTTTCCAATGGCGTCCCGACCACTCTTGCCAACCCCGTATATCTTGGATATATGAAACTTCTCTCGTAAATTTCATAAAAGAATCGTACTTCTTCTTTGTTGAGGTACGCAAAGTTTACATAAGGGAACTCAAGAGCATTGATGTTTAATATTGAGGTCACCTGCCCACTATTCTCCAAAGGAGGTTGAGTAATTGACGGTTGGAACTTCTGAGCAACTCCCTTGAGGTATTCTTCAACAAATTCAACCTCAGGCCACTTGTCGTACAGATAACCCTTTGTAAGATTTACAATCGATGGGTCACCAGGATACGCCAATTCGTATCTGTTTTTTTGTGGGTTAAAGTTCCCACCAGCAACCCCAGCACCGGTAATATTATTTTCAATAAAAACCTGTGGCCATGGGTAGACAGGTTCTTCAGAGCTTCGGGCCGCATCGGACGCGTTGGCGGCATACTGAACATTTCTACCTGTGTCGGAATTGGGAACCGTAGTTGAATTATTAAATACAACACTTCTTCTAACAGGGTCCGTTCTAACATCCCACGACTTTCTATGAACCTCATCCATCAATCTAATAAATGCTTCAGTGGACGCAAACATAACCGCCATTACATTTCTTACCGTAGGGACAAAACCTAATCCGTTTGTAGAGGCAATTGTCTCAGCTAATTTTGCACTTATTTCAGTCTCGAGATTCGAGACCTTTTTGTCCAAGTCAGCTTGCATGGTTCTAATTAAAGTATCAAACCTACCAGGCCCTTCAAAAATGAAAAAAGGTTTTTTAACCTCTTTAATACCCTGAGGAGTTATTTCTACGGTGACATTAAATTGATTCTTTAAAAGTTGTACAAAAAAGTCCGCAGTCTGTCCTGATGTAGGATTAACAATCCCTGTCTGTTGTCTTAGTGTCCGAATAACATCGACTTGACTTGGGTCAATTGTGGCAATAAAAGTTTTTTGAGTGATTGAGTTATCAATCTTTAAATTTTTCGCCCCTCTTGTCTCACCAAAGGTTCTGTTTTCATTTAATCTCAAATTAAATGAATCAACCTCAGCCTTTAGTTCAGTTAAACCTTGTTCTCTTTCTTGGGGACCCAACTCTGTTTTAAAGCCAAAAACAATTGTCTCATCCTTTAAAACATACGGGTTTGGATTGATGTATTTTGCAAACCATGAATTTTTATCACCCCTTAACTTTTTAAAGTATTCATCCAAATATTTTCCATAAGAAGTTGCATCGGTCAAAGGTTGTAAATCCGCCTTACCCTTAAACTCATCTAACAAATCTTGTTCGAGGTGTTGAAGTTTGTACGCCATCTCCGCAACGGTGATTTCAGGGAAATCAAGAGGAATCAACCCCTTAGCTTTATACTCCCCGTACATCTCCTTAATTTTTTGCATCCCCCTCTCAGAAACAGACTCAATACTCGTTTGAGTACTCGACACCGTCGCATCTCCCGTTAAATTACCCTCAGACAACGCTTGGTTGATAACACTCCTATCTTGAAGACCAACATCAGTTTGTGTGATGTTAAAAGTCTTACTATACATGTGAGGTGTTGCAATTAAATGTCCTAAGGAAATTTCATTGAGGATATTGTATTTGTATCCGTAAAACTGACAGGTGATTTGGTAGTTACCACTAAAGGTGTTAAACCTCGCATCAAACTTGTGAAGATTTAATTGATATCTAATGGCTTGTCCGTACCATCCCTTCATTGTCAGGTAAAAGGGGGGATAAGGTAGATTAAAAAATGCGGCATAAGGTGATTGGTCACCCGATTCAAATAACGCTTTACCCTGTATGTCTTCGAGTTCTATCGTTACTTCAGGGATAAATGACATAGTGGTTCTTACTTGAATACTAGTAATACCAAGTAAACCTGGGTCTATTACTCTACCTCTGTTGTCGGTTGCAGTGAATTGTTTGTAAAACTTTTGTCCATTTTGGTCGTTACTAACAACTGTTTCATATCTTTGAAGTCTTGCCTTACCTTGATTCGAGTTTTGTCCCGTTAGGTCGTCATAGTAACCAGTATTGAGAAACTCATCATCATTTGGTTTAAGAAAGTTAATTGAAGCAATAGAAATTGTTCTAAGGTTGTCTTGGGGTGTACCTCCGATGGCAAGTTTTGTTCTTGGCAGAACTTGTGCTTCTAAGTTAGCGTACATAACTAAATTTTCGTGGTCAACAAGTCTTTCCTCAATAATGTTTTTTCCACCATTACCGATTCGTGAAGTTTTGTTGGGGTCTACTAATATTATGTTATTGTAATCCGCCTCAACAAATATGTTCCCCGAGTTGTCCCCGAATACATTACCTGCCATAATAATAGAAATAGTTTTCCACAGTCAATTTATAGTCCTGAAGAGAAGTTATTAAAGGATATGGAATATTCAAGACAGCACCATCGTATATGTTATTTTCCAATCCACCAAATTCAGGATTAGCTTGAAGAATTAACCAAGAAAAAAATGGTGTTCCATAATACTCTTGAGATACGGTGTCCAATCTACTTCTTCCGACTTTGTAAATAAAAATTTTGTCTGAAGGTTTTGGTGCAAGTGGAACAAACGGAACAATGGTGGTTTGTCCGTTTATTTCAAAGGGGGTATATCGATTATAATAATTAAATGCCATTATAATAATTGTGCTTTTCCAATTATAACATTTGCACCAACTGAAGTGGTCCAAGATGTTGTATTGGAATCAATGTTATTTTTATTACCCAAGTTTTTAATTAATTGTATTTGTTCAGCTGTTGGTTGTAAAATGGTTTCGTAGGTAAATACCCTTTCTTTGTTGAGATTGAATGGCGTAAAGTTCAAATATTCCCTCAAAGCATTTGTTTGGAAATCTGTTAAGAAGGTATTTGTTGCAGCGTTTTCTGATAGGTAAGCAGGTCTTGCAACTCCCTTCCAATAGTTATCGAATGATTGTTCGACTTGAACAAAAGTGACATTACCCAATACCCCTTGGTTATCTCTTAAATTACCGATAATAGATTCCTTGAAAGTGTTGTAACGATTTTCATCTAATATTTGTTGTGACAAAATAAAGTATTCCCTTCTATTTGCCTCACTATCCCAAAAGGTATCATCCGTAAATGGCTCAAAAACTTGCGATTTAACCGCATCTTGGTCAGGAAGGTCTGTTACGGTATATCCCGAATAAACTTTACCACTCACATTAGCGGTGTACAGACTCTCAATTACATTATTGAATTCGGTAAGTGCCGAAGCAACCACTCCAATATCTTGAATAAGTTCTTCAAGAGTATTTGTCACCCCTGCAGAGGAAGCTGATATTGCGGATGTTCCTGAGATGTTTATGACAACGGCATTACCCTTTGTGGTTTGAAATCCGTCCATACCTAAGGTTGGGTCACTATCAAAATATGGAATTACATTCGCCCTAGAAAGTGTTTGAATATATGATGTCTGAGTATCAACTAAGTTTTGAAGAATTGTTGTTGCCCCGTTTTGGAATTCACCTCTGAAGTTAGCGACATAATCTTTGTAATTATTTTTTATTACTCTTATAGTTTTATTTGAAAATATTCTAACATCATCAATTAAGTATTTTATAAACCCATCTTGGTCATTAGTAATATCCGAGGTAAATGACTCAAAAACACTATTGACATCACTTTCGAATTTCGATGGTTTACCAAACAATGGTACATCATATCCAGCACCAGTTACCAACATTTCTCCATCAGTGTATCTTCTCGAAAAACTAAATTGTTGCCTCACGGCGTTGTTATATTGTAAATTTAAATCTCTTATCTTATTGTTAACGGTGGTAAAATAGTTTTGAGTTTGACCCACTAACAAAACCATAAAATCTTTGTAAGCAATCGTACCTATATCACCATTAGGGGTATTTGTGGTGGTCAAAATACGACCAATCGTTTCTAAATTACTACTCGGTTGTGTAGATTGAACTTGATTTAGTGTCGGAGGTGGTACCTTAAGATTTAGTTGTTGAATAAATTCTTGGTCTAATACTTTGTAACTATCGTCAGTTGCATCCGCCCTATCGTCGTATATTTCAGTATTTGCATAGAAATTAAACGACAACGCATTTTGAAGTTTGTCTACCGATTCTTTTAAACCTTGACCACCAACAAATTGAAATGAAAGTGTTACATTAGCAATCATCGGTTGTACACCAATCCCTTCAGGATTTAAATCTAAATCTTCATAAGTAATCGATAAGTTTTCTGGTATAATCTTAGAGTGAAAAAAGTCACCAACTCTCAATACTAATACAGGAGGTGCTCCGAAGGCTGTGTTTACCGCATTGTTATACTGAAGACTGGTTCCACCTTGTTTGTCAGTTTTTACAGTTGGAATTGTGTCTCCAGGTCTCATACACTGTTGAAGAAATGTCAATCTTGAATTGAGACCTTCAGGTGTTATAGAGTGGAATGCAGGATGAAAGAACTTTAGTTTTTCTTTTAAACTGTCATAGACCATTGGCGTTTGTTCTTTGATTACTTCAAAGTAATCACACTCAGATAATAAACTACGAAGAACTCTTTTAGTGATGTTGTCTCTAAAAACAGTTTCTTCAACCACTTGTGTGACAGGTGGTTTTGGTCTTCTTTGTTCAATGATTTGTTCATCATAAAATGGAATTTCTTCAGGAACATCAATATCAGTAGTAGGTGGAACTTGTTTGAACTCAATGTTTGTAATTGCCGTTCTACGACAAGCCATTGCATTTACACTATAAACTTGTGATGTTCTCGAAAGAGAATCTTGGTCCGTACAATCAAATAAACCATAGGCTCTGTTATCAAGTCCAATTGGTATTACTTCTTTAGCCAATTCTCCTCGTGTGATTTGAGTAATAGTTAATCTTTTAGGGGAAGATTCCATAAACTTTTTTAATTGACCAATACTTTCAATATATTTGATTGCGGAAACCATTCTTCTTTGTGAAAGAAGTTCGTTGTATGGCACTGTTTGAGGGTTAGAGGCACTACTCTCCAAAACTAAATGACATGTTGCCGTCTCATCGTTTTCTAAATCCTTACTAAGTTGGATTAACATCTCCTCAATTGCACTTTTGTTTCCTTCCACAACTTGAGTGAAAAATTCTGAAACTTGAAATTGTTCATTTATTTTGGAACTCTCAACAGCATATTTCTGTTTGTTTGCAGGACTTGTGTAAGTACCATAATAAACTTCATAATTCTGAACTTCAACATTTGGTTTAGGAATGTCATTTTCAAAATACAATCCATAGTTTTGAAGTTTTAAATAATCAAACCCTGATGTAGTGAAACTTGATTGAGAACCTGATGGACTATATCCACCACCAGCAGTTCCACCGGCACTAGTATCAAATCCCCCACTTTGAACACTTCTTACATAGTACTCCACATCCTCCCCTGAAACATTTTTTGTTTCTAATCTTTGTTGAATTTCAAAAATATCACTAGGATTTACTGTGTAATACTTTCTCGCTAATTCATACAAATCATATTTTCTACAACCGGCAAAAAATGAATCTAATATTTCATCAGCCCTTTGACTTAAGTTTGTGTCGTTTAATACTCTATTAACCAACATGTTCATAACAGAAGGGTGGTCAACTACAATTTTCCACTGAAGTGAACCAGACCTCGAACTATTTGCATAAGTGAATACTGGCTCAGGTCTACCAATAAAATCGGTCTGTTTGAAACTGGCACGCGTAGATTCGTTGAAACTCAATCCATATGGTGGAAACCACATTACTCGACCACCATTGGGACCCCTTTCACAAACCGGTAAATCAGAATAAGTCAAACCAGGTCTATTGGAGGTTCTCCAAGCAAGGTTTTCCAATGAGAACATATATTTTTTAGCATATCCATTAGGTCCGCCAATGATATTGGTTGAATCTTGTCCACCTTCTCTTTTGTTAGGTGCGATGTTTAAGTTGTAGGTCTTATCAAAAATAGAATAAGAAAATCTTCTACCTTCGGTTGTTATACCATCTTGTTTTTGTAAGTCATTGTACTGAAGATATGGTGTATCTTTTTGAAATATTCTACAGTATTCTGCCCCTACTTCAGCACCAATAGCACCAATATATCTTTTTACTCTCGAACCTTTTGTAATTTCTTTGTATCCGTCATTAAATACTTTTGATACTTGGTCTATGGCATTTCCCGCATGTTGTAGTCTTCTACCTCCTCTTGGTTGGGAATCAATAATTCTTTGAGTATCGTCCAAAATAGAACCTTGTCTGAATTCAAATTCAGTTGATTCCGTAGCCTGATATGCCGAGGGTCTAAAATCAGGGTCCTCAGCAATAATTTCCCCACCAATACCAACAAATTTACCGGCATTACCCTTAAACTTAGGTGACACCCAAGTAAATCCACCCACGACATCACCACCACTACTATATGTTGGTCCGTTAGCACCCAAGTTAAGTGCTTGACCTGGTCCTTCATATAGTTGAGCCAGCTCTTGTGGTCCATAAACAGGAGATTGGATTTCTCTACCGAATTGGTCAACCGGAACATCACCCGAGGGTGAAAATACTTGTGAAGGTTCACTTTTAACACTACCAACATAGTATTCACCATTGTTGGTATTTCTACCCTGAAGTGCTCCGGCAACCCTATCAAAAATAGGTCTATCGTAACCTGGTTTGTAAAGGTTGAAATCTAAGTTTTTGAATAACTGAGACCTTTGACCGCCACCAGTATTTTCCAAAAGTAATATTGACCCTCTTAGATTTGATTGTGAATTTAATCTAGCGAAGAATCTTCCAAGTCCTGCCGCCGCATTTGCACCAAGAAAAGCTGAGGCTAATTGTTGACCTGTCGTTGGTATACCACTATTGATTTGTGGGTCAAAGTAACTTCCAGGAATAACAGAAAATGGAGCATATGCACCCGAGATTCTATTTAACAGACCAGCAGCTGCTCCAACAATTGTTGAACCTTCGGTTATTGTGAAGTTTGGTTCTAAAAGGGGTACTCTTCCATTAATAAATGCTAAGATGTCCTCCCCCCCGTTTACATTAAGGAAATTTGCTCTCCCTATGGTGTTTCTCCTAATCTCACGACCAATGTTGTATTCAATTTGTCTCCTAAGATTTGTTGCTCCGAGCTTCGCCAAAAAAGAGTCACTCGATAAAGGACCATTTGAACCCTGTGGGTCGGGGTTCAACATGATACCTATTGTAGGATAAGAAGATGGATTAAAATTTGGGTATGGTTGTGCATTAGTTGTGCGACCGTTGTTTTGAGTCAATATTTCTAATGAACCAAAAAACTGTGCAGAATCTAATAGTTGGTCAGTACTCGCATACGCATTGAGGGGTTTCCATGCTGGCGCAATACCAGGAAATCCAATTTGCGCGGCAGTAAATCCTTCGTCAATTATATTAGCGTCTTGATAACCATACTCACCCTCATTTGAGTTGGTGTTATTTAACGCCCCGATAAAAGGAACTTGTTTGTACCCACCCTCGGCGCCATATTGGTTCAAAGGGTATAGTAAATTTGCAAGAATAGGGGTGTCGATTAAATTATCATCGGTATCGACCGGTGATAAATCTCGTTGTATGGTCTCGTAGTTATAGGGGGGACTAGGAAATTTGGGAGACTTCTGATAAGGTTTTAAATTCCTTACTACAAGTTTCTTCCTAAAACCCTCTGAACTTGGAAAATCAAGTGGACTACCCATTTATTATTTTATTTATAAATAGGTTTTTAATTATTTTTTTGACAATTCTTTAATTGCCGCCTCTGTTTTAGTCTTAACAATCTTATAGATATTGTCTTTAATTTCAGGGCTATTGAATATATTAAAGATTTGTTGTTCACTCAAATTTGTTGGGGCTTTTACATCGATAGTAAAATTTCCATCAACATTAACATTTCCTGTGATAGTTTCTGTTGTTGAAGTTTGTTTTTGGTATTGTTCCCAATTCTGATATCTTGTGTCAGTCTGTTCCCCAATTCTTGAAATACTTTGAACACTCTCTCTTTGAGCACTATTTTCACTGTATTTAGCAAGAAAGGTCTGATATCTTTGAGCTAAGTCTAAACTTATTGTTTGTTCCTCTGAGGCTGTTTTCATTGTTGATAAGACATCTTCGATTGACCCTTCTCCTTTAAGTAAACTCATAATCGAAGTTCCAACTACATCCCCGAAATTTTGAAATTCTTTCCTAAATTCTTCTCCTGTAGGTAATGCACCAGGACTGAAAGCCGCACCCGCAATTTTTCCCTCTTCTCTTCTGGCAAATTCTATGGCTCGGTTTAATCCCTCTTGACCGGCTAACGCGTAACTTAATCTCATGGGGAGTGCTGCTATGTCTCGTGATATTATATCACTAGTAGATAATTGACTTCGAGCAATATCTTCCATCGACTCGGGTCTATCTGCTGCTTGTTGTTTGATAAGTTCGAATTGAGACTGAGATAATTTGTCTAAACTTTCTGTTTGGAGTTTACCGGTTTCGTCTCTGAATTGTACTTCATAACGACCCCCCTCACCCATTTTAGACATGTTAGCCACCAACATTTTATCCTCTTCACTACCTCTTATGTCGAAGGATATTTCACCTAATCGTCTATCTAAATCAGAAGCCGCTAATGCTGTCTTTGAAAACTGTTCAAATGACATTCCCGCAGCTTCGGCTAGTTCCTTCATCAATCTTACACCACCAGGATTGATTTTGAAATTCTTGGTTTCCTCATCGAAGTAGGTAAATTGTTTTGTCATTTCAATCAATGAATCCTGTAATCCTTTTGGGTCATTGATTGATTTCTCCATTAAAATGAACGGGTCCACCAAATCTCCTGAGGCAACACCCAATCTTTGAAATGCTGCCGCCATCTGTATTGCTCCTTCAGGATTTAAAACTTTTTCAGCAAAATCCGAAGTTACTTGCATGTCAAACCTGAGCATCGAAGCTTGAGCCGCCATTTTGGTAAATCCAACAACTCCATCTTGGAAATTGAAACGATTCATCATATCAACTTTGTTGACAACATCACCCATGATTTGAACCGCATTTAATCCTAACGATTGAACATAACCTACGGATTCTTCAACACCTTCGCCTATATTTGAAAGTTCAACACCAACACTACCAAATTGCTCAACTAAAAAATTAACATCTTTGGTAAGGAATTTAGATGTTGCGAAAATTTCCTGTAAAGACTCTTGTGATGCAACAACATTTCTCCGAGCACCTTCACCAACTTCAGCAATTGTTTTACTTAACTCTTCAGCAGAACCACCAAGTCTAACGAAATCCGCAACCCCATCAGATACTGCAGTTGAAAATTCGAGAAATCTTGCACGAGATTCTCCAAAAGACCTGTTAATAGTGGTAATACCATCTTGTATCCTACCTATATTGCCCGCCAAATCAGCGGACTCACCAATAAGTGATTTTAAATTACCCAAAAACCCTAAATCCTCATCTGCCATTATGGACTTTTATATTATAAATAGGGTTTTTATGATTTTTTTTGATTGTCTTCAACCCACTTATCCAAGAGATACTTTCGTATAAAAATTGGCATACTCATAAAATCTGAATATGGTATTGAAAATATTTTAGACAAATAATAAAACTCGTCTATTTGATTTTTTCGATAATCAGAAGAAAGGACGAAAAAAGTCTACCCCGAAGCCGATGTTAACCAATAGCTTTTCTCCTGACGGGGCAATAATCACCCGATTCATATCTAATCGAGGTACGTTTTCATTCATGAATTTTTTTATGTACTTAGAATCCGCAAACGGCATTGTTTCAGAAAACTTTTGAATTTCTACTTTGTCTTGAGTACCATCTACTTCAACTATTTCTCTCTGTAGTCTCCAAGTTCTAATTGGTGCGACTCTTCCTTGAGGATAAGTTTCAGATAAATTGTTGATTTCGGTGACTTCACCAAAATTGAGTGGTTTCAACTTTACGGTTTTTTCGGACACTGGAAGTTTTGTGGTAAATGTACCGTCTTCATTTGGTTCATTACCACTCACGATGTTAAGTTCATCAAGTCTTTCATTAGCCGTGAACTTTCTATTTGTTTTTGGGTCAGTCAAATTCAATTCGATATTTGGTCCAAAGGCTGTGTTTCTAAGAAAAATGAGAATCGACTCAATGTCACCCTCCAATAAATCCTCGGGTCTTACACCAGGTTCGTATATCTTTGAACGAAGAAGATTGGTTGTCATGTCTTTACCACCCGCAATCAAAATGTTTTCATCACTAGCAGTCAAATAACCAACCTTTAAAGATGATTTTTTATTTTTATAAAACATTCCCTTGGATGGAAGGGGTACCACATCGTGTGGCAATGTAAATTGTTGTTGTCCGTAATTAATAGTTTCTTGGTCCATATAAAAGAATAACCGTAGATTTTATCTCTACGGTTAAATATAAAAGGTAATAAAAGTAAATAAAGACAATCTTAGTAAATCAACACACAACGGTCCATTCTCAAAGTTGCACCAATTGTCGCCAATCCATCTTGAGAGTAGTTTAAAGTGTTGAAGTTAACATCTGTAAGGAATGTACCATAGAGAATCCATTTTTCCACAACCACCCCTGTTGGGTCTAACATCTCTAAGTCAATATCTTTTTTGTATCCCGCCGCATATCCCATACGACCCGTTACCGATTCCGCGTGGAGACGAACCCACTCCATAAGAGCCTGTGCTGCAGAAGGTCCGATTGGGTCACGGAAGGTTACAGGAATAGTTTGCCAGTTAAATCTACCAGCAACATAGGTTGAGGTGTTCAAAAACTGAATTTCTGTTGGGTTGATGATGATGTGGGGTCTTGCAGTAGATTCTACAAACCACTCATTTATACCCAAAGATGATGGAAACCTTAATATGAACCTGTTTTGTCTTTTTGGTTCGTAAGGAATCGGCATTTTCATTAATAAATCCGCCATGGTAATATCTTAATTTTTTCTTTTATCTTTTATTATAAATATACCCATCAGTATAATTTTTCTATTGACTTTATTTTTTAAAAATTTACTCTCTTATAGAGCTCCAGTACTAGTATTCTTTTTTTATTCCTCCTTTAGTTGAATAAGTTTTAACTGGTTCTTTAATAGATTTAAAATAATCCTTAATTTTTTCTACATTCTTTTCGTCATCATCTGAAAATCCAATAGTTGGCTTGCCTGGTACAAACTTATTAGCAATTCCTTTCTTTAGAAAAGCTGTTTTATGTAGCACAGCCGCCATTGATTTAACATAGTTTACAAAGTCCACCATTGCTTTTACCTTTTCTTCTTCAGGAGACGAGGCACCCTTATTACTTCCGAAACTAACAGGATTATAACGATTCAGTTCCAAGTAAGACCTAACCATTTCTTCATCGGTCATTTCTTCTTCGTCAACAAAATCTCGATATTTTTTTAGATTTTTAATTAATTCTTTTTTGGAAATACCACCAAAATTCTTATCGATATAGTTGAAAATAGCCTCTTTAATAGTATTTGGATTATGACCTCGAGCGGTAATAATTGCAAAAATCGAACCATTATTAATAGATTCTTTGAAGTCGTTCCATGCCGGTCCAATTCTAGCCTTTAAACTATCTTTTAAAAATTGTTTGTCACCGTGGACCCCAAAAAAACGGAAAGGGTCTTCCGAGTAATCTACAATAGTATTACCTAAGTAATCAAAAGATGTTTTACCAATTCTCTCCCTATGAGTAGCAAAATCCTCGGTTGACATTTCCACTTCTTTACCCTTATCATTTAACAAAATGATTTTGGTTGGCATGTGGACAATGTTATCGTCCCAATCAAAAGCATAGTATTTAAGGTCGGGTGTTCCAATTTTGAAGGGGTCTTTTATTTTATTATACATTTCCAATTAGGCAAAAAAGGGTGGGAATTTGTTTTCCCACCCCAAATATATTAAATATTTTCGAAAGATGCTCCTGTTGGAGTAATTAAAAACTCAATATCGATAAATTCAAGTGCTTTAGTTGGTTTCAAATATATTTTACCTGTCAAAGTATTTCTATCCAAATCTTCAGGAGTTGATGCTACTGTCACTCTAAAGTCATACAAACCACGGTCTCGTCTAATTGCATCCAAGATTGGGTTTACAGAATCCAAGAATTGTTGTCTTACAATTTCATCGTTTTGTTCGAACAATAGTCTCACAGCAACCGCTGAAATCAACTTACGAGCTTGTAACAACAATCTTCTAACATTCAATCTGTTAAGTGCAGAATCTCTGACTTGTAAGGTTTTGTTACCCCAAATTACAGTACCAACATCAGAGAAGGTTGCAATAGGGTTTATTCTACCTTGGTAAAGAGTATCTCTGTCTTCCTGAGTAAGTTTTAATCTTGCTTTAACGGAGTTTACAAGACCTCTTGTGTAACCCGCAGATGCAAACCAAGGGAAGGAAATGTTATCAGTTAAAGCTAAGTTTCTACAAACCTGACCCGTTGCCGGTAGATATATCTGTGTATTGTTAACAGTATCTCTTTCCAAAATCCATGGGTAATAGGTTGCTGTATAAGATGAATCGATACCAGTTTGGTCTAAATTATCTACCGCTTCTTGTGGGTAAATAATCTCAAATTGAGAAGTAGCGTCTGAAGTAAACATGTTGTAGTCAGGAGTTGTTACGACATAAACCGCGTCTGCCCTTTCATTTTCAACCATACCAATTGCCAATTCAGCAAGATTCGAGTTATTAACATAATCAATACCCGGAGTTGCAAATACATTGATATTTGTGGATTCAGGATTGTTAAATGTTAATTGACCAAGTAAGTAAGCGTAATAATCTGTGTTTGCAAAATCTTGAGTGTTATCTCCAATAACGATTCGCTTGAAAGTACCATCACCCGATGCTGTTGGGTATCTTTGTGTAGGTGTTGCCCCTTGTAGATATCCCTGTGCACCAAGAGCAAATCTGTCTTGGTTTGTTCTAAATTCTCTGTAGATGTCCCATCCATCAAATCCTCCTTGGAAGACTGTTGTGAATTTTCTTGAGTACAAGAAGTAATATGGATTATCTTGAGAAGTTGGTTCACCATCGAAACTTGCCACACCACAATCAAATGCAGGTGTTCCACTTGTGACTTGAGAATTGGCGATTGTAATAATCGTAGCTCCTGAGTCCATGTGGAATCCTTTTGTTTGATAGTTCCAAGATTCTGAAGTTGTTGCTAAGTCCCAACCAACTACAGGGTTTTTCTTCCCTTTATATTGAAGTAAGTCACTATCAATTCCGAACTGAGTCGAGATACCTAAGTAGGTTCTTCTAACAATATCTCCTGAAGAACTTACAATATTACTACCCCCAGCAGTTGTTCCAAAAGGTGGGTCATAAATTGTTTCTCCTGGGAAGAAGTATTTAGTTTTGATAATAGGGAAAGGAGAAGGGTTCGTAACACTTTCATAAACTCTTTCCTCCAATCCATAGAAACCACAAGGTAATGCATCGATTGGATATTCATCTGAAAGTTCAATCATCACATACGCAGAATTCAAAGGATATTCACCGTCTACCGAACCAATTTTTTTAGCGACAAAACTGTTCGATGCTGGGTCCATTGTACAGTTTGTGAATTTTTCATAAACAACAGGATTAGCATCCGTATCAAAGAAGTCTCTTACTTGTACATCAAAGGTTGAGTTATTAAACGAAATATTCGCAATAGAAATTTTAACCTGAGTGTTAGCCTCAAAACCATCAGAAATTGTAACAAATCTGAATAGTTCATAAACTTTATTACCACGAAGTTCAGAAACTAAGAAAGGGGTTTTTGGTGTTTGATATTGTTCCAAATTCCACGCAATTGAAGTTGTAGAGCTTTTATCACGAGCCTCAGGGAGAGCAATCAAATCACACTTGACACCTCTAACATACCCTTTATTAAAACCATAGTTTAACATTCCTAAATAAGATTCCTCAACATAAATTGGGACATCTTGTCGTGGTTTTGAAAAATTGGTGATACCTAAAACTTTAGTTAAATAATTTGCATTTGTTGAATCGAACGATGTGTCAAAAGCAAATGTGTCACCTTCAAAAGTTACACCACTTAATTGGAAAGTTGCAAACGGACTTTGTGAAATTCCGGAATATGCACCAGTACAAATGAGATTCAAGTCAGTTAAACCAGTAACTTGATACTGAGGACCGTGGTCATTAGCGTTGTAATTGGAAATACCTCTTGAACGAAGAGTTGTTAAAATAAGATTGTTCCAGTCAGTATATGCTGTACCTGAATAGGTGTAAGTTTCCCCCGTGATAGTCCCTGAGAATGAACCTGAAGCACCTGTAACAAAGTCCGTAACATTGTAATACCATGAATAACCCGAATAAGAATTAGCAGTTGTTACATCAAAAGTTGCATAGTACCAAGGGTCATTATTACCATCGGTTAATTCTGCAAAATCTAAACTTAAGTCATCACATCCAAACACATTATCAAAATTTGGGTATTGTGAGTTTAATACATTGTAATCAGATGTGGGAATAGAACCATAGACATTTACTGTTGAACCACTCAATGATGTATTTGCCGAAATACTAATCATAAAATTAAACAGGTCACTATTGTAAGTTGAAGTGGACCCATCAATTAAAGTGTAAGAGGTGTTCAATGCGTTTAAAACTAACGGAGGAAGTCCCCCACCAAAAGTTAGTGTGTTACCATTTGTGAAACCAGCAAAAGTTGTTGTGAATGTAACAGGTGCCACACCTGTGTCAATACCAACAGTCGTACCATTGACATTTGCAATCGCTTGTAATGACCATGAAGGTCCTGCGTCATAACCCGACAAACCTAAAATACGGGTTACAAATAATTGATTAGATTGTTGAAGGTACGCTTTGGCAATGTAAGCGGCTTCATATTTCGGTATTTGGGTTCCGATAAATTTTTCAGGTATGGTTCCCCCAAAGAAAGTCTGAAACTCATCGAAATTTGTTATAAAAATTGGTTCGAAGGCGGGACCTCTTAGAGTCTCCCCCACCAAACCTAATGTGGTTACACCCACACTTTGTGCTACAAACGATAAATCCGTTTCTGATGTATAAACCCCTGGGGATACAAAAACTTTTTGATTTGCTTGTGATGTTACTTGAAAAAACATTTTTTTAAATTTTTCTTATTCGGTTTTATTTTATTAGATAAATATTTGATTTAAAACCAAAAAACTTGACTTTTGAATATGTATTATTAAACGGTGAGAATTTTTTCTACCTTTTTTCTGCCTTATGAAAAATACCCCTAAGTCTATCAAGAACCTGAAAATATCAGAAAGTACCCATGAGGTACTAAAAAGTTATTGTGAAAAAAATGGTTTGAAGATGTATAAGTTCTTAGAAAAGCTCATTTTAGACAACTGTAAGGTGACAAAAGATATCTACGGGGAGTAGTTAAACCAACTTACTTTCGAATTCAATTACCGACACCTCACCTACAATATCCTTGATGATATCCACTCTAAAAATGTCTCCGGTATTCAATTGAACTGTGGAAATATTTTGTCCATAATAATCACCATTAATAAAAACATTGTATGTGTCAACATTTGATGATGATATCAATGTAAGGTCAACTCTATAATCAACTTGGTCATCAATTAAGGATGTATTACCTGAGGTGTATAGAAGTTTGTATGTAAACTCATCAGGATTAGAAGGAGTAATTTCTGCTCGTCTTCCTTTTGGAACTTGGGTGTCAACTTCAAATAATTGCACAACACGAGAAATTGCAGGTTTTACTTCAAATTCTTCCTCATCAATTAAGTAACCTAACATTGTAAATTCGTAACTTTGGATATAATAATTTCTTTTTTCAACATCGATTACGGATTCATCTGAAACATTGTTCATTATTATGGGGACATACTGTCCTTTGATAAATGTGTACGCTTGACGAGAAGAAAAAGTTTGAAGAACATTTTTATTGAATGTATTCAACTCCCTCATTCTATTACAAATGATTTTAACACTGTAATTAATATCTACAGGGACGGGTTGAGGTATAGTATAAACATCATACCCCTTTTGGTTACCATTCCATGTTGGAACTGTGGCATAATAAAATTGTTTTCTAACAGGAATTGTATATTGAAGTGATGGATTTGTTCCGTATTTTACTTCAGGTTGTCTCACAAGAGTAATAAATGGAAGTTGAACATTGAAATCATCATCTTTAAAGTTCCAAGTTTCAGTAAATTGTGACCATCTTTGATTTGTTATAATTTTGTCAATAACACTAATGTCTTTTCCTGAAACAATTGTCTTCAATTCATTTTTAACAAATTCTAACATCCCCCCATCCAAATCAGCATGAAGAACACTCTGAGGAAGATATGTTCCGTCTTCATTGATAAATTGTAGAAGTTGTTCTCTTCGGGCGGACAAAGTCTTTGGTGGAACCAAGTCAATATCCATTTTGATTTGTTTCTTAAAAATAGGGTTTTTAGGAAGTGCCATTATGTACCGTAAAATTCATTTTGACTTGTTGGGGTTGCAATGATTGTTCTGTAGAACGGTTTGTAACCTCCATAAGTGTGTTTATTGTCAGACACAACACGACCATCGTCAGATACGGTATAGTATCTAACTTTATCTTCGGATTCATAATACCCAAAGTAATCTCCCATTTGAATATCAACACCTAATTCTTCCAAGTAAGCGCGGTAAATTGAAAACCTCATATTACCTGGCTCGTTTTGTTCTACACGAGATGTACCGAGTCTCTGAGCGGTGGGGGCTAAGATTTGAACATAACCCTTTAGTTCAACAGGAGCAAGGAACTGAATACCTCCCTCTGGTGATTCACCATATACATCATCGATACGGGTACGGTATCTATCGATACGATACAATACCACAGTAAAGTTCATATCACCTTCTAACCATTCTTGACCCATGGAAATATCAAGGTTATAATCCTCCGCACCGAAGAACTTACCTAACCGCGTAATTGGAACTAATTTCTCTGCCATAGTAGTTATATTGATAAATACCTCTTTTTAATTTATATTTTAAATAAAAAATTATGGAACTTATTTTACCCTCAAAGATTACATTAAAATCTAGTGATGTTCATGGATTAGGTATCTTTGCAACCAAGAAAATAAAAAAAGGTGAAGTCATCGAAGAGAGCCCAATCATGAGACTACCTATCGAGCCAGGAGAGAGTAGCCCTTTGTTTTCAAACTATCGATTTGCATGGCCTAAAGGAGAAGGATGGCATAGTCATGTTGTGGGTATGGGATATGCATCGTATTACAACCACTCGGATAACCCAAATGCAGAATGGAACAACAATTTAGAAAACATGACTTTTATGTTTACCGCCCTTACGGACATCAAACCTGGTGAGGAAATTTTCGTTTACTACGGACCAGAAACTTACTGGTTTGACGAGCAAACGAAGGTTGAAGGAAAATAATGTCGGTTGGACTAACAATAGAATCCAAAGCCATCTCCATATTGGAGAACTACTCGGGGGCTAATAACTATATCTTGGGGTTAAAAGTCAAACTTGACAAAAACTCCAAGTTTTACCCCACGCGTAGTCAATCAGAATACATCATTAATAATCATTCTAAGACCCCACTTGTAGCAAAGAAGTGGGTTGTCTTGGATTCTTATTTTGCCAATAAGATTGCCGATGAGAGATTAATGATGACAATTCCCGAAAAGATTTGGATTGAAAAATTGTTGGCAGAAAAAGACAAAGCCTACCACATTTGGGGTAAATTCTCTGAGGAAGACCCCTTGACGGAGATGTGGGTTCCTAAGGTAGCAATTATCAAAGATAACAAAGTTGAAATTGCCGAAGTTGATTACACAAAATATTCACATCGTCCTCCCCTTGAACACCAAAAGGTTGCTATCGAAGAACTCCTTAAAAATAAGAAGTACATCTTGGCGGATGATATGGGTTTGGGAAAAACTACCTCGACAATTATCGCATCATTAGAAATGGGGGCAAAAAAGATTTTGATAATCTGTCCTGCTTCTCTGAAAATTAATTGGCAAAGAGAATTTCAACTCTACTCTGAAAAAACAAGTTATGTCTGTGAGGGCAAAAACTATTCTGAAGAATCTGATATTGTGATTATGAATTACGACATTATCAAAAATTTCCACGATTCAAAAGACAGAAAGAACTCGATAATTATGAAGTCCAATTTCGATTTAGTTATTATCGATGAGGCGCACTACATTCAAAATGTACAAGCTCAAAGAACCAAACTAATCAACGACTTGGTTAGAGACATCGACCGATTGTGGTTATTAACGGGAACCCCCATGACCTCTCGACCGATTAACTATTTCAATCTTTTGTCATTGGTTGATTCGCCCGTTGCCAAAAATTGGATGGCGTATGTTGTTAGATATTGTTCGGGATATCAGTTTAGGGTTGGTCCAAGAAAAGTTTGGAATGTAATGGGTGCATCCAACTTGGAAGAATTGAGAGACCGAACCGGTGCAACTGTCCTTAGAAGATTAAAAGAAGATGTATTGGACTTACCTGAAAAAATTATCACCCCTGTATACCTTCGTCTTCGTTCGAAACTTTACGAGGAGGTTATGGGAGATTATTACAATTGGTATGAAAAAAATCCTGAGGAAAGTAAAAACCTTTCAATTCAGTTCACCAAACTAACTCAGGTAAGACAGGTAATTGCCGAGGAAAAAACTCAACACACAATTGAACTCGCAGAAAACATTGTCGAACAAGGGAAAAAAGTTATCATCTTTTGTAATTTCACCAAGTCACTTGAAATCATCGTCAATCATTTCGGAAAAAGTGCTGTAAGATTGGATGGGTCAATGAGTAAAATTCAAAGACAAGATGCGGTTGACAGGTTCCAAGAGGATGATAATGTAAAAGTATTTGTTGGAAATATCAAGGCGGCTGCCGTTGGAATTACCCTAACGGCAGCCGAAGCGGTTATCATGAATGATTTATCATTTTTACCCTCAGATATGGCTCAGGCTGAAGATAGAGCATACAGATACGGACAAAAAAACAACGTGCTTGTCTATTACCCTTTATTTGAAAATACTTTAGAAGGGATAATCTACGACATCGTAAACAATAAAAAAAGAATAATAGCTACAGTTATGGGTGATACTTCGGATGAGACAAATATTGTTGAAGAAATTTTAAAGAGTATTAATCAAAGGAGATAATCGGTAGTTGTCTATTATTTATAGAAAAATAATATAGACCATGCAACACATACAAGAATCGGTAGAGAAGATTGAAAAACAAATTCTTCACGAACAAAAAAGAGAACAAGCCAAAGAACTTTTACAAGAAGGAAAAAAAATCGGAATAGAAAAATTACCCTACAGTTACTCTGCGGTAAAAAGATTCATAGATTCCGAAACCATGAATGTCCATTACAACAAACACTACAAAGGTTATGTGGATAAACTCAACAACTTACTGTCAAAGAGAAAGGGAGACCATGACCTCGAAAAAATAATCAGGGGTATTTCAAAATACCCTAAAGGAGTAAGAGATAACGCAGGGGGTGCATTTAACCACGCACTTTTTTGGAATATGTTATCCCCCCAACCACAAAGAATCGGTAAAGAGTTACTTCAACAAATTAAAAAAGATTTTGGAACATTCGAGAAGTTTAAAAAACAATTCGAAGAAGTTGCCATACAAAGATTCGGTTCAGGATGGGTATGGTTAATCCTTACCAACAAAGGAACCCTAAAGATAATGTCAACTCCAAATCAAGATAATCCATTGATGAATGTAATTGAAGGCGGCGGATATCCAATTTTGGGCTTAGATTTGTGGGAACATGCATACTACCTGAAATACAAAAACAAAAGAGATGAGTATATCAAAAACTTTTGGACCGTGGTCAATTGGGACTTTGTGGGAGATATGTATACACTCAAAACACAAACCAAGTTATTGGAGTCACAAGAAATGGGTAAGATACTAATGGAAACAAAATCAGAATCGTGTACAAGGGGGGAAGTAGAATTCTTCAGAGTGTTGTTCAACAACAACCTACGCGCAAGAGACATCTATAAGAACACAATTAATGATATTCTTAGAAACCTCTTTGCTGACAACTACCACAACAAAAGGGAGAATGGTGAAATACCCGGAGTTTACGATTTAGAAAAACCGGGTCGTAGTGTCATTAATTATATGAACACTAACTATTCCGTCTTTTGTATTATGGTAAGAGATTTAAATAGAGTTATTACCAAGTCACTCAAGGAAAAATCTGTGAACTTCGAAGGGAAGACCCCTGCAGAACAAATCTCAGAAATGAAAAGACTCTGTAACTACATCGAACAATTTAGTTCAAGAATTTTTGACCCAAACAGTCAAACATTCCATTCTATTATGAATACCCTCAAAGAGAAGGATAATGTTGGTACCCGTAGAGAAAATATGGCACAGGTTCGTCTTCAAGAGAGTATTCCAAACGCTAAGGTAATTGTAACAGCTGGTGCTGGAAAAACCAAAGACGCAATTCAAAAAATAGACATGGAAATAGTTGTCGAGAACTCGAAACTTACTGCACAGGTAAAAGGGTTCGATGAGATTTTGGAACAAAACGGTCGTTTGGTTGTGACCAAGACTGGTGAAGTTGCAAAATACAATGTTGATTGGATGGTATTTGTTAAGGGTAAAAAAGTGGTTGTCTTTGAAAACAAAGGTGAAATTGTCATGGGAAACTATGTTTTTGAGAAAACACAAATGATATACGATTTGAGATAATCGCGGTATTTATAGGTATGGCTGTATTACCTGAACCCGAAAGAAGTAGAATTTATACACGACTTCGTCACCAACTTGGTGCCCCTCTGAGAGCAGTAGAACTCGAAGATGAAATGTTGGACTCCTTGATGGAATTATCCATTCAAGACTATGAACAATATACTTTGGATTGGCTTATTGAATCTAATTGGGTTAATTTGGTTAACCTAAATATGAACGAGAAATCAGTGGCTAGAGCTTTGGTTACCCGTACTTTTAATTTAGAAGACCAATTTACATATGCATACTCTAAGATTGTGGGTTTACAAACTACAGGTCCTTATGTGTTAAAAAAGGATTATTTTGTGTTAAGTGCTAACACCCAATCTTACGAAATACCTGCAGGGAGAGAAATAAATGAGTTACTATGGTTTTCGAATCAACCTTTTCAGAACTTAGCTCTTTTTGGTACAACTGATTATGGGTTTGGTGGTTTGGGATTAGGAGCAAACCAAGCAGGATACGCCCAAATGGGAAATGCGGGTTCTTATTTTATGCTAAGCGGTTTTGATTATCTACTTCGATTCCAAGAGGCAAATATTCTAAATAGAATTTTGGGTGGGGCGTTGACTTACAAAATTACGGGATTACCTGATGGTAAAAGATTAGTGACCCTCTACAACGCACCTGGTTCAAACTTTTCGTTTAGTAATTATTCCTCTTACACCGGCAAAGCGGTTTGGTATTGGTATTATGATGTTGATGGGGACAGTCGTGCACAATGTATAAAAGACAATCCTGACATTATTAAATTACCGTCTGATGTTCCAATCGAAGAACTTTCTTGGGAAGACTTAAATGTTCCCGCACAACAATGGGTCAGAAAGTGGTTTACCGCATATTCTAAAGAAACATTATCAAGAGTTAGAGGAAAATATTCAGGAAATCTTAAAACACCTGACTCAGAGCTTCAAATGGACTATCAGTCTTTAGCTACAGAGTCCAAGGATGAAAAATCTAAATTAGAAGAAGAATTGAAACTAAGGTTAGAAAGACTACGCCCTGAAAAACAAATGGAAAAAGAAGCACTATTGGCAGAAAATCTCAACAAACAAATGAAGTTTAGAGCAATGCCTAGACAAATCTATGTTGTTTAATATGGAAAACAGAGAGCGCCTTAAATCAATTTTTGATTATCTTTTTAAATCGATAGACACAAATTTTAGAATTGTTAGTACTAATCTATCTTTAACCACCTACAAAACAGGTGAGTTGGCTGGATATACTTTCGAAGTTAAAACAACTCAGGATTTTGATGGTATTGAATACCCACAAATGGCAAAAGACTTGGATGAGGTCGTAAACACATTGTCCGAAATTTTTTCCAAGAATATAATTACTAAAAATCTCAAGATGTCGAATTCTCAAAATTATCCGAACCTTTGGGTTGGAATTCTTATTAATAAGTTAAACGCAAATAATGCAGAAGGTCGTATGGATGTTGATTGGGAAATATATGTAGAATTAAACGATTAAATAAGTTATGTCAGTAATAAAAAACACACCCTCACAAAGAGTTATCAATGGAAAAATGATAACCACATCTGAAACTGCTGTGGTTTCTGAGCCGTTTTATGAAACACACGGAGAAGCTTGTATTGTTATCCGTGGTGTACCTCAAGCAAAAGTCCGTTTGGATAGTATGTCAACCGACCATACAGTAATCAAAGCGATGACTAAAGTTCTTATTGTCCCCGATATCGGAAGAATCGATGAAGACTACGATGAACTTTTAATTGAAAGAGGCGCTTGCGTAGAATTTAGATTCTGTGCAGGTGTTTGGTATATTATATCCTCTGACGGACTCAAGCAGTCTTAAGTGGGATATTTTTCAGGTCTCTAATCTTTATCGTCCTTAAATTGGTCGTACCCTCCGCCAATTTGACGAACACACCTTGGTTTGCCATGAATTCAAAAACATAAAAAAGGTAATCTGCAAGTACCAAGTCAGGTCGAATGACCGATACTCCAATATGTTCGGGAGAATACTCTCGGGTGGGACGACCAACTTGTTTATCACTACCACGACGGATAATCCAAAAATCAGCCGCGGGATTGTCAATGTTGAGGTTAACTATGTCTTTCAGTTTCATATTTGTAAATATACTGCTGCCAACCTTCTTCGGCAAAATCATAAATATAATTTTCTGAAAGACCTCGCTTTTCCCAATATCTCACCTCACCATCAGATAAAGTCATTACCTCATCCAATTCGTCTTGGTCACCAAGACCCATAGGGTATCCGTTAATTAACTCACATTGTGTGTGGGTGAATATACCCATATCCTCAGGATTATTTACAATCAATTCCTTACGAACTTCATCCTTAAAACAAACCAAAAGAGGTTCAATTCTTTTGTTAAATGTTGTAACAGCTCGAGCTACATTGTAATCCCCCGTCATCTCAGGATTGTTTTCGAGGTCATCAGGATTTAGAATATAACAATTAAGGTTAATGTATGAGGCGACATCTTGAAGAACCTCACCCGTTTTTTCAAAGATTCGTTTCTTTTGAAGGTCGGAGTACTTCTTAGCAGGAACCTTTTGAACATCACCATGAGATGCTTTCTCACCGTTGTTAACATACATAATCAAATCCCCCAAGTTTACATTCATTTTATGGTGAATGGCAAGTTCCATATGTGCTTGACGGGACATTAAAGACCCCGCTTTTGTGGTCTGTGTACACCGAACCTTGTAATCCTCAAGGGTTTGTTTAACTTTTGCTTTCTGAGCAATTTGAGCAAGAGGAATCTGTTGGTTGTAAATCTTCTCTAAGTATTCATAGTAGTAATCCACAAACTCCTTACCATTACCCTCCAATAACATCTTGATACCTTTATCCAAGAATTTTTCGATGTAACCGGGAAGTTTCTTAGATTTAATGGAATTACCAGTAAGTTTAATTTTACCCTTATAATCCATAACCGCGTAGTTCTTACGAGCAAGGTTAATACACGATGGCCACACACCATCGGTATCCAAAGCCATTTCTCCCCTCATAAAGATGTCATTGTATTCTGCAACATCCGCTTCAGGACCCTCATAGACCTTACCAAGTTTTACCTTCCAATTCAATCCACGACCAACATAACTGCGAGACTTTGTCCCCTCAGGTAGGGAAAAGTTCACACCGTCCGTATCCATTACAAGGGGGGTATAACCACGAGCCATAAAGAACTTAATCATTTGACGAAGATATTGACGACCAGTACAGGTGATTTGCTCACCCATATACATGTCCCCCCATGCAAATACCTGTGGAGCAGAGAGTGCACCGAACATAGAGTTAATAAAGATTTTGATAGGGAGTTGTTTGTTTCCGTATGATTCAGATTTCTTTTGGTCGGTTTCGTAAAATTCTTCAGCGAGTTCTTTGTATTTGATACGAGTGTCACGGAAATACTTTAACATACCTTTCATCGCTCCTGTTACATCACACTCAGGAAAAACATCATGTACAAGTTGAATAGAGGGGTACAGAGACGAGAAGTCGAGTTTAAGGACATCCTTTGAATATCCGACCTTTAAGAGTCGTGAGAGACCTCCTACGAAGTCTGTCTTACCTTGTTTGGCGGGGATTGCAAGATTGTTTTTATAACTCCATGCAAGCATTAACATTTTCCATAGAGTAGCGGTACCCATAGTAGATACCCTCTCATAAGTTGTGGGAATCATCGAGGCAAGAAGAAAAGAACCCTGATTGAATTCCTTATCAACTTTCAAAGTTTCCTCCAAGTCATCTTGAAGGTATCTCTCAACAATATCAACACCGTTGGTAAGCAAATAAGTGTCAGGGAATTTTACATCCAAATCCACAAAATCACCTTTTTTACGATATTCGCCAGTTTTCAAGTTCAACCAATACTCATGGTTTTCAGTATACATCTTACCAATACTGTCGTGATTAATGTACACTCGGTCCGCTTCCTTGGCATTGATAAACTCAGAGATATACTTAAGACCAGCACTTTTGATTGATGAGTTAATTGCCTGTGCTCGTCTAACAGCATGGATAATGTCAATTACATTATAACCCCAAATAGAAGTTTGCATAAAATCTTCAATCTCGTTTGCTAACTTCAACATATTTTTCTTTTGAGAAATGGAATGTTGGGGGTGAAGTGACTTACAAACCTTCCTTATGTCAATCCCCAAAATACGAGACCTCTCAAACAACCAATTCCAATCGAAGTTCGCTGAGTTGTAACCCCCAATGATACTCGGTTTTAACTGGTTAATGATATTGAAAAACTCAACAATACCTTTAACCTCATCTTCCTCATTTACACACTCAATAATCTTGTTAAATCCGGTGTTGGTCCTAATACCAATCATAAAGATTCTACCATCTTTAGGTTCAAGTGAAGTTGTCTCTAAGTCATATACAAGTCGAGTTACCTCGTCATAGTCTTCATAACCCTTAAAGAGTCGTTTTTCTTTTGAGATAAAGTATTGCTCAACGGGGGGGAGAATAAGAATTTTATCACGGAATTTTTCACCCCAAGGGTCAGCACCCCCTTCTCGGAAAAATTGAATAAGATGACGATAACCCTTAAGGGATTTAACTATAAAGGTTAACCCTTTTTCCATACGAGGGTCACCGTGAGTATCGAGTTTCTCGATAACAATACCATGTTTGGTCATTGCTTCTTTCTGTAACCCTTTCGAGTTTTGATAAAAACCCATGTTATGAAGGTCACCTACCCAACAAAATGGAATGAATGTATCCTTACGGATTTCTTTTCCTTTTCCAGGTATTTCTTTAATTTTGTAAATGGAATCGGATGCGTAGTCAAATTCTACTGCTACGATAAATTCTTCTGGGTCATTACCCTCCAAAAATGACTTGATAACTTCTTCGTCAATCATATTTTCAATTTTTACCGAGTGACACATTATCTTCCACAACTAAGTGGAGTTTGTCTTACTCATTCACTGATAAATATAAAAAACCCAAATTGGGTTGTCAAACTAACAACAAGCTTGTTCCGAAATAAAACTATCTTCGATATTGATATAGAGTTCCTCACGGATGGGGACAATCAAACTTCCCTGTTGAGTACCGAGTAATCCACTGTTCTTAATTAAGAATTGTCCTTGATATCTTCCAGGTCTATCGGTTTGTCTTGAGGTAAACTGATAATAGATGTAGTATTCTGTTGGTGCACCTGGTTCACTTGGTATTAAACTCACAATAGAACATGGTGCTCCCACAATTTTAGGAATTCCTGTTTTTACATCAACCATTGAAAAGAATATGGTGGCGAGTTCTAATAACTCCATAGTATCACCATAGGTACTTCTACCGTCTTGAACAACAGCCATTTTTAAAACTGGTAAAGTAGCCGATTTACGAATAAAAAACTCCATATTATTAAATATCAATGAAAATTGTTTTCAAAAAGTCATACTTTTTACGACTTGACAAATATTTATAAAATATGAATCAAAGAAAACAAGAAGAAGAAAAAAAAATTAAGTTCACAATCAGTTTGGACCCTAAAATATACAAAATAATGCAGTATGAAAATGTTGTTAAATCAAGATTGATTGAAAAACTTTTGAAAGAATATTATGATGGAAAAAGTTTGTAAAAAATGTGAACAAGAAAAAAAACATTGTGAATTTGGTGTTCAAAACTCAGCTAAAGATAAATTACGAAATGTATGTAAAGAATGTCGAAGAGTTGAAAGTTCAAATTATCGAGAAAATAATAAAGAAAGGAAAAAAGAAAGCTCAAAGAAGTGGAAAGAAAAAAATCCTGAATATTTCAAAATTTACTATGTGAATAATCAAGATAAAATTAAACAAAAAAAGAAAAGCGCTTATCAACAAAACAAAACAAAAATTCAAGCACATAATAATAAATGGAAAAAAGAGAACCCTGATAAAGTAAAAGAATATTATAATAATCGAATAAAAAAAGAAAGAAGAACAGACCCACTAAAACGATTAATATTCAATATGAGAACAAGAATTTACTCCGTGTTGAAAAATAAAACGAATACTTCATTTGAAATTATAGGTTGTAGTCCTGAATTTTTAATGTTACATCTCGAAAACCAATTCACGGAAGGAATGTCTTGGGACTTAGTTGGCAGGCATATTCATATAGACCATATAATACCATTGTCTTCAGCAAAAACGGAAGAAGAAATACTCAAACTTTGCCATTACACAAATCTTCAACCCTTATGGGCTAAAGATAATTTGAAAAAAAGTGATAAAATATTAACCTAAGATTCTTTTCTTAACTTACCGTCGTAAAATTCAAATCTGTCGTGCTCTGTTGGTGTTGCAAACAATAAAGCAGGTTTAATGTTTTCCTTTTTGGTTTCTTGATAAATGTAACTCATCCAAGTCTGTTCAAAAGGGCGTTCCCATTTAGTTGTAAGAAACATTTTTTCGTTTCCGTATCTTGAAACCACTTGTGGCCAATTACAATAATACACCTCACCAATTCCATAGGCTAACCCTTTGTAAGAACGAACTTCAGTAAATTTAGTTCTTGGTGCATTGGGGTCTAATCCTTGTACTGGAAGAGTAGATTTTTCAGGCCAATACTCCTCTCTAATTTGCTGAGGTACATTATACCAAGACCATTGAGTACCATTGTCACCATAAAACTCAGTAAAATTGAGTTTTATAAAATCCAATGACTCTTTTTTGGCAATTTGAATTGATTTGTTGTAGAGGTCAGGGATTTTTCTTACAAAACCATTTTTACAAGTTTCATTAGCGCCACCATAAAAAAACATATCATCTTCAAAGAACCAATAGAAATCAAATTTGTTCTCTTGGGAATGCTCGGCAATCCATTGTCTTCCACCACAAATTCCTAAGTTATCCTTTTTGATATGTTCGAAACCAAATCCATCACACAACTCTTTATATCTTTCAGTAGTAGTTAAATCTGATGAATTATCTAACAAGAACTTTTTTGGTTTATCCAAAAAGTTTCTATCATACATCTCCATCGATTTAATTAAAGTCTCAAACTGATTTGGGCTATTAAAAGTAATCACATATAATGCTGAGTTATCAATATTCAAATCAGAATATGCAACTTTACCCTGCGTATTTTTAACTTTATGGGTGTCGTTTTTAACATCTTCACAGAATTTACCAATAAGTCCGTTAGACTCAATTTCGTAGTAATCAAAAATATCGGGGTGACGATAAAGTAGAATACTAAATAAAGATTCTTCTGTACCCATAAGACCATCTGATAAAGTTTGGTTCATCAGATTGTAATAAAGTCCATTGACATCAGAAATACTATCTTTACTACCACCGAAGATTCCACCACGACATACTAATTTCACATGATTACCTGCATAGTTGTTAATTTTAGGGTAGGTAAAACCATGAATTTCTCTTTCCGCATCATAAGGAAAGGCTACAAACCCAAACTTACTGAAGAGGTTATCAAACTTATGGTGAATTTTATCGTGAGTGAAATAACCAGGATGAACAGTATTGGTAATACCTGCGTCAATCCAAAACATGTGTGTTGAATCAAAAGAATCAAAAATTCTTGCGTCATTGAGCAAAAACATTTTGGACATAACCAAAGGGTTATACATATCCAAACGAGCCTGAGTTGATTCGGGTAACCAACCTGATTGATTAAACCATTCAGGATTGGTTCTAATTTTTTGAATTTTGTCGTAAAAATCATTTTTAAACCAAGATTGGTCCCTAACGATAAACTGAGTGTTTTCACGGCCCCTTCTTTCCCAAACAAACCCTTCAAGTTCTTTTTCCCCAAAAATTATTAAGTTATCATCAATTTGAAGTAGTTGTTCAAATTTATCTAAATAGTGTTGAAATGAACGAGACCAACCCTCTTGGAGTTCATCTCTTTTTATATTCCAAAGACCTGTAACGAAAGTAACTTTATTCATAAATTCTATTAAATTCTTCTAATATTCTATAAAAACTTTTTTTATCTTCATAATATGAAACATCTAAATCCCTTGGACCGGAGTCAGGACACCACCAAATATCAAACTGTTTTATTTCAAATAACTCGGGATGATTAACACGCATCAAAGACATAATATTTTCCTCGTGTGGAAGTCCTTTGTCTGTTAAAATAATTTTTTGCAAATAATCTTCAAAAATATTAACAATGTCATCCCATTTTGATTTATGACCACCAAACATTCCACCAATAACATGAAGAGAAGGGTCATATAAATTTGTATACCAGTTTCTGTTTACTGTGCCTGACCAGTAATAATTTACATTTTCTTTGGCTAACATAAGAAATTTATCTCCAGTGTCTTGTATTACATTTCTTAAAAAATCATTGTTGAAAAGTGTAGATTCATAATACCTTTGCTCGGGATGTGTCCCAACCAAATATTTGTTTGGAATCAATCCTGTATGAGAAAGACCCGCATCAATCCAATAATAGTAATCATAAGTCTTGTCCTCATTCCACCACCAGTGAAACTTCGAATATTGTATCTCAACACATCGGTCACCCCTTTTTACACCTTCAACATCTTTAACTTCATTTATCAAATTAAAAAATTTAGTGTTTGAGATATCAAAAATTTCGAATTTTAATTTTTCACGACTAACATTATGTTGAATGTAAAAAAAATCTTTGAGTCCGTCAATTTCTCTGTCCGATGTGTAACACAAAAAATCGGCATCTGTAATTTTCAATAACGAAAGTAAACTCCATCGATAATGACCTCCTCTAGCGTGTCTACCACCAAATTCCGTCCCAGATAAGTCGCTATAGATACAAGTTAGAATCTTAATTGACATCAATATTTTCTTTTAAATTTTCATCCCTTTTTTGTTTATTTAATTCGGCGTTACAAAATTGTCCTGGAATTTTAATTGGACTGTACAAATTCCAGTTGTAAGTTTGTAAATAGAAATTGTTGTAATTACCTTGGGAAATATCTGACCAGTCGTTTCCTTGGGTAGAAACAGGAACAATTGGGCAATAACTTTGGAACTTTTGAACCACAAATTGAAAAATAAAATCGTCTAAAGCGTAAAAATATTCGCCACTTTGAAATGCAACCTCAGAAATCTTAAACATCTCATCGTAAATTGATGCGTCATAAATAATCATGTTAGCGGCATAAATGTCACGATGATTTGGGTCTCGCTTTTCGGGTAAGTTTGTCATATCAAGTAAATACTTGAAGTCAGATGCCCTATCAATATGTCTATTTAAAGTTGGTGAAAGATTTAAAATTGCATAATTCAGATGTTCAACTTCTGTATTTAGATTTTCAATAAAATCCCTTGCGTATGGCATTATTTCACAATCGTCTTCCATTATCATAACTTTAGAATACCCACGCTCTTTAGCAATTTCGATAATTGCCAATTGAGATTTTGTAATTCCCATGTATGAATTCGTGTCAATTGCTTCGAAAACTTCATAGTCCCAACCCAAATACTCCATTTGTTTACGGAAGCTCTCTAATCTATCGGGTCTTCTTTTTAAATTGACCACAAATTTTGGTATATCTTGAATTTTCATCTTACAAGTTTCCTGTTAAACGCTCACACCAATCTTTCGATTCGGAGTGTGGCCAAACAACCCAATAAGCGGGCTTTTGTGTGGTTTGAAAATCTCTCCAAATTTTACAATATTTGTCAGGGTCATTCATCATTCTGGAAATTTCGGCTTTGTCAGCGTCTTTTCTAAACAACGTACTGTCATCTGAACCGTGGAAGGCAACAACCCAAAAATCATAATCTTTTTCAGGCACACTAGCATAATTTACATCGATACAATGTTTGAATACTTGGGCAAAATCTTTTTTCCAATCTTCCTCAGTCTCATAGTTGTATGGATTAGGTGGGTAATTTTTATCTAAAGTATATTGTTGAACAGCACGATTTTCAAACAATAGTCCAGAATATTTTTCATAATCTTTTAAAGTTCTTTCGGTTCCAAATCCGAAAGGTCCATCGTGACCCTCTTGAGTTTCACCATCCATACCAAATAATTTTCTATTTGTAAGGTGAGACTTGTTGTTTTTATCGACCCACTGCTTGTCATCATCCCATTGTTTGGTCCTTCCCTTACGTGTGTACTCGTGCCAAATAAGCACTTTATGTGGGTGAAACAAATCATAACCCCAAGTATATGCTCTTGCTGCAATTGAGATTTCTTCACCATGGAAATAATATTCAGGATTGTGTTGAACCTCCGTTGAGAATTGTCCAAGAGTGAACGCATAGTGGGCAGAATAAAATCTTGCGGTGACAGGTTCTTTCATATCTCTCCATCCAGGAATTGTTTCAGGAAGAAAAAATACAGCACCCTCGGGAATAAATCTATCAAACACCATTCTCCATGGTTCTTGAACCCTACCAGCTGGGTCGTTTTCAGGGTCAAATGATGAAACATATCCTGTTAACAAAGGTTTCTTGTGTCCTTTCTTTTGTAGTTGTTTAACCATCTTAATCATTTCATCGTCCCAATTGGGTGCAAATCTCATGTGAGAATCAATTTGCATAGTGTACTCTTCACCCTCGTAAACTTGTTGAGTTAAGTTTCTTGCCCAACAAACACCTTTAGACTCTTCAAATGGAATATCTAAAATTCTAAAACGCTTATCATTTTTATATTCTGTTAAATCATCAAATTTATCCTCAGGATTAAATTGTCTTGCAATACCAAATCTGAGATTCTTTGGCCTTTTTGCATTTGCAATCATATCCTTTAGAGTGCTGACAAGTTGGGGGTCTCTATAAGAGGCTATTTGAACAAATATTTTCATTAAATAATTTTTTAATAAAAATAAACATAAGGTTAATAAACTGAATATTTCCTTAAAACAAAAAACCCCTCACAAAAGGAGGGGGGGGTTAGTTTAACAAGGTGTTGCGTTAACTATAAATCCGGTACCATTTATTACTTCAAATGCCGATGTTCCATTTGACCAATAACCATTATTTACAGGATTTGTTAACGAGGTATCTAAGAATAAGAATTCAGCTGGTGTTGGGCCTTGTGGTTGAGAGCTACTTGAGTAAACATTAGATGTGGGACCTGTACACGCATCGATTACTGTTACACCTGAGGTTAATAGATATGACCAATAAGATATTGTCGGTGTTGGTGTCATACTTGTTGTAGGTGTATTTGTTGGTGTTTGTGTTGGGGTTGAAGTAATAGACGCAGTCAAACTCACGGTTGGTGAGTTTGTTGGTGTTTGTGTATTAGTTGGAGTGTTTGTTGGTGTTTGTGTAAGGGTCGGACAAACTGATTTAAATAAGAAATTCCCCGAAGAATCAACTTCAATAACAATACCATTAAAATTATAGAAACCTGTAATGTTGATTGTTGCTGGTCCTGCAGGAACATTTGAGAGAAAAGATACATCACCCCAAACAGAATCATTTCCATATACTGTAATTGGTCCGTTGATATTACCACATGCATCTAATAAAGTTGAACCAGAATAAACACTAAAGGAAGTTAGGGCTGGCGGAGTTACACTAGGTGTGGGTGTGTTAGTTGGTGTCTCAGATGGCGTTTGGGTTGGGGTTTGCGTATTAGTCGTAGTGTTGGTTGGTGTCTGTGTTTGTGTTGCGGTGTTTGTGGGTGTTTGAGTTGGTGTTGGGGTGTTTGTGGCGGTTGGAGTTGGTGATACTACAAACGGGAACAAACCAAAATCATAAACAGTAATTATTGTCGGCATTGCGGTAGAATAGGTGCCATCTATCAACCAAATATTACAAGACTCTCCTGCAGGAAGTAAAACATTATAATTCCACATTTGATTGGAACACTCTTGATATGAAAAAACACCATTCGAAGAGGTGTTATTAGTTAAAAGATATTTTCTACACGACATTTTTTTTGGTTTTATAATAAATATTAGAATAATTCAAATTATTTCAAGTTTTAGTTTTTAACTCGGTGTGACTGTTGGTGTTGGAGTTGGAGTTGGAGTTACAGAAGTCTCAGTGGGTGTTGGGGTGGCACCACCACAGCAATCAAGAGCAACATAATATGCGTAAATTGTTCCCTGAAACCCGACATACGAATTAATGAGAACTGGTGGTGTTGATAAACATTCCAATCGTCCACTATATCCTGAGATTTGAACGGTTTCGGTTCCACCACTACAGTAAGTCAATTCCCAAGTGGCACCTGAAGCGACACCTCCGAATATTTCATATTCTAAACAACCCACACACGGTTGAGTTAAAGTTGGTGTGGGTGTTGGTGTTTGTGAAGATGTCACACTTGGTGTTGGAGTTGGTGTGGGTGGAGGTGAACAACTTGTTCCCTCAGCAATTTCAATCCAATTATTGTAAATATTGATTGTTCCTTCACATAGACAAGTCGTAAACACCTGATATGCTTCAAGGCGATAATCAATGACATTACCATTACAATCTGTGGCAGTAAACACCGCTGGAATCGGTTCCAAGTTTTTAAATGTGTATTCAACACAATTACAAGCCGTAGGTGTGATTGTTGGTGTGGGGGTATTTGAGGAGGTATTTGTTGGAGTCGGTGTATTTGATGATGTTGCCGTTGGCGTTAAATTAGCGGTAACACTTACCGTTGGACTATTACTTGGTGTCGGAGTTAAGAAAACATTTCTACATGGTCCTACTGTTAAAACAGTTATATCAGGACAACTTGAGGTTGGTGCCACACAAGCACATACATTTACGGAGTCGTATTGTGAGAAAACATTACCACTAAATCCGAAATAAGAAGCACCTTGACTTACAAAATTTCCATTACAATCCACCCAATTTATATTTCCACCACATTGGGTAGCCCCTGTGAAATAAACTGTATAAGTTTGACAATCACAACCACTTGTAGTTGGTGTTGGTGTGTTAGTGGGTGTAACTGATGGTGTTACAGTATTACTTGGTGTTTGAGTATTAGTTGGTGTCTGAGTGTTTGTTGGTGTTGGTGTAACAGTGGGTGTCACTGAAGAAGTGGGTGTCGGAGTTGGTAAATTACATCCTGTGCCCAAATTAGTTTGAGTCGTGAGACAACTTGTAATCACACAGTCACCACATATACAAACATAAATTGTTGTGCCAGATGTGAAAACATTGCTAGTATATTGTGGAAAATCTGATGCTGATTTAGTAATTAGAGTTCCAAAACAATCAATGTAACTAATCGTGTTCGAACAATTTTCATTAAATGTGAGCTCAATAGTTTTACATTCACAAGGTGTTTCCGTTGGCGTTTGTGTTGGTGTGGTTGTTATTGTTTGGGTTGGAGTAAGTGTTGGTGTTGCAGTCATAGATGCTGTCACGGATGGTGTTGGAGAAACTGACACACCTTCACAACAGTTATTATAGAAAGAATAACTCAGAATAGGGTTGTTGACCAATGATTCAGTAATTGTGGTTCCTGAAATACATCCTTCTTCTTGCCCCAAAGTTACTGTGTACGGGTAGACACCTGTTGGAGAAGATAGAGAAACAAATCTGTTCAATGGACCGAACGATGCACAATAAGTTATAACTGCGGTGGCGGGTCCACTGATAAGAATATCAACATTATTCCAACAATTCGTTGTTGCACAAGTTGGCGTAGGGGATACCTCAAAAGTATTTGTTGGTGTTGATGTGTGAGTTGGTGTAACAGTGGGTGTGGGAGTAGGACAAGGGTCATCAAAGGGCCATGCTAAACCACCACCTCTACAAGGGATAGAATATGAATTGACAGTCACCGCAGGACCACCAACAGTACCGGTCACAAAACAATAATCATCAAGATTGTAAGTTCCAATTGGTAAACCATCCAAAGTAACAATAGATTCGTCACAACAAGTCAATCCTGTAATAAATGCGGTTGACGCCGTTACAGTAATGTTAACAATCGATGCACACCTGCCTGGTGGTGTCGGTGTAGGGGTTGGAGTTTGAGTTGCAGAATTAGTTGGTGTTGGTGTCACAAAAAATTGAGGACAAACAACATTAATTGCATCTAAGAAATTTCCACCTGCTTGTGCAGATGTTGCAGAAAATAATAATTGATAATTTTGTTCTTGTGCAACAAAATTAACAGTGTTAAATGTCCATTGTCGAGTTACGGCAGTATATTCTGTCGGGAAATAGATAAGACCTGTAGTTTGTCCACTTACTGCAACAACTAAAGTATTTAAAAAATCTTGTCTACCCATATGGGCAAACTGAATTTGGTATTGGGTACCAGGTGTGGCGTAAAAGTCTTGAAATAATGCTTGAGGGGTGGCAACTCTTGCATTTACCTCAGCAAAGAAATTACCCACATATGCCATGTAATTTTGGAAACCATTTGGCCAAATTTCGATGCTTTGGTCTGAAGCTGTAGTATCCCAAAAAGGAATACACTCTTTCGGGTATTGTACTGGATTCGTTGTTGGACCTCCACAATATTGTCCTAAACAAGGGGATACACAATCTGCAAAATCTTCAAAAGAAGTGTTACCCAATCTTCCACAAGCTAAAGTTGGTGTTGGAGTTGGAGTTGCTGTTGGTGTTTGAGTTACTGTTGCAACAAACTGACATTCAGGAGCAGATGAAGCTCCTCCTACATATGTTCCAGTATTTTTGATGTATGTCAGACCATAAGGGGCAATTGGATTAAACAACCAAACATCACCATTAGCGTTTGTTATGTATAAATCATTATCATTTATAAACATTCCTAATGCATAAGGAATAGATGGTTGAACTATAAACTCCAACACCATTGCACCGGTTGAGTAGTTATAACCTCTTATGTAACCATCAATGGTTGTTGCATATAAAATGTTATTAGTTGTTAGAATCAAATCTCCATAAACAAGTCCTGTAATATTGAATTTTGGTGTTACAACACCCGTAGTTGTGGTAATATCAATTTCAATAACGGTTAAACCACTTGTTGAAATCAATTTTGTGTTCGAAATTGCGGTCAAACCTGCACCAAGTTCTACACCTGTTACTGTGATAGTTCGGTTGTATAAAATCGAAAAAGGGTTCAGAGTAATATTATATTCGTAAATTGTTGCTGGGTCGTTGTATGCTGTATAAGTCCAAAGTTTTGTTGTTGTATTGGCAATATCTACACCATTACCCAAAATAGGTCCACCTAAAAATACTGATAAAGGTGTAACGGTATTACTCGAAAACTCGTAAATTGCACCCGGTGCTAAGAAAACCACACAGTCATCTAAAGAAGGTGGCGTGGTTGAAAACTCATAATTGTAATCGTACAACGGAGAATAAACATCATAATCCCCAAAATAATAAGGGTTTAGGTAATTAAATGGGATTGTTTGTTCACCAATATCAATAGTTCCTCCACTATATGGATTAAAGGTTACATTGACTGTTTGTCCACTAAGATTATCACTTAAAACTCGAATTCCGACTGCCATAATAATAAATACTCAATACCTCCAATTAGTTTTTATCAACACACTCCTGTATTGATAATTAATGTTCCACTTATTTGTATTATTTTTACGCCATCAGAAATTGTAAAGTTCGCCCCGATTGGTGGGATGGTTAGTTCACGGTTACCATAAACATGGTCATCAACAGTCAGTTGTCTAAAAGGTTTTGTTGAATATACTGTAACATTTGACGGAAACCCACCAAATTGATTTATTTGTTGACAGACATCTTGAAAATAACCGCCTGTTCTCAAGTTTTGAACATAGACGGCAGAAGGAGTTACAGAAGGTGTTACAGTATTTGTTGGTGTTGGTGTTTGTGTTGTTGGGGTTTGACTTAAACTTACCGTTGGAGTGACAGTGGGTGTAACCGTTGAAGATGGCGTTGAGGATGGGCAAGGTCCTAAATTAACAATGGTCAAAGGGGCGCCATACAATTCAACAGTGATAGATTCGGCACATAAGGTCTCAGAAAATAAAGGCGCAATTTGTGTTATGTTTATACTACCAGTAAAACCTGTCCACTTATAATACCCTTCTTGGATAGAATTGTAATTTGTTATTCTGTAGTATAAACAAGGCATAATAAATAAATTTTATAATCCGTATTTTGATTTGTGAGTATTAAAGTTTTGTGTTGTTCCCAATTAACTTACTTTAACATATCCGTAATAAACTATTTGAGATGAGCCACTGTTATTGGTTATACCAAATGTAAAGGTATTTGTATTTGAACCCGCTGGTGCTGATGTACTAATAGTCCCTGCAGTTCCAACTATCTGACTTGGGATTGATGTTAAAACCAAGGCATTTCCTGCAAGATAATACCACCCATATTGTACACCAATTACAGGTACGTTTGAGTTTGATAATGTCACTGTCGCATTCCAATTAACAATACCATTTGGGATATTTCCATTCACCCACATAACATACGATTCACCCGCAGTAACTGTAAAACTAACAGTATTTGTACCTGCAGATAACGTCCAACTTCCTGTGGTTACACTTAAACCCGAACTTCTACTAGTTCCTGATGAACCACTTGAACCTGAGCTTCCGCTACTTCCACTTGTTCCTGACGAACCACTTGAGCCGGATGTTCCTGAACTTCCGCTAGTTCCTGAAGAACCCGAAGTTCCGCTAGTTCCTGATGAACCTGAAGTTCCACTTGAACCTGATGAACCACTCGTACCATTTGTACCACTGGTTCCTGATGTCCCTGAAGAACCAAAATCATTTGTTATTGCTGAATATGCTATGTGATACGTAGTTCCCGTAAGTTCAACGGGAATTAATGTATTAGATGTGGGTTGTGATAAAAATGTTAGTTCACCAATTGTTTTACCTGTAAGAGCCATATTTTTTATTTATAAATATTTGTTTATAACCCATATTTGGATTTGTCGGCATCAAAGTTTTGTAACACCTCGGATGATGTTAGAGATGTGTCGTACATTCTTATAATTCCGACAGTTCCTTTGAATGGTACTTGTAATGCACCTGTACCTACAGCAACTCTACCGGCAATACCAACTGTGCTTGTATTACTTACTTGATTAACACCAACTAAACTTGTAGTACCACCAGAAATACCATTTCGGTAAACCGTCAATGTGTCACCTACAAAATCAAAAACAGCAACTAATTGAACCCAAGTATTCACAGAGAATCCAGTTAAACTAAGTTGAGGAAAATTAGTTCCATCATAGGCAGCGACTAACATACTACTCGCACCTTCATTAAATCTAATTGTGTAAGGATATCTTGATTCGTTATTTAAATTCCACTTTTCTAATAGTTCTGCTTCACCTGAGTTTGGTTGACCGTTTGAAGGGTTAAACCATATTTCAACCGTATATTGTTGGGTATTTGTAAAGTTTGTCACCCCGTCCACACTCGGTATTCTACCATAAGATGATGTTCCGTTAAATGTAAATCCACTTAATGCATTGTAAGTTGGACTACCCGATAAAGTGGCATCTGTACTACCTACAGTTGTATCCCAAACAGTTCCTGAACCAACATAACTACTTGGTGATAATTGAAGTTGTAGGTTTGATGTTACAATATTAGGTGTGGGTGTTGGTGTATTAGTATTTGTTTGTGTTTGAGTAATCGTGGGTGTATTAGTTGGTGTTTCAGAAATTGTTGGCGTAGGTGTCTGTGTTGGTGTTTCGGTATTTGTTGACGTAGGAGTATTTGTGGGTGTTGAAGTATTGCTTGGTGTTACCGTTGGTGTGGGTGTGTTAGTGGAGGTATTGGTGGGCGTGGAGGTCGATGTTACGGTTGGTGTGTGTGTGTTAGTGGGGGTGTTAGTAGGTGTGGTAGTTGATGTTACCGTTGGCGTAGGTGTAGCTAATAACTCAAAAATATATTCAGTAGTGAATGCATAATTGAATCTACTAGTCCCCGAGAAGTTGGAATTTATTGAAGTATATTGTGCTTCTCTTGTTAGATTTCTATAGTCAAAATCTAAAGTAGAAAATTCATAACCTCTTGTTTGACCCGAAGGGACTAAAATTGTAACATTTTCAGTTATTGGTTCCCCTACGAATGTATCAAGTTGTATTGTAAATGATATTGTTAAATCTACATCTACAGGTACTTGACTTTGAGCAATGTAATTTGACTGAACAGACCCTTGATAAAATTCAGAAAGTACATCTATGTTGTTCCCCTCTAATTCTAAGTAACTTAAGTCATTATTGGGAATAGGTATCGAAATAATGTCACCATCAGGTATAACAAGATATGCCAATTCTTCGTCAGGAATAACAATGTATTCCAAATCATTTGATGGAACAATAATAACACAGTCAGGACAATCAGGATTTAACAAACCATATTTTGGTTTTAAAATTCTGAAATTGTGTTTTACTTCAGAGGCATCCAAAGGTTCAACATACATTCTAAAAGTACTTACTTGTCCTATGAAACTCCCGGCAAAAATTTCTTCCAAAAATATGTTTGTTGTAAGACCCGAATATATTGTATTGTCTAAATCCTCTGTTGTTAAACACTCAGGGTCTTGTTGATAAACTATATCAGAAATTTCAGGAGGACACCCCCCCGAAAAAGTAAGATTATCTTTGAGACCTTGTGTACCCCCACCAACAGATATGTTAAATGGTACAGCAACTTGACGCTCCTTAAATGTGTTTAGTGGTCTCGGAATAATTTCTTCAAAGTCTTCACACACCATCAATAATTTACCATTTACAAAAATTTTGAGAGTACCAAGTCGGTATTCCCTTTCTTGTAACCATAAATCATTAATATGAACTTGAGTCGTTTTTGCGGGTGTATATCCTGAATAACCTTCTTCGTGGGTTATTGGTGGCATCACTAAACTAATACTATTGTTGGCTGAGGTTGCCGTAAAAACCTCTTGTTCGATAACACCCAAACCACCAAGGTAAGATAAATCTTTACACTCAAAATAGGCATTCCTTTCGAATACGGCATCAATTTGCACCCAATGTTCAAAATTGATGTAAGGTGTAAACTTACAATCTTCAAAAATACCACGGGTTGAACACCATTCTACAGTTGTGACTCCAGTAACAAAACTTGTACCTGTAAGACAAGTTCCCGATGGTATACAACTTCCTGTAATTAGATATTCTTTAACACAAACTCTTGGGTTTCCAGTATCACCACTAAATCTAATTGACATAGCATTGGATACCCCGTCATACAATGGGTCCAATTCTTTGATTGATGCTTCGGTAGTGCAACTACAAGGACATCCACAAGTACAATTCGATGAAGTTACACCCGAAGGTTGATATACAGGAATACAATCCGCACCTGTTCCCCCCGATACTGCGCAAGCACAGGTGTGCATACAGGTCAGACCCGAGGTTACTCTTGTGTAACCTGTGTCGGAAGAGGGACTTCCATCGGCGTAGTGGTAAAACTTGTTTTCGGCTCTACTACCCATGAAAAAGAATGTCCCTTTGTTTTCAGGATAACGAGCGTTTAAACCAATGTTTGTATTACCAGTGAATTGATATTTCAACAACATTTCCACAGACCAACCTTGACTCATTCTTGTTGGAAAAACTTCGTAGTCATAACCTTGAAGTTTGTAAAAACCTTGGTAAAAACCTCCTTGAAGCTTAGCAACCGTTCCAATGTTTCCACCAACATTTACATAGTCTAAATTGTATGAGTAAGAATTGTCATTCCATAGGCGATTTTGTGGTGTAGTGTTTCCACTAATCGGGTGCATTTTAAACCTACGGTCGTAGATGTATCGATTGAAGGTCTCCGCTGTTGTGGTATAGAGACCTGTGTATGCAGTCATAGTAATTCCCGACATTTGGGTTGTTAATCCATTGTCAATACCTGTTAAACCCACATCACAAATTTCGGTGGTTACAGGACAGAAATTTGGGTCAATATCTAAAGGGTTATAGTAGTTTTCTGAAACAACAGTATCATAGAGAAACTGACCCACTAAGGGTGATATAGTTGTGCCTGTTGAGTTGAAATCAAAGCTAAACGGCATTCTATTACCATCATCTTCAGCAATCAATAAAGGTGAAAAAATAACCTCTTGATTGAAGTCTCGAGCGTCGTCTGCCAAACAGAAATCTGTGATTTCATTGACAGGTTTTAACCCAATCTTCCTGTAATTGTATTGATTGATATTTTGATATGCCATAAACTATATGATAAATACCCTTCTTTTGAGTATTTATAGATAAAAAAGTATGCTGAAATTAAACGAAGAATATTTCGGTTCAAATTATTACTTTCTTCTTCGAGAAAAGAAGGACGGTGGACATCTATGGTTTTCGGTTGCAAGGACTATTACCGAGGCTAGAAAGAAAGATGATTACATAAGAGTCCCAAAAGAAAAAATCGAGAAACTAAAAAATCATTTAAATAAATTGATTAAAAGTAAAACGAAAAAATCTCCCAAAGAAATTAAAGGAGAAATTGAAGAACTTGTAAATTCGGATGGAACTCTATCAAATTCTAATGTTCCAATTTTGGACCCTCGTTTACACCCAAGAAAAACTATGGACCAAACCGTTCAAGCAACAACACAACCAGGTAATTACTTGGCGTGGTCTTACAGGGGAGGTAAAACATACTATTCTGAATCAGAGGTAAAAGAAGAAGATATGTCCGCCGCTTTTGGTTATGAAGAAACAAAAGATATGACACCTGAGGAAACAATTAAAACTCTCGAAAAAATGGGCGTGGAAAATCCTGTTGAAAGAGCTATTGAATTTGGAAAAGACCCAAAAATTTCTCAGAAGAACAAAAAAAAGGGTAGCGATATGAAAATTCGTCTTCAAGAAAAAGAAACCTTCAGACGAATTCAAAAAGAACAAATGGCAAAAATTATCGAAGATATTTTGGTTAATAAGAAAAATAGAAAAGATATTGTCGATAAAAAAAAGGGTAGAGAAGTTTTTACTAAATCTGAGATTATTGATTTAATCAAAAAAAACGAACCCATTGATAATATTGATAAAGTAATTAAATCATCTCGTGAACAGTAATCTCTATAATTCAAGTATTGGTGAAGTGTTAATTCCAAAAGAAATTAAACAACACCTTGTAAATTCTTTTGCCCAATCAGAAGGTGCCACTACAAACACTGAAGGATTCAGAAGAAATCAAGAATTACAAGGACAAGAAAAAATTACCTACAAACAACTCAAAAGGATTAAAAACTTTTTTGATAACTATAAAGGTAAACCTACTGAATTACCTTTTATTTTGAATGGCGGTGTTCTGATGAAAAACTGGGTAAACAATACCCTTTCAAGTATGAGAAATAATACTCAGAATAACCAAGAAGATACGGCACCTGAAGACTCAAAAGTCAATTCAAGTGACCTAAAAAATAATGTAAAAGACTTGGTGAGACCATCAAAAGAACACAAACGAACCTCCCAAAAACATGCCTCAGCAACCTACGAACAAACAGTTGTTGAGAGTCTAAAAAGAATAAATGAATTAATCTCTAAAATCTAATGCCCGCTAACAACCCCAAGGTTTTCGAACCTTTAGACTTGAATCAAACTGAACAAAACAACTTAACGGCAATTGCTGAAATCGAAAGAAAAAGATTAATCACCCGTAACGACTTTAAACAAGGTGCCGATGAATATGGTGTAACCAATTCTCAGGCTCTTGCCGATGGTGATGATATGGGTAGAGGAACCGGTGTTTTCTTGGATGTTTACAACGATGCCGCAGGTACCAGTGTTGATATCTTTGAAAGAAAAGACGATATCAAAATTAACAAATACAATAGATTTAAAACTTACCCTAACTTCTAATGAAACTTACAGAAGTCTTCAAATTGTTAATTACCGAAATTGCTTCTGTTGATTCGGTAAGAAAATCTATTGAAGACAAACAAAAAATCATCATGTATTATGATGGTGATGAACCAGGTGGAAGAGGTTTGAGACTTATCGAGCCTGTTGCCCTTGGAAGAAGTAAAAGAGGAAATTTAGTTTTACGGGCTTGGGATGAAGAAGGTGCTTCACACCGAGGGTATTTGGGTACACGCCCAATGCCGGGATGGAGATTATTTAAACTCGATAAAATACTGTCTTACAAACCATCAGGTGAAAATTTTAACACACCAAGACCAAATTTTAACTCAACTGGTGACAAAGACATGACAAGTATTATTATTATAGCAAAATTCTAAGAAATGGATTTAGAGAAAATTATGTTATCAAAGGCTATCATGGATAGACATAGCCAAATGGATTCGGGTAACACCCCTAAACCAAAATCTAACACGGTATTGGAAAACTATGATGCTCCTCAAGCAAAGTACAACATTCCTCAAGAATTTATGACCGAAGCACCACAGAGGATGCAAATGCCACAAACGGCTTCAATTCCTGTAAGCCCATTTTCTAATAAACCATACCCTGTGGCCTCGGCGGATGCTATTAAAAATTCCAAATTACCAGACGCAATCAAAAAGTTAATGATTGAACATCCTATCGAACAACCAAACTCAATGTCGGGTGGAGCGGTTTTATCCGATGAATTAGTTGAAAGAGCATCAAGGCTTATGGGAAATAATAAAAAACCAGTTGTGGAACAAGCCGTACCACAACAAAATACAAGTGACTTAAGAAGGGTTTTAAAAGAAGTTGTTCAAGAAGTTTTAACTGAAAATGGGTTATTGATGGAAGGAGCCGAAAAGTCCAACGAATTGTTTAGGTTTCAAGTTGGTAAACATTTGTTTGAAGGAAAACTCACAAAAATCAAAAAGTTGACTTAGGTACTTTTCATTTGTGTAATGATTTGTTATATTTTATGGAACTAAAATATAATTCATGTCACAAATAAATGTCTTAGTAGTACCATCTGACCGATTTGGTGTCGGAAAATTTAGGTCTATTGAACCCCACACTTTTTTACAAAATAAATTTCCTCAAGATTTTCACATTGAGATAGACCTAAACCCTCCTATGGATAACTTGGATTTTTATAAAAAATTCCAACTTGTTGTTTACCATAGAAGTATTACAAATGACTTTGAAAAGTCATACGAGCTTGTAGAAAATTTGAAAAAAATGGGTATTATCACAGTTTGTGATATGGATGACTATTGGAATCCAACAAAAGACCACCCAATTCACGATATTATTATTTACAATAAAATTAATGAAAAAATTGTTAATAGTATCAAACAATCTAATTGGATTACAACAACAACACCACTTTTTGCTGAGGAAATTAGAAAATATAATAAAAATGTTTTTGTTCTCCCTAACGCAATCAATCCTAATGAGGCTCAGTTTAAAGAACCAACAATTGAACACGAAAAATTGAGGGTCGGATGGTTAGGAGGTTCATCACACTTGTCGGACCTCCAACTTTTGGATTCTTCATTCGCTAAGTTAACCTCCCATTACAAGGACCTTCAATTTGTTATCTGTGGTTTTGATACAAGAGGAACCATTACTGAAATTAATGGTCAAACTGGTGAGCACAAAAAAAGACCGATTCGTCCTGAAGAAACCGTTTGGGCTCGTTATGAAGAAATCTTCACACAAAATTACAAGTATGTAAGCCCTGAATATGAAAAAGTTTTAAAAAAATATACCCAAGAAGAATACCCTGAATTTTCAGATGAGTCGTACCGAAGAGTGTGGACTCTACCGGTCACCTCATACGCGAGAAACTACGCAAAACTTGATGTATCTTTAGCTCCGATTAAAAATCACATGTTCAATAGAATGAAATCACAACTTAAAGTAATTGAAGCGGGATTTTACAAAAAAGCTTTGATTGCCACTGATTTGGGCCCATATACAATTGATTTGAAACATTGTTTGAAAAATGGTGAATTTACAGATGGAAATGCAATGTTAGTTGATGAAAACCGTAATCATGGTGATTGGGCTAAATTTATTGTAAAACTAATTAAAAACCCAAATTTAGCAAAAGACATGGGTGAAAGATTATATGAGACAGTAAGTAAAAAATACGATTTGAATATTGTAACAACAGAAAGAGCGGAATTCTACAAAAGTTTAATTAAATAAAAATCAAAAATGATTAAAACACCAATAAATAAAATTCTTTTTTTGGATATTGAAACTGTAGGTCTTGAAAAAAACTATGACGACCTACGCTCCAATCATCCAAGAATTGCCGACCAATTTGACAAATATTTTGATTGGTTCTTAAAAAGATTTCCCGAAGATAAAGAAATTCAAGAAGACCAAAAAAATGTTGTTTTTGCAACTCGAGCAGCACTTGTACCTGAGTTTGCCAAAGTTGTTTGTGTCAGTGTTGCATTTGTTCTAATCAACGGAGAGGTAAAGAAACAATCATTTTCCGGAGATGATGAAAATCAATTGTTACGAGATTGTCAAAACCTATTGGATAGATGTGGTAAATTGGACTTTTGGTTATGTGGACATAACCTAAAGAATTTTGATATTCCAATGTTGGCTAAAAGAATGTTGATTCAAAATATTCTTCCACCCTCCATTCTTCCCTCTTACGATACGAAACCATGGGAAGTAAAAGCGATTGACACAAAAGAGGTGTGGCAATTCGGTGCATACACAGCAATCGGTTCGTTGGACTTACTATGTGCCTGTATGGATGTACCATCACCAAAAGAAGGGGAAGTTACTGGTTCTAAAGTACACGACGCTTATTGGAATAAAAACATGTTAAAAGAAATTACCGAATACTGTGAACGAGATGTACAAGTATTGGTGGATGTAATTCAAAAATTAAAATCTTTAAAATGAACGACTATCAAGAAAACCAAGAAAATATCGATGATTTAATCGACGCGGAGTTACAAAAGTTAATCGAAGAAGTTGAAAAATTAACTTTCAATTCATTAAACTCTGAAACCGAATCTGAAGATGAGAAAACTTTGAACAAAAGTCTATCAGAATTAGATGATTTTATGGAACAAGAATTTTTAAAAATTGAATTGCCATTACAAAAACTTCACCACGATGCGATAGTACCTTCTTACGCGTATATTTTGGATTCGGGATTTGATTTATACAGCATCGAAGAAATTGAACTCTTACCATTCGGTAGAGCATTAGTCCCAACAGGTTTAGCCTTCGAAGTACCTGATGGTACAGAACTTCAGATTCGTAGTAAAAGTGGACTTGCAATAAACCAAGGTTTAATGGTGTTGAATAGTCCCGGCACTGTTGACTGTGGATATCTTGGTGAAATTAAGGTAATTGTTATGAATATGAACAACCATAGTGTTACAATAGAAAAAGGTACGAAAGTAGGTCAAGGGGTTTTATGTCCAGTTTATAACGGTAAACGGGTTAAACTAATCGAAAAAGAAAGTTTAGGAAATTCTGACAGAGGAAATAAAGGTTTTGGTAGTACAGGTTTAAAATGATTACAGTTGGATATTCCACAAGAAAACATAATCCCGAATTAATTGAATACTTCAAAAAATCATCGGGAAATCCAAAATATGTCGAAGTTATTGAAAAAATTAACAACGGGGAAAAATCTCTTTCTCAGGTTTATAATGAGATACTTGAAGAATCACAAAGTGACATTGTGATTTTATGTCATGATGACATTTATTTCGATACCCCTGCTTGGTACTCCAAAATTTTACGAAATTTCGAAAAAAATGATTTTGGAATTATTGGTGTCGCGGGCACACCAAATTTACCAAGTTCAGGTCAATGGTGGGAAGACCGAAGAAAGATGGTTGGAATTGTAAATCATGAAAGTAACGGAAAAAAATGGGAATCTAAATATTCCTCAAATTTTGGAAACGAAATTAGACAAGTGGCAATTGTTGATGGTCTGTTTATTGCGGTTAACAAAAAAAGAATTAAGAAAAACTTTGTTGAGGAATTCCAAGGATTTCACTTTTATGATTTACCTTTCTGTCTTGAAAATCATTTAGAAGGAGTAAAAATCGGTGTTTGTACAAACATAAGAATTACTCACAAATCAATTGGGCAAACCAATACTCAGTGGGAAGAAAATAGACAATTATTCATTAAAAAATACTCTCACAATCTACCAATCAAAATTCCCTTTGACCCTGAAAGACAAATGAAAGTTTTGATTTCTTGTATGTTCTTTAGGACCTTTACAGGTTCCGAAATTTATGTTTATGAATTGGCAAGAGCACTTCAAAAACAAAATTGTCAAGTTACCGTACTTTCTCAAATAGGTGGTCCCCTAACTGATTTAGCGAAAAAAGAGGGTATTAAATGTTTACCATTTGAAGAAGCGCCTGGTTTTAAAATGGGTGATGGTAAATGGATGGTTATGGGTCCCGATGGAAAACCACAAGTCTCAACACCAACTACTCTGTATAAAATATCTGAAGTTGATTTTGACATTATTCATGTACAACACAAACCTGTTACCGAAAGAATCATAAATTTATACCCCACCATAGATAAAATTTCTGCGATTCACTCTGAGGTAATTGAATTAGAAGACCCTGTAATTCATGACTCAATCAAACATTATATTGCTATCAGACCTGAAATTAAGAAACATTTAATCAACAAATTTGAAATTCCCAACACCAAGATTTCGGTAGTCTATAATCCTGTTGATAAAAACAAATTTCTAACTCTCCCCAAAAATAATAACGGTTACATTCTTTTTGTGGGTACTGTTGACTACTTGAGAGAAATGGCAATTAAAGATGCTGCCGAATATGCAATTTCCATAGGTAAAGAATTGTGGTTAGTTGGTGAAGATAAATCTATTTATTTAAAAAGTTACTTGGAACATCCCACAATTAAACATTTTCCTTCCACATGGAATCTCAAACCATTTATCGAAGGTGCATATGAAACCGCAGGTATCCAACTTGGAAGAACAACAATTGAGAGTTGGATGAGTGGGAAAGATTCTTGGATTTATAAGGTTAATGAAAATGGAGATATCCTTTCCAAAGAAAAAACATCACCTCCTGAAGATATAGAAAAGTTTTATTCCGAAAATGTTGCAAAACAAATAAAAGAAGAATATATCAAGATTTTGTCATGATTAAAGTTGTAAGTTGTTTTTGGAATGCGGAAAAATACATTGGAAAGTGTATTGAATCGTTACAAATGCAAAAGTATAAGGACTTTAAAGTTTACCTTATTGATGACATGTCTACGGACAATTCGGTTTCTAAAATACAAAATTTAATTGATGATGATTCAAGATTTGAATTAATTATTAATCAGGAAAAAAAATTCAAATTAAAAAACTTGGATGAACTGATACAAACCTTTGATGACGATGATGTTGTAATCGAATTAGACGGTGACGATTGGTTATATTTACCAACCGTATTAGAGGAGATTAACAAAACTTATCAAGACCCATTAGTTTGGATTACCAATGGTTCTTTTATTTATTCAAATGGTTCTAAAGGATTTTCCGCAAAATGTAATCCTCAGACCATCCGAAGAGAAACTTTCAGATTTTCACACTTAAGAACATGGAAGGTCTTTCTTTGGAAGAACATCCCCGTAGAAAACTTTAAAGAAACCAATGGGGAATACTTTAAATCAGGTGTTGATGTTGCATATACCTTCCCTTTACTAGAGTTGGCCGGTGAAAAACACTACAAATTTATATCTAGTGTATTATATGTTTATAATGCAAACTCGCCTTACAATGACCATAAAGAAGGAAGCGCCAGTGGTGGTTTGAATGAACAGTCTAGAGTGGCCAATATTATAAGAAAAAAAACACCCCTAAAACAACTTTTTATAGAATGAAAATAAAACAACACGAAAGAATATCTGAATGGGTAAAATCTTATGCTAAAGAAAATAAAATAAAATCATTGGTTGTTGGAGTTTCGGGGGGTATAGATTCTGCTGTGGTTTCCACCTTATGTGCTATGACAGGTTTACCCACGCATTGCGTGTTAATGCCAATTCATCAAAATCCCGAACACACTAAAAGAGGTTCGAACCACATAAATTGGTTACAAACTAAATTTGAAAAGATTGATTTACATGAGTTTAATTTATCGGGGGTTTATGATATCTTTGTTGATACTATGTCTTATGCAAAAAGTGACTTAGGGTTTGCAAATTCTCGTTCACGATTAAGAATGACCGCACTATATCAAATAGCTTCAAGTACTAATGGTATTGTTGTGGGGACCGGAAATAAAATCGAGGATTTTGGCGTTGGATTTTTTACCAAGTATGGAGATGGTGGTGTGGACATTTCACCAATTGCAGATTTCACGAAAACTGAAGTATACGAAATCGCTAAACATTTAGGTATAAATCAAGAAATTATTGATGCAACACCAACAGATGGTTTATGGGGGGATGATAGAAATGACGAAAACCAAATTGGTGCTACTTATCCTGAGTTAGAATGGGCCATGGAATTTAAAAACAATAGAAATATTACGGAAAGAGAACAGGAGGTTTTATCGATTTACAAAAAATTAAATTCTCAAAATAAACATAAAATGTTACCAATACCAATTTATAAAAAATCATGAAAATAGGTGTAATAGGTGCTGGAAGGCTAGGAATTACGTTTGCATTACTCTGTGAAAAAGCGGGTTATGATGTTATTGTTTCAGATATCAGAGAGGAATACATAGAAAAACTCAATAATAAGACTATTGATACGGCTGAGCCAGAAGTATTATTAATGCTACAAAAATCAAAAAACTTAAGAGCAACTCAAAAAAACAGTGAAGTAATTTTAGAGTCAGATGTGATTTATACTTTTGTACAAACACCATCTCTTCCATCTGGAGAATATGACACTACGTATCTAATGGAAGTAGTTAAAGATTTCAAAAAATTTGAAAATTATGACCAAAAAACTCAAAACAAACTTTTTGTAATTGGTTGCACAACAAATCCAGGAGATACAAAAACAGTTGAAGAAAAATTAAAACCCCTTGGTGTTATTGTCGCCTACAACCCAGAATTTATTGCTCAGGGAGAAATAGTTAAAGGTCTTGAATATGCGGATTTAGTTCTTGTTGGAACTGAAAACTTGGAAACAATAAACATTTTAAAACAAATATACGAGAAAATTCAAAAAACAGATGTTAAAATGTGTCCAATGTCCCCAACAGCGGCTGAAATTACAAAAATAGGTATTAATTGTTTTTTGACAACAAAAATAAGTTATGCTAATATGATTGGTGAAATTTTAATATCATCAAAATTACATAATGAAGTTGATGAAGTTTTGACTACAATTGGTAAAGACAGTAGAATTGGGCATAAATATTTGAACTACGGTTTCGGTTTTGGAGGACCCTGCTTACCAAGAGATAATCGAGCTTTAGGTAATTATGCAAAAAAATTGGGTCTTGAAACAAATCTTCCTTATACAATCGACAACTTCAATTTAGAACATTCAAATTTTTTAAAAAGTTATTTCATAAGTCAAAACCCAAACAAAAAAGTCCCCTTTGTTTTCAACTACATTTCATACAAAAAAGGAACAGATATGTTAGTAGAGTCCCAACAACTAAAATTAGCTAAAGACTTACTAAATGAAGGATATTCTGTTAATATTATCGAAGAAGATTCCATTTTAAACAATTCGGAATTTGTTAATGAAATTGAATCCAACTATCCTAATCAAGTCAAATTTTATAAATTAGGCTCAAATCCAAAAGGATTTAAAATAAATATAAATTAAAAATTATGAACACAAACAATATTTTTGGAACTTGTTATTTCATGGGCGGTTTAGGTAATCAAATGTTTCAAGCCGCACACGCATTATCGCAAGTATGGAAAAAAGGAGTTGAATCGAAATTCAAAGCAGAATCTTGGACACCAATGCAAGGTAGGCAAACAGATAACTATCGTAACAATATTTTTAGAAATTTAAATTTTGTTGAAGATTTTGGTCATGTTGGAAGAGTGAGTGAAGGTCCGTGGGAATACACCGAATTAAATCCTCAGTGGGACCAACCACAAGAATTTTATGGTTATTTTCAAAGTAGTAAAAACTTTTTAGGATACGATAAAGAAATACAAAAAACATTTGAACCTACTGAGGAGTTTATTGACCGAATGATAAACAGGTATCCAGAACTTACTCAAGAAAAGACATTATCTGTTCATATAAGACGTGGAGATTGTTTTATGAACCCGGATATACACCCAATGGTTACAAAAGAATATGTTGAAAGAGCCCTTGAATTGGTACCAGAATATTCAAATATTTTTATTTTTTCTGATGACAAAATTTGGATAAAAGAAAATTTTAATTTTCCAAATATGATAATTGTCGATGAATTAGAAGATTATGAGGAAATGTGGTTAATGTCACTTTGTAAAAATCACATAATATCAAACTCAACATTTTCTTGGTGGGGAACTTTTTTAAATAAAAAAGAAAATAAAAAAATTATTGCTCCTTCAATATGGTTCGGGCCACGAGGTCCTCAAAATTTTAAAGATATTTACGAACCTTACTGGACCGTATTAGAGGTTACATATAAAGATGGTTGGTTATATTAAAGATATGGTTAAAATTAATATGTTATCAAGAAATTTTGCTCATGACAAAGGGTCAACAGCAAATAAAGCTCCCATAAATATTGAGTGGGCATTCAATTCTTATGAAAATCCAATATCAGTATATTTGGATAATGACGCTATGCAAGGGGTGCAAGATAAATCAAACGGTAAACTAAGTTTTTTGTGGCTAATAGAATCAAAAAAATTTGATGGAGGTGCAAGTGAGACGATAAAAAATAATTTAGAAGCTATCTTGGACACTTATGAACAAATTTGGACACACAATGATGAGTTGTTAGCTTTAAACTCAAAATTTAAATGGGCACCAGCATATGGAAGCTACATTACTGATTTTGGTATTCATGAAAAAACAAAGTTAGCTTCGATGATAGTCTCAAATAAAAGATGGACCAAACAACATGAAATACGACATGATTTTGCAATGGCTAACCAAACACGAATTGATGTATTTGGTAGAGGCATTGCAGAAATACCAAAAAAAGAAATGGGTTTAAATGATTATATGTTTTCTTTTGCAGCTGAAAATGATACCTACGACACTTATTTTACGGAAAAAATTTTAGATTGTTTTGCCACAGGTACTATACCCATTTACATGGGAACAAAAAAAATTGTTGAATATTTCAATCCAGAAGGTATTTTATTTTTTGATGGTACTTATGATTTGGACTCTTTAACCCCCGACCTATATTACTCCAAAATGGATGCAATAAAAGACAATTATGAAAGAGTACAAAAATATAGTATTTTGGATGATTGGTTATATGAAAATTATTTGATTCATTATGTCTAAAATTTGTTTGATACAACAACCAGCAGGGATAGGAGATATTTTTTTTATACAAAAAATTGCTAACCACTTTATAAACAAAGATTATGATGTGTGGATTCCAGTAATACCTCAATTTGAATATATCAAAGATTATATTAAAATACCGAGGCTTCATTTAATCTCAGAACTTGAAAATTTCCCTTACAAAAACCTTTATGGTACTGGAAGTTCAGTTCCAGTAAAATTTGATAATGAAGATGTGTTTCTTCCAATTCAAAATTTTGATAGAAATTTCCCTGGAATGTCAGTCATGATTGCAAAATACAAAATGTTAGGTATAGACCATTCTGATTGGGTAAACTTTTTTGATTTTGAGAGAGATTTGGAAAGAGAAGAAAAATTGTTTCAATTTAAAAATCCCGACAACAAAGAATACATTTTTGTAAATCGAAATTTTGGTTCCCCGCCAGATTCAAAAACATGTCCCCACATGGGTGATTATGACAACTCTATTGAAATGGAATATTTAGGTTGGGATAACTTATTCGATTGGATTGGATTGGCCATTAAAGCTAAAGAAATTCATACTGTTGAGACCTCTCTTTTGTATATTCTATACAAACTAGGTGTTGAAAATGTTACCGTATATTCAAGACATAATCCGCCTTCTTTTGCCCAAGTAGAAGGATTTTTCAACAAAAATTGGGTATACAAATTATGAATACAAATTTAAAAAACCAACTGAAAAACTATTTTGAAGATGAAAGTCTAATTAATCCACTTGGAACTCCAGGTCATGAAACTGGATACCCTGAAAGAGACGTCAATTGGATGGAATCAAATTTAGTTCCAAGAATTGAAAATATTATTGATAAAAGCATACATAAAAATTGTTTGGACGTCGGTTGTGCTTTTGGATACTTTACAAAAATATTAAACAATACTTTTGATAATTCCTATGGAATAGACTTGTCCGAAAACAGAATCAATTATGCTAAGCAATATGAAACAAACACCTTGAAGTTTGTTCAAGCAGATTTAACTGAAAGTTTCAATGATAAATTTGACATCAGATTTGATTTCATGTTCACTAACGCGGTATTACCCCACATACCATTAGAATTCAAAGCGTCTGTTTTCAAGAACTTAGCAGAAATAGCAAATCCAGGATGCTTACTCGTTATGTATGACGGAATGTTAAATGACGATAATACACATAAACATGATAGTAAACAACAAGCTAATTTCGATGGTTGGAATAATTCAGAAATTATCAGAGTTGTTTTTATTAGTGAAAAATGGTTAAAAGAAAACGCTGAGGATTGGGAAATAATTAGGATTACAAATGTTGGTATTGCAACTGAAGAAATAATATTAAAAAGAAAATAATTATGAGTCTATTTGGTGCATTTTGGGACAAAGACCCAAATCCTGTTGGTGAACAACAATTTGGTAATAATAAAGGACTATTTTACAATTTGAATTGGTATCCAAAAGGTGTTTTGCACATTGGAGCTTGGGATGCTTGGGAAGCAAAGCAATATGCTAATTATTGCGGAAATAATTCTGTGTTTATAGAAGCAAATCCACAATCATTCGAAAGATTTAGAAATGAAATTGAGCAATTTGGACAAAAGATTTATAATTTTGCTGCTTGGGATATTGATGACATAGAAATGAATTTATATTGTCCTAGTGGTAATGAAGATTCAAGTTCTTTGTTAGAACAAAAAGGGTATGTTCTTAAAACAAAAACAATTACTATCAAAACTCTTTTTGAAAGAGAAGCTCTACAATTCGAAAATTTTGATTTACTTAATATTGACACTGAAGGTGCTGAATTACAAGTACTCAAAGGAATCGGTGATAACATTAAAAATTTCACATACATAATCATCGAAGTCAGTGACATTGGAAGTGAATTCGACAACAATGTTAACCAATATATTATTGATAAGGGCTTTAAATTTATTCGTGATAGCACACATCACAAGAGTAGCATAAACGGAAAAACTTTTTGTGACAAATTGTATAAAAGAAATGACAATATCTGAAAAATACAAATTTATTTTTGTTGAAGTTGGCTCTTCTGCTTCAACCGCAATCAGAAACGCACTAAATCAATATAGGGATACAAAAGTAAATGTTATTGATGAATTTCCGTTTGGAATTGACCATAATGCAAATGTCGCACATTTACCGATATGGACTCTTAAAAATGATATAAATACTAACGAATATTTTAAATTTGCTTTTTTTAGAAATCCTTGGGAAGTTGCGGTTAGCAAATTTTTTTTCCATCATGGTTGGCATGTTGTAAATACTCATAAGATACCCAAAAGCGAAAGAGTACACTCACATTTTAGTTGTGATTTTAATCAATGGGCACAAGAACCTGGGTTTTTGGATATGCATTATGAAAGTAAAACAAAAACTATGTGGGATATGGTCGCAAAAGGAGACAATCTGTTGGTTGATAAAATTTTTGATTTCAAACATCTCGAAGAAAATTGGGAAATAGCAACAAAAATAATTGGAATCCCCCATCAAAAATTGATAAACAATAAAATAGAATCGAATAACGAAGCCTGCGGTACAAGAAAGGACAAACACTATTCGTTATATTATGACAATAAAACAATTGAAGTTGTGAGAGAGCAATTCGCACGAGAAATTGAGTATTTTAATTACGAATTTGAAGACCAAAGATGAAAACTTCAGTTGTAATTCTTGCTAAAAACGACAATTACGGGGGTAATCTAACTCACCGTGCAAAAATGTGTATCAACTCAATGGTCGAAAACTTTGATGAGGTTGTGGTCGTGGATTGGAAAACAAGAAACAAAAATACTTTGTTATCCACCATCATCAATGAAATACCTCACGTTGGAAAAATAAAAAGTATAGAAGTAGGTAGTGAACTTCTAAAATACAAATACCCCAACTTGTATCAATGGAATATTTTGGAAGCTATTGGTCGAAACATTGGTATCAGAAGAGCAACAGGAGATTGGATAGCATCTTCAAATATTGATATCGTAACAACTCCGCTAGATATTTCGCAGCTCAACACTTCAGAATTCTATACAACATCAAGAAAAGATGTTGAAGAAAATTTTCACTTAGGGCAAACTGATTATCAGGTCTTAAAAAATCACCTTTGGGAAAATCAAAATAATTACTCGGATAAACCACAAATTGATAGCCCAACTGACAAATGGTCTTTGGTTGTTTGCTGTGGGGATTTTCAAATAGGATACAGAGACATTTGGTACAAAATCAAAGGATTTGAGGAATCTGTTTTGTATGGATGTGGTATTGACACTAATATAATGAAGAAAGCATCCAGTTATGCGCAAATTAAAATTCTACCCTATAATGTTTTTCATTTAAACCATGGAAAAAGTGGTGATAGATTTGAGGGTGAGCTAACGCCCCCTATGTCGGACCAAAACTCAATAATCCGAGATTTTGTTGAGACAACTAACTTAGAAACTTGGGGACTTATAAATGAAGAATTTATAACCGAAATAATATGAAAATAATAATTGTCGGGGGAAATGCCGGAGCTAAAATAGCCGCAGAAATATTTACAATAAATTTTCCTCATTGCGATATTTTATATGCGGAAACTTACCTTGAACGTGAAAAAGAAACTCAAGTAGTCAGTGACTATAAAAAAGTTCCGGACCTTCTAAGAGAGGGGGGATATGAATACTTTATCGCAACTGGTGATAATTTTCAAAGAGCTGAGATTTACAAATACATTTGGACCAATACCACTTTAGAACCCCTAAACTGCATTCACCCATCTTCAGTAATATCATCTTCTGCTAAGATAGGATATGGCAATTTGATTTGTCCTACGGCGGTAATTCACACAGACGCTGAAATTGAAAACTGCACAGTAATTAACACTGGAGCAATCATCGAACACGATTGCAAGGTTAGAAACTTTGCCCAGATTTCACCAAACGCAACTCTCTGTGGTAGAGTAAGCGTTGGTGAGTATTGTTTTATTGGTGCTGGCTCAACAATAATCCCCAACAAACAAATAAGCAATAAATCAGTTGTTGCGGCAGGAAGTGTCGTAATTGATTACATCTCCCAAAATGTAATGGTTGCTGGTGTTCCTGCTAAAATTAAAAAGAAAGATTATCATGAAATTTAATATTCCGATTTTTAGACTTAAGTTTTCCCTTGGATTCAAATTAAAGTTTCTACGTGGTGCTTGGGATATTTTATCCTCTGATAGACCCCTGGGAGAATCAAAATATGTTAAAGAATTTGAAACCAAGTTTTCCTCCCTGGTAGGAAGCAAATATGCTATTGCATGCAGCAACGGAACAACTGCTATTGAACTTGCTCTCAAAGCAATCGATGTTAATGGAAAAAAAGTGCTATGTCCCTCTAATACCTTTTTTGCAACAACTGTTGCAATAAATAACGCAGGTGCCGAGGTTGTATTAGCGGATTGCGAGAAGGAAACCTTTTCAATTTCATACAATCATCTCAAAAAAATCATATCAGAGAATGAAATTGCTGCTGTGGTTATAGTTCATATTGGGGGAATAATATCAAAAGATATTGCAAAGATTGCTAGTCTTTGCAAGAAACATAATATAACCCTTATCGAAGATGCTGCTCACGCACATGGTTCTCAAACTTTGGGTTACACAGCAGGAACAATTGGAGACATTGCATGCTTCTCTTTTTTCCCAACAAAGGTAATGACCACCGGAGAAGGGGGAATGTTAACAACAAACAACAAAGACTATTTTGAAAAAATCAAATCTTTAAAAAACTTCGGAAGAGACAATCAAAACGCAGGCATAATAGTAAATCCTCACGGTAACAATTTCAAAATCCATGAGTTTACTGGATTAATGGGGTCACTCGAATGTGATAGAGTATTGGGCAGGATTTTAATAAGAACAAATTTGCTCAAAAGATATGAACAAAACTTGGAAGACACCTCATTTAAAGTAATTATCCAAAAAGAAGGTAGATGTTCTTACTACAAGTGTATTCTGCTTTCCCCATACAATACCGATGAGCTAAAACAATATTGTAAAGAACACTCAATCTCACTAACTGGAGAGGTATACAAAATACCTGTACATCATCAACCTCTCTATGCAAACCTCATTGATTCTATACAACTTAAAAACACAAACTATATTGCTAATAAACACATTTGTCCCCCACTTTATCCAGAACTTACTTTTAAAGAAGTGGATTACATCTGTGATGTTTTGAAAAAATTTGATAATGAAAAACAGAGTCGCTAAGCTAGTAGAAATACAAAGAATAGAAATATTTGAAGAAGAACTTCCTAAACTCCAACCAGGACAAATTCTTGTTGCAATGAAATCGGTGGGTATCTGTGGCTCAGATATGCACTACTTCAAAGAGGGGGGATTGGGGTCTTTTAAAACCCCACTGCCAATGTATATGGGGCATGAACCTGCAGGACAGGTAATAGATGCAAATGGTTCCCTTAAGTTTAAAGAGGGGGACAGAGTAGCTGTTGAACCTGGTATGCCTTGTATTACAAGTTTTTGGTCGTTAAAGGGTAAACATAATCTGTGTGACAAAGGCACATTTATGGGTGCAAATGCTCAGGGTGCTTTTGCAGATTATGTTATTGTTGAAGAACTTCAGTTGGTAAAAATACCAGATTCCATGTCTTACGATTTGGCATCACTAATGGAACCTTTAGGGGTTTGTCTTCACACCGCCAACCTTATTGAACCCAAGTTCATTGAAAGTGCAACTATTTTTGGTGCGGGACCAATAGGTTTGTCTATGTTTTCAATTTTAAAAAAGATGGGATTAAAAAACATATTTATGGTTGATAAGTTGAAATACCGTGTTGATTTTGCAAAAAAGTTTGGAGCAACAGATGCTTTCCTTTTAAGTGATGATTGGATTAAAAAAATTAAAAGTCAAACAGAAAACTTAGGCACAACATTAGCAATTGACACTGGTGGAACTACCGATTCTATTGATGGATGTATTAATGTGGCCGCTGTCAATGGTAGAGTTGCTTTGATTGGTATACCCGAAGCAGACTGGGTTAGCTACAATCCTCATCGAATGAGAAGTAAAGAATTGACAATTAAAAACGTAAGAAGGTCAAATCAGACTCTTGATGATTGTGTGATAAACTACGGCGAAGACTCTGAGATGGAACAAATAATAACCCATAAATATGAATTCGAAAAAATTCAACAAGCCTTCGAGTTGGTTGCACAATATAATGACAAGGTCATAAAATGCATTATAACAAATAATAGATGAAACTTAATTTAGATTACAAAGATGACCCACGATGGGCAAGAATGGGTGACAATCACAAAAATTTAAGATTACCAAATTTGTTTATTCATATCCTTTATGAATATCAAAACCAAATTTCAAATTTAAATGAGATAAAATTTGCTGTTGAAACGGGAACCTTTGAGGGACAAACAACAGAAATTATGGCAGAGCACTTTGATAGTGTATTTACGGTAGAAAAATTTGTTACAAAAAATCCATATACCGGTAAAAACAACTGGCATCTCTATCAGACATTAAAAGAAAAATATAAGAATATATCATTTACTGAGGGTGATTCAGAAATTTTTCTCGAAAAACTTTTTGAAGAGTTTCCTGACGATAGATTTTTTATTTTACTTGACGCTCACCACAATGAAAAGGGGCCACTACAAAGAGAGCTTGAGGTAATTCGTGATTTTAGTAAATGTAAAAACCATGTTATTATTGTTGATGACGGGGCTGATTTGGGTAGAGGAGATTTTCCAAGTAAAGAAACCTTTGAAAGAATTATTATGGAAATAAATCCAAAATATAAAACTATAAACACCGGCTTAGGGAATCAAATATATTTAATTTTTTGAAAATGAAAAAATACATTATTACAACTACAATCAACAGTCCCACGGAGGCAACAATTAAATTTTGTGAAATTGCGGATAAAAAAGATTTTACATTTGTGATTATTGGAGACACAAAAACTCCGCATGACGAATACAGATTACTTGAAAAAAAGTATCAGAATGTAATTTATCTTGCGCCTGAAAATCAGGAACTTTTGTATCCGGAACTTTCAGAAATAATAGGTTGGAAGACAATTCAAAGGAGAAACATTGGATTTGTGTATGCTTATCAACATGGTGCAGATGTTGTTGCTACCGTAGATGATGACAATATTCCCTACGATATCTGGGGAGATAATATCATGGTAGGTAAAGAGATGATTGTTGACTTGTATGAAAACATTTCATGTCCCTACTTTGATGCAATATCAACAACCGAACATAACGACTTATGGCATAGAGGATTTCCGATTGAATATCTTCAGGTAAAAAATAACATCGAATATAAAGGTCAAACAACAATTACACCTTTAGTTCAAGCTGAGTTTTGGGATGGTGACCCCGACATTGATGCTATTTGTCGATTAAGTAAAAAACCAATTGTGAAATTTAATAAATTTGCACCTTTTACTACTAACCAACTAACCCCTTTTAATTCACAAAACACATTCCTCCACAGAAGTGTTTTAAAAAATTATTCAGTTTTTCCTTACACAGGTAGAATGGATGATATATGGGGTGCATATGTAATGCAACATTACCACCCAAATTCAGTAATCTTTACAAGTGCCTCAGTATACCAAGCAAGAAATCCACAAGACTTGGTAAAAAACTTAGAGAACGAAGTAATCGGATACAGAAACACTTTAAAATTATTAGAAAACATAAATGATTACGAAACTATTTTACCGGAACAAACCGTAAAGTATTTTGAAATCTACCAAAAACATTTTAATTAAAATGAATATTATTTTTGACATTGGGGCCAATAGAGGACGTACAGCAGAGATTTTCCTAAATCATGCGGAAAAAGTTATTAGTTTTGAACCAAATCCTAGTTTGGTTAATCATCTGAAACATCTTTTTCCTAATTCGAAACTTCACATTGACAATCGTGCAATTTCTCACGCAAGAGGAACACAAGAATTCAAACTTGCAAATGTGGATACAATTTCTACATTATCAACTGACTGGGTTGAAAACTCAAGATTCACAGGTGAATATACCTGGGATAACTCAATTATGGTTGAGACATTAACATTGTCCGATGCAATTGCCAAATACGGAATTCCAGATTACATCAAAATTGATACTGAAGGGTATGAATATGAAATATTAACTAACTTTCATGAGTTTTTACCCAATACCTTATTTGCTTTCGAATGGGCAGAAGAACAAAAAGAAAAAATTGTTAAAATCTTGAATCACATAAATGCGTTAGGCTACAAAAATTTTGCGTATACTGAGGGTGACCCAGTATTATTTGATGAGCAAATAAGTTGGTCAGATTTTGATAATTTTAAATTGATTGACACTTTAGACTCAAGTAGAAAAGCCTTGTGGGGTATGATTTACTTCAAAAAATAAAAACTTATGATTTTTAAAAAATAGATTAGAATGAAAAAAATAGTTGTTCTTGGCGGTGGTGGTTTTATTGGTGGACACCTTGCACACAAATTAAAAAAAGATGGACATTGGGTCCGCATCTGTGATATCAAAAGACATGAATATTGGGACAATGAAGATATTTGTCAAGAATTTATTGTTGGTGACCTTCGTAATCCTGAAGTAGTATCTTTAGTTATCGACGACACTATTGATGAAGTTTATCAACTTGCCGCTGACATGGGTGGCGCTGGTTACATCTTTACAGGTGATAATGATGCTAATGTAATGCACAATTCTGCGTTAATAAACTTGAATGTGGTACATGAATGTGTTAGGAAAAAAGTTGGTAAAGTTTTTTATTCGTCATCAGCGTGTATGTACCCTGAACACAATCAATTAGACCCTAATAACCCAAATTGCGAAGAATCGTCAGCTTATCCAGCAAACCCAGACTCCGAATACGGATGGGAAAAACTTTTTTCTGAAAGATTGTTTTTAGCTTTCCACAGAAACTACGGACTTGATGTAAGAGTCGCTCGTTTTCATAATATCTTCGGACCAATGGGGACATGGATTGGTGGTAAAGAAAAGGCGCCAGCTGCAATGTGTAGAAAAGTTGCTGAAGGGGAATCAGAAATCGAGGTTTGGGGTGATGGACAACAAACCCGTTCGTTCCTTTATGTTGACGAATGTGTTGAAGCTGTTTTGAAAATGATGGAATCTGATTTTATAGGTCCTGTCAATATAGGTTCAGAAGAAATGGTAACTATTAACCAATTAGCAGAAATGGCAATTAACATTTCTGAAAAAGATATTAAAATCAAAAATTTGGGAGGTCAAGATTTTCTTGAAAAATATGGTTTTAGTTGTCCAGTTGGTGTTCGTGGTAGAAACTCAGACAACAAATTGTTCAGAGAAAAGATTGGTTGGGAAGTTTCACAACCACTAAGAGTTGGAATGGAAAAAACTTACTCTTGGATTCAAGAACAAGTTGAAAAAAAGAACTCAGAAAAAGTTTTCATTTATGAAAGTCCTGACGGTGGAAATACTGTCTATCGTCGTGAATTTGGTAAACCACATTCTGAAAGAGAAATTGTGTGATTAAACATTACATTTCACACCGAGGTAATATAGACGGGAGAATAATGAATGCCGAAAATTCTCCCCAACATATCTCAAATGCTTTATCTCGAGGATATGAAGTGGAAATCGATGTGTGGTTCGTCAATGACTCATTTTATTTGGGTCACGACGAACCTCTTTATTTGGTGGATGAAGAGTTTTTAGAGAATGAAAAATTTTGGTGTCACGCTAAAAATGGAGAATCGTTTCACAAAATGTTATCTAATTCAAAAATACATTGTTTTTGGCATCAAACTGATGACTACACCCTAACCTCAAAAGGGATACCTTGGGTTTTTCCCGGTAAAAAAGTTTACGATAACGCCATTTGGGTTTTACCCGAGAAGACCACCTATAAAAATATTATGTTAAATTGTTTAGGAATTTGTTCAGATAATATTTTGAGATACAAATGATAAAATTAATTGTTTTTGATTTAGACGGTGTGTTAATTGAGGCAAAACAATTACACTATGAAGCTCTCAATGATGCCCTAAATCTACATTCACCAAATTGTGTAATATCTTGGAATGAACACCTATCTAAATATGATGGTTTAAAAACCAAACAGAAACTTGAAATGTTAAGTAAAGAAAAAGGTTTTGACCGTGATTTACATAATGTTGTTTGGGAAGAAAAACAAAAAATCACGAACGAAAAATTAAAAAATATTTCCCCCCATTCTAATTTGATAGACCTACTAAAAAAACTATCAGAAGATGGGTTTAAAATTGCGTGTTGTAGTAATTCAATAAGAAAGACTGTACTCACGGTTTTATCAAAGTTAGATATTATCGAATACTTCGACCAAATACTATCTAATGAGGATGTTAAAAACAGCAAGCCCCACCCTGAGATTTATTGGAAGGTCATCTCTGAGATGGGTGTCATTGCAGAGGAGACTTTAATTGTTGAGGACTCTCCTTACGGACTTTTAGCCGCGTCAAGAACACATGCTCCAATACTGAGGGTAAAGTCCCCCAAAGAGGTTAATATTGATAATCTGTATAGAAAATTAAACGAATTAAATAACAAGTTCAAAATGAAGAAACCCAAATGGACTGACGAGACCCTTAATGTATTAATTCCCATGGCGGGTGCTGGCTCAAGATTCGAAAAAGCGGGTTATACCTTTCCTAAACCTCTTATTGATGTTGAAGGTGACCCTATGATTAAAGTAGTAACTGAAAACTTAAACATCAAAGCCAACTACATCTATATTGTTCAAAAATCCCACAGGGAGAAGTATAACTTGGACACATTACTTGGTATGGTTTCTCCTGGGTGTAAAATCGTTGAAGTTGAAGGAATTACTGAGGGCGCTGCCAGTACCACACTTTTAGCAAAAGAATATATCGATAATGATAACCCATTGGTTATGGCAAACTCAGACCAATTTATTGAGTGGGATTCAAACGAGTTTATGTATAAGATGTCAGAGACCGATTGTGATGGGGGTATTGTAACATTTGAATCGACACACCCTAAATGGTCTTTTGCAAAGGTTAACGAAAGCGGATTAGTCACGGAAGTTGCAGAGAAGAATCCTATTTCAAACATTGCAACAGTGGGGGTGTACTATTGGAAGAAAGGTTCTGACTATGTTAGGTATGCAGAACAGATGATTGAAAAAAATCTAAGGGTCAATAACGAATTTTATGTATGTCCTGTATTCAATGTTGCTATACAGGACAATAAAGAAATTAGAACTTTTGAAATCACAAAAATGTGGGGATTGGGTACTCCTGAGGATTTAAATACCTACCTAAGACGATAAAATGTTTTTTTTCTATATTTTACCACTATTTTGGTAAAAAAACATTATGATTACAACTCCTATTAGTGTGGGTGAACTTTTGGACAAATTATCGATTTTGTCAATCAAAAAAAACCGATTAACAAATCCTGACAAATTGTTTCAGGTTGAAAAAGAATTTTCTTTTCTATATGAATTGTCCACACAATTTTTAACCGTTAAAGATTATTTTAACTTATATGACGATTTAGTTTTGATTAACTCTAAACTATGGGAAATAGAAGATAAGTTACGAGTTCGTGAAAAAAATAAAAAATTCGATGAGGAATTCATCGAGCTTGCCAGGTCGGTCTATTATACTAATGATGAGAGATTCGAACTGAAAAATAAAATTAATCTTCTGTCAAATTCAGAAATACAAGAGCAAAAAAGTTACGAAGATTACAAAAACTAATATATGAGAAAAAAACCATCTCCAACACCATCTTACATGGTACAAGAAACCTCTAAAACCAAAAAGGAAATTATCGGCTCTATTTTAAAGAAAAAAACAAAAGAAAAATTTTTAACTGAAAGTCAAAAAGAATATTATAAAAAATTAAACGAAGCACAGATAACAATTTGTGCGGGTCCTGCTGGTGTTGGAAAAAGTTACATAGCCATGAAAGCGGCAATTGACTTGTTGGTAGACCCTTTGAGTCCTTATGAAAAAATTATTATTGTTCGACCTGCAGTTGAGGCGGAAGAAAAACTTGGTTCACTACCAGGTAATGTTGAAGAAAAACTCGACCCATACATTTTCCCAACATACTACCTCCTTAATAAAATTATCGGTAAAGATGCAAGAGAAAAATTGAAGGAGCTTGAAGTCATCGAAGTTTTCGCTCTTGCATATATGAGAGGGATGAACATTGATAACTCAATTTTAATTTTTGAGGAGGCTCAAAACTCCACACCAAATCAAATGAAACTTCTTTTAACAAGAATTGGTTTTAATTCCAAATTCTTTATTTCGGGTGATTTGGAACAAACAGACCGATACAAAGACAAAACACATTCAGGTCTCTATGATGCAATTACTCGATTTAAATCGGTTGACTCAATCTTGTGTCATGAGTTTAGTCAATCAGATGTTGTTAGAAATTCATTAATAACAAAAATCTTAGAAAAATACGACCAATGAAAATTGCAATAGAAATCAACGGTGTTCTAAGAGATACCGTTAAAAAAATTGAACAGGTATACGAAAAGTTTTATGTTGAGAATATTCTCAATGAAAAAAGAGATTTTGAGTACGAGATTCTTTCACCAATAACTTCATTGAGATTACAAGACCATCTAAAGTTCAGAGACAACGACGAACTTTATGATTTTCTTTATACCGAACATTGTATGGAAATCTTCGGACACGCATCGTCAACTGAATACAGTACTTTTATCGACTTAAATGATTTCTATGTGGACATGAGGGACAACCACGATATCATACTTATTTCTGATGAAATTGGAAAGTCGAAACCCGCAACATTATTTTTCCTTTCCAAGTTTGGTTGCCAGATAGAAAAAATCGTTTTCTATAGCCAATTTACTCTACAAACAGTTTGGAACGAAATAGACCTTTTACTTACGGCAAATCCCGACTTATTATTAAATCATCCTACAGATAAAAAAATTATCAAGTATAATACAAACTATAACACTAATATAACAGATTTACCGAACATTGATAATATCAAAGAACTTAAAAATTTAATAGAAAATGATACCAATTTGGAATGAAAATTACTATATCGATTTAGAAAGAATCGAAGAATTCATTGATTTAACTAATGTTATCAATGAAGAGCTTAGTGGTAACACTAACGAACATAAAATTAATGTTGTCAAGTTTGAAATGGTAAAGATGATGTTAGAGGTCATTATGACTGAACATCCTGAAGGTGATGAAAAACTCGGAATTAAAAATTCAGAATTATCCATACCATTTAGATTAGCGTTTAACTCGTTACTAAATAAAAAAATTATTAACAAATATTAAAATGGACCAACCACAAATAGACAAAGTCAAACTTTCAATTAGTAATCTAAGAGAGAAAAAATCAAAACTATATTTTTTCATTCACGATACTAAAGGTAATGCCAAATCCTCTATCAAATACATTTATGATTTGGCATTCACACTTAAACGCAGTGGATTTAATTCAATTATCCTACATGAGAAACCCGATTATACAGGAGTTGGTTCATGGTTGGGTGAAGAATATATGACTGAAATTCCACACCAAGTAATCGATGGGCAAAATGTTGAAATTGCACCTGAAGATTTCTTGATTGTTCCCGAAATTTTCGGTTTCATGATGGACCAAGTTAAAAACCTACCTTGTGGTAAAATTGTGTTGACACAGTCTTACGCATATATGTTGGAAACTCTTCAACCTGGTCAGACTTGGAATCAGTATGGATTCTTTAAAACCATTACCACATCTGAAGTACAAAAAGATTACATCAATAAAGTAATGAGAGGTCAATCGTATGATATCATCGAACCATTTATTTCTGATATTTTCAAAAAAAGAAATTTACCACCACTACCTATTATTGGTATTCACTCTAGAGAACAAGAAGACACTATCAATCTTATCAAAACATTCTATCTAAGATTTCCACAATACAGATGGTTTACCTTCCGTGATTTAAGGGGTCTTTCCCAAGAAGAATTTGCTAATGCAATTTCGGAGTGTTTCGTTTCAGTTTGGATTGACAGACAAAGTGCCTACGGTACTTTCCCATTAGAATCCATGAAAGTAGGTGTTCCAGTAATTGGTATTACACCCAACTTGGTTCCTGAGTGGATGAATGAAAATAACGGTATTTGGATAAAAGATGAAATTCTTCTATCAGACATTATTGCTGATTGGACCCAAAATTGGTTAGAAGATAACATTTCTCAAGAAATGTATACGAATATGCAAGAAACTGTCGATAAACTTCCGACAAAAGAACAGTTTGAAAATAAAACCATAGATTTATTCACAGAATATCTCGAATTAAGAGCACAATCTATGGAAGAACAAATCTCTAAATTTAACGATTAATTATGAACACACCTTTAGACATTACAATTGTATTACCAATTAAATCTGCGGTATCCCGAGATTTCGAAGATTACTTCGAAAAAGCGATTACATCGATAAAGAATCAAAAAGTATCTGTAAAAGAACTATTGATTGTTACTACAACAGAAGAAAAATTAAACAATTATGTTGATGGATTCGATTTTGGAGAAATTAATATGAGAAAAATTGTTTGGGACAAGGAAGCAACCTTTGCATCTCAAGTTAACTTTGGTATCGAAAACGCAACTACAAAATGGGTTTCATTTTTTGAGTTTGATGATGAATACTCAACAATTTGGTTTGACAATGTTCGTAAGTACATGGGATATTACCCAATGGTACAGGCATTCCTACCAGTTGTTGTTGATACCGATGAAAAAGGTACCTTCGCTGGTTTTACAAATGAAGCGGTATTTGCCGCAAACTTCGCACAAGAAGTTGGTTTTTTAACTAACGATATCCTTCAAGACTATCAAAATTTCCAAACCTCGGGTATGGTTATTCGTAAAGATGTTATTGATGATTTTGGTGGTTTTAAATCATCAATCAAATTGACTTTTGTATATGAGTTCTTACTTAGACTTACATACAATTCTACATCAATTATGACAATTCCAAAACTTGGATACAAACACACCAACATGAGAGAGGGTTCTCTATTTTGGAATTACAAATTCGGTCAAGAAAAAATGTTGGATGAAGAAGTCAAGTTTTGGGTTCAATCGGCAAAAAAAGAGTACTTCTTCAAAGAAGATAGAACAATAAATTTCCAAGCAAGTAATGATTGATGTTAGAAACATTAACGGCAAATACCGAAGATGTTTCATCAAAAAAAAGGGGTAGGAAGGCAACTACTACCAACTATTTTGATGTTCGAGAGGAAGATGCGGTAAAAGCCTTCCTTTTAGAGGAAGACTATGAGGAAAGAAATAAGATTTATAATGAATTTTTAAAAGACCCTTTGGATAAAATGATTTCATCAATTATCCGAAGGTATAAATTATATCGTAAAGATATGGATTTCAGAGAAATTCATGTGGATACTCATTCATTTTTAATAACTAAAGTTGATAAGTTTCAACCAGCAAAAAACAAAAAGGCATATTCCTATTTTGGTACCATTTGTAAAAATTATTTGATGGGTCAAATCATCAAAGACCAAAAAGATATGAATCGAAAAGTTTCCTATGAAGATATTTCACTTTCATTGGAACAAAGACCTGATATGATTTATACTATTGATTCCGACCAATTGGATATGGAGGTTGTAATCAAGAAATATTTGAATGATTTGAGAGAATTTATTAATTCAGAATCTTTGTCCGACAACGAAGTAAAATTGGGATATGCCTTAATAGACTTATTCGAAAACTACGAAAGTATTTTTTCAAGCACTGACAATAACAAATTCAACAAAAATATTATTCTTCTGTCTCTGAGAGAAATGACAAATTTATCAACAAAGGAGATAAGAAATTCGATGAAAAAGTTCAAAAAGTTGTATACTGTTCTACAAACAAAGATGAAATATTAACTTTTCGTTTTTTTAAGTGATATTATAGTTAATACTATTTATAAGTATGCCAAGACCGCAACGAAAAGAAATTAAATTTTCCAAGGACTCAATTTTGTCTTTGATGCAAGAGATTTACAATGAACTTGTAGAACAAAGAAACACTGCCATAAGGATTCAAAACAAAATGATATCTATGATGAAAGACGCCGAGGATATGAAAGAAATCGGAACTGTGTTAGAAAAACAACAAAAAATTGTTAATGATTGTGTGGAGAAAAAAATTAGTCTATCTCGACTACAAAGCTCTATTTGGGAAAAAACTACCAATCAAGAAGAGTCTTTCTCACTTTCAGATATGGATGATGATTTATTTGAAAAACTTTTAGAAAAAGATTCCGATGTTTCCGACGAACCAAAATATCGAATGTAATATCCATGCCAATATTCAACAATCAATCTATAGACATCTCAAGTGGGTTTGAAAGTATCTCATCAAGGATATCAGCGCTTCAAGCCTATAATGAAGCTCGTCAAGGTCAAATAGAGAGTGATAAAACTCGAGGAGACAGTTTAGCCCGTTCTTTAGAAATATTGGCAGGACAAAAGTCATCGGTTGAGGCAAATCAGTCACGAAATAAAAGAAATCAAGAATCGAGTTTTGATAAATTAATTTCTTTAATTAATCAAAGTAGTTCTAACTCTACCGCGTCGAATACTGCAACTCTTATACGACAAGAACTCTTAGGGTTGGTTTTCAAAATGAAAGACGAGATAAAAAAAATTATCTCCGAGGAAGCTTTTAAAGTACTCAACTGCGCACAACAAGAAACTTATCAAGGATTTCCAACCACACTTCTTGCAACTGGTTCAACATTTTCACTCTTACCACAACAAGATGGAATTTATGTAAAGGTAAGTGAGGTTGATTTTAATAGTTCGTTAAAGATAAAACCACAAACTGAGATAGGTAAATTATACTACGAAACCACCGGTATAACATCCTTGGCGGTTTACAATAACTATGCTGGTAGACAACCTTTTCCAATGAACTTTGAACTCAATCAAAGGATTCAACAACAAAATACTACCTTTCGTGATGAATTTTCAGTTCCTTATAATGGTCGAAGTAGACAAGGTGTTTTTGATATTGAGTACACCACACAAGATAGTTTTGGGGCAACAGGTGACTATTTTCGAGTTTTTTTGTTAGATAGAGAAGGTACAGCCCCACCCCCCACAGGAGGCACCGTCAGTCAATTACTATATTCTGCAAATACAATTGCAGATACCTTGGGTGATTACTACCAATCAATTGAAATATACAACTCTAAAATATTTTTGGGTAATTTATTAAATTTGGTTTCGGGCACTCTTTCACAATCCATTTCAATTCAACAAATTGAAAATCAAAATAGATTTGTGACGATTCTTAATAGAATTATCGGAAGATGTGAACCAGGTCAAAGTGAAATTGATGTTTCAGGTGTTGCTAAACTTTCGGAGTTAGATTTAGATGATGATGAATTTTTCACATTTACAGAAACAGAATTAAACGATATTAATACAGAATCTGTAAATCAAAAACAAGGCGTAATTGAATTTATAGATTGTGATACGGTCAAACTCCCAATAAATAATAGTATCTTACTTCAAGAGGCACAAAATCTTGCAGATAACATAGACAACCTTAGTGTCGAACAACAAGTCCTCGAGATTGACAGAATTTTAGATTCAATAACCCAAGAGTTTTCACAAACTGGTTTTGGGGGTGTTTCGTTCAATGCTACCAACCCATTTAACCAAAGTTTGTTAAAAAAAATTCTGTTGGCTTTATTATCATCACTTTTCACTCCCAAGGTCTTACTACCAATTTTTGTTTTCAAACAATATCTTAATAACCAAGTTGTTGGATTTGCAAACACACTTATTACATCCGCTAACACGATAATCACCTCAGCAAATACCTTAATTAATTCCGCAAACACAATTAATAATATAATTGCCGCCCAAATTAATAATGGTGTGGATTTTGCTCGCCAATACAAAAAGTTTGTCTTCAATGTTGTGGGGAGAATCGTAAATAGATTCTTGGAACTTCTTTTCAATATGTTAAAGAAAAATTTATTAAGACTTTTAAGGGAAATCCTAAGAGACATTGCCCGTTCAAGTAAAGACGCAAGACTTAAAGCGATTAACGCAATATTGGACTATGCCCAACCCCTAATACAAGGGTTTTTAAACTATAGAGAATGTAAGTCTTTAATACAACAAATTCAAAGAATCATTTCCCTACTTAGAGGTACACCAAGAACTCCACCATCAGGGGTTAATTTGGCACTTTTAGCTTTGTCAGATTTTCTTCCAGGTATAAGTCCCGAAAGGGGTGTCTTGAATTCCATTGAATATATGGAGGCATATGGACTCAAAGTGGGTGCATTACCTGACGGGTCACCAAATAGAATGATAAGATTCAACACTGCAATTCAAAAAGGTGGTTACGACGAATTTATTCAAAATGGAAAAATAAATGGTGGGGTGATTGTACCACCAGTTACTGGTGGTATTGTTAAAATATTTGGTAAAGCATTTTGATATGACACAAGAAGAATTTAAAATATTAGTTGAGGTTGCAAAAGACGCAAAGAATGTTCCCAATATGAGGTTGGAACAGACCATGGACCAATTATCAAAAGAATTTGAAACAACAAAACAGAGTATTTTGGGGTTAAGTTTTTATTTGGACAAAATTGAGGAATTGTATAACACAATGTTAAAAGAGTACCAAGAAAGAAATGGCGAGTAGAATTTGGTTTTATGCCGTAGTAATTGATAACCAAGACCCCCTTAACTTGGGTAGAGTCAGAGCAAATCTGCTTACTGACGATGTCAGCGCTATCAAAAAAAGTTATGATGGTTTTGGTCCTCAAGACTATTGGACAGCAAAAGACCCTTTTGTATTTAATTCACTCTTACCACTTTATGTTTGGACCGTACCGAAAGTTGATGAGTTAATCCAAATTTATTATCACGAGCCAGAAACAACTCAGTTTCTCAACGCATACTACATCCAAGGACCTTTCAACAGGATACAGAATATAGTACAAGAAAACTTTAATGAATCTCAAAAGTACACCGATATCTCAGGGGTTCAAATCATTGGAGCTCAGAATTTAAGAAATCCTGATGGCACCTACAAAAATCCTGACCCTGATGGAGTATTTCCTGACCCAGGTGATGTAGCCGTATTAGGTAGAGGTAGTACCGATATTATTTTCAAAGAACATACAACCCTTATAAGGGCTGGAAAATATTCAGGTGAGTTAGTATCAAACCGAGACCCCAAAGGAAACAAGAACAGAGCATTTATTCAACTGAGCAAATTTCAGAACAAAACATCAATTGGGGATACTGTAAGACAAGCCGACATCGGTATTCAAAACTTACAGGTAAATTACCTTATAGAGTACGATATCAACAACCCTGAGAATACATTCAACCTTTTTAACGGAACAATCCGTCTTTATAGACTCATACCCAACACAGCAACCACATCTCAGAATCTAAAGGTAGATTCCGATGTTGAACAATATAAGTTTATCAAAGCTTCTCAGAGTTTTAGTTTTTTAAATTTAGACAACACCATTAAATTTATTAATCAATTCATTAGTGATTGTAATAGTAAATTGAAAACCGAAACAGGAGTTGTATTGTTTAATGTATTGGATGAGAAATTCCCGATGTATTTTAGACCATCAAACAATTTCTACAACCAAATGAAAACCACATCACAGAATGTGATTAGACAAAACCTTACAACAATATTTTCAAAGGTTAAACTCATCCCCACCGATAAAGTGGGGGGTTATGGTTTGATATTTCAGCAAGGAAGAGTCGGAGACCCGATTAAAATTACACCCAAGAGTTTTAGAAAAATCGAAACAAATGCGTTACCTGAAACCTATGGTTCATTCGGGGCACAACATGTTTACCTTCTTTCCCAACTTTCTCAAATACCGGGAAAAGGAAAAATTAATTTTGACAATAGTCTCTACGGAATCGACGAACAAAAATTTTCATTAGAAATTGAACCTAACACCTCAAGTATGGTAAGGGGTGAAGAACTACTTCAACTACTTAATGTAATTGTAAGGTTCTTAGTTTCACACACCCACGGATTTCCTGGTGAACCCCCAATTTCAATTACCGAGGACGGTTCAACTGTTGACAACCTTATCAGAGAACTCAATGACGCATATAATAAAGTACTGAATCAATATATTCGTTTGAATTGATATTTATAAAGAAAAAGTATAATGTCAATTTATCGGTCGTATTTCAATAGAAATAATACTTTATTATCGAATCTCTACACCAACACCGCGAGAAACCCCGTGGTACAACTCAATTTTGGTAGTAGTGACCTTGTTGTACCCAATTTTGGATTCACCCGTTTTATATTTGATTTGGACTTAGAGGGTCTAGAGGAAATGATTGCCGATAAGGTTATCTCCACAGGTTGTACCACAGGGATGACACACACACTTATGATGACAAACACATCATCATTTGACGATGAACTCCTTAACACCAACATGACTGACGGAAGAAAAAGAGCAACATCATTTGATTTAATACTCTTTAGAATACCAAAATTCTCAGGAACCACAGGTTCACCACAAATATGGGATGAAGGTGTTGGATACGACTATAATGATTTTGGGACAACCCAAAATGGTCTTGCAGGGATGCAATCATCATTGGAACAACTTAACAATAAAAGTTTTTCTTTAAGACCATCAAACTGGTACCAAACAACTACCGTAACAAATTGGTCTGAACCGGGAATCTACAACAATACAAACTCCCTTACAGGACTTACAGGTCTTAACTACTCATCAATTACAATTGTAGATGAACAAAGATTTGAATTGGGTAACGAAGATATCCAATTTGATATGACCAATGAAATTAACGGAATATTAAACGGGTCAATAACAGGAGTCACAGGATGGGGTATCGCCTATAAACCCGATATCGAAAACATCACAGGTCTAACAGAATCATACTCTGTTGGATTTTTTGGAAAATATACACAGACATTCTATCAACCATATCTTCTTACCGATTACGATGATTTGATTAAAGACGACAGAAACCTGTTCCTTAAAAACCAAACAAACAGACTCTACCTTTATGTTTACCAAAATGGTGATTTTGCCAATTTAGATAATCTACCAGGTGTAAACATAGAAAACCAAAATGGGGACATCGTACCGGGGGGGTCAGGACTTACAACTTGTCAGGTCACAAAAGGTGTATATGAGGTTACTGTTCCAAATATTTTTACCAATCAACCTGTACCATGTTTGTTTTATGATATATGGACAGGTCTTACAATCAACGGACAATCCTTACCTAATGTAACAAACCAATTTGTTCTTCAAGCCTACAGTGCGGGAATTCAAATAGGTAGTAACTCCCAAGAACCGAGTAAATACGGATTCAGTTTCTACGGTATTTTACAAAATGAAAAAGTACTCAATACAGAAATTAGAAAGATTGGAGTTGTTGCTAAGAAACAATGGACTTCCCAACATCAGTTGGAAAACATTGACATTTACTATAGAGTTTATGTGAGAGAGGGAACTACTGAAGTTCAGGTACAAAATTGGACCCCTGTAAATCGTACTCCTAATGAATATTATTTCATCTTTGATATGAAAGACAAGATTCCGAATGAATATTTTGTTGACATCCGAGTGAATACTAGTGGTGAAAAAGATATTTATAAAGACACAATTCAATTCCAAATTGTTAACAAAAAATGAGAAAAGTTATCAGACTAACCGAAACAGATATTAAAAATATAGTTCTAAGAGCTTTAAAAGAGGCGGAACATGAACATAACCGTTACATGTTTTTTAGTAACTTAGAACAACTAAAAAGACAGGCTGAGAGGTTATTAGAACTTGACTCAGACGAAATTCATTCTATTTTGGAGGATGGACACGATTGGGCAGATGACCATATCACCGTTGCTAAAGAAAATCTTGACCAAGTATTTGATTTTATGATGAATGAAATTCACGGGGAAGATGACGAAGACATGATGATTGATGATATTGCTGTTATGGAAGGTAGGAAAAAAGCGGGTACTAAATTATGCGCTCGTGGTAAAGCCGCCGCCATGGCGAGGTACGACGTATTTCCCAGCGCATATAGTAATGGTCACGCAGTACAAGTCTGTAAAGGTAAAATCAAAGGTTTGGACGGTAAGAAAAGATGTTCAGGAGCCTATTGTTAATTTGAAAAGTTTTATTTACCTTTGTTGTCAAATACAATGGTAATGAAAAATCTCAAACACACATTTCGTCGTTTTATTCAAAAACAGGCTTTGAAATTATTTCGGTATCTGAATACCGAACAAGAGAGGTCAATTTATGAACGGGACTGTATTGCTATTTGTAAAAAGTTTATTTATGAACCCGATTCAATAATGTTATTAACACCCATTTCTGGTAAAAGATACATTAGAAGTGAAAACAATCAAATTTTTATTATTTTAGAATCACATCGTGTAAAAATTATCAATCATGTATATGCTTATGATGTACTTATGAATGACAGGTCATGGAACCAATTAATCAAACTTTTTGATAACGAAGTTGAAAAACGAAGAGAGGATTTCGAAAAACAAATCACGAAAAATATTAAAACTTCACTCCAAAAAATTATTGCCGAAAAATGAAACATCCATTTCACACTCTATACTATACAGGTCTTTCCGTTCTAATTTCACTATTAATTTTTGGTGGATTATTAATTTATAATCTTTCAAATATTGTACACCTTATACCGAAAGAAAAAACATTTAAAAAACATTCAGATATATTAATGAACCCTATTGTGTTGGAAACATTTACACCAAAACCTTTTATCGAGGTCAAGGTGTCTAAAGTTGAACCAAAAATTGAATCTAATCTCGAGAGCCCTAAACCAAAAGTTGTTGGTGACTCAATACCAAAATCAACCCCTAAGGACTCAAATCATATAACGGAACAAATGCGACAAGTAAAAGGAACTAACGATTCAATATAGACTCTTTGAGAACTTTTTGAATTAAGTCCCTTAATCCCTCATTTTTTTTCTTTGGTTTGTAAGAGGTCATAGTTGGTTTGTTACCTTTTCCAACTTTTGGGTCCTTTTTCTCAGCCGCTCTTTTTTGTGCACAAGCCGCTTTCTTCTCGGAATCAGACATCTTAGAAGCAACTCCCGCAGCTCTACATTTAGGGTATCCTTTAGATTCCCCTTCAGGTCGACCGCAAGGAGGATGTCCACCACCTTCTTTTTTTCTACAAATATTAACCCAAGGACCTGAAGGTTGTTTACTACCTTTAGGTTTTTTTTTAGTACCAAACCAAACCGCCAAATCCTCTTTTAAAATATCTTCTTTAAAAATTTTCTTTCTCATATTTTCAACTTTTTTAACATTTGATTTAGTTTGTTTTTCATCTTTGGCAATTTCTTGTTTTGTTTTTTTTATCTCACCATCATACGAATCAAAGGCGGTTCCATTATTGATATAACCCGAAACTTTCTCGGTGTAAGGTATTAGTTCTTTATCTTTCCAAATTCGTGGAGTAATATTCAATTTACCTTTAAAAACACCATCGCTCGATGATGTAGTACTCTCGTTGATTTTTATTTTCATAATCCTATATTTTAATAAATATTTAAATTTTTATGCAAGACTTAAATTCTTTACCTTTATTCGATAGAATTCAAATTCAAAATTCAGAAGATTTTGATAATTTAATAGACGCTCTGACAAAGGAACAGGGAGATTATATTATTAAAATTGCTCTTGAGAAGGCGTTCAATTCAGGTATCTATAGTTTAAGTGAAAGTGAAATACTTTCAAAATCTCTCAGATTAAAAAATAAAAATACTGAAACAATTTCAGAAAATGACACTGAATGAGATAAGTAAAAGAATAATAGATGGGGAATACATTTTAACCGAAGTTGTCAGAAATGGACACAAACCTTTTTTTGGTGATGAATATGAAAAAATAAGAACTGAAGTTGGTGTATTAAGGTGTCTATATTTTGGTGAAGATTCACCATATTGTAATTCAAGATATAAAAAATAAAAAAAGGGGACCGAAGTCCCCTTTCTTTTTGTAGTTTGAGATATTATCTCAATTCTCTCAAGTCGAACGTTCTAACACCATCAACAGTGATTCTACCATAGAACCTGTTATTTACAACCTTCTTAGCGTATCTGGTCATGATACCCTTGATAGGTGTAAAGTTGAATGGGTTGTACATTGTTGGAGTGAGTTGTAAAGGTACATATGGAGCGTAGATGTATCCAGTATCCAATAATGAAGTACCTTTGTGTCCTAACAACACCTGGTTTGCAGGGAAGTAAGGGTCACGGTAAACTTGGTATCTACCAGCCAATGTTCCAACTCTCTCAATACCCATGTTATATTGGTCTTGCTCAGGAGCTGCGTTTGATACGTGGAAGTACTCCAAGTCATCAAAGATTGCAGAAACCTCAGAAGATACAACAATCCAGTTTGCGCCTCCTCTAAGAGTTGACTTGTGGATTTGAGCTGAAATTTGGTTGATTGCAGTGATAAGAGTTTGGTTCCAGTCCTTTTGAGTGTAAGGAGTTGTACCAGCGTTAAATCTCTTCCATCCGTTGTAGTCCCAACGAAGGTTCCAAGAAGCAGCTTTTCTCAAGTCTCTTAAGATTTCGCGGTCGATTTCAGCAGCCACTTGCTCAGACAACAAAGCTGTCAATTCAGCTTCAGCGTCGATGTTGTGGAACGCAGCTACGTCCTGAGCCATTTCAGGTGACCATTGAGCTCTAAGTTTTCTTTCAGTAACCGAAACAGTCACAGACTGAAGGTCAAAAGAAACTTCACCAATTTTATCTTCAAATTCAAGATTCTTGTAGATTCTGTAAGTTGCTAAGAACGCGTTGTTGTTAGCGGTTGAAGAGGAGAATGTTGAACCCGTGTACCCGTCGAGTGATGAATCACCACAAGAAATACAAACAGGAACTTGAAGGTCAACTTCGAGGTAGATTTTACCTTCAGCGTCACAAACATTGTAGTAAGTACCACCGTCAGTCAAACTATTTGGGAATGCTAAAGGTACATTCTCACCATACTCAACAATACCCTTACCGTATCTTTGTGTTACAACTCTGAACAAGTAGTTGTTCGAAGTGTTTCCAGAAGTGTAAGCGTTTCCAGCAGCACCACGGATTTGAAGGTCAGTTAAGAATTCTTCGGTATCCATCGGTTGACCGTTTGGTCCGATAAGTTGACCAGCACCTGCAGATGCAAATCCCGATAACATAATAAGAACTTTTCTGTAGTTGTCAGACGCATATGCAGAAACAACTAATTGGTCAGCTAGCCAAGCAACTGTTCTTGTTCCACCATCAACTCCTGATGTAACACCTGGAGTTAATGCCGAAAATGAACCTTTAGAGTAGTCGTAAAGACCTGGAGGGTCTAAAGCAGGTTCGTTACCTTCGTAGAATCTATCGTAAAGGTCTTTTTGTGTGTTATAGTCATAACCACTGTTTGGGGTTTGACCAGCAGCTGCATTAGGTGCTCCAAAAGGTGCAAAGTGCTCAGTTGTTCCTGGTTGATATGACTGAATGTTTGGTACGAAGTAGAACAACTTACCGATAGGAAGGTTCATTGCTTGTACAGAAACGATGTCGTTAGCCAAAAGCTTAGAGAATACTCTCCTTACAATTGGGAATACAACAGTTTCGAATGAACCGGTATCAGCAGTCGAAGCCGCTTCGTTAATCAAATATGACGCTTGGTTTTCATACAACTGTGCGATATTTTCTTTTAGGTGTCCGTTAAGCCCGTCAAGGAAACCTAACTTGTCCCATTTGTTAATTGTATCTTCTTTGATAACTTTAAGGTGCTTAAGACCGATGTTACCAACAAGACCACTTTCTAATAATGCTCCCATTTTAATTTTTGTTTTTAGGAATTTATATTTTTAGAGTTTATTCATCAAATCCTTAATTCTTAAGAATTGTGGATTCTCATATGTTTTAGACTCAATCAAGGTTGTAGATGAACCAGAAGTTTTTGCTGTGTTCAACTGTCTTTCAACACTTTCAGAAATATTTTTCGTTTCAGTGTTGGAAAGTTCATCCTTGACAGTTTTGTAGAGTTGTTTTGATTCTTTAAGTGATTCTACAGAATCAAATCTTCTCAGAATATTTATTTTTTCTTTTTTGGTAGTGGAATGCTCAGTAAACAATCTTGTAGCATATGCCAAGTTCGAGTTAAAAACAGCAACTTCGTTGAGTTTTTCTCTAAAGACATTAAGAGCCTTTCTGTACTCTTCATTCTTTTCTCTTAACAAATTTAATTCTACTTCAACAGCTTCTACTTTTACACCTTTATCACCATAAACATAATTTCTGTTATTTGTGATACCTTTTCTTAACCCTCTACCTTCTTTTGACCCCATACCATAAGTTCTAGCAGCCTCTTTTGTTTCCTCCTTGGTTTCATAGTCTTTCTTGCCAGGATTAGTTTCAGATTTGTCACCTTTGTTACCACCGAACTTTCCTTCGTAGTCTTTGTAGTGTCCATCTTTACCTTCACCAGCTTTCTTTTCAACACCGTCTACTTTCTTACGTCTGTATTCGCGTTTCTTAGAATCTTCTTCCATTTCACCCTCTTTAAATTCAAATTTTGCTTTACCAGTACCCATAGTTTTAGGTCCAGCCTTTTTGTGGTCATCAAATCCTTTTTTTGGTAAAGTACTGTCGTACTTAAATTTAGGATGACCCATACCTACGCCTTTTGGTTTTACAGTCATTTTAGCTTCTTCAAGGTTATATTCCTCATGTGAGGATTCTCCCATCTCTTCCATAGATTCTTCATCCATGTACTCAGAAAGGTCTAATTCTTCCTCATCCATTTCTATCTCATACATGATTTCGTCTTCTTCCATAGTTTCAGACGACGAATAAAGAGCATCTAAAACAGCATCTAAGTCGGGGTCTTCTTCAACATCAAGTTCATTGAATTCCATTTCTTGTTCTTCCATTTCCATCTCTTCCATCATATCCTCTTCCTCATCCATTTCAGACTCGTCAAGTTTTACAATGTATTCAACATCTTCATTATCGTCGGTAATGTGAACCATACCTTCGTCTTTTACAACTACAATTCCATCTTCAGGTCCCATAGCTTTAAAAGCCTTAATAACTTCATCATCAGACATATCTGTCATATCGATAGTTTCTTCATCCGAATCAAAATCCATATTGAATTCATTATCAGAATCTTCCATATTATCAACATCGCTATCCATGTCAAAATCCATGTCTAGCTCAGTATCAACTTCAACCTCATCTTCTTGTTCGGAAAGAGATTCCTTTACTAACTGACTGATTTCTTCCTTCATTGTAGAAGCAAGTATTCCTTTTGCGTTTTCGGCAATGACTTCTTCAACATTTCTCATTTGAATAAGTGCCTCTTCAACTAAATTTTTAGTTTCTTGCATAAAAATTGTTTTTAATTTACCTTATAAATAGTTCTGTAAATAAAAAAATCCGTTTATAAACCCCCTTCTTTACGAAAAAGATTTAAAACGGACAAAAAAAAGGTGGAAAACCACCTTTTAAGTTATTCGATTACTTCGTCAATTTTGCTTTCCACAACTGAAACGATACGCCATTCGTGTTGGAACCCCGTATATTTCTTTGTTACTTTAGCTTCGACATCGGTAACTGAGAAACCATTAACAAGTTTCTCTTCTCTGATTTTTTTAAATCGTCCTGAATTTTCATCAGGTAAATCATAAACCACTTTAGCTACAAAAAATTTCTCATCCATAATTATTAATTCATTTTAGTTAACGATTTAAATAATCGGTTAATTTTTTCATTAAATCAACTGACTTGTTCATTCCTGAGTCAGAAATTTTTTGATTTTTTTCTTCATCGAGGTTTTCCTCGTACATTGACCTCTCTTCGGGGGAGTTAAATAGGTAAGCACCAGGGGTTGACGGGGAAGAGACCAAGTCAAAGCAAATTAACTCAAAATCGTCTTGAACTTCATTTTGTTCTCCTTTTTTTGCCAATGACCCTACACCACGAGATGAAACACCCATTGTCACACCTTGTCTAATGAGGTTTGCGGCGATATCTCCTTTAGTTGATACAATACCACTCTCGTGGAATCCAGGTGATGTTAGAAGTTTTAATTTACCCATAAGAATGTGACCATCCCACCATATGTCTGTAATAAGGTGTGATACTCTATCCAAATCAATCAAAGATGATTCTGGGTGATTTAACTCAGAGGTTGATAAACCTTTTTTGATTGCGGTTTTGTATCTATCGGATTCTCTTTTTAATATTCTTTCAGGGTATACTCTTCCATTTCTATTTGGGACACCATATTTTTGAAGAACAGCATAAAACTCAAATGGGTTTCTATAATCCATTTGTTTTTGTTCCTTCAAAAAAGATTCGTTAAGTGGGTCAGATGGTGAAATGTAACCTGCGTCCATTTCGATTAAAATCCCCTTACCTGTTTCTCTTGGCCCAAGAATGCGTAAATCTTTCATTATATTGTTTTAAAATAAATATAATGTTAGTTCATAGTTTTTATTTTTATCTTTTCTTTACTCGAAGTAAATGTGAAGTAATCATTTTTAATAACACAATCTTTATAAATTTCTCTTATAATTTTTTTTATTGCATCTTTAAGAATTGAACCTTTGAAATCTATTTCTGTTTTTGTAAAAAGATTTATCTCAAGATTCATAAAAGATTTTTTACCTAATTGAATCCCACTAGTTCTAAGGTCTAAATCAACAATAAATTTTTCTGCGAAAAGTTCTCTATTAATACTCTCATAAACACTGTGTTTAACATTTCTTGAAAGACCACCCACTATACGGTCCCAATTTTCCATTTCGACTTTTGGGGCTACCCATGTTTGCATGTTTATGTAAAGTGATTTTAGCTGTTTTGAATCTACTGTTCCGTATTGAGTTTTAATTGATTCATATTGGTTAATCTTAACCGTTTTTCCTTTTTTCATTCATATTCAGATTGGAATCTGTTTATTTTTTCTATAAATCATAACAAACTTTTACCCCAAATCCAAATATTTCTATTATATGTTAATAGTACAGGTAGACAAAAATATTGAAAAAGCACTCAAGATGCTTAAGTCTAAAGTAATTAAAACCAAACAGAATCAGAAACTAAATTCTTTAAAAGAATACCAAAAAAAATCTGTTAAAATAAGAGCCGAAAAAATCAAAGCTTCTTATGTTCAAAAGTTTAAGAATCAAGAAGAATAGACTCTTCTAATCTTTTTAACTTTACATAATTAACTTGGTCAAATTTTTCAATCTCAATCCTTTCAATCGTTTCGTTAATTTTGGATTGAATATCCGATTCCTCTTGTTTGTTAAGTAATACTTTCAATTTGTTAATTGTTGATTCTTTAAGTGTTGTGTACTCGATTTCTAAATCTTCATTCTTTGATGCCAAAATATAGAATACCTCTTTTTTTGTTGCCTCGTCTAAACTCTCAATATATTTTCCAATAGTTTGATTGGCAATCAAAACCATTGATTTTAAAGGAATTTTAGGGGTTTCATTTAAACCTTTTGTGGTTAACATAAGATTATCGATTAACATTTTCTTTGACGACAACCTTTCGTGAATATTCACATTTTCAAAATATACCAAATTATCAATATTTTGGTAAATATTTGGGGATTTTTCCCCATTTTTTGGTAATGAAGTATTTTCTAATAAATGTCTAATTACATTTACAGACTCTTCTAAGAATTCTTTAGCATCGTTTTCAGATAAACCTTGTGGTAAATTAAGGTCATCATAAATGGAATAAACCTTTGAAAATGATTTATTTTTCAAAACATTATGTTTGAATTCTTTTAATGTTTGCTTGAAAGTAGAGGAATCTTTGTAAGACTCTACCAAGTTTTTTTCGATAATAGATTTGATTTGTCCGAAAGTCATGAGGTCGTATTTATTCTCTAATAAATATTAGGAATTTAACAACTTATCTAACTCGTCTTCTATTTTACCTAAACTTTGTTGTGCAATACCTAAATTTAAAAACTGATTACCATACAAACCAGTTTCTATCAAAATATTCATATCTTTATTTTGTGTTGATTCTGGCGTAATTTCACCCTCTTCAGGGGTTGTTGCACCCAAGTCTGGTGTTTCACCAGCTAAGTCACCACCAAGGTCTCCACCAAGGTCCGCACCAACATCAAAACCACCACCACCAAACGCAGCAGCGGCTGGTTCAGAGGTTTCACCAGGAGGTGCTTGTGGCGCCCCTTCACCAGGTTTATTTCCATACAACTTATCAAGTTGGTCAAACAATCCTGTTTTAGAGATTACTGTCGGAGTGTTTTTTAATTCCTCACCAATGGCTCTTTCCATTCTCTGTTGTAGAAGGTCAGTTCTGATTTCATCATCTGACCAATTGAAAATGTGTTTCTTAGCCCAAGTAGATGAAGCTGGTTGAATACCATTTCCGGGGTCTGAAACTAAATCACGATACAAAAGAACTTTTTCTTTCCATATATCAACCTTCAGTAAGTCAGCTTGTGTTGATGGATTTGTAAGACCTAAAGTAAAATTAGAAATCTCTTCTTCAAAACCAAGTAGAAATAAATGGATAATTGCAACCTTATTAAGTTCTTGCAACATCGACTTTTGAATTCTATTAATGGTTCTCGCAAATCGGATATCCATCAATGCTAAAGTTTTACCGTCACCGACAACTTCTTCAAAACCTAAAAAGGCCTTAGGAATTCTAAGTGCAGTAACAAGTTTTTTCTGAATGTATTCAATGTCAGCAATCTCTGAAAGATTCTGTGCTCCAGGCAAAGTTTCAATTGGAGATGGTTGTGCTGGGTCTCTAACAGGAATAAAGAAATCTTGGTCTACAGCCATTTGGTTAAACCTCATATCAACATTGCCTGTTTTGGAATCAACAATTTGTTCCCTTTTGAACTTGTTAGCAACACGTTGTACATAAGCCTCGACATCATCATCGTTCATGTTTCCAACATAAACTTTGAAAATTCTTCTTTCAGGGGCTCGTGAGGTACGATAAATTAACATCGCATCTTCAGATAACAAAAGTTGTTTCCAAATACGGCGAGATTTTTCCAACATTGAGGTACCATATGGGAGTTTTCTGTCGTCCCCTAATAATCTGAAGTGAGCAATTTCCCAAGTTTGAAATTCCATATTTTGGGTTTTCCAAGTAAACCTTAACCCTTTGTCTTCAGTATCATTTTTTGTGACACCAACCGATGCATTTCTTGTTGACAAACCTTGTTCAAATCTCTCAATTTCGATGTTAGGTAGTTGTTGACATCCAACAACACCTTTTTCAGGGTCTAATCTCATATAAACGAAATTATCACCGTACTTACAGGTGTTTCTTGTCCACATGGGTAGATTAGTATTGATGTCTAAAGAATTATTAAATAAATCTGATAAAACGGATTTAATTCTTTTTGATTCAGAATAAATTTGAAGAATTTGACCATCTTCGTTAGGTGTGGTAGATTCTTCAGCGTAGATATCTAAGGCCGCAGAAATTTCCGGAGTATTATGTGAAAAAATAGTGTCGGTGGCAAAATTTTTATAACCAGGAACTGTCAAGTCATACACAGGAATAACACCATAAGGTTCAATAGATTCAATTTTGTGATTTAAATTGATTACATCAC
>Ga0247838_1000138_pt1 | contig 112311 bp, 100 predicted proteins | sample LaCruzMarch2015__5_FD_189097 | JGI IMG/M metagenome (GOLD analysis project Ga0247838, IMG submission 189097) | Freshwater microbial communities from meromictic Lake La Cruz, Castile-La Mancha, Spain - LaCruzMarch2015_15m | ecosystem: Environmental > Aquatic > Freshwater > Lake | place: Spain...
GTGATGTAATCAATTTAAATCACAAAATTGAATCTATTGAACCTTATGGTGTTATTCCTGTGTATGACTTGACAGTTCCTGGTTATAAAAATTTTGCCACCGACACTATTTTTTCACATAATACTCCTGAAATTGCCGCGGCATTGGACATTTACGCCGAAGAATCTACAACACCAAACGAAGATGGTTTTATTCTACAAATTTATTCAGAATCTAAAAGAATAAAATCCGTATTAGCCGATTTATTTAATAATTCTTTAGATATTAACACTAACTTACCCATGTGGACAAGAAACACATGCAAGTATGGTGACAACTTTATTTATCTCAGACTTGACCCTGAAAAAGGGGTTATTGGTAGTATCCAACTTCCAAACATTGAAATTGAAAGATATGAGTTGGGTATGTCGGAAAGGATGGGTACCTCTAACATAAAAACACCTGACAATAGTAAAGGTCTTAAATTTACTTGGAAATCAAGAAATATAGATTTTCAACCATGGGAAGTAGGTCATTTCAGATTATTGGGGGATGATAGAAAACTTCCTTATGGTACATCCATGTTGGAAAAATCAAGACGTACTTGGAAACAACTTTTGTTATCAGAAGATGCGATGTTAATTTACAGAACATCAAGAGCGCCTGAAAGAAGAATTTTCAAAGTGTATGTTGGTAACATGGAAGATGATGATATTGAAGCATACGTACAAAGAGTTGCCAACAAATTCAAAAGAGAACAAATTGTAGATTCAAAGACAGGTAATGTTGATATGAGATTCAACCAAATGGCGGTTGACCAAGATTATTTTATCCCTGTAAGAGACCCGGCACAACCTTCTCCGATTGAAACTTTGCCAGGTGCTACAAACCTTTCTGAAATTGCCGATATTGAATATATTCAGAAAAAACTTGTAACAGCACTTCGTATTCCAAAAACATTCTTGGGATTTGAAGAAACTGTTGGTGATGGAAAATCATTAGCACTACAGGATATTCGTTTTGCTAGAACTATCAACAGGATTCAAAAATCAATGTTGCAAGAGATGAATAAAATTGCTATTATTCACCTTTTCTTATTGGGATTTGAAGAAGAAGTTTCAAACTTTACTTTAGGTTTAACAAACCCTTCAACACAAGCTGATTTGTTAAAAGTTGATTTGTGGAAGGAAAAAATGTTGTTGTATAAAGATGTTGTTACAGACCCAGGAAACGGTATTCAACCAGCATCTTCAACATGGGCTAAAAAGCACATATTTGGTTGGTCTGATGATGAAATTAGAACTGACTTACTACAACAAAGAATGGAAAGAGCCATTGGTGAGGAACTTAAAAATACTCCTACAGTTATTGTTAAGACAGGTATCTTTGATACATTGGATAAGTTATATGGTACTAAAGAAGGTGCGGGAGCTCCGGCAGCACCTCCAGGTGAGGTTAGTGAACCAGCAGCAACAGATTTCCCCGGTGGATTAGGTGGTGGATTTGATGCTGAGTTCGGAGGAGGAGGAGCACCTGAAACACCAGAAACTCCACCTGGTGAAGAAGCTGCGGTAACACCTGAATCTACCAATGTAAAAGACTTAAATATTCTCTTAGAAAATGATATTCATGGTTCAAAATTTCTTGATTTAAGTATTGGTCAACAAAACTTAGGAAAAATTGCTGAGGAATTGGATAAGTTACTTGGTTCGTAATATTTATTTATGAATCCAAATAACCCCTGCAAACATGACATTCGGAGAAATTAAATCAATTATCGAAAAAAACCTACTGGAATCTTACAGTAATCCAGCCAACTTTAAGAAAACTCTTAAAGAATTTAAACATAATATTTTAGAAAACAAATCTTACTCGAGGTTATATTCGTTGTATGACGACTTGTCTAAACCCAAAAATCTTAGTAGTGAAGACGCTAAAGAATACTTGGAAGAAGGTATCTCACTGATTAGACAGATATTAGAAAATGTGAAATTACCAAAAAATGGTGGTAATGTTGAAAACATATACAAAGATTTAGACATCTTGGTGTATCTTGATTCAATTAACATTCAAGAAAGGGTTCAATCTAAGAAAAATGTTTTAGGTGTGTTAATGTCAAAACCTAAAATTAATGAGAATTTTACACAAATTCCATTAAAATCTATGGTAACTATTGCTAATCAAACAATTCAAAGGTATTTGGATACTTTGGATGAAACAACCAAAAAGAATGTTTTTCACGTTTTCGCCGGTAACCAAGAAGATTTAGAAATAGAATTTGAAACGTTAAAAGAAAATACAATTCAAAAATTATCGTCTTTAAAAGACAATGAATCTGAAAGTGATGTTGTAAAAACTATTAAAGAGACTATTGAAAAAATTCAGTCTGAAAAATTTGACCAACTTAATTATGTAAGATTGAAACAACTTGGTGAATCTATTGTTCTTGAATCCTAATCTTTTGTTTGTATTGGGCTAACAATTTTTTCTTTCTCTTAGTTACTGATTTTTTATCAAACTCCTTAAGTTCAAGGAGTTTTTTTGTTTGCTTGGTTTTGATTACCTTTCCCTTAAGTTCTTTCAGAGACTTCTCAATGTTACCTTTTACAACAACTATTAACATATACAAGAAATATTTGGTAATTTGGTAAAATTCAGTTATAATTTTTAAAAAGACAATAAAAGTTAGAAATTTAACTTAATGAAAAAAGGTAAAACAATTAAAATTAATCAATATGAATCTTTGAAAACATCTTATGGTACAGTTGATTCTAAGAATTTAAAGTCATTGTACATAAACCTTCAAACGTGGGTATTACCTAAAGATGAATATGAAAATTGGGTAAGAATTGTTGGAAATCTCAGTAGAGATATTAAACATTCTGTTTATGAAAGTTTAAATGGGGAACTATTCAATGAAAATTTTATCGTTGATTTAGATTTGAGAACTAGCGGGATTCAAGTAGGTAAAAAAAGTTTTATGAATCTTGAAATAACCTTGTTCACTAAAAATGAATTAGATTTTAAATCAACAATAGTTAAAGATTCTGTCAAAAAAATTATCAAAGAAATCTATAAAAATTGTATCATACGAAATACTAAATTTTTATTTTCATCATCCAAAAACCCTATATCGGAGAAAACATTCCTATAACTTAGTATTTATCATTTAAAAGATAAGATGAAAGATTATAGAATATTAAACGCCAGTGAAACGGGTAAGGGTATTTTAGTTGAAATGGATGCGGGATGGGTATCACCATCAGACCCAAAAAATGTTGACATTCTTCGTGAACAAAAAGAATTAGACTATAGGAATCCTTTTGAGTTTTATGCTGTATTACAGAAGTACGGTGTACCTAATAGAAACGGTAGAATATATCCTGAAAAGATTTTAAAGAGAGAATCTGAAAAATACAAGACCGCAATTAAAAAAGGTTTGTCAACTTCTGAATTAAATCACCCTGAGTCATCTCTTATTGACTTAGATAGAGTTTCACATCTAATTACCGATATTTGGTGGGATGGTAATGCTCTAATGGGTAAATTAAAATTGTTGACTTCACCAGGATTTCACGAAAAAGGTATTGTTTCTACTAAAGGTGACATTGCAGCTAACTTAATGAGACAAGGTGTTACTATGGGTGTATCTTCTCGTGGAGTTGGTTCAATAAAGAAAGTTGGGGAACAAAATGAAGTACAAGATGATTTTGAACTTATCTGTTTTGATTTAGTATCGTCACCGTCAACACCTGGTGCATACCTCTTCAACAACCCTGAGGATAGGGTTAATTACGAAGAAAACTTGGATGAGGAAAAAAAACAACACATTAAAGACAACGGAATGGAAAAATCAGTTGACTTAATGAAAAAATTATCCGATTTTTTGGGTAGATAAAAAAACTTTAAATTATGGATGAGAAATTCTTTGTGGCAAAAATTGTTTACGAGTTACCCGACGAAAATTCAGGTAGATTAAAAAAAATTCGAGAAGAGAAATTGGTTAGAGGTTATTCCGTAACCGACGTAGAAGCCAAGGTTACTGAGAAGTACCAAGGCTTTCAACACGATTGGAGAATCGTTTCGGTTGGTGAGAGTAAAATTGATGAAGTAATTGAATAATATTAAAGTGGTCAATTTGACCACTTTTTTTTTATCCATTTTTGAGATTTTTTCTTAATGAAGGTCTCAAAAATGGATTTTTTTGTTTGGTGCAATATTTATTAAGAAAAAATAATGCAAGAAACTAAAAATTTAGTTGAAGAGGCTTTGATTCAAATGAGAAATGTTGAAGAAGTAATTGCCGAAAACGCAAAAGGAATACTTGCTTCTACTATGAAGGAAGAAATCAGTCAGTTAGTAAAAGAATCTCTTTCAGAACAAGAAACTGAAGATGAGATTGAAATGGGTACTGAGTTGGACATGGTTGACATGGACGACGAAGTTGATAACGACGAGGATGAAGAAATCGGAATGGATGACATGGGAATGTCTGACATGGATGACATGGGAATGTCTGACATGGAAGACGAAGATGTTATGGATTTGACAAACGCTTCAGACGAACAAATCTTGAAAATTTTCAAATCTATGAGTGAAGAAGATGGTATCATCGTTAAGAAAGACGGTGGAGACGTACACATCAAAGACACTGATGAAGATGTTGAGTACATCGTAAAACTTGACGAGTCAGAGGACATAGAATTCAACGAAGAGTTGGATGAAGAAGACACTGATTTAGATGCTGTATTAAGTGCTTTAGGACTTGATGAAGAAATGGACAGTGAAATGTACGAAGAAGATGATGAAGTTGTTTACGAAATTGAAATGTCTGAAGAAGACATGGAAATTGAAGAAGATGATGAAGACATGAATTCTGAAGACTATCACCTCGAAGAAGCTAAAATGACTGTAAAACCAAAAGGCGTTGGAATGGGAAATCCTAAATTTAAGTACGGTAAAACATTACCAAAAAAGGGTTTCGACGAAAAGAAAAAAGAGGGTCCAAAAACTATGGGTACTGGTAAAGCTAAATTCGAATTCAAAGAAGGTGAAATGGAAGAAAACTATGGTTCTAAAAAACATGAATACAAACGTAAGGATGTAGACGGTGTTGAAAAGAAAGCTGGTGAAAAGAAAGGACACTATAAAGATTACGAAAAAGAGGAAACTAAAGAAGCTGCTAGAACTTATGGTATGGGGTCTAAAGAAGGTAGAGGTTTGAGAAAAGGTATTACTAATAACAGAAATTACAATTACACTAATAACGGTGTTAAAGTAGAATCTGTTGATAGTGAAATAAAAGTACTTAGAGAGAAAAACGAAGAATATAGAAAAGCATTAAATGTATTCAGAGAAAAACTCAACGAAGTGGCTGTTTTCAATTCAAACTTGGCTTACGCAACTAGATTGTTCACTGAACATTCTACTACCAAAAAAGAAAAAATAAACATTTTGAGAAGATTTGATTCTGTAGAATCCTTAAAAGAATCAAAACAACTCTATAAAACAATCAAAGACCAGTTAGGTCATGTTGATACTAAAAACATCAATGAGAGTGTTGACAAAGTTGTTAACAACTCAATGAGTTCAGGTTCATCACAAAACTTAATCGAGTCAAAGACATACGAAAATCCACAATTCTTAAGAATTAAAGATTTAATGTCTAAAATCTAAATAAACTAAAAACAAAAAAACCAAAACTAAAATGGGAGCATTATTAGAATCAGGTCTTGTAGGTAACATCGGTCTTAAGCACTTGAAAGTTATCAAAGAAGACACAATTAACAAATGGGACAAATTAGGGTTCCTAGAAGGCTTAAAAGGTCACCTAAAAGAGAACGTCGCTCAATTATATGAAAACCAAGCGTCACACCTCATCAATGAAGCATCAACAACTGCTGACTCAGGTTCTTTCGAAACTGTAGTTTTCCCAATCGTAAGAAGAGTATTCTCTAAACTTTTGGCTAACGACATCGTTTCTGTACAAGCAATGAACCTTCCTATCGGTAAGTTGTTCTACTTCGTACCTTTCATTCAGGAATACGAAGTTGAATCTGCAACAAACGCTCAACACTACGCACCTTATGGAGCACCTAACGCTCCTTCAGGTCAAACACCAAACAGTGGTTACAACCCTAACACTCAGAAAGACTTGTATGACAAGTTCTATGAAGGTAACGAACCAGCTCTTGACCCACCAGGTCTTTACGATTACTCTAGAGGTGAGTGGACTGCTATAACTGCACCTAACGCTACTGTTAAGTGGATTGGTGATGTTATGCTTCCCGCGGCTTACGCTTATAACTCAGCAACTACAAAAGTATTGTTGGTTATGTCAGGTTTCGCACCAGACGGAGCGGGTAAACTTATCGGTCCTGATGGTCAACCTATGGACACTGAGACTTTCTTGGCTGGTATGACTATTAGAGGTGCTCAAGGAAACGTTTATACTTCAGCTAACACAGCTAATAACTACTTGTTCAGAGTTGTAACTCAGAGATACGGTAAGGGTATTGTTCAATACGGTCAAAACCAAACCTTAGCGTTCCCAAGTTCTAAGACCGACGGTGGTACTTACTATGACGTATGTGACGCAACAGGTAGAATTTACTTGGAAGTTGATTTAACTACTCCATGTACAGTTTCAACTAACTCTATTGATGGTTACTGTGGAACTCCATTCTCTTCTTCAAGTGCAGATAGCAACGCGTTTGTTACTACTTACAAAGTTTACAAAAACCTTGAATTTGAAGATAAGATTGGTGAAGTTTCTTTTGACCTTCAGTCTGTTACAGTTTCTGTGACTGAAAGAAAGTTAAGAGCACAATGGTCACCTGAAATGGCTCAAGACGTTGCGGCGTTCCACAACATTGACGCTGAAGCTGAATTGACAGCTTTATTGTCTGAACAAGTTGCGGCTGAAATCGACCGTGAAATCTTAAGAGACCTTAGAAAAGGCGCGGCTTGGAACTTACGTTGGGATTACAACGGATGGAAGAGATTAGGCGGAAACGCAGTTCCTTACACTCAAAAGGATTGGAACCAAACTCTTATCACTGCAATCAACCAAATCTCAGCTCAAATCCACAAATCTACCTTAAGAGGTGGAGCTAACTGGATTGTTGTATCTTCTGAGGTATCTGCAATCTTTGATGACTTGGAGTACTTCCACGTATCAAACGCAGCTCCTGAGCAAGACCAATACAACATGGGTATTGAAAGAGTTGGAACATTGGCAGGTAGATACCAAGTTTACCGTGACCCTTACTTCCCAGCTAACCAAGTGTTATTGGGACACAAAGGAACATCATTGTTAGACACAGGTTACATCTACGCACCGTATGTACCTCTACAATTAACTCCAACAATGTATAACCCATTCAACTTCACACCTATCAAGGGTATCATGACAAGATACGCTAAGAAAATGGTTAACAACCGTTTTTATGGTAGAGTTACAGTTGATGGTGTTAGAACATTCGACTTGAGAGAATTGAGATAATCAATTTGATGATAATAAGAAAGGGGACCAAATGGTCCCCTTTTTTTATTTTAGATAGTTCTTACAGATTTAGATAATATTTCGGATTCTTGTAGTGAAAATACTCCCGATTCAAAAGCTTTTTGAATCCCTAACTTTAGAACATAAATTTTTTGTTCATCGGTGATTTCATTCAAGAATTTATCAAAGTCTTCAGAATTTTTAATGACGATAGTGTCAAATAAAATTATTTGTGAATTTAAAGTATCTTCCATATACTAAAAATAAACCAAGATATTTATAAAGTAACTAATGTCTTTATCTATGAATAATCAGAATCAAGAAGAAATCTTAAATAATTTATTAAAAGAGGATTTGGCAGTTTGGTTTGGTACCAAAAAAAAACCAAAAGGGTCTAAACAACCCTCGGGTCCTTGGGTTAATATATGTAGAAAAAAAGAGGGTGGTGGTCATCCTCCATGTGGTAGACCTGATGCGGATTCAAAAAGTTATCCAAAATGTAGAGCTGCGGGTGTTGCATCTAAAATGACTGACGCTCAAAAGAAAGCAGCATGTGCTCAGAAAAGAAGAGAGGAAAAGAAAGACCCAAAAATTGGTAAAGGTAATAAACCAACTATGGTATCTTACAAACCAAGAAAAAACGAAAGTCTAAGAGAATTGATTAAAGATGTTCTTAAGGAACATTTGTCTAAATAGTATCTTTAGGATTACTTTTTGTGGTATCCTGATTAATTGAAGTATCTTTAGTCTTATTTTCTTGTATTAAAGTTTTTGGATGTATTACTTCTTGTTTTTTTTCTATAGGTACAATAAACCTTACAGTATCAACATAAACCATTGTATCTATCGGAATACTCATATTGTTATCTTTACCAATATGTTTATTTGGTAGTCTATCCATAACAAATGGATATAGATTTATCCAAATAAGAGATACAATTGATGTTACAAGTATTATAGATATAATACCAAACCAAAATGTTATTTTAAAGTAATTGTTTTTCATTTGATGTTGACCAAAATGTTTTGTAGTGAGTGTTTGATATTAGAAGTAATATGTTGTTCTAACACTTCTCTACGAGATTCAACTTCTTGATTGAAAAAATCAATTAATCTTTCCCATTCTTTACCTTCAATAAAAATTGTGTATGAGTAAATGTGGTTAATGATTTGAACATTGTGTGAATTTAAAATTACTGAAATTTGTAATTCTTCATTATTAATATACCTTTTACCACTAATAGGTGTTAACAATAATTCTGTTGTTTGATTTTTGATTAGTTTTTTACAAATTTGAATGCAATCACGTTCATATTCAGATTTTTTCACAGGAACCTGTGTTATTCTAAATAAGTAAATCGAAAACTTTTGTATGGACCTACGTAAAAAGTGTAAATGTTTGTTCATGTTGTATTATTTCACTACAAATATACCACGAATTTATTTATTCTCCAAAAAGATAGATAAAAATTTTTTCCAAGTTTCCAAATCGTTTTCATTTCTTCCTATATTTGCCGAGTAACACGTTAATACTACATTATCTTTTGTATACCCCTTTAGTCTATCTAATCTATCTAATGAAGGTTGTTGAGGGTGTTTTGAACTGTTTGAAGGAATAAGAGGTATTTTGAACCAAAAACATAGACCATTTTGATTTTCATACATTTCATTAATGTCTTCCACTTTTAATGTGTTTTCAACACCTTTCCGTTTGGAGTCGTGGATTAAAGTATTTTGCCAAAGTCGTACCCTTCTTTCTTTCTGTTTTAACCCATCTAATTTTCTAACTTCAGGGTTTGACCTTCTTATTTTTTTATACGTTTTAGCTTTTTTCAAAACACAGTCAATACATTTTCGTCCTCTTTGAGATTTATAAAAATCATCTATGTTTTTTTCGGTGTTACATATAACACATAGTTTTGTATCCATATAAATAAATATATGGCTAAACATAAAAGACAAGAAAAAAGGTAAAAATTTTTACCTTTTTAAAATTTTAACAATAAGGAGGAGAACACCTTTTTTTTCCGTCCAACCCTTTCATACGACCTTTACATACTTGTACGGCGAACCCATTTCCATAAGCTGAGGGGTAAACTTTGAACTTTGACTTAGCCGCGGCTTTACCTCTGGCACATAGTTTTGTACCGGTTTTTTTACGACCTTCCATCATTACATCCATCTCAACATCGGTTTCTTCATAACCTTCCTCATTTGTCTCATTCATTAAGAAATCAAAAACTTGGTCTAAGTTATTTTTAGCTTCGGTGATGTGGTCATCAGCCCAATCATGACCATCGTCAAGAATTTGTGATACCATATCAACATCTAAGTCAAGGAGTAATTCACATTGTCTTTTCATTTGTTCTAAATTTGAAAAGAACATATATCTATTAGTTTCCATGTCCCCCCCTTCAGAGAGAACTCTTTTAATGATTTCTGTTAAATCACTTTCTTTTAATTTAATTACCCTTTTCATTTTTTGTTAACTATTTGGAATTGTAATGTGTCTTTATAAATATCTGTTTCACCTGAAGTGTTCACTTTAATATCTACAAAATATTCATTTGGAATTTTATCTCTCATATCAAATATGAAATAATATTCGTTTGGCGTTCTGTTTACAGGTGTCCAATCTTGTACTTGTACTTCTGTGGTACCTTCTCTAACATATATTCTGTAGTATATGTCAATGTTTGGTATTTGTTGGTTGGAGCTCCATTGTTTTTTAACCACAACACCCACTTTACGGATTTCTGTGTTAAGGATTTTTTCATTCTGTAGGATACCGTAAAAGTCATAACCGAATTTCTCGGGTTCTCTTGATTGTGTGCCTATGTTGATTCCGTTACTATAGGGTTGCAGGACGAACTGATTTGTTATGTTTGGTATAGACTGTCCATTTATTGACAAATCACTCCATACGTCATAAAAAACACATGGTGTGGGTTGTGTGGTAAACGCGTTTGGTATGGTAACTTCATATACACCTTTGGTAACCAAACAAGTTGTTAGTCCTGTTGCACCAGATATTAAGGTTCCTGCAGAATCTTCAACATTAACCACTGGTAGATTGTCCAAATTAACAAAGTCACCATTTTGATAAACATAAAGGTATAATTTGTTTACTTGGTTTTTAAGGAACATATTTCTATTGTCCTTAATCAAATCATCGTATGTGGTTTGTAGGAATGGTTGATAGAATGTTTGAGTATATTTCCCAAAGAATCCAACAGAGTATGATTCTGTCAAACCTGTAATTCTTTCAATGTCGGGTTTGTATGCGATACCCCATCCTGTTACACCTGTTAGTGAACCATCAAGTATTGCGTTAATTTCATTGGTCATATCAAAATCAATATCCTCGTTACCCAATTCAAAATGTTGTGTGTCAACGATTGTAATTGCCGAGTAATTTAATCCTGTTAAACCTGTTAATGAATTTGCGTTGTTGTAGATACCTGGTTGTGACCAATTGGTAACTGTTGTTGTTTGGTACCAGTTGGATGGTCTTGTTGAGAACATAGAATCATTGAATTGTTCAATTGATGTCATTGAACCTGAAACCCCGTTACTTGTTGTCCCAAACATATTATAATCATACCCAACTCCTTCGTCCCATAATTGAGGTGAGCCTGTTGTTCCTGAATATTTTGGTATTCTGAATAAAATTAAATCAAACGACGCGGCTCTTTTTCGTCCGTTTGACATGTTAGTGTTGATTAGGTCGGCTTCAAAAGATGACGTATTTGTCATCGTAAGTGTGTGGGTCATAGCTGAAGTACAACCTGTTGATATTACCCCCGATGCAATTTGTTCTTGCAGGTAATCTAAATCTAAATCAAAAATAAAACGAGTGAAACCATAATTTGGGACAATCAAATCTGATGCACCAAAATTAAGTTCAATTACAGGGTTTCGTGCTGTATTTGTATACAGATTGGAAATTAACGTATTGTTTCTAACAAAATATGACCTTAAGATTGACATTTACTTCTTTTAGTAATAAATATCAATTCAATCGAATATATTGATTGAGAACATTTTCGTAAGCGTCATTAAGTTCTTTTAACACATTTGACACCGAAGAACCATCTTGAGTTATAGTAACTGGTGGTTCACCTGGATATCCGTGTTCGTGGGTAATTAAGAATCTAACAATTACGTTTAGTAGTTCTAAAAGTTGCTCACCCCTTACCATACTTGAGGTATTGGGTTGAATTTGTGTGTTAAACTGTGGTTCATCAATACCGTATAGGTTGTTTAAGAAGTTAATCTTATCTTTACCGGGTATTTGAGCGTATTGTGATAACAGATAAACATATTGACCACCCAAAGCTGCGTGAGTTTCAGGGAGTTCTATGTTATCCGTGGGGGTAATACCCTTTAAACTAACGTTTATAGGTTCACCGGTCTTGTCTAACGCGTATATTAACCCATAACCACCCTGTTTATCATTTGGGTTCAATTTAACGTCTTTAAATACGGTATTTAAGTTTTCTTTAGTTTTTACATCTACAGAATTTAACATGTAATCGTAAATCCTATTTGTTGGTCTAAAATAGATTGGGTACCTGTCTTCAATCACACTAAATAAAACTTCACCTGATGGCAGTTTTGTTTTTGAGTTACACACTTTAATGTAATTGTTGATTAATTTGGTAACATCATTGAGTGTAACATTATTAAAATCTTGTTGATTTATAATAAACTTGTACTGCTCAAGATTTGAACTAACTTTTACATTTTTGGATTGTGTGTTCTCATCTGGTCTCAATCTATAAAGTCTAATTGCACCACTGAATACAGGGGAAGTTGTTAATTGGTTTTCAGGATTTGTTATATCCCACTCAACCAAATACTTTATTTGAAGATTTTTTACCTTTGTATCAACAAAGACTTGAGGTTTACCAATTGTTGTTTTGATACCAAATTTTGATAACTGTAAAAAGGCTCTGTTTGGGTTACCAACAGGATTGGCATTACCTGTAAGTTTTCCTTTGTATTTACCCGCCCTCATTAACACAGTATCATTGGTATGAATAACGTCTGTTGAGCCACGACCTAATTGGGCGACATCACCAGGGTTTGGGAATACACCATCAGGGTCAATATCTTTATATGTTCCGTCGGTGTTTCTTAAGTCTTTTGCCCCTAATACTTGGATACCTTTAATATCGGTATATTTTCCCGATTGATTAAAGTTTTCAAAACCAATATTTTGTATTCGGTTAATTGGTCCTTGGATGTAATACGCGTTAAGGAATTGTGCCGTTTCGTTGTCGTGATAATATATCTGAATTAATTCGTCCTTTAGTGGGACGGTAAATAGGTATATTGGCAATAATGAATTAAAGGTAAATGGGTCATTTTCAGTCCAAATATCTTTTACAGGGTCAAACGTGTCTGACTTTTGAATTGCGCTTTTATCATCGGTTAAAATATCTGCTCTAACCCTACCTAAGTTAAGTGGGTCATTACTATCTATAACTTTAGCGTAATACCAATTCCTAGCCATTAGTTCTTTCCTTATATTCTTTTAAAAGAGTATTATAAAGTTCTTCCAATTTATCCAAATAAAAACTCATTCCGATGATTGCGTTTTTACTTGTCTCAAATTCAGAAGTCAATTTATCCATTGTTTCTTCTAATTTGGCGTTGGGTATGTTTTTACTTTCTTTTACGATTTCACTAATTACTTTAAATTCTTCTTGTGTCATATCATCTATTTTTTCCAACTAATATAGGTATACCTCCAGCGGCGGCAGTTTGTATAGGGTCTACCCCAATATCAACAACACCATTTGATGCTTCTTCAAACTTGAGACCTCTTTGAGTTGCTAATTGGTAGAAAATCATTTTATTTGGTTGGCCGTCAGCAAGGGCGCCTGTTGGCAATCCGAATTTTTGTGCAATCTCAATAGCATTTATTGTTGCTCGTTCAGGGGATACACCGGGTAAATAATTTGCCAATCCAATTAACGATTTAGATATTGGATTGGTATTTGGTATCTGTCTTGAAATTAATTTTAAGATTTTTTGAATCTGTCCTATTAGGTTTTTACATTCTCTATAATTCCTAGCGGTTACAAATGCCGTTACCAAGAATTCACCAGCATCTAATAATGCTTGAATTTTTCTGATTCGTATGTCTTTTGTGGTTTTTGCAATATCACCAAGAATTACTCGTATTAGATTGAGTAAATTCTTTTTTAGAATATTAAATAAAACCTCTAAGAATTTTTCTGCAATTGCGCCTACAACACCAAATATAAACTGTCTGAGTTTTCTTGCAAATTCAACACCATCATTAATAATTGGATTTGACAATTGGTTAATTGTATTGGCCGATTGAACTAATCCATTAACAACGTTGATTACCGTACCACCACTGGTAATTATTTGGTTTGCAAAACCCAATACTTGGTTTTCTAACAATTGTTTAAATGTGAAAATTGGTAAAAGAACTTTAGGGTTTAATACCGTATATGCCAATGCTTCAGGTATTTTTTGCAAAACATTTTGATTAAATGGATTTGTAAAATTAATACTTTGAGTTGTTTGATTTATTGTGTTAGGAATAGAATCCAAGATATTTTCAATTTCTTGAACTTGTTCTTCAATGGATAAATCTTCAATAACTTCATCTAAGTTACCTAATTGAGTTAAAATTGAATTATTGTCAACGGGAAATTTAACGTTTCCACATTCTTCAAATTCAACCACATTTTGTTTGATGTTATTTGTGATTGTATCAATATTTTTTAAATCAATTTGGTCAAAGTCAAAAAATTCGTTGTCATCAACGTCAACTTCAGAAACCTTTGCTACACCGCTAACATCAATTTCACTTTCACCTGATTCACATCTACCAAATATTCTATTGATGATTAATGATAATTTTGTTTGTTTTTCAATTTGAGTTATTGATAAACCTGAACTTAAAGTTCCAACAAGTAAATTTAACAAAGTACCCGCAAAACTTTTAGCTTCAAAAATTTTGATAGATTGATAATAATCACTAAGAGATTTTGAAACCGTTTGAGCGGAAAACGCTAATTTATTTGTGGTTGAACCTGTTGGAGCGTCTTCTCTGTTAATTAAAAACACCCTGAAAAAATCTCCAGAATTACCTAAACTATCTTGTTTAACATAGGATATATCAAATATCCTTTGTTTTGAACCACCACCATTATAAAACACTTCAAATTCATCTCTGAATGTTTGCGTTGGTAATTGTGTTCGGGACCATAATTCATAGTTCATTGGAAATGGTTTTGGACCTTTATAGTTTTTGTAAACTGTTAAAGGTTTTAACTGTGTTGCATCATAAGATGCTTTCCCAATAATAGACGTTGGTTTTATTTTTAGTGTTTTATTAAAATCAATATCTTCTAATTTAACGTAGATACCTTCTTGAGCTGGCAATGTTCCTAGTGAGGGTATTTGATTAATTTGGAATTGATTAATACCTTGATATGTTTGTTGTTGTGAACAACCTAATAGTTTTAATGCTTGTTCTTTTACGATTTGGTTAACATACGGTTCCATTTTAAGAGCCGTTTGTAACAAAATTTTTCTTAGTTCTTGTGTTGTTGCACTTCCGTTACCACTTGATTTACCTATTAATTTAACTAGTTCATTGTATGATGTCGGAACGTTTCTTTGAAACCTTTTTTGTTCCTTAGCTATTTGATTCAGACCCGTGGCGATATTACCTGCACTTTGAGCATCTGAATTACCTTGGGTTGAATCAACATCTTTTGATGCTGTAGACACCGCAGTATACGCCTGAAATGCAGAAATCTGTGAAGATATATTTTTATATCCCGCAGATAAATCGGTAGGGTTTGAATTTAATGTTGGCATTACTTCATTCTATAATTTTGAGTGTCAGATTCCACGTCAGAATCCTTATCTACTAATTTTGCAAAAGTATCGTCATCAAAGTCAGATAATGAAAAAGATTCTTGTTGGACGTTTGATTTTTCCCAAATTGATGATTGTAATTTTGAAAGTGTTAATTTTTTTTCAACACAGTCATTTACTATCTTTTGTTGTTTTTCTAAAACAGGCCCAATTTCTTTCATATCCTCAGGTTCTTTCATCATAGAAATCATTTTGTTTTGAATTCTAATCGCGGTGTTTCTTTGCTCTACAAGTTCATTGTAGATTTCTTGCATCAAAGAAAGAATAGAATCTTTCGTAAATGTAATTTCTTTTTTTTGTGGTCTTGGCATACGTATAAATACTTTTATAAAAAGTATTTGAAAAATTGTAAAATGTTAAATATTAACTTTGGTTTGAACAACAACATATAATTTTTTAAATTTTTTCATTGCGTTTCTAATTTCTTTGGTGGATAAATTAGTCATCTCTCTTAATGAAAGTAAAATAATATTTTTATTAAATTTGTTGTTGTCAGTTCCTGAAAATATAGTTTCGTAATTTTCAAATAAATCTATTAAGGCAAAACCAAGTTTTTTCTCACTATCCGATAAACTTTCCAATCGGACGTATTCACGAAGTTCATCCAAATATTTTGATATTACAAAGTCCGATTCTACAACATCGTTATCAATGGTGTACATCATATCAGGTCTTTCCTCTAATGAAGATGAAATATCTTCATATGAAACTTTTCTATTTGTTTCTTTTTGGTCTTTAATGATTTGACCCATTAAATAATTTTTACAAATTGTACCAAAATAAGAATAAGCCTTTTTTTCTTTTGCAGGTTTAAATTTATCTACTTTTGTCATTAAAAAAGAATGGGTATCCGTGTGAATTTCACGGAAATCCATATCCTTACGATACAGTTTGTATCTTCGGATAATTGAAGAAATCATTTTATCTAATGGACCTCTAAGATATTCGTTGTATATTTTGTTCTTTTCTTCAAAAGACTCTGCCAATAAAAACGCTCTTACAGCCTCTTCTTCTCTGACATCAAAATAATTAACTTGAACAGCTTTTCTTCCCCTTTTTTTAGATAATGACTCTTCAGTAGTTGCTGTGAGAGATTCTAACATCAATTACTTGATGATTCGTATTTTATGGTTCTATCCTCTTTGAAGAAATATTCTTTTTTTGCGGTTTGTACCCAAAACTTAACTTCATCGTCAATCATTCTGTCACCACCATTTTTGTAGTTCCAAAAAATTGAACCTTCTCTCATATTTGTGTGTTTATATCCAAATTTTGGGATAGTCATCATCACGACAGAGTTATAAGTTAATCTAAGTAAAAACTCATAAACAAAGGTTAATTTGATACTTGATTTAAACCCACCAAAGTCATCATATACGGATTTTTTAAATACCATACCAGCTGATTGGAAATTCTGATAGTCTTGAAGAATATCGTTTGTCAAATATCCCAACTCCATTGCAAAGTTTGCTGCGAATACCGCTTCGTTGGTAAATCCTGCAAAAACACCTTTCTCATCTACATCAACTACAACAGGCATGAATGCTTGAACGTTAGGGTAATATGAAGAGTATTTTTTAACATTATCAAACCAAATTGCCGCGTATTCATCATCAAACTCAAACAGTGTTACCCATTCAGAGTTTGCATTTTCAATACCATAATTGATTTGATTTGCATAACTTGCCTCACCCTCCCAAGTTAAAATTCTGTGAGGAACATCTTGGAAGTCATATTGTTTCAAATAATTTTGAAGTTTTTCTTCTTGTGATGAGACAATGATTAATTCTTTATACCCTGTTTTTTGATTTTTTAGAGACTGAATTGCTCTATCAAAATATTCATCAAAATCTCTTGGTAAAGATGATTTGATTGGTAAAATTACGGTTACGTCTAATGTTTCTTTCATGTTATTCTATAAATTTTGAAATTTGTTCTTCCATTGAAGAAGCTCTGTTATTTATGTATGCTGAGAAGGTATCCACTATTTGTTTTTCAAAAGATTCTTTTGTTGGTAGTTTTTCAACTGTTTCATCCATTTTAGCAATAATTTCCTGAGAAATATTATCTTCTAACCAATTCTGAGACCAGTCAGCAATCAACTCAGGAAGTAAAATTTGGTCTTTAATCCAAATACCATTATTTTCATTCATCCAACTTGGTACCAAATCAGGAACAATTCCAATAACGGGAACTCCTGACTTCATAGATTCAAGTGGGAAAGTACCATATCCACTTTGTCTGTCAACCCACACGGTTAAGAAACATTCAGAAATTGCTTGAGCAAATTCGTCATGACTCAATCCTCTCAAGTCACGGAATGTAAACCATCTGAACTGAGGAAATCTCAAATAAAAGGTTTTAATTAAATTAATAGTATCAAGATGTTCTCTTGTGTGAATACCAATAATTGGCATTGGTGGTTTATCAGATTTTCTGAATGTATCTGAAATGTAAGGTTCAATGATATCAAATGACTGATTTCTCATAATACCCTCAATGTATTCTTTTTGTTTGTTTGAAGTTGTAATACATTTTAAAAATCCAAACTGATTCCATGTTTGACCCGGTTGTAAAGTTTCTAACATTGCTGAGTAAGATTGTGCTAAAACAATTTTACCACAAGGTAAGTTTTTAACTTGTTCCATCATGAATCCAAATACTTCAGGAACCACTAAGAAATCTTCAGGTGATACTTGAATGTTCTCACCTTCAATTACTTGGTGTGGAACTTCATTCATGTATTCTTCACCTAACCAAGATGCGACACCCGCATAATCTTTTTTCTCGTGTAGAATAAATGTATTGTATCCTTCTTTTTTTAGAGTGATTGCACAATCATAAATAAATTTAATTGACGCTTTTGCGTTTCCTTTTGTATCGTGTACAAAAAAGTAAATCCTTGAGTTTTTATCTCTTAGGTTTTTAATAGATTCTTTGATTTTGTCTATTTGTTCTGAGTTCATTTTAATAATGGTTTAATATTTTTTTATTTAAGAGAGAATTAAATGCTAACTTAAAGGGAATTGATGGACCGTTTGAACCTTTCATACCCATTTTTTCATCAATTTCGTCATGTTCAGTTAGAAGAACATCTAGCATTAATTTAATTAATTCATATCTCACAATATTAATACGTTGTTCAGGTGTTTCACCACTAGATATTGCTTCATCTACAATGTTAGTATCAATAAAAGTTTCAATTCTATCAAAATCTATGTAGTAAGTTTCACCAAAAATTGTTTGCATATGTTTAAAACTTAAGTTCTTTTAATTCTTTAATATTACTAATATAAGTTTCACAATCAATATTACTATTGTAAATTGTGTTAAACTTTATCACTTTTTTATCTTCAGGATGATTTAAAATCAATTCAGGGTTCGCAGTTATTAATACATCAAGTTCATCCCAAAGAGATGATAAAGTTACTTTACTATAAAATTTGATTTTTTCTACTTGACATCCAAACTTTGAAATGAAGAATAATGTTGCTGGTTTTGATTTTCCAATTTCGTCAGAAACTAAAAGAATATCGTGATTGTCTCTATTTTCTAAATAGAATTCATTAAAATCCACAAAGGTACTCATTTCTGCTGATGGTGAATGTGCAAAAATTTCCATTGTATGGTCAACATAAAGAAAATCATACAATTCGTCATCATCTTTAAATTTTAGATGTTCTCTAATTTCTAATGAAGTTAATGGAGAGATTATTTCATATTCAAAACTTTCATCTTCTTGCTTGATTTGGTTATCAATATACCACCTCTCGTACACCTGTTGAATCTTGGTGAGAGTATCTCTTAAAACACCGTTAATGTCTACCGCAATTCTCATTCTTTGTCTACGTATTTTTTTAATATTTTTGTAATCAATGGATTTCTCACAACATCAGTATCACTGAATTCGTGTGTTAAGATACTATCCATATCTTGGAACCTGTGGATTGCATCCCACAAACCTGACTGTTTTTTATCTTTATATCTATCGGTCTGTTCCAAATCACCTGAAATAAAAAATTTACTGTTAAAACCAATTCTTGTAAGTAACAATTTCATTTGGTTTGGTGTTGAGTTCTGAGCTTCTTCAAAGATTAAGATTGAATTATCAATGTTCATACCCCTCATGTACGCCAAAGCAAAAACTTCAATAACTTCAATTTCTTTTAATTTTTCACGAACTTCTTTACCAATAATTTTATTCAAAAGATAGTATGATGGGAAAATATATGGGTCAAGTTTTTCTTCAACGTTACCTGGAAGTGACCCTAACTTTTCTTCAGCTTCGACTGCGGGTCTTACAATGATAATTTTTTCGTAGTTGTTTGTTGGGTCAGATAATAAATCTACCGCTGCTTTCATTGCGATGTAACTCTTACCAACACCTGCAGGACCTGAACAAATTATAATTTCACCATTATTTAATTTATCGTAATATAATTTTTGACTTTGTGATAAAAATTTCTCTTTTGTTTTTCTTTTTAAGATTGAACAAATAACCTCTTTTTTAGTTTTGTGACCGTATTCTATTGCCGTTGTTGATGGAGTTGCAGTTGGTGTTTGTTTTTTTCTCATTATTATTCTGTAATTATTAATTCACGGGTATCGTGAGGTTTTGAAAATTCTCTTTGATAAATTGTTTTACCTTTATCGGGACTTTCATAAATGTAGATTTTTTTTGATTCCTCAGAATTAATCTTCTCCATGGTGTTTTCTTTTTAAGAAGATAAAATTAAAATAAAAAAACAAAAGGGTTATTTCTCATCGTTATTTAGACCGTATCTAATATATTTGTACCAAACTCTTTCATGTAGGAAGTATAATATCATTTTGGTTATAACCTCAAAACCTCCAATTGCTAAACCCAATTTAATGTCACCGGTAACAAACCAGCCCAACAACATGGTGTCAATTGTACCAACAACTCTCCATGTAATTGTTTTTAATAAGTGTCGTTTATAACTTACCATTTTGTCTCATTTCCTCCCTAATTTTGGTTGCAGATATTTCACCAATTTCTGTTGGTGGTATGTGTTCAATAATGTCATAACCAACTCCTCTACCAAATTCAATAGAGCAGATATCGGGAATAACCATTACTGTGACCTTACCTTCAACACATTCAGTTGAATAAAAATTCATTATATTATTTTTAACTTCCTCCGCAGAAAATGGATTTTTTTCATCAGGTTTTATGTCTCTAATACAGATTAGAACATTCTTACCCTCGTCCATCGCTTGTTTAAATAATTCTTGATGACCTTTGTGAAGAGGTTGCCATCTACCTACAAACATTGTGAATTGTCCGTCTTTTCTTTCCAAAGAAGACTGAACATGTATATTTTTAGTCCACATTACTATCAAAACCTTTATCTCTATAAAGGTTAATCGCATGAGCCCTTTTTCCTTCTTTTTGTGGGTCCATGTCGTTTATAACAAATCTAATTCCTCTTCCTATACCCATAACTAACTGATGGTGAGGAATACTATTATTGAATAGTTCCATGACAGTGAAATGTCTTAATTCTTCAGGTCTTGCGGTGGTCATAACAATGTGATGTCCTTCGTTATACCATTTAACCAACAAGTCTTTGGTTGATTCAATAATTTCAACCGGTGTTGTCTGTAATTCGTCAAACAACCTGTATTTAAAAACCGTACCGTCTATGTCACAAAAATAGGTGTTATATTTCATATACCCACCCCCGATGTAATGTATCGTATTGATTCCACAGGAGTTTCATATGTGGTGTCTACTTCAATAAATTCATCCGTCGGTACTTCGTAATCCTTAACATGAAAATCTTCTCTTCCACGTATATCTGTGGTGTGAACATAAATTTCACGAATGTGATTTTTCATTTTCTCTTTAAAGGATTCTCTAACATCTTTGTAAGGGCTCACCAAACTCACAACAACGTCAAACCCTTTGGTGTGACAAAATTGGGCTAATTGTTGAGCAAAAACAATGTTTTTAATTCTACCTTCTTTAGAGTAATCTTTGTTTTCAAAAATTTCTCTCAAATCATCACCATCAATGTGAATCACATTTTTTAAATAATTTTTTTCTAAATAATCTTTAAGTAAAACACTCAAAACTGTTTTACCGCTTCCGGGTTGTCCTGTAAACCAATATATCATATCAAAATAGTTCTTTATTTTCTTCGTAATTCCAAGGTGCTGATTCTAGTAATTTTTCTCTATCAAAGATAATGGATTTATTGTAATGTAAATCCATAATGTTTTCCACAGTTGTTTCGTTTGTTAATTGATAACCGTAATCCAATTCTCTTTCAACTGAGTAACAATAGTCTTTGAATTTAAAGTCACCACCAATTAGTTTATTAGACACGTTAACTCTTGCATTTGGTATACCGTATGCGTCTGCGGCAATTAATCCGTGTAGTGATGATGAAATGATGTTTTCACATTCTAACAACTCATCAATAAACTTCTCTGAACCTGAACAAACATCAATAATTTGGAATCCAAGTTTCTCCATATGGTGAATCACATCCAAATCTGAATCAGATTCAAACTCAATGTAGTGAGGGATAAAACCCCACTTATGTTTCTTCTGAACTTGGGGGTTATAAATCATTGGATACAACAAAGCGGGGTCACCGTATACTTCGGGACATTCCCATCCTTTGAGTTCCAATTCTTGTTGTGTTAGAGGTCCTCTAACGGCATATATTTTCTTTGGTTCCTCACCAACCATCTTTTCATCAATACATCCTGTACCCCAAACAATTGAATCAGGATTGGTAAAGTGCATCACACTTCCTGTTGATATAATTGGATATTTTACCATAGGATTCTTTACGTTAAAAACTTGAGAAACTTTTAGTTTTTCACTCTTTGAGAGTTCTTTTAAGATTTTGTATGGAACCATATCACCCCAGTTTTTCGTGTTATCGGGGGTAATTTTTCTACCGTTGAAATAAAGTTTATTGAAACTTTCAGATTCAATTTTGTCTTCTCTTTCATCCCACCAAAGGTTAAGGGTATCAATGTAATATTGTTTGATTTGTTTTACAATTTCTGTTGAAGAATATTTTGAAACATCTTCAGGAACCTCGTGTTTTTCTTTTGATAAAACATTACCAAAAGGGTCAACATCAAAAATCCAACCGGGTTTACCACACATCCATCCTTCAATAGTTGTTCTACCAAGTAAAATACCGGCAGTTTCAGAACAATTTTTAACAAACTTTTCTACCTGATTTGTTGATGGAAAATACTTAACAAATGGTTTTTCTAAAACGTGACCAATATTACCACCATTCATCTCTCCCACAATCCACAATTCCTTACCAATTTCTTCGGCATATTCTGACAATTCTGTAATTGTTTTGTCTCTCAAATAATCTATGGTTCCAACAAATAAAATATAACCATCATCTTTAATTCCTTTTGTGTTAAAACGGGTATCATCAATTGGGTTATAAATTACTTGGGTATTTTCTTCAGGAATTCCATGAACATTGATGATATGGTTTTGAATTTCAGGTCGTATTGCAATGTAATTTACAATGGTCTTATCTTTTACTGGATTTTCTAAAGCGATTACTTCAGAGTGAATGGTTGCAATTTTTGGTATTTTTGGATAAACTTCAACCACTTTATCTGTGATGTTTTTGTGTTGTACGTGGATAATATCGTAATCAGGGTCAGACACCTTATACATCACACCGGCTTTACTTGGTTGAACACCTTGAGCGGTGTCAAAACCCCATTTCCCATCACCTAATTTAAAACCAGGGAATTCGGTGAATCCCAAAGTTTTAATTCCAATTTTGTTTGCCATGGTTGTCAATGGGCCACCAATAGTTGAAACAACAGTAACTTCACAGTTTAATTTTCGTAAACCTTTTGCTAATTCAAAAACATACATTTCTGAACCCGTAAAATTCTTAAATGATAAACAAGTAATCATCACTTTTAATTTGGAAGTCATATCCAAATTTGGAACTACTTTAATTGGTAAATGCTCTGAATATTTCTCAGAAAAAACTTTACGATTTAACTCCCATTGTTCGTTTGTTTGTCCAATAGATTTGTGTGTAATTCTGACATCATAAACAACACCAATTGAAACTTCTTTTTGGAAATTTCTATAACAGAAATCCACATCATAGAAGTGGAATCCAACTACAGATTCGTCAAACTTTTCTTGAATTTTTGTTTTGTCAACTGCGATAAATAATCCGTCAACTAAAACTACTTCATCAACCTCATTTCCTTTAGTTGGTGAATACTTTGATTCCCATTTCTTTCCACCACTTTCATGGTTAACAATACCCTTCATCTTTGAACGGTCTTCCCACCACATTCCTGACTTGGGTAGTTTGGTGGTTCCTGCGACACCCAAGATACCGTAATCGGGATTTCTTTTGAAATGATTTAACACTTTTTGACCCCAATTGTTTGAATCAAAATAAAGGTCATCGTGACAAAGAACAACAATGTCATTTGATGATTTCTCAAGTGCCATGTTATACACCTGAGTTAAGGAATATTCTCCGTTGTTTTCAAAAGGTAAAACCTCAAGAGATTTAATCCCTGAGGTTTTCTTAAGTAATTCTACAAAGGAAGGGTCTATTTTTCTTGTACTAAATGCGACTGTAATCATTTCTCAAAAACTTCAATATCTGTTTTAACTGTTGTAAGTGGTGTCCACTTTCCATTATATCTTGTTGCGCGAACAATATGGTTATCTATCCAATGGTAGTTACCACCACGAGGTTTTCCCATTAATAAATTGTGAAATCTAAAACCATTTTTCTGTAACCATGTGTCGGTTATTTCACGATGTTCTTCGGTTCTTGATGTGAAGAATGTGATAACGTGTCCATCACTGAACCATCGGTTGATGATGTCCACAGAACCTTCATATGGTTCACATTCTAACATTCTCCATGGTTCCTCATTTGGAACATCTTCGGTGATTGTTCCATCAATGTCAATGAGGTAATTTTTGGTACCTTCAGGTAAAACAGGGCTTACATTTTCCATATTAAATTCCTGTTGAACCAAAACCATTATCACCACGTTCTTTTTCGTTGAACTCTTCAACATGGTGTAGGTAAATTTTCTTTCCTGACTCTACAGAACATAGAACTGCTTGTGCAATTTTTTGTCCCTTATCCACAGTCATTGCCATGTTGTTCATGTTCATCAAAATAACTTTAACTTCACCGGTATAACCTTGGTCAACAGTACCAGGACTATTCAAAACCATAAGACCTTGTTTAAGAGCTAAACCACTCTTGGTTCTTACTTGAATTTCATGTCCTTCGGGGATGTCAAATGACAATCCTGTTGAAACAAGTTTCCTTTCAAATGGAAGGAAATTAACTTCTTCTACCGACCATAAATCAAATCCTGAATCTGACTCGTATGCATATTCAGGGTCAACTGCATCGGGATGTAGTTTCTTGTATGCCAAAATCTTTCGGCTAAGACCGTTAGCTAAAAAATCTTCAAAGTCATTGAGGTCAAAACCTATATTTGTTTTCAATTCATCCAACACATCTGTTTCACCGTCGGGTTTGAAATTTTTAATTTCTTCTAAAAGTTTGATGAACTCATTATCAAGTTCGGGGTCATTTAAATTTATATTTTCCATTATTTAAGTGCTTTTAATTTTTTAATAATATCAATCAAAACGTTTACGTCTCTTTCACAGTATTCTGAAATTTCTTTCAACATACCCTTGTTCCAATATGCGTCGTGAACTTTATCTCCAGTCACTTCACCATCTTTGGGTGAAGGTACTTCCATAGAAGCACACATCAAGTCCAAAGAACCAATTGCGGTGTATGCACCGAATTGCCAAATTTCACGGGTATCAATTGCTTTGATGTCCCAAGGTTTGGTATCATAGGAAGGAAGGATTGACGGTGGGAGAAGTCCGTTTATAATCATTCTTTTTGCCATCATAGGGATGTCAAAGTTCTTCAGGTTATGTCCACAGAGCCAAAACTCCAATTTACCACAACGGTCAAGAAGTTTTTGACAATCTTGTAACAGTTGAGTTTCGTTGTCGTTTGAAAAAGTTTGTTTTTTAACATCACCGTTTTCCATAACGAAGGCAACACTGATACAAACAATTTTTGCAAATTCAGGTACCAAAGCACAACGGGTTGCAAACACTTTGTTTTTTTGGTTTTCTTCAATTAATGAGTCCTCAGGAAAACGTTTTAAAAACCAATCAAAGTATTTGTCAAATTGTTCGGCAATCTTTGGATGGTCAATGACACATGTGTCGTAATCTTTACATAAACCGACAGTTTCAATGTCTAAGAAAAGAATTTTGGGTAATGGTATTTTTATCATTTTACTAAACTTTTGTATAAATCAGCTCTTGTTTTTGTTACGGTATTCAAATCGTATGTGTCCTTAACGGTTTCGTATAATCTCTCACCCATATCTTTAACCATATTTGGATTGGCAATTAGATTGTTGATGTATTTGGCCCAATCGGCGTGATTTCGTGCCTCGTTAACCAGCATAGCGTTCCCGTCAACAAATTTACCATTTTCTAAACAATGTTTCAAATCAATTGTGTAAGGTCCTACATTTGATGCAATAATCGCTTTTTTGTAAAAACCTGCTTCAATTATCTTTAGTTGTGACTTCATTCTATTAAAGATGTGGTTTTTAATTGGTGCCAAAGATACATCAAACTTTGCGTAGTTCTTAGCATAACTTGTAACAGGTAGAGTCCAAACTCTTCGGTATGACTCGTCAATAAATTCAGGATACTCTTGTTGTTGGAACAACATTAATTTTTTTTGGTACTCGGGAGATATTGTTTTGTATTTTTGAGTGAAAATCTCTTCGTATCTTGCCCACACGGTTTCTTCAGGTTTGATATCACGTTTTTTGTGTTCTCCTGTTTGAGCGATGATTTCTGTGATAGTTCCACGAGTGTCAAAACCACACAATACAAATTGGTATTTATCTTTCTTATCTACAATCTTGGCAAAACTTCCGTCAAGTAGTTGTAAATCCGCCAAGTGAGAAGAACCACCTAACCAACCGATTCGTAACTTATCGTGTTCAGGAGTTTGTTCCTTAAACTGTGGTTCGTCAGGATTGATTGCGTTGGGTAGAACGTAGACATTCTTGTTGAGTTTTCTAATCTCATCGGCAAAATGTGGTGTTGTTGTGGTAACGTATTTCGCAACTTTCAGATTGGCAACAATCTTTTCATTAATCTTATTGAAAACAATAATATCGTGGATTGGGTGGTCTTTTGTTGGTAACCAATAGTCATCAATATCACATATGGTGATAATACCCATAGCATTTAGTTTTTCAACTAACTGTGCTGAATAGTCGTAGTTTTGACTGATAGCACGGTGATAATGAACAATTTGATATTTTTTCCAAAACTCCATATTATCTACAGGAGGTTGAAAATCTATCTCAACGTGAAACTCGTCAGGGTATTTAGATTGTAGGAAAATGTGAGGGTCCATTGAGCGGAACTTACCGACTCCTGAACGGTCTGATGGAATAACTAAAACATTAATTTTTGACATGTACTTATACTTTGTTTACAAAATATAAGACAAATAAGAAAATTATAAAAGTTCTTTAGGACAATTTTTTGATTTTAGTTAACTTACCTTCAAAAATGTGATTACCAACTTGAAATTTGAAATTGTCATTAGACCTTTCAACAGATTCAACTAACATACCATTTTCTTTCAAAACCTCTTTTACAACTTGTTTCATCATTTTCTTTAGTGATGACGTGTCTGTAGTTTTTTGTTGAGGTACGTTTGTTTCTTGAACTGACTCCTTAATATCTTTACGTTGAGTTCCCATTAATCTTGAAGCCTTTTCAATCAAATCATCAGATAACCCAACATTACTAAAACCGTTAGGTTGTTCAATTGGGTGTTCAAGCATTAATCTTTTGATTTCGTCGGGTAATTTTGACTTAGAAATTGCATCCGCTGAAGCTGATGGATAACCTTGGTTCATAAACTTAGTTGATACAGGTTGTTGCATTGGGTTAACACTTTCCAACATATCCGATGGAATATTGTATTTTGCTGCAGGAGCTGAAAAGTTTTCAACTTGCATTTGTGGTCTTGATTGTGGTTTTACACCACTATTATCCATCTGTGTGGTTTTATCCATAATGGCTTTAGCCATCATTAATTTTTGAATGTCCATAAATTAAAATTTTGCATTAATAATAACCGAAGTCATACTTTTATCACCATTTGGATTGTAGTTGGGTCTTGGTGTATCAAAGGTCTCACCGGTTGGCTTAAAAGTCAATATTTTATCTAATTTAAATAGTCTCCAACCTGGCATTGGACGTGTACCTAACAATCCACGGTGAGAAGCACCTTCTTCATCCCAAGCTCTCAATACTAAATTGTTTCTTTTACTTCTACCTAAACAAACAGGTTCTAATTGTCTTAGACCTTTACCACCTGGCTCGTCACCATCATAATAGATGATGACCACTTGACGTTTCTTAATAGCATCTTGAACCGCATCAATAGATGCAGTTTCCAAAATAATTTCTTTAAAGACGCTAAATAATTTCATTAGAAATTTGGGTAGATATTAAACTTATTAAATTTGTTAATTTTTATATCATCTTTTCTTTCAAAGATATCAACACTGGTTCCTGCTCTGTCGTTATAAACGTCTAAAAACACACCAGTACCTCTACCCATATCGTCTCCATCAGCAAGTGCTTGTGAATTGGTTACACCATATTCATCAGCATCTCTAATGAAATCATTACGAGTAATTAATCTTTTTCTTTCAGCATCGGCAATAGCCGTTAGTTGATTTGTTTCTGTTTGTGATAAATCAACGTTGTAAGGATTTGAACTTGACATATTATATTTTTGATATTAAATCTTTTATTCTCCTGAGACTTTCGGTCACAGCAGCGTCGGCAATTGCCGTGGAGTGACGGTTCACGTTTGTTTTGTGAGATTGAGAAGGTCTACTCAAATCTTGAACATTATTTTTATAATCTTGGGCTTTTACTCTTGAATCATCAGGTTGAGTAATATGTTGTTGACCTTTTACATTATTTCTCATTTTATTTAATTCGTTATTAACCCAGGCTTTCATTACGTTTCCTCCGTTAAGGATAAATGGTAATTCGTTTTCTTTTCCGCCGAATGTATCAAAAAAGTTTTTAATTCTTTTTAATTGACCGTAAGAAATTTTTTCTTGCGATTGTAATTCTTTGTTGCGATTGAAACCCTCAACATTTTCATTTGCTCCTTTGGCTTGGGCAAAAGAATTTATCAAATTATTTTTGATATTCTTAGGTATTAGAACCTCACCCTGAGTCTTATCGTATAACTTACTATTCATATTATAAGTTTTTCATAATGTTACGAACCAATTTCTCCATTTTTATTTTTTGAATTTCCTGAATTTTTTCTTTTTCAGTAATTCTGATTCTCATTTCAGAATCAGGTTCTTTTAAATCTTGATTGAGACTTGGGTCTTTACCAAATTCTTTTGCTCTTTCAACAGCGTTTTCAACACCCATAGATTTCAACTTCTTTACGGTTTTCTTTGGTGGTAAATCTTTTGTTTCTTCGTAACCAAACGCTTTAGACAAATCTTCCTCAGACATATATGGCATACCACCGTAGCTTCTTGTACCCCTTGCCAAGAAGTCTCCTGGTTGTGATGTTGAAACAACGGTTTGGTCCATAGTTCTTTTTGGGTGGAGTCTCGGGTCCAAGATTGGAATTCTTGAGCTTTGCATAACACCATCAGAATTTACAATTTCTTCCAACTCAGAATTTAATTCTTTAGTTGTGTTACCCTTTTTTGATTTGATTAATTTATCCAAATGTTTTTGAATTTTTTTAATCATTTCTTTCGGCACTTTAATATAGGCGTCTTTCTTACGGGCTTCAGTTAGTGTATTTGAAACCGCAAACCATAGGTGTCCACCATCTTTTTTTTCTCTCAAAAGAAAGTAGTACTTATTGTCAAAATATTCTTCGTTAAGTTTGAGCATAAGTTTTTACAATAAATACTCTTTAGATTGGTATTTATCATTAGTTTATGGCATATCAGAATATCAATCAATACAATTATAGGAGGTGGGGGTTAATTCCGTTTAATCAAATCACCGATTTTTGTCTGGCTTCAGATGAACGTGACTACAATGAAGAAGTTGTGTTTTCACCTTTATTGATTGCTGAGAATGACGGTAATAGAATGCCATTTAAATTTGATTTTGATTCACTTGAAACAACAATCTGTAGAAACTGTGATGATTTTGATATTGAAACATTAGTTTCTGAAAACTACTACAACCCAAGTAACATTGACCCAAATATCTGTCCATCAGCACAAACATTATGTGACGTAGGTTTAACAGGAATTGATAATGGTTTAGTTCCAAACATGTCAGGTGAGTCAATTGACATCAACACAGGGTTATACACAAGTCCTCCTGATATCTTTTCAAGATACAAATATGATAGAAGATTTAAAATGCACCCTATCACAGGATTCACAACAACCGAAAATAGATTGGTTAGCGATGACTCATATACATACGGTATTGATTGGGTTGATGAAGGTGGTACTGTTGGTAGAATTGCCCGACTACAAGGAGGATTTTATCAAGGGTTCTACAAGTTACAAGGATACGACTATGAAGTTTACCCAACAAGAAATGCTTTGGGTTGGACAGCAGAATTTTTATTAAAATACAGATGGACAGGTGATACCAGTGTTGGTTTGAATGACAGATACCCTGATGGTAAAGGTACCTTCTTCTATATGGGTACTCGTGCCGAAAATAAATTTTATCACTACGCCGACGGTCATCCAGAACAAGATACGGGATATACAAGAGTAACCTCAGGTTTAACTTGTATGAATACATGTGGTTGTCTAACTGAATCAGGTGTTACCGCCCACACTTGTATGAAAGTGTATCAAGTGTCAGGTTATACTTCGGTAAACTGTAACTGTGGATGTCCTTGTAGTTGCTCAGTTAAGGCGAAAAATCCTGAATTGGACCCATTATATGATGGTGTATCAAATGGTATGTCCATTAGATTAAGTGGTGATACAGGAAACCCAAGAGTTTGTGTTAAAGAATATATCATAACAGGTGCATGTTTACCTGTAAGTGCTTGTACAACTGATTTAGAATTTGTCACAGGAACAACGGTGATGGAATGGTGTTCTACAAGAGGTATTTTTGATGTATGTTCGGGTACAACTTATATTGAAAATGAACATTGGGTTCAGTTAGATGCTGTATTTGAAAGAGATGTTTATTTAGAATGTGCAGAGGCATATACCCTTGGTGGATTAGGTCAATTAGTTACTGAAGTTTACACGGCATCAAGCGCTAACAATAGTGTCAGTTTAATTGAACCACCACTAACACATGAAAAAGTTTACAATCCTGCGGTAACCGATGCGGTAATAATGAATGATTATTGGATTCAACAGAGAAAGTATCGTTTAGGTAAAATGAAAATTTTTGTTAATGGTTACCCATTAATGACTATTGAAGATTTTGAAGAAATTATTCCACGACCTTTAAACACAGCCAAAGAAAAACAAATTGGTGTCCCATACAACATATCCGTTGGTGGAGGAACTCAAGGATTGAAAGATAATTTAACTTTCTCAGGTGGTTGTCCACCCGAACTTTCAGGTATAACATATCAACAAGACCCTGAGTGTTTAACAACACAAGACTTAGATGAAACAATTTATTCGGGTTTAACAACAGAAATACATTTAGAAGAAATATTCGGTGGTAATTTTATTGGTGACATCAGTGCGTTTAGAATGTATACTGAACCGTTGGATGCATCCATGATTCAACACAACTTCAGAATCTTAAGAGAAAAATATACTCTTTTAGATTGGAAATGTCCTAACTGTGATTTACCACCCGCGCCATCAACAACTCCAATTGTTACTCCAACACCAACACCAACAAGAACGATTACTCCAACACCAACTATTACACCAACAAGAACGATTACTCCAACACCAACTATTACACCAACAAGAACGATTACTCCAACACCAACTAATAGTGTTACACCCACTTCAACAGTAACACCAACTAACACACCCACCCAAACACCAACCAATACACCAACAAATACTGTTACACCAACTAAAACTCCTACACCAACAGTTACTCCTACAAATGCATTAAATGCTTTTAATATAACTTCGGGCTCAACCGCATACGTTGCGTGTGGTGGTGGTTTATCTGGAGTCATTTACGCAGAAAATTCGGATTTCGATACTAATACTCAATTCTATAATAATTCAAACAGTACAGTTTCTGGCGATATGTCAGGGTTCTATAGTTATAGTGGACTAATTGTTGAATTGGATTCTTCAGGGGTTGAGACAGGAGGATTTGCTTTATGTTCATCATTTCCAACACCTACTCCAACACCAACTGTTACACGAACATCAACACCAACACCTACTTATACTCCAACCAACACTCCATCGGTTACGTAAAACCAAAAACATTTTCAATAATAATTGCATTGACTCAAGTTTAATTTATCAACCTGATATTTAATAATAAAGAATTACTACAATGGCTTGTAAAAAATATACCCTAACTAACGGAACTTTATCTACTCAAACATTTTCATATCAAGAATGTTCAAATAACATGTGGTTTTACGATGTCCTGTTGGAACCAGGACAAACAAAAACTATTTGGTTTGTAAACACAACATTCCAATCTTATTACACTAATTCTATCACAATTGTTGATAATGGACCATTCCCACCAACACCAACACCAACACCTTCTAGTATTACACCAACGCCAACAACCACTGTAACACCAACTAAAACTCCTACACCAACGGTTACACCAAGTGTTTCGCCCACACTAACAGCTACTGTAACACCAAGTATTTCGGTAACACCAACCGTTACACCAACTATAACAGTAAGTACAACAACAACAGTGACTCCAACTCCAACACCAACACCAACTATAAATGTATTAGATACTTTTAACATAACTTCAGGCTCAACCGCATACATTGCGTGTGGAGGTGGTTTATCTGGAGTGATTTACGCAGGAAATTCAGCGTTCGATACTAATAGTCAATTCTATAATAATTTAAACAGTACAGTTTCTGGCGATATGTCAGGGTTCTATACTTATGGTGGACAAGTTGTTGAATTAGATTCTTCAGGTGTTGAGACAGGAGGATTTAGTTTATGTTCCGTATTCCCAACACCAACACCGACAATGACACCAACGAATACCCTAACACCAACACCGACAATGACACCAACACCATCACAAACATTTTTTGTGGCATATAATTTAGGTTATGACGCATCAACCGCAGTAGATGCTTGTATAGATTCGGCAACACCACAAGGGTATTATAGTGCGTATGATGACAGACCTCAACCAAATATCGGTGAATATTTATACACGGATAGTAATCTTACAACACCAGCAAGTAATGGATTCTACTCTGATGGAGTTGCTTGGTGGCAAATTACAGGCGGTGCAGGTTTAATTACTGGCACTGACCCTAATGGTTGTTAATAAAATTAATAATATTAATATTATTTTAAAAACCCTCACAAAAGTGGGGGTTTTATTTTTTAGTGGTATTTATAGTTAAAATAAAAAATGCCTGAGTTTAATTGGAAAGGTGAGTGGTTACCCGATTTACCCTACATACCAAATGTAGTGGTAATTCATAATAACATTAATTACATTTCTTTAAATTTTGTTTCCGCAACAGATGTTACACCTGATGTGGATACTACCAATTGGGCACCTCTTTTAGAAATTATAGAACCTTTATAAAATGACGGGTTATACTTGGGCTGGTCTTTGGACTGAAAACACTTTTTATTCTGCAAATACGTTTGTTAAGTACGGAAATATTTCTTACTTATCAACAAATAATGTTGACCCAACTATTATCCCACCATCAGAAAATTTAAATGGTAGTTGGAATGTATTTGTTGTTGGTTTCCAAGGTTCTCCAACACCAACACCAACACCTTCACTTAGTATTGGTGGTACAGTAACACCAACACCAACTGAAACTGTTACACCGACTGTAACATCATCGGTTACTCCAACTATAACACCAACCATCACACCAACACCAACTGATACTACAACACCAACTCCAACACCAACAAACTCGTTAACTCCAACAGTTACACCATCAATTTTCCCAACTGAAACACCAACAAATACTCCAACATCTTCAGTTACTGTAACACCAACTATTACCCCAACAGGTACTCCTGATATTACACCAACTATCACACCAACACCAACTGATACTACAACACCAACACCAACAATAACAATTACTCAAACCCCAACAGAATCTATAACACCAACTCCAACTCCAACAGAATCTTTAGGTATAACACCAACATCTACATTAACACCAACTGTAACTCCAACACCTACGGACACAACTACACCCACGCCAACTCCAACAAATTCATTAACTCCAACAAATTCATTAACTCCAACAACAACAGAAACACCAACACCAACAATAACTCCTACGGTTTCTATCACACCAACAGAATCTTTAACTCCCACTCCAACAATAACCCCAACAACATCAATAACGCAAACTCCGGGTGCAACACCATCAGAAACTCCAACTAGTACTCCAACAATCACACCAACAAATACTATTACACCAACTAATACTATTACTCCAACCAATACTATTACACCGACAAATTCGATAACGCCAACTTCATCAGAAACACCAACAACAACACCAACTAATACTATAACTCCAACTAATACTATAACGCCAACAAATTCGGTAACTCCGACAATCACTCCAACAACAACAGAAACACCAACACCAACAATAACTCCAACATCAACAGTAACTCCTACGGTTTCTATTACACCAACAGAATCTTTAACTCCAACACCAACAATAACTCCAACTACCTCAATAACTCAAACTCCGGGTGCGACACCATCAGAAACTCCAACTAGTACTCCAACAATAACTCCAACAAATACTATTACCCCAACTAATACTATTACTCCAACAATAACTCCGACAACTTCTGTAACGGTAACACCAACCATGACACCAACAAATACTATTACTCCAACTAATACTATTACACCAACCAATACTATAACGCCAACAAATTCGGTAACTCCAACTGAATCAGTAACTCCAACAATAACTCCAACACCAACAGATACTCCAACTAGTACACCGACAATTACTCCAACTGTAACACCGACAAATACACCTTCAGTATCTCCTAGTCCATCTATTTCACAATCAGCGGGTGCGACTCCGACACCAACACCAACATTAACCCCAACAAATTCGGTTACTCCAAGTTTAAGTCCAACACAAACACCATCGGTTACACCAACTAATACTATTACACCAACTAATACTATTACACCAACTGTAACGATAACTCCGACTAATACAATTACACCAACCAATTCTCTAACACCAACAAACTCCCCATCAGTTACTCCAACTAATACGGTTACTCCAACATTAACTCCAACGGTAACTCCGAGTGTAACACCAAGTATTACGCCAACAAATTCGTTAACACCAACACCAAGTATTACACCAACAAATTCTGTAACACCAACACCAAGTATTACACCAACAAATACCATTACTCCTACCGTAACTCCAACAAATTCGTTAACACCAACACCAAGTATTACTCCAACAAATACTATAACACCAACAGTAACAATAACTCCAACAAATTCGTTAACACCGACAGTAACAATAACTCCAACGATAACTCCAACTATAACAATAACTCCGACCAATACAATTACACCAAGCTTATCTCTAACACCAACAAACTCACCATCAGTTACTCCAACAACATCGGTAACTCCAACTGCAACTCCAACGGTTACCCCAAGTGTGACGCCAAGTATTACACCAACAAATTCTGTAACACCAACGCCAACTATAACACCAACAAATTCTGTAACACCCACAGTCACTATAACTCCAACAAATACTATTACTCCCACCGTAACCCCAACAACCTCAATAACACCAACACCAAGTATTACACCAACAAATTCTGTAACACCAACGCCAACTATAACTCCAACAAATTCTGTAACACCAACAGTTACAACAACACCAACAATTACTCCAACCAGTTCAGTAACTCCAACAAGTTCTATAACTCCAACCCCATCTATAACGCCAACAAATTCACCATCAGTTACTCCGAGTGTTACTCCAACATCAACATTAACACCAACAATTACACCAACAATTACACCAACCAACACTCCATCGGTAACACCAACAAATTCGTTGACACCAACTGTTACTCCAAGTGTAACTCCGACTATTACTCCAACAAATTCGGTAACCCCAACACCAAGTATTACCCCAACAAACTCAGTAACACCTACTCCAAGTATTACTCCAACAAATACTATAACACCAACTCAAACACCAACAACATCACCAACGGTTACACCAACAATAACACCGACAAATACTGTTACTTCAACACCTACAATTACGCCAACCAATTCTCTTACACCTTCAATTACTGTTAGTGTAACTCCAACTATTACGCCAACAATAACACCGACAAATTCACCAACACAAACACCAAGTGTCACACCTGACCCGACAACTACACCAACAACAACACCAACAAACACGCCAACACCATCTCCAGAGCCCTCATATTACCAAATAGAACAACTTGAAGATTGTTGTGATTTTACAGTGAGTGGTCCTCACATTTTAATTGATTTTAGTGGTGTACCACCAATTTCTAATGACACCGTTGCGGTTGATTTAGGTTCAGGACTTAAATGTTATACTATTAGAGGTGGAGTTAATCCTACAGGACCTGAAAGTGGGACTAATATTTATATCAATTTTGGACAGGAAAACTGTAGTGTTTGTACATTAGGATTTATATGTCCATCACCAACTCCAACTGTGACTCCAACTGTAACACCAACTGTGACTCCAACTGTAACACCATCATTATCACCAATTCCGTTTGAATTGAGGTTACAATCATGTTGTAATGTAAGTTTATATTATGTTGTTTATTATTTTGCATCTAACGACCCTGGTCTTTTAACAAATCAAACATGGTTTATTACGGGACAATCAGGTTTAGAACCTGGATGTTATACTGTTGTTGAAGATGTTGTTAGACCGGCATATGTAGGTCAGTGGGACGGCACTGTTAGTGGGGTTGGCGGGTCTGAAACACCTTACGATAACTGTTCACAATGTATTAATGATGAACATCAATGTCCGAGTGAAGTTAGTCAGACTCCGGCACCAACGAGTACCCCAACACCCACAATAACTCCAACAGTAACACCCACAAGAACTCCAACGGTTACACCATCGGTATCGGTTACTAAGAGTCCAACCCCAACAAGAACTGTGACACCAACTAAAACTAAAACCCCAACACCAACCCCAACACCAACTTCAGCATGTGCTTGTGTTGGTGGTACATCACAAAGTATTACGGTTTATGAAAATATTGCAGCTCCAAGCGGTTCTGCACTTTACGACAACATTAGTGAATGGTACTCATATATTCAACCATGTAACACCGGTGGAGCCGGAGGTAGTCCATATATTGTTTCATCTGTTCCACCATTATCTTTACAAACAGAATCCCATGTAAGTGACCCATATCCAACAAGGTCTTATTCTTACATGATTTCATTCAAGTATGTTCAAGTTTCCGCACCATCTTCTAATATTAGAATTGCGGTTGGTACGGGATTACAGGGAGATTGTAAATATGGCGTGTTTAATATACCATCACCTGTCAACGGTACTTGGTACACATTAAGAGTAGACATTTCTAATATTGCAACATTTGGTAATGAAATTAGATGTAGTATTAGTACTCCAATTTATTCTTCTTACAACTACTGTACAAATCCTGGATTGAATAGTTGTTGTTCGGTTACCGCAACAGGTACAGGTACGTTCCCAACTTGTCCTACAATAACTAATGGTTGTATTATAGCCAATGAAATTGGAGGTTATTGGTGCCCATATTAATAATTAAAAAAAATGGAAGTTAATTTCTCAGGTAATTGGAATATAGGTACAACATACAACCAAGGTGACTTTGTTGTATATGATAATATTTTATACATCGCATTAGTTAATATTGCGTCAGGTCAATTACCACCGAACAATAACGCAAGTTGGGATTTGGTTGTGTATGGTGGACAATATGGTCCGTTAACTCCAACCCCATCACCAACAAACACTCCAACAAACACTCCAAGTGTAACACCGACTATTACTGTTACTTCAACCCCCACTCAAACAATAACCCCAACACCGACAACTACAGTAACACCTACACAGAGCCTTACCCCAACCCCTACTCAAACTCCCACTGTAACACCTACTCAAACAATAACCCCAACCCCAACATCAACCAATTTACCTGAAGAATTAATTGACCCAATTATCACAAATAATGATGAGTATATTATTGTTGGTAACGACCTTTATTTGATGTTTGTTGACCCTGTTGAACCCGTCCCAACTCCAACACCTACGCCAACACCAAGTGTAACAACTACAAGTACACCGACACCTGAACCTACAACAACTCCAACAAACACCGAGACTCCAACTAATACTCCAACACCTACGGTGACATCTACTGTGACATCTACTGTGACATCTACCGTGACACCGACATTAACACAAACTCCAACACAAACATCGGCACCTTCTTGTGATATAATAATTAACGTAACATAATAATATAAAAAATGGCATTAAATATAACGATATTAGAAGTAAGTGGTAATGTAGTAGTAACCGCCAGTGGTTCAATAAATTTATCAGGTTTAACTTTCGTTGCACTAACTGGTGGCGGCTCTGCATTTGTAAATCCATCGGCAGCGGTGATTGTATCATCGGCGGTTGGATTTGATATGGACTCTTATGGTGGAAATTCAACAATCTCAAATTTGGGTAGTGGAGGATTTACCAGTGCAAGTTCATATAGTGGAGATGACTTTGGTATAGCAGGGGCAGGAAATGAAATTTATGTTAGACAAGGTTATGTTTCAAACACACCTATCAATGGAACCATAACATTTAATGGAACCAACTTTACAACTATGGGATTTACCCAAGGAACTTACACTTCAAGTTGGGCATCCGATTCAGTAACAATTCAAGTAGGTTTGCCACCATCACCAACACCAACAAATACTCAAACGCCAACTGTAACACCTACCAACACACCAACGCCAACATCAACACCACAACCAAATTCAATTGAAATTACATCAGTAAATTATGTTGGACAAATTGCGGATATTACATATACTCCTTGTTCAGGAGGAACAATTTCCTTGGGGTCTCACGTAATTCCATATACATTCCAATCGTTTAATTATACAGGACAATATTCTTTATACTTTTCAGCATTCAATAGCACCTGTAGCTATGAAATTACTTGTCCAACACCAACTCCAACATTAACACAAACGCCAACTCCAACATCAGCACCGACTGAAACATTTACGGTTAATATTACACAACAAGGTCCTGATGTTGTTTGGTCAGGTTCAGGTAGTTTTAATTTGGCAGCATTGACATCGGCAGGAAGTAGTACAATAGCCGCGGGATTCCAAGCAGGTCAAGCAATTTGGGCAATTGGGCCAAATGTACCCGTAGATACCTATAGTGGTACAATAACATATCCAACAACTTTTGGCGCTGGTGGTGTTGGAGTAACAGCAACATCAGGCTCAACATTTGGTGTTCTTCCAGGTGGAAGTGGACGTTTATTATATGTTCCTTCAGGATATGTTTCAAATACAACTATTAGCGGAAGTGCAACTTATGCATCACAAACAATTGCGGGTATGGGACTAACTTCAGGAACATACACTTGGAGTTGGGGTTCGGGAGGTAATACGAGCACACTGGTAATGACAATCGGATAAAACAAAAGATATTTATAAAAAAAAAGAAAAATGGCACTAACAGGCAAAACAATCGGACAACTAACATATCTATCGGGGGCAACCTCTGATACATTATTTCCTGTTGAATTAAGTGGTAATACATTCCATGTGGCTTTTTCTGGAATGACAGGAAATTCTGGTTCTTCAGGGACAAGTGGAACATCAGGTTCTTCTGGTAGTTCAGGAACAAGTGGCTTATCTGGCTCATCAGGAACTTCAGGTACAAATGGTACGAGTGGTTCTTCAGGAACTTCGGGTACAAATGGTACAAGCGGTTCTTCAGGAACTAGCGGTACATCAGGTTCAAGTGGAACTTCGGGTACAAATGGTACGAGTGGTTCTTCGGGAACTAGCGGAACTTCAGGTTCATCAGGAACTTCGGGTACAAATGGTACAAGCGGTTCATCAGGAACTAGCGGTTCTTCAGGAACTAGCGGAACATCAGGTTCATCAGGAACTTCAGGTACAAATGGTACGAGTGGTTCATCAGGAACTAGTGGTACATCAGGTTCAAGTGGAACTAGCGGAACTTCAGGTTCAAGTGGAACTAGCGGAACATCAGGTTCATCAGGAACTAGCGGAAGTTCAGGTTCAAGCGGAACAAGTGGCTCTTCAGGTTCATCAGGTTTATCTGGTACTTCAGGTTCAAGCGGTTCTTCAGGAACAAGTGGCTCTTCAGGTTCATCAGGAACTAGCGGAAGTTCAGGTTCAAGTGGTTCATCAGGAACGTCTGGAACATCTCCTGTTTTGGCGACATTATCGTTACCATATGAAGGTTCTTGTTATGGATTTGGAAGGTCTTTCGTATTGGGTAATAGAGTATTAAGAGCGGGTAATGGTACGGGAACTAACATAGGTACTGTACAACCATATTCGTTAAATACAAATACAACCACATTAGGAACGTTTGATGTGCCAATAGACCCAAGACCAGCAAGTATTATAAAATTTTATGAAAATGTATACAATTTCATCGCATTAGGGTCCAATGGGTATTTGTATATGTACGGAGATAATACCTATGGTCAAATAGGTGATGGAACAACAACTACAAGAAAAATAATGTCACCATTAACTGACTCTAATCTTTATGGTCCAGGTATAACGGTAGTTGATTTTTGGTCAAATAGTGAAAATTTGGGTAGTAATGGTTATTTGTCTGTCATTGTTAGAGTTAATGATTATGGAACAACAAAATACTATGGATGGGGTCGAAATGCTTATGGACAATTAGGTATAGGTAATACTGCTGACAAAAACACACCACAACTTATAAATGCATTGACTACCTTGGATATTACTAAATGTTATTTAGGCTCAACCGATAAATGCTCAACATTTGCTCTTACCAGTGATGGTACTTTATTTTGTACTGGTTTCAACGGGCAAGGGCAATTAGGTATTGGAAATCAAAATAATGTTCTAACATTTATAACTGTTGCTTTTCCTGTTGCAGATGTTTATACATCAGCAGGATGGGATGGTAATGTCACTGAGTGGTATATGACTACTGTTTTGTTTACTAATGGTAGTGTTAGTGCTTGTGGAAACCCATTTAACTATGAATTAGGTGACAATCAAAATTCCTCGTTTGTGACATTATTTAGTTCAGTAAAAACTTCTTCGGCTGCAACGTTAAGTAATATTGTTAAAATTAATACAAGAGGAACTACTACTATGGCGTTAGATAATTCTGGAAATCTTTACAGTTGGGGGGCAAATTACTTTTCAATTTGGGGAAATGGAGATGCTCAAAACACAATTTCAGGGTATGCCAAAATAATTCAAACAGGAGTAACCGATTTTTATCTAAATACCAATCCAAGAACTGTGGGTAATTTATTTTTTACAAAAAATTCAGTAACATATGGTTCTGGTTTTAATGGAAGTTTTGAGGCGGGTACTGCCGAAGAAACAAATCAAGTAGGAACCTCATTAAAAGTTCTTTTCCAAGAAAGTGATGAATACGCTGTTTCATCAAAACAATTGGGTAATTTTACTAATGCTGACTATAGAGCAAATATATTCTTGACCAATAAAAATAGAATTTATGTTGCAGGTTACATGAGTTATTTGGCGGGTTCAAGTAATATAGGTACAGGTTCTCCATGGAATACGTCAATCCCAATACAAATATGTGATTTTAGAGAAACAATATAGTATTAAAATATTTTATATGATTGTATTTTTACAAATAGTAAGTATTCATATTTTACATTCTTAATTTATTTTTTATGAAAAACAATTTTCATGAAAATATTTGTACAAATAGCGGCTTATCGTGACCCCCAACTTATTCCAACAATTAAAAATATGTTGGAGAATGCTAAAAGACCCAAAAATTTAAGATTGGCAATTGCCAGACAATTTCATCCTGACGACAAGTTTGATGAATTAACCGAATATGAGAATGATTCAAGATTTAGAATCTTAAACATTCCTCATGAAGAGTCAAAAGGTGTTTGTTGGGCAAGAAACCTTACACAACAACTTTACGATGGTGAAGAGTATACTCTTCAAATTGATTCTCACATGAGATTCGCACCCAATTGGGATGACGAAATGATTAAGATGATTAAACAACTCCAAAAGAAAGGTTACAAAAAACCATTACTTACAGGATATGTTTCGTCATTTGACCCCGACAATGACCCGGCAGGTAGAATGCAAGAGCCATGGAGAATGGCGTTTGATAGATTTATTCCTGAGGGTGCTGTGTTCTTCTTACCTGAAACAATTCCAGGTTGGCAGCAATTAAAAGAACCTGTAACCGCACGTTTTTACTCGGCACACTATTGTTTTACTTTGGGACAATTCTCAACCGAAGTTCAACATAATCCTGAATACTATTTCCACGGTGAAGAAATTTCAATCGCAGCGAGAGCATACACTTGGGGTTATGATTTATTCCACCCACATAAAGTTTTGATTTGGCACGAATACACCCGTAAAGGAAGAACGAAGCAATGGGATGACGATAAAGAGTGGGTTAAGAGAAATGACCATTCACACTTAACTAACCGTCAATTGTTTGGTATGGATGGTTTAGAACAAACAGGTCATGATGGACCTTATGGATTTGGTTCTGTTCGTAGTTTACGTGACTATGAAAAATATTCAGGTCTTTTGTTTGAAAAAAGAGCTGTACAACAATATACATTGGATAAAAACTATCCACCTAACCCATATAATTTTGAGTCAGAGGAAGAATGGAAGAAAAACTTCGCATCTATCTACAAACATTGTATTGATGTGAATTATGCGTCTGTTCCTGAAAAAGACTATGAATATTGGGTAGTTGCATTCCACGGACCTAATGATGAAACTCTTCACAGAAAAGATGCCGATAAGTCAGAAATTCAAAGAATTATGAATGACCCTGACGGATATGGTAAAGTATGGAGAGAATTCCAAACAGAAATAAAACCAACTTACTGGGTAGTATGGCCGTACTCAACAAGTAAAGGATGGTGTGAAAGATTAACAGGTAATTTGTAAAATATGAAAATGCCCATAGGTGAAATATTGGATAGATATTCTATTGCAATATTAAAGAAAGAAAGAGCAAGTGCTGAGAATCAACAAGAGATTGAAGATTTAACACAAGAAATTGAATCGTACAAAGAAACTCACGAAGAGTTTATTAATGAGAAAATTGATAAATTGATTGAGATTAACGGAATGATTTGGGATTTAGAGTCTGATATTAGAAAAGGTAGAGAAGGTGAATTGGGTCTTGAAGAAGTTGGTCGTAGAGCAATTAAAATCAGAGAATTCAATAAAATCCGTGTTGGATACAAAAACGATGTTGTTGAGGTTTTTGGTGAAGGATATAAAGACATTAAAATGAATCATGCTAGTTCAAATGGATAAAATCGTAATTACATTAACAACTGTTCCACAACGATTAAGTTTTGAACCTGAAGATGGATTTAAACTTTGTTTAAAATCTTTGTGTGAACAAAACCATGACTCGTATGAGGTACATCTAAACCTTCCTCACAAATATAATGTTACAGGTGAAGAGTATGTAATCCCTCAGTGGATTGAGGATTACCAATCCCAATACCCACATCTCAAAGTTTTTAGAATGGAAGATATGGGACCACCAACTAAAGTTGTCCCAACTATTCAAAGAGAAACACCAAACACTCTATTAATTGTTGCTGATGATGATTTAGTTTATCATCCTGATATGATTAATGAACACGTTAAATACCAAACACAACTAACCGATGCTGTTGTATTGTATGACGGTAGAAGTTTGGTACCAGCAAAATGGGGTGACTTAAGAGATTCTTGGGTTCTTACTGTTAGTGAAATTTCAAGAGTTAAAGAACTTCAACATTACAAATCTTGTTCTTATTTTGTTAGGTATTTTGAGCAAGATTTCTTTACAGATTTCTTAGGTAAAACTCTATCAGATGACGTATTAATGTCATACTATTTTAAACATAAAAAAATTAAAATGTTTGTTGTTCCTTACGAACCTGAAATTGAAAAAGTTAGTTCTTATCAAGGATGGTATGAATTTCAAGGAGTAACAACATTTCCCGTGTTAAGACATACAAACGGATTAATGCACACAGGATGTAACCATCCTGACACACTAAAGGTTCAACCAAAGTTTTTTATACCGGATGAATTTAAAAAAATAGACTACGTATTTGAATGAAAGATTTAATAAAAATTTGGGATGATGAGTTAATTGAAAGAAATATTGGTATTGAGATTAACTACTTAAAAGATTATTTTGGTCCTAAAAACTTAACTGAATTAAGTTATATTGATATTGGAGCAAACGTTGGAAAATTCTACGATGTATTATCAAGAGATTATTCAATTAAACAAGTTATCATGGTGGAACCCGCACCTCAGTTATTTGACTATTTAACAGAAAAATTTGGTACAACACCTAACTGTGTATTACACGACTTTGCAATTTCAGATAGGTCAGGTAAAACATATTTTCAAACACATTCAATTGAACATTCAACACCTGACCATATTAACATGGGTGTATCCCAAATTCACAAAAGTGAAGGATATGAAGTTCAAATGGTTAGTGGGTATGATTTCTTTGACCAATATGTTAATGACTTAGAATCATTTGACTTTATTAAAATTGACACTGAAACACAAGATTATCAAATACTTCGGTCTATACAACCAATTATTTCTCGTTTAAATAAAAAACCATTTATTTTATTTGAAAACAATTATCAAAACTCAATTCCTGAGGAAGAGGCTAGACAAATATTGATTGATTTTACCGAAACTTGTGGTTATGAAACAATAAACTTTGATGCGTTATTCGGTGACTCATTTATTAAACCAAAACAATGAAAGAAGAAATTTTAAAAATTACAGAAGAATTTAATAAAATACCTAAAAAGTATTGGACTACATTGTCATTAACAGGTGAAGACCATGATATTAGACGTAGTAAACCAGGTCCATATCTAAAGACTGCCGCTCAAGTGGCTCGTTTACTTGGTATGAAAACAGTGGTTGAAATTGGTGCAACAAGATTAGCGTTTGCAAATCAATGTTTGGAATATTACGAAAGTGAAATGGACCCATTTTTATCACCACCATGTTGTGCTGATGGTCACGGAGGTATCGTTTGGGCGTTAGAAGGTTTTGACACTCACTCAGTTGATATTGACCCAAATTGTAAAACACAAGCTCTTTGGTCTTTTGAAAATATTAGAAGACCTTTTCCTGACAACCTTCATTTGAATATTCCAAAAGACGGTATTGAATTTCTTCAAGAATTCCAAGGAACCATAGATGTGTTATTTTTGGATGGATGGGACACTGCTACTCATTTGTATAGAGAAAAACACTTAGAATGTTTTGAAGTTGCAAAACCAAAACTTGCTGACACTCACTTAATCTTGATTGATGATACCGACTTTGATATTGAAGATACAGGTAAAGATGCTTATTTGTCACCACACTTACTTTCATTAGGTTACATCCTATTGTTTGATGGTAGACAAAAATTGTATATTAACAAATTATGATAAAACCAATATACATTTTTGGGATTCATAGAAGTGGGACAAATTATCTCATGAATTTACTGAATAGTAATTTTGGTAAAATCCACGAGAAAAATATCAATAACAATTATCAACCACTATGGAAACACTCCGTTGTGGTTGATTCAACTATTGGTGATTATCCAACTTTTGTAATCTATAAAAATCCATATACTTGGGTTGAATCAATTATTAAGAGAAAACAAGATGATGGTCACAATATTATGTTGGCATCAAAATATCTACCACACTATGTTGATGAAAATAGATATATCAAAACTGATAGTGATTTATCTTACTATGATGGTAAAATTAGTTTTGAAAGATTGTTAAACATATACAGACAGTTTCATGAAAATTGGATTTTAAACTTTCCAAAACAAAATAATTTATTTGTGATATCGTATGAGGATTTATTAATTGAAGAAAAAAGAAATAAAATTCTTGGTATTATAGGTGAGAAATTTAATTGGGATTCTCCAAATAATTGGTTAAATTCAGAACCAGGTACAATCCCATTATCTAAAGATTATAGTCACGAAAGAGGTGAATATTATTTAAATGAAAAACCTCGTGATTTAACTATTGAAGAAATAGAAATGATTGATAAAATCATTGATGAAGAATTCAAATTAAAATTAAAAGAAAAAGTAAAAGAATATTATGTCTAAATTAACACTTGTCACTGGACTTTGGAATATTAAAAGAGATGAACTTGGTGAAGGTTGGTCTCGTTCTTTTGAACATTATTTAGAGAAGTTTGACCAACTTCTGAAAGTTGATAATAATATGATTATTTTTGGGGATAGTTCTTTGGAGGAGTTTGTTTTTCAAAGACGTTCAAAAGATAATACATTGTTTATCTCAAGGTCTACCGATTGGTTTAAGAATGAGTTTTTTGATAAGATACAAAAAATCAGAACCGATGAAAAATGGTATTCACAATCAGGTTGGTTAAGTGAATCCACACAAGCAAGACTTGAGATGTATAATCCTTTGGTCATGTCAAAGGTATTTTTATTACACGATGCAAAAATATTTGACCCATTTGATTCAGAACACATGTTTTGGATTGATGCAGGTCTAACAAACACGGTACATCAAGGATATTTTACCCACGATAAGGTTTTGGATAAATTACCAAAATACATTAATAAATTTTCATTTGTTTGTTTTCCATACGAGGCAAATAACGAAATTCATGGGTTTAAATTTTCTGAAATAAATAATATTGCGGGTACTAAAGTTGAGTTAGTCGGTAGAGGTGGATTCTTTGGTGGACCTAAAAATACCATTGGTGATATTAACTCAATTTATTATAACATTTTACAATCCACCCTTTCTCAGGATTTAATGGGTACCGAAGAAAGTATCTTTTCAATTATGGTCTACAAACATGCTGACATGGTAGATTATTTTGAAATAGATTCTAATGGATTGTTTGGTAAGTTTTTTGAAGATTTAAAGAACGATAGTTTAGTTAGAAAAAACAAAGAAAATTTATTATCTCCAAGTGATGATTTAGATGTAAATAACGCCGCTCTATATGTTATAACATTTAATAGTCCAAAACAATTTGAGACTTTGATTGAATCAATGAATCAATATGATTCTAACTTCTTGAGTAAACCTAAAAAGTTTTTATTGGATAATTCATCTGATTTAACAACTACTGATAGATACAAAGAATTATGTGAACAACATGGTTTTGAACACATCAAAAAAGATAATTTAGGTATCTGTGGTGGTAGACAATGGATTGCGGAACACTCAGAAGAAAACGAATTTGATTTCTATTTTTTCTTTGAGGATGATATGTTTTTCTATCCAAAGAAAGGTGATGTTTGTAGAAATGGTTTCAACAGATATACAAACGATTTATACCACAAGACATTAACAATTACAAAAAAATATCAGTATGACTTTCTGAAAATGAATTATTCTGAGTTCTATGGTGACAATGGTGTTCAGTGGTCTTGGTATAACGTACCACAATCATTCAGAGAACAACATTGGCCTGACAAATCAAAACTACCCGTACAAGGTATTGACCCAAACGCACCAAGAAGCAAATTTAATCACATTAGAACACATCAAGGAGTTTCATTTATTGATGGTGAAATTTATTATTGTAATTGGCCTCAAGTGGTTACAAAACATGGTAATAGAAAAATGTTCTTAACTGAAAAATGGGCTCACCCATTTGAACAAACATGGATGAGTTATATTTTCCAAGAAACAATTAAGGGTAATATCAAACCTGCAATGTTGTTAATGACACCAACAGAGCACGATAGATTTGATTTCTACGATGGTAAATTGAGAAAAGAGTCCTAACAAAGTATTTATCTTTGTATGGAATTCTTTATCAGAAAAAATGCCACTTTACCCTTGTTGAAAATGCAAGTTGTAAAAGATGGTCGTGGTGGTTATCTTGAGTTAATGAATGACTTGGAAACTGCGACTATCTATTTTACAATGATAAATGTTTCAACAGGTATTCCTAAGATTGTTTCAGCACCTTGTCAAATCGTAAGTTTGATTCTTGCCGATGGTGCAACCACAGAATATTACATCTACTATAGATTCACCGCACGAGACACTAATACGCCGGGTAGATATCAAGGGCAATTCTTAATCAAGAACGAACAAGGTAACTTAATTGTCCCAATTAGAGAAGAGTTATATGTCAATGTGGAAGACAGTTTTATTTCTGAAACTGCTTGTTGTTGATTTTGACAAATCAATTTTCCTTAGTATATTTACAATTGAATGAGAAGACAAACTCCACAAGGTGTGGAAGATAATGTGTCACTCGGTAAATTGTAATTATGATAGACGCAAACGAAATTAAATTGTTCTTAGAGGGTAATGACCCCGAAGAATTTATTGTGGCCTGTGAATTTGACTACGCCTCAGATTCAGTCTACAAAATCAAAGAGATACCTGGTAAGGGTAAAGAAATTAGAAAAGACACTTTTATTCCTTTTTGTTGGGTTGGAGACCTTAAAGGTTTGAACTTTTATGGTAACTCAAAAGGGGCTCAGAAAGAAGCTATGACAAATCACGGTATTGTGATTGAGAAACTTCAAACCCACGGTGATGAACGTATGGAGAATGGGCTTACCTATATGGTTAAGTCACTGAAAGGTTATAGACACTTAATTCAGTTTTTCCGTGATGGTGGCGCAGACCCTTGGGGTGAAAAGTTTAAAGACAAGATTATGATTCTACCTCCCGTAGAACAATATTTTATTTCCAAAGAAAAACGTCTATTCAAAGGTTACGAGGATTATGATGAGGTAACCCGATTGGTATATGACTTGGAGACGACCTCACTTGAACCAAAGCACGGTCGTATATTCATGATAGGTATTAGAACCAATAAAGGGTTCAACAGAATTATTGAGTGTATTAATGAGGAAGATGAAAAGAAAGGAATATTAGAGTTCTTCAACGTAATTAACGAATTAAAACCAAGTATCATCGGTGGTTACAACTCCGCAAACTTTGACTGGTATTGGATATTTGAACGTTGTAAAATATTGGGTATTGATATCAGAAAGGTGTGTCGTTCATTACACCCTCAACATTCAATAACTCAAAAGAAGACAATTCTTAAACTCGCAAACGAAGTGGAAGACTTTATGCAGACTTCCATTTGGGGTTACAATGTAATTGATATTATTCACGCGGTTCGTAGAGCACAAGCAATTAACTCATCAATCAAATCTGCGGGTTTGAAGTATATTGCAGAATTCATCAATGTAAAAGAAGAAGACCGTGTATACATTGGTCATGACAGTATCGGTAAGATGTACACCGAAAACCAAGAGTATTGGTTGAATATCAAAAATGGTGAGTATAGAAAAAAAGGTGATTTTGTTGATTTGGATAAAAAGTTTCCCGATACATATATTCTCACAACAGGTTCTGAAATTGTTGAACGATACCTCCAAGATGACTTGGAAGAAACCTTAAAAGTTGATAAAGAATTTAACCAAGGTTCGTTCCTTCTTGCATCAATGATTCCAACAACATATGAAAGGGTATCTACCATGGGTACCGCCACTCTTTGGAAAATGTTAATGTTGGCTTGGAGTTACAAACACAATTTGGCTATTCCAGCAAAACAAGGTAAAACAGACTTTGTTGGTGGATTATCACGACTACTTAAAGTTGGATATTCAAAAGACGTACTCAAACTTGACTTTTCGTCACTATACCCTTCAATTCAGTTGGTACACGATGTGTTCCCCCAATGTGACGTGACAGGTGCGATGAAAGGGATGTTGAAGTATTTCCGTGACACTCGTATCAAATACAAAGAGTTAGCTGAGGATTGTTATACTACCGACCCAAATAAAGCGGCGACCTATAACAACAAACAGTTACCAATTAAAATCTTTATCAACTCCATGTTCGGTGCACTTTCGGCACCTCAAGTTTATGCATGGGGTGACATGTTTATGGGTGAACAGATTACCTGTACGGGTAGACAATATCTCCGTCAGATGATTAAGTTCTTCATGTCTCGTGGATACACTCCACTTGTAATGGATACGGACGGTGTGAACTTCTCACTTCCTGATGGTGTCAATGAAAGAAAATATGTTGGTCGTGGACTGAACTGGAAAGTAAAAGATGGTAAGGTTTATGAAGGTGCTGAGTCGGATGTTGCCGAATACAACGATATCTTCATGAGGGGTGAGATGGCTCTTGATACGGATGGTGTATGGCCGAGCTGTATTAACCTTGCCCGTAAGAACTATGCGGTTATGGATTATAAGGGTAAGATTAAACTTACAGGTAACTCCATTAAGTCAAAGAAACTACCTGGTTATATTGAAAAATTCTTGGACAAAGGAATTAAGATGTTGTTAGAGGGTAAGGGTCAAGAGTTTGTAGAATATTATTATGAATACATTCAGAAGATTTATGACAAACAAATTCCACTTGCTCAAATCGCTCAAAGGGCGAAAGTGAAACAAACACTATCAGATTACAAGTATCGTTGTACACAGACCACCAAAGCGGGTTCCTTGATGGCAAGACAAGCTCACATGGAATTGGCACTTCACCACAAGATGAACGTAAACTTGGGAGATGTTATTATGTATGTTAACAACGGTCTGAAAGCGTCTTATGGTGATGTTCAAAAAGTTAACAAACTAAAGAGTGGTTGGAGAAAAGAAGATTTGGAGTATTATGTTTTGAATAATGGTAAAGAACCTGACGAGTCTATGACATCTATGATTAGATTAAATTGTTATATTCTTAGTCCTGATGATTTGGAAAACAATCCTGACTTAACAGGTGAATATAATGTACCAAGAGCAATCACCACTTTTAACAAACGTATTGAACCTTTGTTGGTATGTTTCAAACAAGATGTTCGTAAGGAATTAATTGTTGATGACCCAAGTAATCGTGGTATTTTTACCAAGGCTCAGTGTGAATTAATCAATGGATTACCTATGGGACAAGGTGACCAAGATGAACTTGATGAGGTTATGAATATGTCAGAAGGTGAAGTTTCTTATTGGAATAAACGAGGTTTATCCCCAAATTATATGTATGATTTGGCGGAAGAAGGTTGGGAGCAGTATATTTACAGTTATGAAGTTGAAACACCTAGTTGATTTTAGTGTTAACAATCCCGACGCCAATTTTTGGTTAATCCGTAAAGGTGGTGAAACTACTGTTGGAAGACCCACTCGTGAATTTTCTCCTGAACATATTGGGGTTACTGTTACACGTCCTGATTTGGTTTTACCCGACTATCTTTACTATGTGTTTGAATATCTTGCAAACCAAGGTAAGATTGCTGAGTTATCTCACGGAACAACTGGATTAAAGAATATTAAAATTCGTGATTTAGAGAATATCTCTATTACGAATTCTTAAGACCGTCAGATGATATAATATACCAAGTACCCGCACAGAATCTAAATTCAACACAGGCTCCACGACCTATAACAAGTTCGTCAAATTCTTCATCAATCCATCCTCGGTCGGGAACAATTGTTACGTTTGTCATCGCTTTAATCACAGTATGGTCTGTGGTTATTGCATTTAACTTAACTTTACATTGGTCAATACCTCGTATTACGACACAAGCCTCACCATTTGTTTCATAAAATGATTCACTGACAACGGATACTTCTGAGGTTGTTATTAATTTTCCGTTAATTACTCTTTGCGCTGGTGTGCTTTTTATAATGGACATAAATTATATTACATATATTTGTCTTGGTGCCGCACGGAATTTCATTTGTTTATTAAGATTTTCTGCAATTTCAGCTTCCTTCTTCATTTGGTTTTCAGGACGCAGTCTCTCTAATCGTAATTTCAATTCTTCCTCTAATTTTGTTTTTTCGTCTTTAGCTTCTGTTAATAGGGATTGGTAATCCATAACAATTTCTGTGTCAGGAGTTTTTAAGTTTCCACTATATTTTCCTCTAACACGAGCTAAAGTTTCTTTAGCATAGGCGGTGAACCAACGTCTAACCCACTGTTGAGCAGGTGCATTTAACTCTTCCCATGTCAAGTCTTGAATGGGAACATCTGAAGGTAATTTAATAACGTCAGGATTGTCTCTTAAACAATCTGCCCTACTATCAGGTGTTGTTTCGTAATACCAATACCAAACAGCTTTACCTGCATATAATGAGTAGTTATTCCAATTGAATCTTCCTCCTGGGGTATTGTATAAGTGAATTAATCTCTTACCATCAGGTAAACCTGTGATACGATAAGTTAATGAACCACCTAAAATTCTATTCAAAATGTTTGCTTCTTGAGCCCTTAATAGATAGTCAAAACCACTCATCATAAAGTATGAACCAACATTACCAAACTGAGCATAACCAGCTTGAGATGCTCCTAATCCAACACCACCAAATCCACCACCTATACCACCAAACAAGGCCAAACTTTGTGAAGATTGGTTTGAGAACCACAATAGTTCATTAACTTCCCTACCAGCAGGAATCTCATAGGTTTGTGTATTAGCACTTAAAATGAAATAATCCTTCTTTAAAACCCAAGGACCTTTTGTTTGTAATCCAACAATTTTTGAATATGAATACGAAAATTGGTCTTCTAAATTCATGGTACGTGTAATCAAAGCTTGCGCAACTGATTTCTCACTCATGTTCAAGTTAACTAAGTTAACCCAATTAGATTCAATTAACCAATCAAGGGTATATTGTTCATAATCTTGAACAGATAGTTCCATTAAGGAATCTAACATTTCATCCTCAAGTTCTACACTTCTAAGGGGAGCACCTAATTGGTGTTTAATCCTTGTATAGATTTTACTTCTTTCTGGTTCGGGTATTACTGGCATACCTATAAATACTTTAAAATTACTTAATGTGGTATAATAAGTCGTTCTTGTCAAATACATACTGACCAAGAACTATTTCAGGTCGGTTTCTAAAGACTAAAACATTTTTACCACGAATAAAAACCATCCAATCAACTTTATATTTGTCAATTTCTCCTGTTTTTGTGACAACTAACTTTTCATCCTCGGGAATAAGTTCATCAAAACCTTTTACCTGTGCGGTAATTTTTCTTCCTTTGTGAATAATTTCTAAATCAATTTTCTTGTAAGCATCTTTCTCTTTACCCGCACCCGCGACAATTTCAACGGTAGTTTCAGGTAATTTAGTTTCCAAAACTTTTTTTGCCATCTCTTCTCGTTTAATTCCGATGGAATCTTTTTCTTTGAGAGTTGCCATAATATTCTTAAATGTGTGTGATGTTTTTGAGAAAATTCTATCTTGGAACTTTTCAATGTAGTTACACATTCTCTTCATTTCAATAATCTGTTCAGCGGGAGTCTTCAATTCAAAAGATATTGGTTCTTGACCCATCTTACCTTGAATAACTTTATTTAAATCATTAACCATGATACAGAAAACCGAGTAGTTTGTGTTCATATAGTTGATAACTGAACGACCTGGTTTTTCTAAATTGTAAACACCAGGTATTTCACCATCTTCTCTTTTGGTGTGATACTTGTCAGCAAAAACTTTTTGTTGAACTTTGATGATTGTGTTTTTGTAGATGTTTCTTGCGTTTTTGTTCACGTTAAATAGAACACGATAAGTTTCAATGTCTTCTCGTGAACATCCTTCGGATTTTGTTTCATTCAAAAATTTTCCCATTTCTACAGATTCTAATAATGAGGTTTCAGTTTTCATTTTGTACAAGTTAGTGACAAAATCCCAATTAATTACAGACCAAAAGTTTTTAACGTATTCATCTCTCTTATTTTTATATTTGAGATAATAAGCATGTTCCCAAACATCTAATCCTAACAACGGATAACCCCCACCTTCAATAATGTTCATCAGTGGATTGTCTTGGTTTGGGGTGGACATAATTTTTAGTGTCCCTTTGTTGGTTAATACCAACCACACCCAACCTGAACCGAATCTTTCTTTTGCAACGGTTTCAAATTGTTGTTTGAATTTTTCATAGGTGCCAAAGTCTTTCTTGATAATATCTTCCAACTCTGTGGTAATCTTCATTTGTTTTGGTGTTAACATATTCCAAAACAAAGCGTGGTTAAATGCACCACCTGCGTTATCTCTGATACCTTTTGGATAACGAGAAATGTTTCTGATTATTTTTTCAAGGTCTTGGTCACCTTTTCTTTTCTTCAGTAGTTGATTTAATTTGTTAACGTAACCCTTGTAATGTTTGTTGTAATGAACATCCATTGTTTCGGGGTCAATAAATCTACTGATGGCTGAATAGGCGTACGGAAGTTTCTCAATTCCGATTTTTTTCATTTCTTTGATTAGAACTTTAACCTCTTCTTTTTTTTGTTCGTGGACTATTTGCTCTTGTATTTTATTGACTTGCTCTTGTATATGTTCCATGGTCTTATTGTTTGATTATAAATAATCAGCTTTGTTGGATTTTCTTAATTTTTCTTTTTTTTTTTTTTTTTCTGGGTATTTTTTTTCGTAATTTTTTTTATGTTCACAAACTTTTTCCTTGTTATTTTTTCTCCACTTCCTGGTGTCTTCAGCATCACAGGTCTTGCAAGAGCTTCTTTTACCATCGCTGGATTTTGCCCTATTTCCGAATTCACAAATTAGTTTTTCAATTTTACATTTATTACATTTTTTTGTTTCCTTCATCTCGGTAATCTTTCAGCAATTTATTAACTAAAGAAGACAAATTCACATGAAGGGTTCTATAATGATTTAAAAGTTCTCTATCTAGGGCAATAGATACTTTTGTTTTTTTTTCATCTTCAGCTTTAATTTTTCTTCCCATAATAAATAAATATTTGCAATTATAAAAAAGTGTGAATATTCACAATTTTATTTTTTCATTTCATAAATTCTTTTCAGAATTTCTTCGGCGGCATCTGTTGCGTTATTCACATCCCCCATTACAGTTGATATAATTTTCTTTTTTGAATTCACAATGTTATAAATTATCATCTCTAAAGTATTTTCATACAATGGGTAATATACGAGAACATTGTTCTTTTGTCCGTATCGGTAGGCCCTATCCTCAGCTTGTGCCATATCTGAAGGTAAAAATGATAAATCATTCATTATAACAGCTTCACCGGCGGTTAGAGTGATTCCGGTTCCTGAAGCCTTTATATTACCCACAAAAACTTTTACCTTTTCATCTTCCTGGAACCTATCCACAGCATCCTGACGTTGTGTTTTGCTCATCGACCCATCCAAACGAACCGCAGCTTTTCCAAAGTGATTGTAAATGATTTCAAGGGAATGGGTAAAGTTGCAAAAGATAATAACCTTCTTTCCTTGCTCGATGATGTTTTCGGCAAGTTCGATGGTGTGCTGAGTTTTTTCATCGGCAATCAACTGACGCACTTGAATCAATTTTGTAAATTGGATTGAAAGGTTTTTACTTTCCTCCGGGTTTTTTTCATACCAGTTATAGTATTCACCCATTAGCTCTTCGTAGTTCTTGGACCGCAATCTCAAATAAACTGGGGTGATAATCTTCTCCGGCAAATCCAACACATCATCTTTTAGGCGTCTTAATATTGTTGAACCAGTTCTGTCTCGGAGTTCCTCCAAGTTTGATGCTCCCATGACATTCCATACTTTTCTATTTCCAACTTTGAATTGGTAACCCGAGCAATAACGAACCACGTAAGCCATCCAATTCTTTGCCACGGGTGAATCCACCAATGACAATAGATTGAAGTAATTGATGGGTCGTGAGGTCATAGGAGTACCCGTTAACAACCATAGTCTATCCACGTTCTTAACCAAATCATTAATTAGTTTGGTTCTTTGAGCTTGGACGTTTTGAACATAGTGAGCCTCATCAATGATAACCAAATCAAACTTTGATTTAAAAATCAAAGATTTCTCGTTGTCTTTTGTATCGTGGAAATTTTTGATGATATCGTAGTTCATTATCAAAATGTCGTGATTCTCAGAAAAGTTCTTACCATCACAAACATAACTTGTCTTATCAGAATACAATAAGAATTCTCTTTGCCAGTTAATCTTAAGAGTTGCCGGACAAATAATTAAAATCTTTTTAGACCCCGTCTCCAACGCAGCGATGATTGTTGATGTTGTGTTATGTGTAACAATACAATGTTCAGTTACATATAACTTATCAGGAGAATCCACCGATATACAAACACTATCTTCAAAACCAACTTTCTCAATATTTTTAATATACCTACCTGTTGGGTATTTTTTTGGTTCAATATATTTATTTGCCTTTCTTTTTAATTTAAATGGGTTCATTCCTTTTGGTAATTTAATATTAACCCTATAGGCTAACTTACCTTTCTTTTTTTCACCATTATAAGTATAGGTTGGAATACGAGTTTTTACTCTTGCAATACCACCTAATGTTTGTACAATTTCAACAACGTCATCACATAGTTGTTTTGAAATGGTACTAAATTCAGTTCCTAAAAACTTTCCACCACCATTAAACATACAATGACCGTCAGTGTCCATTAGTCCTTGTAGTATTGACAGTCTATTTTCAACTGATGAATATTTGTATATTTCTGGAATAAATTTGTTATGGGAACGTGTTTCGTTTAGTTTGAGTCCGTTCAACACATCCCTACCGATTAATTTAATTCCTTTTCTCTGATTTTTAATTTTTTTATTTTCATTCAAACCAAAACTATCAAATAGTTCATCATAATCGTCACAGTGTACTGTAAAAACACAGGATGATTTATTTATATGTCCATCCCCTAAAATCAATCCTAAAAAATAAGGATTAATTGGAAGATTGTCGTTACGTTCAAATTGAATCGGTTCTACAATAGGGATTTGCCATTTATTGTTACTATTTGGTGATTTGTAATAAGTTTCAATCTCATATTCCTTATCTTTATTATAATCAATACCTTTAACTTTAATTTTACCACCCTCATACATTTGCTTTGTCGAAAGAACTAAAGATTTTTTTCGTCTATCGTTTTTTGTATTTTTACCATAATTAGGTGATAAAACTGACCATAGATGTTCGTCTCCCGTTAAAATTGAAAATCCATCATTAAATGTTATTCTATAAGTTTCTTTTACGCCTTGTGGAAATACACCAATTACATTATGAGGTTTGCCATCACGACCAATAACCTTATCCCCAACTTTAATATCCCCAATATTTTTTCTACCAAATGGGGTAAATACCCTGTTATTTTTTGGTTCGCATTTCCCGAGTCCCATATCGTCTGCCAAAATAAACTTTTTATTTTTTAAGAGTTCTTCTATGGCAACTTTTTGGTGGTCTAACGGAGGACGGTGTGAATACTTAGAATAATCAATTTCTTTAATTTCAACTTTATTGTCTTTAATCAAAGATGCTTTGGGAATCCAAAAATCGGTAAATGAATCCGTTTCAAAAAACTTACCCCACACATGATAGGCTTTGTCTTTTTCAGCCAAGAGTTTTTCAACCCAAATCCTCTCAGGAATCTGAAGAAGAAATTTATCGTTGGCGAGTTTGTTTGCAAAGTATGAATCAAGAACCACCCACTTTTTCGCAACCTTGGGGGTCTTGTCTTTGTTGGTTAAAATATATTCTGATTGAGCCCTTGTTGGATAAAACTTAGGATTTAATTGAAGTTTGTGTTTTAGGTTAAAAATATAGTTATTTGCGCCGTCATAACTTTCAAGTGCTGTAATTGCTTTGGATTCTATTGTAAGACTAATTCCCATCTCGTATTTATTGGTACGTAGGTTTATACACAAACAAATTAAATATAATAAATAAGAATGTATTTATCAATATATGTCAGATAAGTTAGTCCCTATTACAAGATTAGGTAAATTCTTTGGTGGTGAAGATTATTCTTTGGATGTCGCCATGGGTTCAGAATGGCTTGAAGGGGATATGAATTTTACAGTCATTCTCTACAGAATAGATAGATATAAAACTCTACAGGACGATGTATATGGGGAGGTACCCGAAGGAGGTATCCAATTTCTTGCTCCTGTAGAAATTAAAGGATTGGTTCAAATCTTAGCTCCTACAGCACAAAAGTTAGGTACAAGTAGAATTGAACAAAATGAACCAGGTAATATGAAGTTTTCTATTTACCAATCTTATTTGGATGAACTACAGGTTGAAATTCAAATGGGGGATTACTTGGGTTATTATGAAACTGAAAGTAAAGTTAGATACTATTCAGTAGCCGATGACGGAAGGGTCGTTTCAGACAATCGTCATACTTATGGAGGTTATAAACCATTTTACAGGACTATTATTGCAACACCTGTGAGTCAAAATGAATTCTTTGGTACGTAATGGCATTTCCAAAACAAATTAAACCAAATATTGATTTAGTTCCACCGAAAACTCTTTCGGCAAGGAGGGAACAATTATTGGAGTTTATCAACAAAGACGGGACCTACCTTCCACAAAGTGTTTTACATGCTGATTTGGATTTAGGTATGTTGGAGTTTGTGAAGGAAAAATTAAAAACTACAGTATCAGGAAAAGATATTAATGTTGTTGACAAGATTATAACTAACCAAAGATGGTCTCAATTTACAGAAACTTGGAATTTCAAAGACCCTGACTTTAACGTACAACTTCCTTTTATAACGTTGGTTCGTCAACCTGAAGTAAAATACGGAACCAATCCCTCAACCCAATATACTATTCCAAATAGAAAACAATTTTATTATGCGACGGTTCCTACTTGGAATGGAAACCAAAAAGGGTTTGATGTTTATACAATTCCACAACCTGTTCCTGTTGATTTAAATTTTCAAGTAAAAATTATGTGTAACAGAATGAGAGAGTTGAATACATTTAACAAAAATGTTCTTCAAACTTTTTCATCTCGTCAAGCATATACTTTTATCAAGGGTCAGTATGTACCAATCATTATGAATAACATAACTGATGAGTCAGTAACTGAAGTTGAGAGAAGACAATATTATATTCAAAGTTACGACTTCACTATGTTGGGTTACTTAATTGATGAAGAAGAATTTCAAGTAAAACCTGCAGTGGCTCGTGTCGTTCAATTATTTGAGACCGATGTTAATGTTGCTAAGGGTAGGAGAGCCGAAACATTTCCACCAAATCCTAACGAATTTGAATATCGTTTATTCTACACTTCGGGTAACACAACCTTGATTGATAACCAAGTTGATTATAGAATTAATTTAAAATTGGTGTCAACAAACAACGTTAGTGGTTGGGATGTTACAATTAATGGAGATTTTTATGGAAGTAATTTAGATACCATTCAATTGAATACCGGTGACATTTTACAGGTGGATATTACAAAAGATACTGTAGGTGAAGAGGCGTTAATTTTATACAATGCCAAACTAGTTTAATCCTCTCCGTAAATGTCTTTTTTCACTTGGCAATTGTCGTAGATGAGTTTCTCAACAAATTTATGAATTTTCAAACCATTATCCTCACAATACTTTTTTAATACAGTATGTGCCTTTTCAGATATTTTTAGGTTCTTGATATTGTCATGGTTAGTTTTCATAAAGTATGAAAAAAGGGAGAAAAAAATCTGCCAGTTTATTAATACATATTTAAAAGTCAAGTTTTTTGTATTTGAAATGAATATTTATCTATAAAATAAAACCGCACAAGAAAAAATTAATCAATGGCAACAGCACAAGCTAATCAGAAAGTATTTGTATCTCCAGGTGTTTACACTTCGGAAACCGATTTGTCTTTCGTGGCCCAAAGCGTAGGTGTAACTACTTTGGGTCTAGTTGGTGAAACATTAAAGGGTCCAGCATTTGAACCTATTTTTATAACCAACTTTGACGAATTTCAAACATTCTTCGGAGGTACCGTTCCTGAAAAATTCATTGGAACGCAAATCCCTAAATATGAAGCCGCATATATTGCAAAGGCATATCTACAACAATCTAACCAATTATTCGTAACAAGAGTACTTGGTTTATCAGGTTATGATGCGGGTCCTTCTTGGTCTATTAGAGTGACCGCTAACGTAGATGGTACAACAATCGGAGTAGATACTGATGTTGTGGCACTAAACTTTACCGCAGTAGTAACCGGTAACACAGGTGTAAGTAATGTTTTAAACTTTACAACTCCATTACCTGACGTTATTGCTGACAACCTTAACATTCAATACTTGTTAAACAATGGTTCAACAAGCACTTACAATAATGATATTTTTAATTTTATTTTAGGTGTTTCAGGTAATACAAATATTACAGGTACTACATTGAATGTTTATGGTTCAATTCCTGAAACAGAATACAATGACTTGTCTGCTCAATACACAACTTTGCGTAACGTATTCAGTGTTGATAGTATGAACTTAGCGTTTAACGATTTAACAGATTCTGTTAATGACCCTTGGTATTATGCAACTTTTACAAATTATTCTAATAATAGTTACTCAGGTTTTTCTTGGGATTATGCGGTTACGGATTTCACCACAGGTGGAACTGGAAATTTTGATGTAACTTTATCAGGTACTGTTTATTACTACAGTGGAACTGCTTACACAGAGTACAATGACTTAGTTGTTGCGACTCTTCGTTCAAGAGGTATTTCAGTATATGACGCTAACAATCATGGTCCTGTTTATCAAGTAACAGGATTGACTGACTTGGATATGATTTGTACAGGAGCATATTCAGGAGTTACAAATAGTCCGTTCTCAACATTCTTATTGAGTGGTGTTACTTATGAAAATAAAACATTCCAATTTGAAACTTCATTTGGTAGTGTTGATGCTAATTACATCACAAAGGTTCTTGGTATCACTAACTTCTCAAAATCAAGAACTGAGGTTCCTATTTATGTTGAAGAGTCCTACCCAGGTCTATTAAATTATGCATATAACAAAGGATATATTAGAGGATTAAACTGTGAGTTAATTGCTTTACCTGAAGCAAGAGATAAAACTTCAACAACTTCTATTGCTTGGTTCTTGGACAAATATCAAACACCAAAGACTCCATTTGTTGTATCTGAATTAAGAGGTAACAAGGTTTATAACTTATTTAAATTTGTATCAATTTCAGATGGTGGTTCTGCAAACACAGAAGTTAAAATTTCAATCGCTAACATTTCATTCTCAAATCAAACTTTTGATGTTTTAGTTAGAGATTTCTTTGATACAGACGCAAATCCTGTTGTTTATGAAAAATATACAAACTGTACTATGGACCCAGGTTCTAACAGTTTTGTCGCTAAAAAGATTGGTTCTTCTAATGGTGAGTTTCCATTAGTATCTGCTTACATCATGATTGAACTTTCTGATGAGGCACCAATAGACGCATTACCTTGTGGTTTCCGTGGTTTTGAAGAAAGAGTATACGATAGTGTATCAAATCCTTCACCATTCCCTATAATCAAAAACAAATACTTCTTCCCAGGTGAAACAATCTTTGACCCCCCATTTGGAAGTACATACGGTGGAACAAACATCGTGTCTTCAAGTGGTGACGTTGTAAGAAGAACTTACCTTGGTATGTCTTCACAATTTGGTGTTGACTCTGACTTGTTACAATATAAGGGTAAAAAGAACCCTGTTGTAGGTTGGGATACAGCAACTGAATCAGAACCTTGGAATTACCTAACTCAAGGTTTCCACATGGACTCAGGTGCTACAGTTGTTACTATCGGTAATGCTCAAGTTACAAGTGGTACACCAGCGTTTGTTTGTGGTGTTGCAAATTTTGATGGTGAACCAACAACTCAAGATAATCCATATTATTTCTTATACTCAAGAAAATATACATTCTGTTTCCAAGGTGGATTTGATGGATGGGATAACTACAGAGAGTTTAGAACTAACCAAGACAGATTTATGTTGGGTGCATCAGGGTACTTACAAGGTTCTACACCTACTCAAAGATATCCGACAGCATCTGGTGACGGTACGTTCAAGAGAATCGTTGTGGCGAACAATACACAAGATTTTGCAAACACCGACTACTACGCTTACTTACTTGGTATCTTGTCATTCAATAACCCTGAATCAACAAACATCAACGTATTCGCAACTTCAAGTATTGATTACATTAACAACTCTAACTTGTGTGAAAGTGCAATTGGTATGATTGAAAATGAAAGGGCTGACTCGGTTTACATCGTGACAACCCCTGACTACAACATGTACACTTCAGACGGTGGTTCTCAATACGAAATCATTTACCCACAAGAGGCGGTTGACAATTTGGATGATACAGGAATTGATTCATCATACACAGCAACTTACTACCCATGGATTTTGGAAAGAGATACTGTTAACAACACTCAAATCTACTTACCACCAACAGGTCAAGTTTGTAGAAACTTAGCGTTGACTGATAACATTTCATTCCCATGGTTCGCATCGGCGGGTTACACAAGAGGTCTTGTTAACTCAGTTAAGGCGAGATTGAAACTTACACAAGAAGATAGAGACACCTTGTATCAAGGTCGTATCAACCCAATTGCAACCTTCTCTGATGTTGGAACTGTAATTTGGGGTAACAAAACTCTTCAAGTTAAAGATTCAGCTCTTAACAGATTGAACGTAAGAAGATTGTTGTTACAAGCTCGTAAGTTGATTTCAGCGGTGGCAGTTAGATTGTTGTTTGAACAAAATGACGAAATCGTAAGACAACAGTTCTTGGATTCGGTTAACCCTATCCTTGACTCAATCAGAAGAGACAGAGGTCTTTATGACTTCCGTGTAACAGTAAGTTCTTCACCTGAAGATTTGGATAGAAACACATTAACAGGTAAAATTTACTTAAAACCTACGAAAGCTCTTGAATTCATTGATATTGAATTCTTCATCACTCCAAGTGGGGCTTCGTTTGAAAATATCTAATAAAAAACAAAGTGGGGTTTCGGCCCCACTTTTTAGCCGTTTATAAATAATGAATAGAATTAAAGAAGGTTTTGAAGGTAAGGCACCAGATTTAAAATACTATGCCTTTGATTGGGATGACAACATCGTTCACATGCCAACCAAGATAGTTTTGGAAGATACTTCAGGTGATGAAATAGAAATGTCAACTGAAGACTTTGCAACTTTTAGAGATAGAATTGGAAACGAACCATTTGATTATATGGGCAGAACAATCAAAGGTTATGCTAACAATCCTTTTAGAAATTTTAGAGTGGAAGGTGATAAACAATTTTTGATAGATGCTATGAGAGCAAAACCAGGTCCGGCTTGGGATGACTTTAAAGAAGCAATCAACAACGGTTCCATTTTTGCGATAATCACTGCAAGGGGTCACAACCCAAAAATCATCAAAGAGGGTGTATACAATTACATTATTAATAACTTTGAAGGTATTGATAAAAAAACGTTATTAAAAAACTTAAAAAAATATCGTGATTTTGTTGGTGAAGAAGAAATGACGGATGAAGAATTGATTCGTTCTTACTTAGAACTCAACAAATATAATCCGGTAAGTTTTGGTGAGGGTTCCGCGGCAAACCCTGAAGAACTTAAGGTTACGGCTATGGAAGATTTTGTGAGATATGTGAAATCCATGGCGGCACTTTTACAAAAAAGTGCAATACTTAAAAAAGATATTGCCAATAAATTTTCTCCTAGAGTACCTTTAATAGGCTTTTCAGATGATGATATTAAGAATGTAGATGTAATGAAGAAACATTTTGATAAAATCAAAGAACCAATTAAGGTATATTCTACTAAAGGAGGAATTAAAAAAGAATACTAGAACTAGACCTAGTGAAGATATAGTTTTTTCAAAAACAAAGTAAAGGGAAAAATTTTCACACAGGTAGTATTTATAATAAAAGATAAAAAATTTAAAGAAATTAAAACAACATGGCTGATTTATTAATGAAAATGCCCATACCTTACGAACCGAAGCGTCAAAACCGCTTTATCCTAAGGTTTCCTTCTTCGTTAGGTATTAACGAATGGTTTGTTGAATCAACAAAACGTCCATCAATTAAAATTAATTCAACTGAGATTCAGTTTTTGAATACATCAACATTTGTTGCAGGTAGATTTAACTGGGATGAAATTCCGGTTACCTTCCGTGACCCAATTGGTCCATCTGCTGCTCAAGCTCTTATGGAGTGGGTTCGTTTACATGCCGAATCAGTGACAGGTCGTATGGGTTACGCTGCGGGTTATAAAAAAGATATTGACCTTGAGATGGTAGACCCAACAGGTGTTGTTGTTGAAAAATGGATTTTGTACGGAACATTCCTAACAAATGTAGATTTTCAAACCCTTAACTATTCCCAAGATGGATTAGCTACAATTACTTGTAGTCTAAGACCTGACCGTTGTGTTTTAATTTACTAATTTCTATTTATTTACTTTTTTAAATCAATATATTTAACAGTAGAACCAAACTCTACGGTTTTTTTATTATGGAAGATATATCACAATACGGACAAGAAAATTTCTCAATGCCACATGACGTGGTTCAATTACCTTCAAGAGGTATTTTTTATAAAAACAAAAAAAGTTCTGTCAAGGTAGGATACCTAACCGCTGCGGATGAAAACATTTTGATGGGAAGAAGTGACGATGTTACTATGCAACTTCTTAGAAATAAATTGTATGAACCCGGTATGAAACCTGAAGAGTTGTTGGAGGGTGATATTGAGGCAATTTTAATTTTCTTAAGAAATACCTCTTTCGGACCTGAAATGGAAATGTCTTTAAAAGACCCAGTAACTGGTAATGAATTCAAAACACAAGTTTTGTTGGATGAGTTAAACATCAATAAAGGGGCTGAACCTGATACTGATGGTACATTTTCAGCAACTTTACCTGTATCAGGTGTTCAAGTTAAATTAAAACCACTTACTTATGGTGATGGTTTAGAACTTAGAAAAATATTTGAATCGTACCCACAAGGTAGGGTTGTTCCAAGAGTTACGATGAGATTAGTAAAAGAAATTCAAAGTATTAATGGAAACACTGATAAGGGTGAAATAACAAAATTTGTAGAGCAGATGCCAATAGCTGACTCTAAATTCATTAAAAAATTTATGAATGAAAATGAACCAAGATTGGATATGGAAAGAATTGTTATGGCCCCGTCAGGAGAAAAACTCACAGTGAATGTTGGGTTTGGGGTCGAATTTTTTCGTCCTTTCTTCTGAATATAGAAAGTCTCAAATAGACGAATTTTATTATTTGAAGACGTTACTTGGTGTTTCATACCAAGAATTTTTGATTATGCCTATCTTTATTAGGAAGTATCTTTTGAATAAATGGATTGAAGATAAATCTCAAAAATAACAAAAGAATCTATTTATTTAGAAATTCAACATGGCTAACAACAATCCGAATGATTTTAATAGTATGGGTGATGTTTTCAAGGCGTATCAAGACACCTTGAACTTTAAAGATACCATAGATAAAATCTATACGGGAATTAATAATATTAATAAGTCTTTTGGAGACAGTAGATTAAGAGCTGTTGAGTTTTCGAATGCTATTAGTGATTCTGCATCAAGTTTAGTCCGTGTTGGTGCTTCTCTTGATGACATTGATTCAACAATTATATCTATCAGTGAAGGTGCTCGTAGAAATGTAATTGAAACTACAGATACAATTACTGAAATTTATGCTGCGGCACAACTTATTGGTCAACAAGCGGACCCTGCAAGACTTGTTGAAAATTTCCAAGCAGCTGGATACGAAATATCACAAGTTGGGGAGACAGTCGCAGAATCCATTGGATATGTTCAAAGTTTAGGACTTAATTCAAGAAAAATCATGCAAGACGTTGTCAATAGCATGGAATACATGAATAGGTTTAATTTTTCTGATGGTGTTGTTGGATTAACAAAAATGGCGGCACAGGCATCTATGTTACGATTTGATATGGCAACCACCGCCAAATTCGCTGACAGTGTTATGAATCCACAAGGTGCTATTGAAATGGCATCTGCGTTCCAAAGATTGGGTGTTATGGCGGGTGATTTGGTTGACCCGTTTGTGTTAATGGATAAATCAATTAACGACCCTGCAGGACTTCAAGATAGTTTAATCAATCTTACCAAGCAATTTACGATATTTGATGAGAAGACTCAATCATTTAAAATTGCACCGGGTGCACAAAGACAAATTAAAGAAATTGCCGAAGCTGCGGGAATGACCGCGGCTGAATTTACAAAAACCGCACTATCCGCAGCTGACATGGACAGAAGACTTGGTCAGATTAATCTTGGAATCAATGCAACTGAAGAAGAAAAAATGTTGGTTGCTAACATGGCTAAGATGGGTACGGGAGCTTTTAAGGGTGATTATGTTGTTCAGATTAAAGACGATGAAGGTAAGGACCAAACAAAAAGGTTAAGTGACCTACAATCAGAAGAATTCCAAAAATTAAGGGAAATCCAAGAAAGTGCACCAAAAACAGTTGAAGATATACAAAGGTCTCAACTTGGTGTTTTGGAAACAATACAAAGAGATTTTGCGGCATTACCAATCCAAATTGGATATGCTATCGGTGGACAATCGGCGATTATTAGAGGCGCTGAAGCACTTAAAAGAGCTGGTGACGATATAGCAGGTGCCTTATATTCTGAAGGAGTTTTAGGTAGTGGTGAAGATACAAGAAAATTCTTTGAAACTGTGGGTGATGACTTTAAAGATTTATTAGAAAAAGCGGCAAGAGGTGACGTGAACGCTCTTAATGAAGCTACAAAAAGAGTTGAAGAGAAATCAAATGAACTTAATAGTAGTGTTGTTAGTAAATTTATGAATCTTGCATCTCAACTTGGTATTGAAAAACCAAGAAGTAGTGAAGAAAGTCTTTATAATGAAAAGATTACTTCCGCTGTTGATAGGGCTAAGAAAAGCATGGCTAAAGATGTTGAAGTAAATCAACAAAAAGATGTTAATATTAATGGTCAAGTAAGATTTGTAATTGATGCCCCTGTTGGTGTTGATACCGCCAGACTTACACAATATGTTCAAAGTCCAGAATTTAGAAATGCTTTAGTAAAAGTTCTTGGTGAAATAGATGAAAATGGTACTAAACCACTTTCATCAAGAAAATAAAATTTTGATATCTGTATTTATAGAATAAAATAGTATGCCAAGTTCATTAGATTTTCCTAGTTCCGAGGTTTTTAGAAAAAAACTTATTGTTAGGAACCTTGTGCCATACAAAAAGTCGCCATCAAGTATTACCCCTCCGATTAACTATGAGACAATCCTTAGGGATATGGCTCCTACGGACAGTAATGATGCGTTAATTGACACATCTGTTTTTGCTAACCAAGTATATCCACTTAACCAATATGGTAGAGATGGTGGATACATCCAAGTACCGGATGTTAACACCCTTAAGAATACAAACTCAAACGAGGGGGAATACGATTACAGCGATGCAACAATCCTAAACGAAGCTCAACAGGCTGCTCGTACAGGTTTTCCTGGTATTCAAGGTGCTTGGTTACCACTGAACCCATTTGGTGGGACAAACACTCAGAATCAGCTATACGATTCAGGATTGTTCTTTACCCAATTAGAAATTTTACAAAACAGACATGGTAGAGGTTCCAATAACCAACCATATCCAAATACATTTAATCCTTCATCCTATAGAGCATCATCACTTATTATAAACCCCGACCCCCAAGGTTCGGATGGTTTGTTATCAAGTGACTCTTATTTAGCAAAAATCAGTGCTGGTTTCTACAAGGAACAGTTCTTATTCAACTCTGCAAGAGAAATAAGACGAAACACATTAGGAAGAGCAAACTTCCTTAACGTCAACGGAGGAGCAAATATCCTCAATATTTTAACAGGTAGGGTTCCAATTATAGAACCAAACTACACTATTACACAACCAACATCATTGTTGGGAGCGTCAGCCGATTTATTAAATAGGGTTTCAGGAACTTATGTTCCACTATCAACAATACCAGGAAGTTACTTTGACCCAAGTATTAACCCACAAAATCAGGGAACCACACAGCAATTGTTTGGGGCTTATGCAGGGGCTAACTTGGCATCGGGAATTGGAAGATTCTTCGGTAGACTTTTTGGTTCACCTAAGACAGGTTCGGTGTTATTTTTGGAAAACACCGGAGCTGGTCAAAAGTCTATATTATTTAAAAACTTAGAATACAACATTTATAGACCAAACTATTCAAAAACTATTTTTGATAGAGTTGCAGGAGTTCTAAGACCCGCAACAGAAAACGCAGGGTTTTATTATGTTGGTTCAGAGACTTCAGAACCAAGTAATATATTCTCACCCGTTGGTGATGTGCCAACCGACCAATTTGGAAGAGAGGTTAAAGCACCTGTTTACGGACCGTCAGAACTTTCACAACTTTATGAAGGACCTGGTAAAGCTCTTAGACTTGGGGCTAACGGACCGACATACAGTAGTGGTGGGGGTATTGAAGGTGGTTTCACTTGGGTATCACCAAAGTTTAGAGGGAACGCTGGTAAGTATGTAAGTCCTGGTGGAGACCCAACAAGTGAAGACCCTGACTTTGGACCTGCAGGATACGGTCCAACTGAATCAACAAACTACACCTTCAGACAAGGTTCTATCTTGGATGAAACCCAACGTATCATTGATTCGCAACCAAGAGGGGGTAAGAGATTCCAACACGTAGGAAACGCTATCGACCAAGTATCCAAGGTATTCAACGATGGGTATAAAGAGATTACCAAAGGTTCAAAAGTTGTTCGTTATGTTGGTGAAATCGGTCAAGAAAGAGGTGCTGAGTATTGTAGAATCTTTACCAAAGATACTCCATACCTTCAGTTTAATGACTTGCAGAAAACCGATGGTATTACCACACAGGGTAGAAAGTTTGCTTATTCCGTGTTTGATAACACATATAACTTAAACATCGCACCAAACAAAAGAGAAGGTGGACAAGACTCTACTAACATAGTGGGTGGATATCCATTTGGTGGTGGGTTCTATGCCAAGAAATATATGTTCTCGTTGGAGAATTTGGCATGGAGAACATCAAACAGACCGGGATTATCTGTCCAAGATTTGCCTGCGTGTGAACGTGGTCCGAATGGAGGTAGAGTAATGTGGTTCCCACCATATGGTTTAACATTTAACGAATCAACCAGAGCTGGTTTTAAAACGACTGATTTCATTGGTCGTCCTGAACCTGTATACACTTACAATAATACTTCAAGAACGGGTCAATTAACTTGGAAGATTGTTGTTGACCACCCATCTGTATTAAACATGTTGGTCAATAGAGTATTATCAAACGAAGTTCTTAAGAGTAGAGTGGATGGTATATTAGAGTCATTCTTTGCAGGTTGTAGAAAATATGACCTCTATGAATTGGCTCAAAAATATTATACTATCAACCCACGAGACATTTTTGAAATACAACAAAAATTATCAACTAAAAATGTTACAACTGAAGAGGTTCGTTATTTGACAAACACCATTCAAACAGGTAATGATGCAACTACTGGTGGGGGTGGAAATGGTGCCGGTGTACAAGTTAATGATGGTAATACCACACAAACAGGTAATTCAAGTGAAAATTTTACGGGTGATATTGGTGCATTATATTTTGATAATGATATTCCATTACCAAGTATTCCTGTTGAAAGTTATTTAACATATTACTCAGCATACACTTCACAGACAACTAAAAATAGGTATCAATCACAAGCGAATACTGATGAAAGAGAACCTATTAAAACTTTTTATACAAGTATTATAGAATCAAATAAAATTAAAATTGATTCTAAAGTTAATTTAATGAAACAAAAATTATCACAAGGTGGTATCATTGAGATGGTTTTAGTTGGTAGTGCATCTTCTCCTCAAACAACAACATATAACGATGCTCTATCTCAAAGAAGAATAAATGCTGTAAAGAAATATTTCTTAGAAACATTAGGTCTTCAAACTTATTTGGATAACAAACAAATAACTTTTGTAGAAATACCTGATGGTGAAACTATCGTAATTCCTGAATCTGAAATTGGTGATGTTGTTAACATTTTTGATTCGGTAAATTGTACGCAGAATTTAACGGGTAACGATAAAATTTATTCAACAAGTGCCATGGCGTGTAGAAGAGTAAAACTTACTGTTAACGACAAAACGCCAGTACCTGTCCAACAACCATCAAAGATTGACCCTACACAACCAAGGGTTCAAGAACAATTAACAACAGTTGTTGATTCCAAAACTGTTGTTCAACAAGTTATAACAGAAGAAACTGTTCTTAGGGACAACATTACTAAGAGAGTTTTAAGAAGTTTATTATCTGAGTGTGATTATTTTGAGGTTATTAAACAAGAGACACCAATGGTGTACGATAACTTAAAAGAAAAATTAAAATTCTTTCACCCATCATTCCACTCAATTACACCTGAAGGATTAAACAGTAGACTTACATTTTTACAACAATGTATGAGACCTGGTGATACAATACCAACAGTCAATTCTGAAGGACAATTAGAATATAATAACGCCATTAACACCGCATTTGGTGCACCTCCAGTATTGGTTTTAAGAGTTGGTGACTTTTTCCACTCTAAAATTATTCCAGACAACCTTTCACTAACTTATGAAGGTTTGGATTTAAACCCTGAAGGTATTGGGGTTCAACCTATGATTGCTAACGTCACTTTATCATTTAGTTTTGTTGGTGGACAAGGTTTAAAAAGTGCTGTAGACAAACTACAAAACGCATTAACATTTAACTTCTACGGTAACACAGAAATTTATGATGATAGGGCGGACGCAACTGATGACAGTTATAAAATTTTAGACCAACAATTTGTAAAGAATTTAGGATTAGAAGTACCACCACCAACGATTAACCAAGTTGAGAATACAAGACCACAATCTAACTTAGAGACTATTGGTAAGGTTTTAACAACTGAAACAGATGAGAACGGTGTTCAATACGGAACGATTGAATATAAAACATTAATGACCCAATTAGTTGGGAACACCCAAAATTATTTTGCAACAATCGTCAATAAAACTAAAGATGTTAATAGTCAATATAACAACGCAATTAGACAATTGTTCCCAATACAAAGAAATTATACTGATGGTTACATATTGGCTTATAGTTCAAATGACATTGTAAACATTTACGGTAAACCAATTAATTTCCAAAAAACTGTTGATGATTTATTTTCTCAATATATTAGTGATATAGATTCTGAAAATGGTTTTGTTGGGTATATGAATACTACCGAATTCAATTTCTCAAAAAAAGCATTGAGACAATTGAAACAAAATATGAAAACATTTGTTACAGAAAAACAGAATAGTTTTGTTAATCCATTATCAACAATTATTCAGAGTATAACAAATGCACAAACACAATACATACAATTACTTGCAAGAACAAATGTTATTACATACAATCCATTATCTGCAAGTGAAGGTACTGACGGATATCAACAAACAAATGGACTTGAAGTAATTTATAATATTTCGGGCACAACTGCAATTCACAGTTCATCAGTTGGTGTTACAAACACGTATGAAGAAATAAGTGCTGATTTTGAAAAAATTGCCAATAATTTGGAGGCGTTTGACGATGCTTGTCAGATTGATTTTCAAACAACAATTAATGGTGTTGCTTATACCGGTATGTTTGTCACCGACCCACTCCAAGCTAACCAAGTAACACAAAACGTTTTTGTACCATTTACAGATGATATTTGGTGGGATGAAAATTCAAAACGTAGGGAATATGCGATATTATCAAAAGATGTTATTGACCAAAAACTTTATGAATCGTTTGAAAATGCAATTATCGGTAATATTATAACCAATAAAGATTTAGTTGGCGATGGTAAAGATGATTTTCAAAATAAATTTAGAAATTATTGGCAAAAAGATTCTCGTAGAGTATATTCTAAAGAAGATGAGGTTACAAAAGCTTGGATTAATGAATTTGAAAAATCTCAAATGACAAACTATTTGAACTACACACCATTCCCATTGGACAAGAAAAGAGTCTTCACATATGAAGTTTCATCAACCCCAACGACTGAACAAAAAACATACATCAAAGATTTAGGGTTAAAAAATAATACTAATACGGATACATCTAAGTGGGCGACCATAAACGGAAGTGTTATAACAACTAAAGTGGAATTACTGTAATGGCGTTAGGATATTATAACAGATACAATCTTTTTTACATAAATGGTGAACAAACTGTTGTTCCTTATGTTGCAATACCTACAAAACCTTCAGATAAGGTTTATGTTTATAAAGTTGGTGTGAGTAGATTAGATAAAGTTTCTCAAGAATATTATGGTACACCATTCTTCGGTTGGTTGATATTACAAGCAAATCCTCAATATAGTGGTATGGAAAATAATATATTTGACGGTGCTATATTGAGTATTCCGTATCCTTTAGTAACTTCATTACAAGATTATAAATCGGCTGTAGAGGCACACTTCTTTTATTATGGTAGGTAATGGTTTATCAGACAACTCAGGAAACATTTTTGTTGAGGCTGCATATAACAATGTTATATTAGTTGACCCTAACAAAACATGGCGTATTGCGTCTAATGGGCAACAAGTTGTTGAAGAAAGATTAGTTGACCATGAAAACTTGGTGATGTATGCTAATCTTGAAGCTGAAATTCTTCCAAGAACAAAGTTGGCATTGGGTTCAAGCCCACAAGATAATATTAGAACAGTATCGCTAGCGAAGATTAATTTTCTTCGTCCTAATGATGAAGACTATCTAAATACGGGATATTACGATGATTTAACAGGTTTAGGTTCAACAGAAAAGAAATCTAGACTACAGAGATATGAAGATTTAGTGGATACCACTGATGGAAAAAAATATTTCAAACAAAGATTTCAAACTAATTTAGGGGGTACTGTTGACCCAGGGTTATTGGGTATTACAAGTATTGAGGCCAGAACAAATCTATCGTTTATTCCTGAGGTAACGATAAGATTAGAAGATGTTCAGGGTAGAGCTTTGTTTGAACTTGGAGACCAATCACCATACGCGGCATTTTTCAATTTACCATATCCTGTCTTTTATTTAACGATGAAAGGGTATTATGGTCAAGCAATTAGATATCAATTAAACTTACACAAATTTAGTGCTGACTTTAACTCTATGAGTGGTAACTACATGGTTACCCTTCAGTTTTTTGGTTACAAATATAATATCCTTAATGAGATTTCGATGGGACACTTAGTTGCAGTTCCTCACATGTATGAAACGGCATTTAATTTCTCAAAAACAATTGGTGGTGAAACAACTTTAAATGCTAACTCGGAAACACAAGTAACTAATACTGCACAGAATATATCATCGTCAACACAATTAAACTCAACAATTAGTATTGATACGATTGATGCTCGTGGACTACAAAAAATTAATGAAGTATATTCAGAATATGTTGCAAAACAGTTAATACCAGCAGACTTCCCAAGATATACTGTGGCACAACTTCAATATAAATTGATGAAGTTGGAACAAACAATCTTGGATGTTTACAAAGATAAAGCCGATTTACAACCACTAACTGATGCTGAAGATTATAGAAAGGCGTTGTTAGGTTATTATGAAAAAGTAAGAGGTTCCAAAACTTCATGGTTTGCGGAATATATGGGTCAAAATCCTTATTATTTAATTAATTCTGATAATAGGGTTTATACATTTAAACAAAATGAAATAAGTTTTATCAAAAGAGGTGAGAGTAAATTAAAATCTTTGGTTCTTGAAGGTAATACCGCCTTGAATGAAAATGCTACTTTTGGTTCTATAAAAGGAACAGCTAATTATAAAATTACAAATCAAATAACTTACAACACGTTTACAATATTTCAACCATTAGATATTGATTGGAGACGCACCTTCATTGCTCAAACAGGCATTGTAAACCCAACTGCGGTTCAGATATCTCAATTCCAAGCATCTGAAATATTAAAATGGGGTGTTAGAGGTGAGGTTACACAAGAAGGTATTAAAGAAGTGAAATTACCGTTCTTTACCTTTGATGGACCCGGTAGGTTTGAAAGTTTGATAAAAGATATGGAAGGACAACTCAATACAAAACAAAATACTATTGAGTTGGAAATTTCGGAAAAACTCCAAAAAACGATTTCATCACCAACAACTGGTATTGGATTCATTCCGAATGTTAGAAATGTTTTGGCGGTTATAATGGCATCTACAGAGGCATTCATCAGATTAATGAATGACGTTCATTCAAAGGCTTGGGATGTAAGAAGAGACCCTGTAAGAAGAAACGTTATTTTAAATCCATCAATCACTGCTCCAAACCCTGATAACAAATTTAGTGTTCAGTATGGTACAAATGTTAATCAACAAGTTGCGGATAATACTGAATTAGATGTATATCCGTGGCCACAAGTTTTTGTTGAAAATACCGACCCTGAAAAGGCTAAATATGAATTAGCATATCCGGGTGACCCATCTATTGTTAACTTAACAAAGGGCTATCTATATGACAAATGGCCTGAAGTAGAATTTTTGGAGGAATATCTAAAAGGTGTCACTCAAAAGTATCAACCACCTATTTCAACACCACCACAAGATAACGAGAATTCACTTACACGTAGAATTAATATAAATGCAATTTTATTCCCATATTCAAATTTAGCGTTTCAAAACAAAAACCAAATAAAATATTTGTATGAGATGTATGAAAGACAATCCATATATTCTTACTATACAAACTTTGGTAGATTAATTAACAGTCCTGAAAAAAGTGATATTATTAATCTTGTCGGAACAACAGAAGCTAGAAATATTGTTCAAAGTTTAGGTGTTAGTAATCCGTATCTGATTCAGACACTAAAAAATACTCCATTAAATTCTACAACTTTTCCTGAAGTATTACGAAATTCATCTTTAGATGGGCAAGGTAGATTGTGGCAAACATATATTAGAGGTGATTTAACCACAGATTATTTAAGAAACTCTGTTGACCACCCTAACGGTATTTTACCGATTGACATTTTCAATGTGGGTACTCAAAATAATAGTGTTGGCAATGCTGACTTAAGTGCTTTGGCATCGTTGTCAGTTTATATTGACGAACCTCAATTACAAACCTTACAGGTTATGTTGAGTAGTACAATTACTAACACACCTCAGGTGACTGATTTATATCCGTATACAAATGAAAGTTGGGATACAAGTAATTTGGTTGGATATCAATTAGTAAGTGGTCCTGAAAACGTATTTAATACAACAAGAACTTATAAGTTTTATAATCCAACTAAAACAATAACAAACTTTACAGACCCTGTTGATTATAATCAAATCAGACCTGTAACATCATTTAATTATATTGAAACTCAAACACCTGATTTATCGTCAGGTTTGGTACAATTATATGGTAATAGAACATTATTGTTACCTACCGAAGGTATTGTATCAAACACTCCACCAACAAATAGTACGGACTTTAGTCAAATAGAATTTGATACCACAACTTCAATGTTGAACACTCCATATTTTATTAATTCAATATTGTATGGTGTAGAACAAGACCAAACAGGTCAATCAAGTCCTTATAAACAAGCCTCTTACTTATTTTTAAATTCTTTACCGTTAGCAACACTCAGAGAAAGATATAAGAGTTATGTTGAACCTGGTACAACAATTTCATTGGATTACATATTTGCATCGTTCAAAAAGTTTGGTGCAGTTCATAGATTACCATATGTTTGGTTATTAAAATATGGTTCACTTTGGCATAGATACAAAACTCAAATACAACAAAGACAAGATATTCTAAGTCCAATTTGGGGTGATTTTGATTATGCTAGACAGTATGACCCAACATCGGGAACTCCAAACACAAGTAAAACATACACTGTAGGTAATTTTTCCTATACATTACAAAAAGAAACTTTTGCAAATAACGTAAGAACTGTTGAGATGGATTTAGGTTTCTATCCCAAAACAGTTAATAGTTTCAATTATTTCTTGAATGGTAGAAACCTATTCACAAATTATAGTGACGGTGAAATAACCCAAGCCATAAACAACGGTATGAAGGTTGTAAACTTGGCGGATTCAAACATCACAACAACAACTTTAGACACTACAGGATTATCAACAACAATTGATATTAGTACCTATTCAGTTGTTATACCTGATACAATACCCGAGTCAAATCCAAATATTAATAGTTGTTCTTTAAATGCCACAACACCACAAACAAATTATTATATCCTACCATCATTTGGTACACAACAAAATGAAATAAGGTTTAAGTGTTTTAATTCAATTGGTGTGTTGACTGAACCTTTATACAACAATAGTTCTATATTTAATGGTTCTGTTAGAACTTTTTGGTCTTTACCTAACTATGGATATTTTGATACTACAGATATTGTTAGACCAAATTTTGAAAGTTATTTTACCACCAAAAATACTTTAGGTACGTCATCATTTAAATTTTCAAATACTAATGACTATGCTGAATTTGAAGAGGTCTTTACTGTTTTTGAAAAAAGTGTGTTGGACTTGATGGAGAGTGAATTTTTAAACTTCTCACAACCATCATCAAAATTCACAAATACATTTATCACCGCTTCAAGCAACAATATTGGACTTGAAACGTTTGGTGTTGAAAATACTCAAAACGATAAATTCAGAAATTTCCAATTATTATTTAGGGATTTGATGAGTGTACCATTACCAAAGTCTACAGGACAACAAATGATATTGGATATGGTAGATTCCCAATATAGTTTGGTTATGTCAAAAATTCAAAACTTGATGAATTATGATATTGCTTTAAAACTTGGAAATCCTACAGACTATGATAAAAGAGTTTGGTTATCATATATTCAACATATAACAAATGCCCCCCAACTTACGGAACCAATTCAATGGCAACCCTATCAGGTATTGACCTTATCAACACCAAATTTCCTTAACACAACTGAAACTGCCTTAATTTATTTTGGTAATTCAACCATACCACAGGCCGATATCGGAACTATAGGTAATTATATTTTCCAATTCTTTGAAGAATCTAACATTGAATTAAATTCGCAGAACATTGCCGAGTTAAATACACTTGCAAAAATGTATACAACTCAAAAACTTGAGGATGATACATTAACAATTCAACAATTTGCAGGACAAATAAATTCTTGGATTAATGAACACACTACATTCTTTAATGATACTTTAAATTTAACCGACACAAAAATTAAAAAACCTGACACAGGATTACCGGATGTAACTGAAGTTCCTGAAAGTATTATTCAATCACAGTGGGAGGGAAGTCAAACAAAGGTTGAACTATATGAAATGTTTAAGGCTTTGAATGATAAGTGGATTGCCGGTTATGATGATTCAAGAACTTTATTTGAAGATGTGTTATTCTTAGATAGAGCATCGAGAAACGTTGGTGATAAAGTTATCATTGATATTTTTGCGTTACAACAAATGGTTGACCCTGAATTTATGAATTTGAAGATGAGTGTCTTCACATTTATCAGTGGAATATTAACACAAAACCATTTTTCGGTTATGCCGGTTCCTGCGTATGTTAATTTCTATAACGTACAAAACTCGCCAGCACCATTACCTGTTACAGTTCAACCATCACAAGAGTTTGCTAATGAAATGTGGGGAACCTACATGACGGTAGACACTAGAAAATCGGGACCAAAACTTGTTTGTTTCTATACGGATAGACCATCTTCATATTTGGATATGAAAGATAATAAAAACTATATGTTTAGAAGTGATTCATTTGATTTGAGAAATGAACAACTTAATCCATTCTATGAGGATTTAGGAACAAAAACCGACTATGCATTGTCTAACAGAGTTGTAGGATTCAACGTTGATATTGGAACTCGTAATCAAAATATATTTTATTCTTTCGCAATTACTCAAGATAGTGGAAAGGCAACATCAGAATCAATACAACAAATTAATTTGATGGCGAACAGCGCCACAGGTAGAAGTACTGCAACACAAAATGTTTCTCTGTATAACATATACAAAAACATGAGTTATGAATGTGAAGTTGTTGCGTTAGGTAATGCGTTACTTCAACCAACAATGTATTTTAATTTGAGACACGTACCAATGTTTAATGGTTCGTACATGATTACTGAAGTAAAACACTCAATACAACCAGGACAATTTCAAACCACATTTAAAGGTATAAGACAAAGTTATATGTCATTACCAAGAATTGATGTTTATATTCAAAGTATTAAAACAAACTTAGTTTCTAAGTTATTACAACAATATAGAAATACTAAAGATAACGCACTACAGACTGCATCAACAACAACACAAGGTAATAATGCCAATCAGACAGTTCAAACAAACAATCAATTGGCGGCTCAAAATTCTTGTACCTCAAAAGTATCGTTCCCATATTTGGAAGCTGAGTTTGGTTTCCAATCAGTTGCTGGGAAAACATTTATTTATACTCCACAACAATTCTATAATGAAATTATAAAAGTTGAACAAAGACCTGAAGTTGTTTTTGGTATATTTGTAATCTCTTGGATGTCATCAGGTATTGAAAATAAATTCAAAGGTTACGATTATAACTTTGGTAAGGTTACTCTGACAAGTGATTACGGACCATTGGGTGATAAGTATTTCACTAACACATATACTTGTCAATCTGCAACAACCGAAAAAAATAGTAATGTAACATTACCATATGTTAGTTTTGTAAGTATTGATAAATATATCTTATTTGTGAGAGATAAGATTCTTCCAAGTATCCAAAGAATTAAGAGTGTTGGTATGATACAATACTACTTACAAAACTGGCCTTATGATAAACAAGTTACTGAGACGCAAAACATTACTTTAAGTGCCTCATATGCTAAGGCGGTAGATTTATTAAACAACGTAACACCTCCAATTAAAACAATTCAATTACCTCCAAGGCCTGTACCAAACCCAACAACAAACCTTGGTAATATTGTTACTGCCACACCACCGTGTCCTACACCATCAGTTTCAACTGTATTTGTTCAAGGTCAAGGACCTGGTACTGGTAATATACCACCAACTCCCACACCAAGTACATCAAGTCTTCCACCAATAACAACTGACGATGTTATCTTAGCAAACGCGTTAACATTAAACCAATATGACTTGTCGGTAAATTATGTGTCACAAGTAGATAACAGATTGACAGGTGTGTTAAATGTATTCTCAGGACAACTTGTAAACAGTTACCCTGTTACATTGGTTATTAATCAAGATAATTTGATACAATCTGTACCTGTTGCTAATTTTGAAATATCAGGAAACACATTATCAAACAACTCGGATGGAAGTTTTGTGTCTCAAAATAGTTGGAACGTTGCCTTGGATAGAATAACCGAAAATGGTGATTACTATGTTGATTTTGTTGCGACAGTTAGAACACCAGCAAGACTTTATAGGTTCACAACAACTTTAGGTATCTTACCACTTGATTGTCCTAATTTGGGATACAAAGCCAATGATATTGTATCGGTAAGTATATTGGATTCAATACTTAATAATTTCTGTTGTAGTTGTTATCCGAATGGAAGTGGAACTAAAATAGTTTCCTTCAATGGGGTTCAATGTAAACAGATAGGCTCAAATTGTTAATAATTTGAATATTGTTGATATTTATAATAAAAATCTCAAACTATGGATTTAAATAATAGATTAAATCAGTACCTTGGTAAACAAGCCAGAATTTCATCAAAGCCAATTGGTGATGGTAACACAGAAGTATGTGACCTTGATACGGGCGATTGTTATGTTGTTCGTGAAAAAGATGGTCTTATTGAAAGAGCCGGTCATCAACACACTGCAAATCGTAAAGTTAAAGTAGAAACCCAACACGGAATAAAAAACTTATTAAATGGTTAACCGATGAATTTAGATAAGAAAATACTCAAGGAAATTGAGAGACATCACAAGATTAATAGATATATTACCGAACAGGCATTACCTCCTGAAGGAGATTTACCACCAACACCTGAAGCTGAACCAGCAGTTGCTCCTGAAGCTGCACCGGTAGACCCATCAATGCCACCACAAAAGATTGATGTGGCTACTGATAGTGAAGTCACAAAAATTGATGACGAAGGTAAATCAGATGAAAACGGTAGTGGTACTCAAGAGCTGGACATAACAGAATTGGTTAAGTCTCAACAAAATATTGAAAAAAAACAAGAAGAGTATTTTGGTAATCTATTTGGATATCTTGACAACTTACAATCTAAGTTAAGTGATATGGACCAATTAGTTGACAAACTCAATGCTATTGAAACTAAAATTGAAAAGTATCGTGAGAAATCCCCACAAGAAAAACTACAATTGAGAAGTTTGGACTCAGGACCATTCACCCAAAAGTTGGCAGACTTCTTTGATGATAAGAAAGAAGACTTTGAAAAATCGGGTAAACACGAATATGTTCTAACATCAGATGAAGTTGAGGATGTAAATCCTTCAGAAATCAAATCAACTTTCAGACCTCAGGAAGAAAAAACTAAATTTAAGTTTTGATTTTTTAATATTTTTGACTATATTAAGGTTGTGGACATCCCACAACCTTTTTTTTTATTTGACTAATTAAAATTAAATTTGTAACTTTAAACTAAACTCTAAAATAATATCTAAAAAACTATGACAACATCATTAGACGCAGTACTTGCACAGTACGAACAATCACAGAAAAACAGCTCAAGCGGAGAAAACCGTATGTCATCAGAAGAAAGAATGAAGAAATACTTCGCTCTTATTCTTGATGAGAAATCAAACTCAGGAACACGACGTATCCGAATCCTCCCAACCATAGATGGTAGTTCACCTTTTAAAGAGGCTTGGTACCATGAAATCCAAGTAGGTGGAAAATGGCAAAAATTTTACGACCCAGGAAAAAATGATAACGAGCGTTCACCATTGAACGAAGTATATGAAGAACTTATGTCAACAGGTAAAGAATCTGACAAAGAATTGGCTAAACAGTACAAATCACGTAAATTCTATATTGTAAAGGTTATTGACCGTGACCACGAAGAAGACGGTGTGAAGTTTTGGAGATTCAAACATAACTACAAGAATGAAGGTATTCTTGATAAAATCATCCCTATTTGGAGAAACAAAGGTGATATCACCGACCCTGAAAAAGGACGTGACCTTATCATTGAATTGAGTAAGCAAAAGACTCCTAAAGGAGCGGCATACACGACCGTATCAACTATTATGTATGAAGACGCAGCACCTATTCATGAAGATATGAAAGTATTGAAAGGGTGGGTTGAAAATGAGATGACATGGTTAGATGTTTATTCTAAGAAACCTGTTGAATATCTTGAGTCAATCGCTCGTGGTGAAGTTCCACGTTGGGATAGTGATAAAGGTGGATACGTCTATGGTAATGAAGAGGCTTCCACTGAATCATACGGCGGTGGTATGACAAGTACCACAGCAAACAAAACGTACACGGACCCTCAGGCTGATTCAACACCCGATGAAGATTTGCCATTTTAGAATGGTAAAATAACCATTTTAACTTTGTCATGTATTTATAAAATAATACATGACAAAGTTATATGGGAATTACTGAAAAAAAGTGTTTTAAGTGTTGTAATATTTTACCAATACAAGAATTTTATGTTCATAAGAAAATGCCTGATGGTCATTTAAATAAGTGTAAAAAATGTACAATCAAAGATACTTCACGAAGAATTAAGGAATTAAAAAAAAATCCTGAATGGATTGAAAAAGAGAGGGAAAGAAATCGCGAAAAATATCATAGGCTTGGGTATAAGGATAAAAACAAACCTTCTACTGAAAAAAAGAAAAATATTATGAAAAGATATCGACAAAAGTTTCCTGAAAAATATCTAGCGGCAAAATATACAGAAATTTTTTTAACAAAAGAACAAGGTTTTCATTTACACCATTGGTCTTATAATCAAGTGGATTGGCTAGACGTTATAAAACTTTCCATTAAAGAACATAATTTAATTCATAGATATTTGATTTACAATAAAGAAAAAATGATTTACTCAACAATAGGTGGGGTTATTCTTGATACTAAAAATAAACATTTGGAATTTATTTAAAAATCATTAGGAAAAAATGTATTATAAACTATATTTTTTATAGTAGAATTATTAGTAAAAAAATTATGACAAAAGAAACCAGACAAAAAGCGATAGACAGTCTCAAAAAAAAATATGAGTCTCAGATTTTGGAAGCGGAAGCGACTATGATGATTTACCTTGAAAACGCTGCAGGGATTGGCGAACACCCTCAGATGTTGGAAGAAATGGATAACATGGTTGAAAAGTTGGCAAATGCCAGCGACAAATTACAAGTATTAACTGAATTCTGGAAATATAATGGCAATAAAGAAATCAACTGATTTTTCTTCATTTAAGAAGAAATATTCAACATCCGCAAAGTATAAGCCTCAAAAATTTTTTGATTTGGGCACTGATTTTCTTGATGCGGTAGGGCTCCCTGGACCAGCAATTGGCCACATTAATATGTTTCTCGGACATTCCGATACCGGGAAAACTACTGCTTTAGTAAAAGCAGCGGTTGATGCTCAAAAAAAAGAAATTCTCCCAGTTTTCATTATTACTGAACAAAAGTGGAGTTTTGAACATGCTCGCCTTATGGGATTTAAGTGTGAAGAAATAGTTGACGAAGAAACCGGTGAAATAGATTGGGATGGGTTTTTTATCTTCAATAATGGTTTCAGTTATATTGAGGAAATTACTGATTATATTAATTCTTTACTTGACGCACAAGAAAAGGGTGAATTGGAGTATGATTTATTATTTTTATGGGATTCAGTTGGTTCGGTCCCTTGTAAGATGACATTTGAAGGTAAGGGCGGGAAGATGCAAAATGCTGGTGTGTTAGCAGACAAAATTGGAATGGGTATTAATCAACGTATTTCAGGAAGTCGGAAATCGGAATCAAAGTACGAAAATACTTTGGTTATAATCAACCAGCCTTGGGTGAGTTTGCCTGATAATCCATTTGGGCAACCTAAAATTAAAAGTAAGGGTGGTGAGGCGATTTGGTTAAATTCATCTTTGGTTTTTTTATTTGGTAATCAAAAAGAATCGGGAACAAACAAAATTACAGCAACTAAAGATAAAAGAAGTGTAAAGTTCGCAATTAGAACTAAAGTATCTGTAATGAAAAATCACATATCAGGTTTGGGTTATGAGGATGGTAAGATAATTGTAACACCACACGGGTTCTTGGCGGGTAAAGACGCAGCGGAAGAAAAAATCTCTATTGAAAAATACAAAACAGAATATGCGGAGTATTGGAAAGAAATTATCGGTACTGATGGTGATTTTGATTTGAAGGATGAAAAAGAAGATAATTAAAAAAAAGTTGTAATTATTCTACTTTTATTATATTAGTAGATATTTATTAATATGGGAAGAAAGAAAAAAGAAGATATTGAAAAGAAAGTTAAGATTGGTGTCTCAATAGACCCCAAACTACCACAATATTTTAAAGATAAATCGATAAATCTTTCTTCCCTTGTTAATAAATTATTAAAAGAATATATTAACAATGGAAACTAAAGTTTGTTGTAGATGTGGCCTTCATCTGAATTCTTCTGATTTTCGAAAAGACAGTACAAAAAAAGATGGTTTTAGACCTGAATGTAAAACATGTACAAAAAAATCTGAAAAAATTCTTAGAACCAAAAATCCTAAGTGGCTTGGTGAAAGATTGAAAAAATTTTATACAGAAAATCCTGATAAAAGAAAGCAGTATCGGCAAAATTACAAAAAAAGAAAACAAGAACAGAGGAAAGAAAGAAGAAAAATTGACCCAATCTTTGTTTTGACTAATAGAATGAGGTGCAGATTATGGAAATATATGAATGTATTTGAAATAAAAAAAACAAACAAGACATTTGATATTATTGGTTGTTCTCCTAGTTTTTTAAAAAACTTTTTAGAAAGCAAATTTACAGAGGGGATGAATTGGAAAAAAAGAAATGAATGGCATGTTGACCACATTATCCCCTTATCCTCAGCCAAGAATGTTGAAGAGCTTTTGAAGTTGTGTCATTATACTAATCTGCAACCTTTGTGGGCTGCAGAAAATATCAAAAAAGGAAAAAAATTTTAATTTTATAAATCACAATTGTGGTCAAAACTTTATTAGTTGATGGAGATAACTTATTTAAAATCGGTTTCCACGGAGTCAGAGACTTTTTCGTGGAAGGCGAACACATTGGCGGGGTATTTCACTTCATCAACACCATTCGTCGCCAGTTGGACGAAAACGAATTCGACAAAGTCATCGTCTTTTGGGATGGCAAAAACAACTCACAATCAAGACGTGAGTTATATCCTGACTACAAATTAAACCGAAGGAATGATATGACTGAAGCCAAGCTTGAGTCATATTACTTCCAAAAGTCGAGAGTTAAACAATATCTCGAAGAGTGTTTTGTTCGTCAGATTGAAATTGATGGTAATGAGTCTGATGATTTGATAGCCTATTATTGTTCGTTAGCGACAGACGAAGAAAAGGTTGTTTTTTCATCAGACCGTGACCTTTTACAAATCATTTCGGAGAATACTTCCATTTATTCTCCAATCAAGAAAATCAGTTATAATTACGGAGACAAGATAAAGTTTGGTGATGTTCACATACCTCACCAAAACGTTCTTGTTGTTAAAGTTTTTTTGGGTGACAAGTCGGATAATATCTTTGGTATTGACCGTCTTGGTGAAAAAACTTTTGTCAAATTATTTCCTGAGATTGTTGATAATGTATTAACTGTTTCCGATATTTGTACAAGGACAGACAAGTTAATTTCCGAAAATAGAAAAGAAACAGTTTTACAAAATATTAAAAATGGAAAAACAAAAAAAGGACAGATTGGCGATGAATTCTTCAGAATTAATCAAAAAATTGTGGACCTTAGAAACCCCATCATCACAGATGAAGCAAAAGAGTTTGTCACCCTTTACTATTCTGAAACATTAGACCCTGAGGGTAGGGATAATAAAAACTTAATCCGTTTAATGATGGAAGATGGTTTTTTTAAATACCAACCCAAGGACGATGATGCCTTTGTTAATTTTATGAAACCTTTTACCAAACTCACAAGAAAAGAAAAACGCAAATACAAACAATTAAACAATTAAATTATGAAAGAAGAATCCGTAGTTAAGATGGAGTTTCTCCTAACCTTGAACAACAACATTGTCGTTCAACGTTTTTACAATGTCAAAAATTATAATCCATTGGCACGAAAGTCCTATGATTTAGCTTACTTCATGAAAGAAGTAGAAACGATGTTGTCCGAGAATCTCAAAATGAAAACAGTAATTTACATGATGGACAATCAAGATGAAATTACCAATGACCCAGATGTTCTAAACACATCAAATACAGAGGGTCCTGAGTACTTCCATCTGTATGTCAAATTGTCCGATGAAATTATTTTACACAGAATTTTTGATGCGAAATTGTACCCACCAAAAGTGAGATATACGGTTGATGTACGTCCCAGCCTTAAAATCATTTTGAAAGGATTGACTGACATTTTTTCAGCTCAAAATTTATATCATGACTTCCTGAGTTATGACCTAAGTCGGTAATATTTAATTTATACACGCGGCTCTATGACTAAAAATTTCGACTATCTCGGCAATACATTTCAAATACAATTACTTAACCAAATCATCGTAGATAAAGAGTTCGCACAATCTATTATCGAAGTTTTAGACCCTAGTTATTTCGACAACAAATATTTTAAATTAATTATACAAATGGTAAGGGAATATTACCAAAAGTATCAATCAACACCTGGATTTGAAACTTTGGAACAAATATCCAAAGCAGAAATTTCAGTTGAGTTGGCGTTGAAGATTGTATTAGACACTATTAAACAAGTTCAAAACGCACCGTTTGAGGGAAGTGTGTTTGTGCAAGAAAAAGCCTTGAAGTTTTGTAAACAACAAGAACTTCAAAAGGTAATGAACAAAGCTCAAAAAATCATAGACCAAGGTGATTTTGAATCTTATGATACGGTTGAAGGATTGGTTAGAACCGCCCTACAAGTTGGAATTAGAGATGGTGGTGTACAAGACATCTTCTCGGGAATGGATGAAGTCCTTAATGATGACTTCAGACACCCTATCCCAATGGGAATTCCGGGTATTGACAGACTAATGAAAGGTGGTTTAGCAAAGGGTGAGATTGGAGTTATCTTGGCACCTACCGGTGTTGGTAAAACGACACTCATGACCAAAATTGCTAACACAGCATTTAACATGGGATATAACGTTATTCAAATCTTTTTTGAAGACAACCCAAAGATTATCCAAAGAAAACACTTCACAATTTGGACTGGAGTTGAACCTGATAGATTAGCAACTGAAAAAGAGGCTGTTATGGACAAAGTGGAAGAAATTAAGAATACGATGTCAAACAAACTAATCTTGAAGAAATTACCTTCGGATACTGTGACAATGAATGAAATCAAAAACCAAATCAGAAAGATGGTTGCCGATGGTACTCCAATTGATATGGTTACATTGGATTACATTGACTGTGTTGTTCCTGAAAATACAAGGAATGACGAGTGGAAAGCAGAAGGTTCTGTGATGAGACATTTTGAGGCTATGTGTCACGAAATGAATCTTGTTGGATGGACCGCAACTCAAGGTAACCGTTCATCAATTTCTTCTGAAGTTGTAACTACCGACCAAATGGGGGGTTCAATCAAAAAGGCTCAAGTTGGTCACGTAATTATTTCAGTTGCTAAAACACTTCAACAAAAAGAATTAAAATTAGCAACAATTGCGATTACTAAATCTCGTATTGGCTCTGATGGTGTTATTTTTGAAAATTGTAAATTTGACAACGAATTGTTGGAGATAGATACTGAATCGTCAACAACTTTCCTTGGATTCGAAGAACAACAAGAAGGAAAAAAGAGAGACAGGGTCAAAGAACTTCTTGAGAAAAGAAAACAAAGAGAACAACAAAACGCCCAATAAACAAAAATTAAAAAAAAATATATTAAATATTATGGATAATTCTAATGAATTAACTCAAGGTGAAACACAATATGTGATTAAAAGAAGTGGTGATAAAGTACCATTCGAATCGGACAAAATCCAAAATGCTATCTTAAAAGCGATGATGGGTATTAACAAAGTTGATGATGAAATGGCTGAAAAAATATCAAGATTAACCAAGAAAAGTCTTTTCAGAAACGATAAGACCAAAGTACCTCATGTTGATGAGATTCATGATATGGTTGAGAATAAATTAATGGACAATGGTTTAAATGATGTTGCCAAAGAGTACATTATTTATCGCTCAAAACACAGACCAAATATCTTCAACAAGAGAGTTAACTTAAAACCTTACGAATATCCTAATTTACTTCAATACGTTGATGCTATTCGTCATTCCTATTGGGTTCATACTGAGTTTAATTTTACTTCTGACATTCAAGACTTTAAGGTTCATTTAAATGAAAAAGAAAAGTCTGCGGTACAAAGAGCTATGTTGGCTATCTCACAAATTGAAATTGCTGTTAAAACTTTTTGGGGTGACATTTATAAGAAGTTACCAAAACCTGAAATTGGTAGTGTTGGTGCAACGTTTGCGGAATCTGAAGTAAGACACGCAGACGCTTATTCAAACTTAATTCAAGTACTTGGACTCAATAAAGAATTTGAAAATCTACTTGAGGTACCTGCAATGCGTAAAAGAATTAAGTATTTGGAGAAATCTATCTCAAATTCAAAGGCAATTGAAAACCAAGATTACTTTGAGTCCGTTATATTGTTTTCAATGTTTGTGGAAAACGTATCGTTGTTCTCACAATTTTTAGTTATCATGTCATTCAATAAGTTTAAGAACGTATTGAAAGGTACAAGTAACGCAGTTGAGGCAACTTCAAAAGAAGAAAATATTCACGCAGAATTTGGGTTTGACTTAGTCAATCTAATTAAAAAAGAAAACCCAAGTTGGTGGACACCTGAATTAGTTCAAGATTTAATTAACGCTACCATTGATGCTTACGAAGCTGAGACTGATATTGTTGATTGGATTTTTGAAAAAGGTGATTTGGATTTCCTAACTAAAGAACAAACATTAGAGTTTATCAAACATAGATTTAACATTTCATTAAATGCTATTGGGATTGATAAAGTATTTGATGTGAACCCTATTACATTGGAAACTACCGAATGGTTTAATGACGAAATTTTAACAACAAAACACACAGACTTTTTTAACAAACGTAGTATAAATTACAGTAAAAAATCAAAGTCTATTACTTTGAACGATTTATTTTAATTATATTTACAGTAATAATTATTATGGAAAATAGAAAACCTTTTGATTGGATTAATGACGAATCCATAACATTTCTTCGTAGAGGATATCTTAGCGAAGGAGAAGAACCGTTTGAACGAATTCGTGTAATTGCGAACCATGCTGAAAAACTATTAGGTAAGGTTGGTTTTGCAGACAAGTTTTACGAGTATATGAGTAAAGGGTGGTATTCATTATCATCACCTGTATGGGCTAACTTTGGGAAAAAACGTGGACTACCGGTAAGTTGTTTTGGTTCAAACATTGGAGACAACATTGAATCAATCCTCTTTACTCAATCTGAAGTTGGTGAAATGAGTAAGATGGGTGGAGGTACCTCAGGTTACTTTGGTAACCTCAGAGGTAGAGGAGCTGAAATTACCGACAATGGACACGCACCAGGTGCAGTTCATTTTATGAACCTATTCCAAAGTGTTGTGGACAACATATCACAAGGTTCAACACGTAGAGGTAGATTCTCACCATACCTTCCAATTGAACACCCTGATATTATGGAGTTCTTGGAAATTGGAACTGAAGGATTTCCAATTCAAGATTTGACTCACGCAATTACAGTAACCGATGATTTTATGGAGGACATGGTTAACGGTGACTCTGATAAAAGAGCTGTATGGGCTAAGGTCATTCAAAGAAGAGGTGAGATTGGATATCCATACATCATGTTTGTGGATACTGTGAACAATAAAGCACCTGAGGTGTATAGAGATAAAGATATGAAAATCTACAACTCTAACTTGTGTTCTGAAATTGCACTTCACAATTCTGAGGATGAATCATTTGTATGTGTATTGTCTTCAATGAATTTGTTACATTATGATGAGTGGAAAGACACAGATGCAGTTGAATTAATGGTGTATTTCTTGGATGCGGTTGTAACAGAGTTTATCGGTAAAATTGACGAATTAAGAACAAACGGTACCATTGAAGGACAAAGAGCCTTCTTTTACTTGGAAAGAGCTTACAACTTCGCTAAAAGACAAAGAGCCCTTGGTTTGGGGGTATTGGGTTGGCACTCTTTACTACAATCTAAAGGATTACCATTTGACAGTAAGGATACCGCAAAATTGAATGTTGAAGTATTCAAATTAATTAAAGATAAATCATACAAGGCTTCAGAAGAATTGGCCGAAATTTTTGGTGAACCTGAAACACTTGTTGGTTATGGTAGAAGAAATGTTACATTGAATGCTATTGCACCAACAACATCTTCAGCATTTATCTTGGGACAAGTATCTCAATCAATTGAACCTATTTGGTCTAACTGTTATGTTAAGGATGTTGCAAAAATGAAGGTAACAATCAAAAATCCTATTCTTAAGAGATTATTGGTTGACATGGGTAAGGACAACAAAACTACTTGGGATAGTATCAAGAAGTATGACGGTTCAGTTCAACACTTGGATTTCTTAACTAACGAACAAAAAGATGTTTTTAGAACCTTTGCGGAAATTAATCAGGCATCTATCATTAACCAAGCGGCGGTAAGACAAGATTATATTGACCAAGCTCAATCCCTAAACTTGATGGTTTCACCTGACATGCCAACAAAGGATGTTAACAAACTTCTAATTGATGCATGGCAACTTGGAGTTAAAACTCTGTATTACCAACACTCTATGAACTCAGCACAGGCTTTCTCAAGAAAGAAGTTAAATCTAAATGATTTACAATGTGTGGCTTGTGAGTCATAACTAACATCTAAAATAAATAAAACCCATCATTTTTGATGGGTTTTTTATTTATAAGAAAAAAAATACAGAGTATATTTATAAGATATGGCTGAAGGTATTACATATGGTTTAGAATTTCCTTTTGTGGATTCAACACAAGGGGATTATTTAGCCCTAACGGAAACTCAATATCAGCAAATAAGGAGTGACTTATTACACTTAATTCTTACAAGAAGGGGTTCAAGATATTTTTTACCAACGTTTGGTACAAGATTGTATGAATATATCTTTGAACCGTATGATGGCCTTACTTTTGATGCAATAGAAGCTGATATTAGGGATTCTGTCCAAAATTTCATGCCAAATCTTTTACTTAATAAAATTACAATTGAACCTGCAGACCCGTCTGAAGAGGTTCCGTTGGCTAAAGGAACTACGATACCAGGAACTGCAAGAGAGTATGTTTATAGAGTTCCCGGTAAAGGAACATCTGAGTATACGGCAAAAGTAAAGATTGACTACACAGTTGACAATTTGGCGTTTGCACAAAGTGATTTCGTTATTATCAATATTTAAACAATAGATGGCAAACAATAGAATTTCATATACAGTACGAGATTATGAAGGAATTCGTATAGAGTTACAAAACTATGTCCGTACATATTATCCTGAACTAATTCAGGACTTCAACGACGCGTCAGTGTTCTCGGTATTCTTGGATTTGAATGCTGCGGTTGCAGACAACCTACACTATCACATTGATAGAAGTATCCAAGAGACTGTATTACAATACGCACAACAAAGGTCATCAATTTATAATATAGCCAGAACATACGGTCTTAAAATACCGGGTCAGAGACCATCAGTATCTTTAGTTGATTTCTCAATTACTGTACCTGCTTTTGGTGATAAAGAAGATGAAAGATATTTGGGTATTCTAAATAGAGGTTCTCAAATATTTGGTGCGGGTATTGTGTTTGAAAACCAATACGATATTGATTTCTCGTCACCATACAATTACGCCGGTTTCCCAAACAGATTAAAGATTCCAAATTTTGATGCCACAGGTAATTTAGTTAACTACACAATCACAAAAAGAGAGCTTGTTGTAAATGGTATTACCAAAGTTTACAAAAGAGTTATCACACCTGCCGATGTAAAACCATTCTTTGAATTGTTTTTACCAGATAAAAATGTTCTTGGTATTACAAGTGTATTATTAAAGAACGGAACCAACTACACTAACGTTCCTACCGCTGCAGAATTTTTAGGTTTAGAAAACAGATGGTTTGAGGTAGATGCTTTGGCTGAGGATAGAATCTTTATTGAAGACCCTACCAAAGTGTCTGACCAACCCGGTATTAAAGTAGGTAGGTACCTTCAAACAAATAGTAGATTCATCTCTGAATTCACACCTGAAGGGTTTGATAAACTAACTTTTGGTGGGGGTACAACTTCAGCTCAAGACCAATTGAATACCTTCACCAATTTAGGTTTCCCAATTACAATTCAGAACATTACCAATAACTTTTCATTGGGTTCAACATTGACACCAAACGCAACGTTATTTGTTCAGTATAGAGTTGGTGGTGGTTTAGCGACAAACTTAGGTACAAACGTTATTAATCAGATTGGAACGGTATCATTCTTTGTTAATGGTCCGTCACAAACAATTAATAGTTCGGTAATCAATTCATTGAGATGTACCAACGTTACCGCGGCTATTGGTGGTTCAAACGCACCAAACACAGAAGAAGTTAGAAACTTTGTCGCATTTAACTTCGCGGCTCAGAACAGAGCGGTTACCGTTAATGACTATGACTCTTTATTGAGGAACATGCCAGCAGAATTCGGTGCACCTGCAAAAGTATCAATCACAGAAAACAACAACAAAATTGTCATCTCAATGTTATCTTATGATACATCTGGTAAGTTGACTAGTATTGTATCAAATACATTGAAACAAAACGTAGCAAATTATTTGTCAAATTATAGAATGATGAATGACTATATTCAGGTAACAACCGCAGAGGTTTTAGACTTGGGTGTGGAGATTTCAGTTGTATTAGATGCAACACAAAACTCAGGACAAATTATTAGTGATATTGTTAACAGAGTTTCAACATATTTTGACCCCCAATTCAGACAGTTAGGTCAGAACGTTTATTTGTCAGAACTTAGAAGTATTGTTCAAAGTCAAAATGGTGTAATTACCGTATCGGATATTGTTATTGATAACAAAGTGGGGGGACAATATTCTTCGGATGAAACTTCAATGCCATATTCAGACGCTGAGTTAAGAATTATCAGACCTGTTGACGATACTTTGTTTGCACAACCTAACCAAGTTTATCAGGTTAGATACCCACAAAAAGATATTAAGGTGAGGGTAAGAAACTTACAGAACGTTTCTTTCACATAACACCTTTATTTAATCACACCTTAAGGTATATTTTTAGATTAAGAGGTTTTCTCAAAAAAACCCAAATAACTATTTATCATTAAAGCCTTAAATGGGAAAATCATATAGGATAAAAACTGACTTAGGTGTAGACAAAAATATATCGTTTCAATTAGAGCAAGATTTTGAATTTTTAGAAATTCTTTCTCTTCAAATTTCTCAGAATGATGTTTACACAAGAAACTGTGCGGACTACGGTGTTGTGGTTGGTAGGGTTATTGCCAACGGTGGATTAGGTATTCCAAACGTAAAGGTTTCAATCTTTGTACCTATCACTGAAACCGATGCACTTAACGAACAGATTGTTGCTCTATATCCTTATGTTCAACCAAACGATAGGGACACCAATGGTATTAGATTTAACTTATTACCAAGTGAGCCGTCATATGCAAAACATGCTGTAGTTGGTACTTTCCCAACAAGAGAAGAGGTTTTAAAAGACCCAACTTTAGTTGCGGTTTACGACCGTTATTACAAGTATACTGTCAAGACCAACGAGAGTGGTGACTACATGATTTTTGGTGTTCCATTGGGACAACAAACTATGGTAATGGATTTGGACTTGAGTGACATTGGTGAGTTCTCACTAACCCCTCAGGATTTGATTCGTATGGGTAGAGCCACTGAAGCTCAGGTGGCGGGTGATAGATTCCAAACATCAACCAACTTGGAGAGTTTACCACAGATTGTATCCATCACCAAGACCTTTGAAGTAAATCCATTTTGGGGTGACCCAAGCCTATGTCAAGCCGAGGTAAACCGTGTTGATTTTGATTTACGTGAAGAAGCCAATATTGATATTGAACCAACAGCGATATTCATGGGTTCAATGTTCTCAAGTCCTGATGAGTATAGAATCGGGGCACCATCTGTAAGAACCGATGGACCTCCAAGTGTGTTAGGTAGAGGATGTAAACCAAAAGACAATACAGGTAGTCTGTGTCAGAATATCCCTGGTCCTGGTCAGGTATTGGCCGTTAGACAAACAATCAACCAAGATGATGAGGGTAGACCAATCTTGGAGGAATATAGATTGGAAAACTCAGGTAATGTAATTGACGGTGACGGTACATGGGTTGTTGAAGTTCCAATGAACTTGGATTATGTGACAACCTCTGAAGACGGAACAAGAATATTTTCACGAGACCCGTCGGTGGGTATTCCAACAAAAGGAAAATACAGATTCAAAATCAAATGGCAACAATCACCAAACTCTGTTGAGCAAATTAGAAGACCATATTACTTGGTTCCAAACATCAGAGAATATGGATGGCAATTGTCCTCTGTTGACCCGATTTATGGTAGTAACCCATTATTGTTAAAAGATTTAAAAAGTTCATATTACTTTGGTATTGATTGGTCAGGATATACCGATGCCAGTACCACGGCAATTGAGAATGAAAAATTAAATAATGCCATTAATTGTCTTGATACCTTCTATGAGTTTCAATACAACAAAGTCTTTACCGTTTCTAGTTTAATTGACCAATATAAAAGGGGGGATGGTAGAAGTAAGTTTATCGGTGTAAAAGATATTGCCGACAATCAGTGTACCAACACAACAAACAATTTTCCCGTCAACGAGGGGGTTAAGAATTTTGATTTAATATATTTCTTATTTTCAATCTTATTTCAGATATTCCAAATAATATTTGTACCACTTCTTATTGCTTATCATATTATTGCATTTTTGTGGAATAATTTGGCGGTTCCTATTGTAATTGCTTTGATAGCTATTTCATCGTATTTAGCCTACACTTTCTTTACCCTTACGGCCGCTTTAATGGCGGTATTTGGTGCTGGTTTACTATTTCTTGCACCAGCAATCTTTTTTACCACACTTGCTATAACACTAACAACACAATTCAGAAGAATTACAAAGTTTAAATTTGGAGCGTTTAACTTATCAATGATAACATACCCCGAGTGTCAGGGTTGTGATTGTAAACCTGGTGACACCATTGCCGGTGACAGTGAAGGTGGTGGAACATCTTTGTTAACACCTTTAGCAAATCCTGGACTTTATTATGAAAAAATTTCTGAGAGTGATTTGAAGTTTAATAAGGTTGAAAGTAATGATGATGATGATGGTACAATCTCAGATAATAATATTGCGGTTCAATCTTTTACTTTGTCACAGGCGGTTGGTTCAAGAATTTTTAGAAACCAAAAGTTGGGGGTTTATAAATCTACAGAGTCTGAGGAGACAAGATTACCTGATGCGGATAATGACAAGTATTTCGCATATGGAACATCATTACCGATGGCTCAGAGAGTTAATCAATTCAATAGTAGAAAAAAATACTTTGACGGACTCAATAGAATTTCTGTTAGTTTTGATAATCCATCAAACGCAACGACAAAACACTTTGATAATACTTTAACAATAATGTCTCAATCTCAGTTTCCTTCAGGAACGTTGTTGACATTTGTTAATCCTGAAAATTCGTCGGACAATAACTATAAGTTCAGTTCTAATACTCAATCAGATACGGGTATTAGCGGTACCACGTTATTTATTGGTCCTAGTACCGTAACAATAAATTATGCTACTTCTCAAACTACAGATACGACTCAAACGTATACCTTAAGTTCAGGTTCGACAGAAACAAATTATAATTACCCTGCGGACATTGAATATTACCAAGTGGTTACCGCAATTACCGTTAGTGATGCGTTTAATCTTATTGCACAACCAGGGTGTTCATCTTGTAGAAAGTATGTTGTAAAATGTGACGACTCAACTGTCGGTCAATTATTCGCATATTTCTCATATCAGGCTTGTGATGGAACTACACAATATGTTAACCTAACTAACGTATATGATACAACCGCACAAGATTGGGTTGGTGAGACCATGGAGGTTTGTGCATGTGCAACACCAACATTAGATAGTGGTGATGGTAGTGTTGTGTTTGTGGGTCCTGTATGTCAATTACAACCTACATATAATTCATTTTTAAAATTAATAAATTCGGTTGTTAATGTTACCTATGCTAGAAAACAAGGTTTGACTTGGGATAAGTATACCACAGGATATCAACCAAGAACAACATTTGAAGGATTTGAAAATCAATATATTTTAATTCTTCAAAGAGGGGTTGACCCTTACTCACCTTTGTATACCAACAAATATGGTATTGGTAAGATTCTTGGATTTACAAACGAAGATGACGTTGTTGTTACAACTAAATCAAGAGTCAATGTACCTATTCAAAAATTGACAGAAACTGATATGTCAGTTCAAAATCACAATGTTCAATCTAACATATTTTATGAGAGTAAATTCTTTAGTGCCGGTAACGGTTTTTCAGCATTTACAACATCAAATGTTGGTTACTATAGTGGATTAGATGCTAATACTGAATGGAAAAATTTCATAAATAGTGGTGGTAGAACTTTAAAGAGTTATGGTGTTGATGATTACTTTGAATATCCAACAAATAGTGGTGTTGTATTAACAACAAGTAAAGATAAAAACGACTTTTTTGATACTCAAATCAATGATGGTAAATATGATTCATTAGAAGATGTTTCAGGTTTAGATTTTTATTGGTTAAAGACAACAGGTCAAGGTAAAAAACCTTCACAAGTTGATAGTGAATATATTTCAGTTTCTTTGTTACCACAATTTGAATCAACACCTCTTACAATTTCTAATAAGATTTTAAATGTAATGAGAACTGACAGACTACCGTCTTCAGATTTCTTAGAAGGTTCAAATTGGAATGGTATTGTTCCTGTGTTACAACAGAATTTAGGTTTCACCATTTATGAAATCACCACTCAGTATCAGGAGGATTTTACAACTGTTGCTTATGGTACAGGTGCTGACATTGTAACTTCTGACATCACAGATTTAACAGGTGCTGTGAATGTTCTTGAAACTTTTTCATGTACCAACATGGTTAGTATTGATTGTTATAGTGGTGACGGAAAAACTTTTGGGGTTAAAGCCGACTGTCAAAATAATGACATAGTTTATGATGGATGTTATAGGTTTATGACAAAACCTTTAGTTTCATTACCTAAAGATTTGTTAGGGTTTACAGAATATGGTGTTAGGTATAGATTCTTTTATGCGTTGTGTAGAGGTGTTTTATCTCAAACATTTACTAACAACTGGGTAAACGGAACATTATACACACCACCAATTCAAACAAGAACTGTTTATGATGGTCAGAATAGACCTGTTAGAACAACGTACTGTAAAGAGTTTGTTTACTTCAATGATGACAGTAACAACTTTTACATGAGAAGTAGTCCTTATAATCCATCGTCTGCTAAAGGGTTTATTGGTAAAAGACAAACACCTTCGGCGGGTAAGATTAATGATTTAAACTTATTATACCCAACAACAATTATGAATTTGGGTCCAAAGAGTGATATCTATTCTGAAATTTCATTAGACCCAACATACAAAGGTTTTGTGATGAATAAACTTACACCAACAAGTTATGGTGATACTTCAGATATTTTAACGTTCTTCGTTATATCAAGAATAACAAATAACGCGTTCATTAGATTATTATCTTTAACAACATTACCACAAACACTTAATAGTAGTATTATTAATATTCTTTTTTCAAGAAAAGAATTTAGAGCTGACGGTGATTTAGTACAATTATTATCAATCAACTCTGAAAATGGTGTTATTAAATTCTCTGCAGATGCTTACGAGTCTTTTGGTGGTACGGATGACCCCGTTCAATTATTGGGGAATAATATAAGTGGACCTGTTATGGGTATCTTCTTCTCTTCAACTACAGAAGACCTACAGTTCAAAGATTTTTTAACTCCTGGTAAAATCAATTTCAGACCAAATCCGGCATCATCTGCGATTCAATATAGTTACGGTATTAAATCACAAGAAGTGCCTTTCTATCAGTGGGAACAAAACCCACCGAGAAGTACATTATTAAGTTATTTATTCCCAAGATTGGTAAACCCAACAATATTTGGTAGTGATGAAAATACATGGGCAACGGAAACAAATGATATATTCTCAAGAAAGTATCAAGTTTTAGATAGAACAAATGTGGTGTCTCCAACATACTTTATTGGGTCAAATACTCAAGGTGATGATAGAAGAGCGAGAGGTTACATTTACATGCAAGATAACAATGGTGTGATTACACCAAATGTTGGTAATTGGAATAGTAGATTTTTAGTGGGTGCTCCATTCCATTTTTATTTTGGATTAAAAACTGGTTTAACGGCACTTGATAAATTTAAACAAAAGTATTTAAGTGATGAGTGATTTTACAATTATACCGTCTAGACTTCAGTTTAAATCGGCACCTTCTATTGACCAACAGGTGAATCTTGAACTAAGTCAAACACAAGAGGAGTTAACACAGTTTGTAAGAAACACCTCTTTAAACTTATCACAACTATATGACGATGAACGACAAACTTCTGAGGTGTTCAGACCAACATTCAAGTTACAATATTTGTATGATAATACTTTAACAGGGACCACAGAATATATTCCATTTCTTAATAATTTATATTATGTAAATCCTGAACAATCATCGGTTAGTAGTGTGTGGAGAGGTTACCCACAATATTATGAGTTTGACTTCTTTAGACCACGAATAACAGATTATCACTTTGATTACTCACCTGAGAGTGCATACACTTATAATTGGACTTATTATTTAACCTACCCATCTACAAATGATGGTAGTGTTACAATGCAAGGAACGTATTCGGGACAAACCATTCAGTGGAATGCTGAAGAGGGGATTCCATTTATAATATCGTCATCTTCAGAAGGTGGTTTTAATATTATTTCTTTTCAGTGTTTGATGTCACATGGACTTGTTCCATTTGAATCCGTTGAATTATCATTTGATTATGACGGTGATACAATATTTGAGGTGTTATCATTAGGTAATGACAGATATGAAAGTTCTGATTTTGTGTTTAATATTATAAACCCTGGTTACACTGGTAATACATTTTTTAATGGTAGGATGGGAACATTTAAAAGAGTTTCTAATCCATCAAATTTGGAAACAAGGTCAAAATATTACGTTAGAAAAAACAGAGTTTTATTTACACAGAACGAAGTTGATGTAACAAAAACCGGATTTGAACTTAACCCATTTAATAATCAGAAAAAATTAGAGTTTAGTTCTATTACACCAAATCAACAGACAAGAGTTTCAACAAAAACATCATCAAATACTTACGATGTTACATTGAAAAAAGAATTGATTCTTAGTGGAATTACAGACAACAGAAATCGTCCTGTAGGTGAGATATTTTTATCGGTTGTTAACAAAGGATATACAGGATACTTTAACAAGTCATTTAATGGTGTAGGACTCAAAAGAGGTTGGGGATTTAATCTTACTAAAGATGTTAGTACTTGGTGGTCAGATAATAACCAATATTCTTTTACAAATATACCTGTTAATAGTTATACTAAAACTAGTGGAACAACTGAAACATTTTATTACAATCAAGTTTTAAAAGTTGGTGATTTATTAGACGGTGATTTTTGTGAGTGGAATGATTATGAACAAGTTGAAAGAGTTATTTCACCTTTGATTCATAAAATTAAATTCAACCAAGATGTGTTTAAAACAGAATCAACTCCAAATCCAAATGCCATGGGTTACTATTATGTACCACACATTCCATTAACCTTAAGAGTTTTTTCAGATTACGTTGAAACCGCACCACAGAACAATTCTGAAAACGTACCAAGTTATGCGTTTTATTCTACCATAGACCAAGAGTTTAGATGGAGGGAGCCTTATTTATATGGTGAGTTTGATAATTTAGATAGAGGTGTAAACTATCCTTATTTGAATAGGGCTCATTATCCTTACAGGGATTATGTATTTAGATTGATACCTGAGGGTACAAACTATCAAGACATCCTTGGAGGATTAAACATTGCAACACAACCTGCCGTAGATGACTGTGAATAAAATTCAAATTAGTAGAAATGATATTCAAGACAAAGGTCTGTTTATTCCTGTCCAATTGAATTGGAGTTTGTTGGATACTGAAAATGAGATTAGGGAAATTGAGACAAAAATTATGTCTGAAGTTGCCGGTAAAGGTTTTGATTTTGAAACTATCAGATTTGCTCATTCAGGTTATACATCAACAAACGTAAATGATTTAACGGTAAGGACAGATGTTAACTATGAGTTTTATTTCTTTTCAGGTGGGACACTAACATCAAGTAGTGAGTGGATTTTGGACTATAGAAGTGAAGGGTTTACAACCGACGAGGTATATTATTACAGAAATAATTTCAAGAAAAGTTTCTTCAAATTAGATTTCTATGATTCACCATCAGAGGCACAACAAAAGAATTATTTAACAATGATTCTCCCGACAACTCAAGGTGAAAAGATGGTTGCCGACATGCAAGGAACGTTGGTTGATATTAACAAACCAAAATATATTTTGGATTTTGTTGGGGATACAAATGGATTCTTTATCTATTGGTTACAATCAAGAGAATATATTGACATCACAAGATTTTATATGTCTTGTAAATTTTGGAATGCTAAGACCGGTACGTTTACTCGTATGATTAATAGACCCCAATCGGATTCTGTGTCTGACACATACGCACCAAATAATTTGTTTAATTTTTACTATCAAGTTAATTTAAATTATCCGTCTCAAAAATACAATGTTTATGACACGATAACTTTTAATAGGGTTGGAACAACTCAACCCATAAAATGGTATGAATATGTAGAGCCAAATGGTTGATTATAAGTTTCAAATATCGCCTGAATTTATCAAATCAGATTTGGTAACCGGTTTAACAAGTTATGTTAATGGTAATACCGTAGAGGTAACTGAAGTTGGTGTTTATCTATCAATGCGACAAGTGTTGACAGGTGGAACAAATGGTGCTTCAATATTAACAGGTCTTACTGTTCCTATTATGTTGACTCAAACAACCATTGATATGGGTTATTATACCCCATTTGATGGTGTTGCTGAACAGGCCGATGTTGTAACTAATTTTATATTCACATCATCTACAGTTAGTCCATATACATTTACCGTATACAACAGCTCACAAAAATCAAAATCATTTCTTGAGTTTTCATCTTATAAAATAAATTGGGGTGATAACAGTCCTGAAGAGATATTCAGTGGAGAGATATTGAATCATACATATCCATTAGCAAAAAGCGGGTATACCATAACTATGAAACAAACAACACCTTTTGGTGTTAACTTGGTTTCAAAAGAAGTTAAAGTTCCGTTTGAAAATGTTATAATTTATAATCCTAAAGGAAGAGCATTCTTCCAACCTTTGGGTGGTAATTGGTCAACAACACCTGTAAGTTATGATTATATCTATCCATACGATGCCGACAATACCGTTGCTCAACAAGTCTCCTCAGCATACACAACGGTACCATTTGTTGTATCAGGTGTAACAACTTCAAGACTAACAGAATTACAACAATATGGTGTGACACCTTACATAGTTGGGGTTCCTGTAATTCAAGGTGTTGAGATAATTGGTGTTGTTAATAACATTGCATCATCATATACCGCATATACAATTCAAAATGTTGATTACTATGATTACTCAGATGGTACGACAATATATTTTGAAAACAGTAGTGGATTAACTCAAAACATGATTGAAGCGGTTCCCATAACCAAAGAACCGATTTTGATGGGTGTGATTGACCAACCCCAAATTGTATCGGATGTATTTGTTGAAAGAGGTAAAAATACCGCTTACGAACAAATAAGAAGATTAGGGGAAGTATCAACCGTGTCTGATATGGAAAATTATGGATACGGATATTTTCTTATAGAAAAAAAAGGATAAACTATTTATTGAAATAAAGATATAAAATGGCAGTTGGAACATATGGAACAATAAGACCCGCAGACGTTTCTCCTGAAGATGTTGAAATCATTCTGAATTACACACCTTCAAGGGACCAAACTACGGACTTTGTTTTAAAAACATTAGACGCACCTTCAATATTGCGTCCTTACTTTAATAACACCAATACGGGTGGTAATGCTGGTATTGAAGTACTTGGGGGATTATACAATCTAACATTACCAGCCGAAGAGTTCAATCAAATTGGAATTTATACTCTAATGATAAGACCAGCACAAATTAGAACTACAATTAGTGATTGTGGTGTTTTAAGTGCATTACCAAACGTAAAGGGGATTGTTATTGATTTATCTAATGTTCCTGAACAATTTAGAAACAAATTTGTACCTCAAGGATTAGTTGGGTTTAGAATTGAATACTTGAATGCTGACGGTTCTAAAGTCCCAAATTTTTTCAGAATTGTGACATCTTGTTTTTATTGTGAGCCTGTTGTTGTTAACCAAGTGAATACAACACAAAAGGCGGTGAGATATCGTTACGTTGATGGGGTATCTAATTTAATGTTCTTGACTGTGTCACCTTCATCATCGCCAACAAACAAACCAAACGCAACACCATTTATTGGACAACCAGCACAAAGTATTATATTATCTAACACATTTTTCAATCCAATCACAATTGAAGTTGATATTGTTGAATACGATACATCATCTCTTGCAATTGCTCTGTTTGGTAATCAAACTAAAAGTATTGATGATGGGGTTTACACAATGTATGATAGTGAAAATAACATTTACAAACAATACAATCTATACGAAATCCGTGACCAATTTAATGCTCTTCTTTACGAAGTTCGTCAGGATAGAGGTACTAATATTGATTACACTAAAAACTTCACCACTATTACAGAATAATGGCAGTCAATTCGACAAAATTTTTCTATCCACCAACACCAGGTAGTGGTGCCGGAACTTTTGACAACATCGTAGGATTTCAAGTTGTTGAAGGCGGTGGACTGACTAATGCTGTTTTTGATTTCACAACATCGGTAACAGAAAAGGTTAATAGAACTTTTTCAATTGGTACATTTTCTGAACCAATAAGTTTAGAGGATTTAGATGTAAATTCTGTTGACCAAAGTAGAAGAATATTACAATCACAGTTTAGGGTATATCCAAATTATGATGTTTCACAAGTTCTGAATTTTTCTCTTTATGGTTCATTGGCAAAAAGATTCAGTGTATCAATAAATAAGATAATTAACTTTTTCCCTGCGGGTTTAGATGTCAGAAGAACGATGACAAACTATACCACAGGACAAACTGCAACAAATATTGTTTATGACTCAGTTGAGGATGAGACAAGTTTTGATGTAAATGTTTCAAGAATCTACAATCCTTTTAACATAGAGTATTCTGTCAATGCAACGACTAATATTATGTTACGAGAAATTGTGACATCCAAGTATCGTAATTTAACAAAAACTTATTTAGATTATGCATTATCATTGGATAATATTGAATACCGAGTTATTGGGTTCACACCATCATCATCAATTGATTCAGGTTCATTAAATTTTATAGTTCAAGGAAATCCTTTCAGTGGTTTATCAACATCGTTAGATAATTTTATAGTTAGACCTAATGATTTTATTGTTGACCAAGTTTTTGCAGAAGACTTAGATGAGGTGGAAAAATTCTTAATGAATAGACTTATTTCACCTGAATACACTGCAAATTTCCAAGTACCTTTACAGAACGAAGCTGGACAATTTTATACTGGTTATGTTCAAGTTACATGGCCTAAAGATGGTAGTTGGAATTTAGATATTATCTCGGGTAGATTTGACAATTACTTGGCAAAATTAGCCGACACTGCGGAAAGTTTAGACTCATATAAAACAAATTTGGTATCAAGATTTTTGATTACAGATTCAATTAGAGAATTTGATACTATGGACCAAAGAGTTGAAAAAGTTCTACAGATATATGGTAGAAGTTTTGACCAAATAAAACAATTTATTGATTCTTTGGCGTGGATGAATAGTGTTGACTATAATCCGGGTAATGATATTCCATCACAGTTATTATTTAATCTTTCTCAAACTTTAGGTTGGTCAAATAATTTTTCACCAATAACTAACGAAAATTTCTTAGATAGTGTTTTTGGAACAACCATAACAGAATACCCTGGTTATGCGAGGTCTCAAACACCAACAGAATTAAATTACCAATTCTATAGAAATTTGATATTGAATTCCGCATATCTTTTCAAAAGTAAGGGAACAAGAAAATCTGTTGAATTTTTATTAAGATTAATTGGTGCACCTGATGCGTTAATTGATTATAACGAATTCATTTATTTAGCCGACCAAAGAATTAATATGGTCAATTTTGATACCCAATGGGCATCATTATCGGGTGGTACCTATGTGACAGAAACACCAACTTTAAATGGTGCTGTAACATATTCTATTAGAGGTGAACAATTTACGGCATACACAACAACAACTGATTATCAAACCGTCAATATCAGAAGAAATGATTACCCTGTTGCGAATGATGGTTTTCCACAGTCACCGGCAAATACGGGTTCAAATGCGGTGTTTTTCCAAGAAGGGGCTGGTTGGTATCAATCAACACCACAACATAGAAGTCCTGACCAATTTACACCAACCTATCAAACTTACACAGGACAAAATTTAGATAACCAAGTTTCATTAGAACCATTTACCTATGGTGGAATATATCTCCAAAGATTTTCAGACTTCCCATATATGATGGATGGTTACAAATTAAGAAAAGTACCTGACAATCAAAAGTCTTGGGTTGCGACCGATGATAGGTTGAGAGTTTCAACTGAAGGTGGATATGAATCTTATTATTTTACTGATAGTGAAAAATTGGTTTTAAATGTTAAGAACGTTGATATATTCTTGAATGTAGGTCAAGGTTTAGCTTATGATGTTTGGGACCAATCAAGAAACTATAATTACCCAATTCCTGAATCGGGATATACTGCAAACTTCCCAACACCGGGTGGTATTGATGATACTGTCATTGACCCTGAGCCACAGAAGAAAACATTCTTTGAATTCGCTCAAACGTTTTGGCAAAATATGATTAACGCCAGAAACAGAATGTACATAACAGATGGTAAGACTGGTGGATATCCAACATTACAAAGTGTGTTTTGGAAATACATACAATCTGAACAAACTGTTGGACTTCCAAATAACAAATATACCTATCAAAAGTTAATTGAGTATGTAGATGCTTTGGGTCCTTTTTGGATGAAACTAATTGAACAAATGATTCCAGCAACAACAATTTGGATGACAGGTGTTAGACTTGAAAATTCAATCTTTCACAAACAGAAATTTGTTTATAGAAGACAAAGAGGTTGTCAAATTGTACCAGTTCCTGCGGAACCATGTTTTATCATCTCAAATATATTTGATTATGATTGTAATACAGGTTACGCCGAGTTCTTCATTTACCCTTGGTTAAATGGTGATGCTACTGTTTCAAATTTCACAGGAATATTAGCCAATAGAGTTAATAATTTTTACACTCAAAATGATTTAAATCCTGAGATTTGTACTCAAAACTCTGTAAAATCAGAATGGTATTTAACTCTTACTATTGGTTCTCAAACAATTATTAATGAATTTTTCTATACAGGATATGGTATTAGTGATGCTCCGTCTGACTACACTTGGAGAACAACATTAATAAATAATTTGTATAAAATTTACCAATATGGGTATACTTACACATTAAATGGTAATAAATTAACAATAACTAACTTGAGGTCTGTTGACAACAATACATCAGAACAAGTTCAATTATCAGTTGGTATAAATCTTTCAGTTAGTTGTTTTGAATAATGGCTTGTAGTAATTTCTTTTATCTTCGTTGTTGTTCTGACCCGACAATCGTCATTCAACCTTGCACACCTACTGTAAATGGTACGTCAAATAGTACTTTTATTGTTGGACAAACATATACAACAACAGATGGAACTTACGGAACATTATGTTGGGAGGCTTTCAGTACTCATACTGGCGGTGTTCTTACTTATACGTTAAGTAATAGTTTCACAAGTTATTCAGGTGGTACAGGTACAGATTGTGATGCTTGTGTATATGAACATGGTGGTGGATGTATTATACCTCCAGCAACTTTTGTACCTGCAATATTGACAAGTTGTTGTGATGAGGTAACCACTTTAGACGTAAATGTCCCATCAACAGCATCTGTTGGTCAGGCAATTGCTATCAACGGTGAGTGTTGGGAAATCACAAGTTTAAGTGGTAGTGGTGGTGATGATTACATGGTTGGTTTTGATAACTGCACAGTATGTGAAAGTAGTTACCCTTGTCCAACATATGCTAACAAATACTTTGTAAGTTGTTGTTTTGGAATATCTAACCCTGACCCGGTTTATAAAACATTTGAAGTTAATACTGCAGCATTCCAAATTGCAATATCATCTGTTGTTTATAGTGGTGATGGATTGTGTTATGCTTACTTGGGTACAAATTCTTTTAATACACCGGCACAAACATTTATTAGTCCTTACACTAATGATACATCACAAGGAGCGTGTGGAGCTTGTACAGAATCTAATACTACTGAATGTGTTTATACATTTACCGATTGTTGTGACGGTTCTACGTTTAGTTTTAGACGAGGTGATGTTGAGATGTCAACCGATTATGTTGACGGTAGTGTATTTTCAATAAATTACTACGGTGTTGGTGGTTCTTATGTTGGGTGCGCAACTGCAACAACAGGATTTACTGGTGACACACTATACATTGACACCAATCCAACTTTTTCATATGTGTTAACGGCAGGTTGTGATGATTCAGGTAATTGTCCACCATGTCCAAGTCCAACCCCAACAATAACTCCGACAACAACTCCGACTCCAACAATAACGCCAAACGCTTCTCCGAGTCCAACACCAACCCAAACTAAAACACCAACACCAACAGTAACTCCAACAGTCACACCATCAACAGGTGCTTTTGGTAATGGTGGTATTTTTGATTATTTTTTAAATGTTACGGGAGCTTGTCAGACTGGATTAGGTTCGGTATTGATAACTGCTAGTGGTGGGATTCCACCATATACTTTTGATTGGTTTAACCCTGAATTAGGATTGGGGAATTATAAGACAGGATTACCATCTGGCGTTTATAATGTAAGAGCCAATGACTCAACTGTTCCTGTTAACAATGAGTTTTACATTAACATCACGGTTTCGGGATGTTTGTGTGTTTCAATCTTGGGTGTTGAATCAACAACTTGTGGATTGGACAATGGTACAATAACAGCAACATCGGATTCATCATTCTCGGTTGTAACGTATAGTTTATACAACATTGGTGATGAAATTATCAATCAGATAGATTCCAATACAGGACAGGTTATTTTTACTTCGTTGTCTGCAGGAACTTACTATCTTGTTGCAACCGATGGTGGTGGGGGTGAAGGAACAAGCCAAACATTTATAGTTGAAGATTCAACAGAGTTGGATTTTGGATTATATGTTGTACCAAATGCTTCTTGTGGTACAGGAAACATTGGTAAATTATATGTAACAGGACAGACAGGTACACCACCGTATTCTTATCTATGGAGTAACGGTAGTTTAGCTTCAAGTATTTCAGGTTTAACTGCGGGTGTTTACTCTGTTGAAGTTACTGATTTTTATGGTTGTAAAAAAACAGAGAATGGTGAGATTGTTAACTTGGCACCTGTTGGACTTGGTTCTATTACGGCAATTAACCCAACGTGTTTTAACAATAATGGTAGTCTTACATTTACTATTACAGGCGGAACTGCACCATACTACTATTCAGCTTCTACAGGGACAGTTGATATTAGTTATTCTACTGAATTCACATTACCAAATTTAAGTAATGGTCAGTATCAGATACAAGTTACAGACGCTGCTCTTTGTAAATTTGTTGCCTCAACAGCAATTAACAGTTCATATGGTATTACATCTGTTAATGTTATAACACAAAACTCTTATTGTTCATTAACTGATGGTGAGATTACTGTCAACATTGTTGGAGGTGTAACACCATATACAATCACACTTGTTGACTCTGATGGTAATTCAGATATTGTAACGGGTAATCAAACTCAAGAAGTGTTCTCTAATTTATTGGGGGGTACATACACTGTTTTTGTTGAAGATAATGGTGGCTGTTTGTACACACAATCAGTTACAATTCTAACACAAGATAAATTTGATGTAACAATTGGAGTTAATAATTCAACTTGTAATAATCCTTATGGTCAGGTTGACATTTATGTTGGTTCGGGATATGAAACTCCGCTAACATATTCTATTGATGGAATTATTAATATTACAGATACAATTTTAAGTTCTGTAACTTTTAATAATATTTCTGTTGGACAACACACGGTAACAGTTACCGATGGTTCAGGGTGTGCGATAACTAAAGCGTTCAGTGTTGATTCAACACCACCTGTTAATTTCTCATTGTATTCAACTTCTTGTGGAACTGGAAGTCAAGGAACAATAACCGCCTTTATATCATCAGGGATTCCACCATTTAACTTCTATTGGTCGGATAACGTTCTTGGAAACCCACAACAAATTTCAGTATCAGGTTTGACGGGTGGTACTTATACATTAATTGTTGAAGATTCAAATGGATGTTCATTGGTTAGAGGAACTGAAATAGATTGTGATAAAGTTTATACATCGGTTCAGAGTTACACGATGGGTGCTGATTTGTTTGATATTATTTCACCAACAAAATGTGGAATTAATCAAATTTTAGTTGATGGATATTATGATTTAACATCAGGTAATACTGATTGTATTTTAACTCAAGCGACTTATACCGCAAAAGTTCAAATCCAACCACAAAATACTGTTATTACAAATACGTTCTACACGGGAACAACATTAGTTGATGTACCAAGTGATAACTTATGGTATACAACCATTCAAAATTTATTACAAAGTATTTCAGGGATTGTTAGTGTTGTTGTTAATCCGTCAACAAATCAAATAACAATTAAATCAAATCCTGGTAGTGGTATATCAACCCAAGAAGTGATAGTTGAACTAATTATTGAATACGATATTGATTGTCTATCATGAATCAAATAAGAATAGAAGCGGTTTCGGGTTCAACACCAATATCTGTGTATGTTGCAGATGTTTATGGTAATAATACAACTCTTTTAGGTACTATTACTGACACAGGTGTTATACCACCTGCAGCTAGATTTTTTCCACCTACATTATTCTTATCAGCACCATCAATTATGGTGTTGTTAATTGATAATAATGGGTGTGAAAAGTTTCAAATATTAGATTGTAGTGAAGGTTGTGGGTTTGATATATCCGTACAACTTGCTAATTGTATTGTTAATATTTCAGTCACTGAAAGTACTTGTACTTTTGAAACTATTATTTCTTAGTGTAATAAGACACTTATTATTTAATAACTAAAGTTTTTTCAGTTTGTTTTAATATAAGAAAACTGAAATATTATTCTAAAAAAGAATAAAACCTGTGTATTTATAATCAAAGTTATGGCGTTAGAGAATATTCTTGTAGTTAACCGTGCTTCAGGCTGTGATACGATTGTTGAACAACAAATCACGGTAACTGGGAATCAATGTTTTATTGTAAGAATTCCTCTTAATTCAAATGCTTTAGGTCCTTTTGACGTTTATACAGGTTCTACAGGAACAACTGCCGTTTATTTATCACAAACTCGTGGTGAGATGATTGATGGTGTCACCATTTGTTTTGGTGATATAACCCCAACACCAACCCCAACACCTAGTGTAACTCCTACACCAACTGTAACTCCATCAGGAGGTGGGGTAAGTCCAACTCCAACATCAACACAAACACCAACCCCATCTGTTACACCATCTATTACAGTTTCTGTTTCGGTTACTCCGACTATTACTCCAACAAACACAATTACCCCATCAATAACTGCAACAAACACACCAACTGTTACACACACACCAACACAAACTCCAACAGAATCTCCAACACAAACACCAACACAAACTCCGACTGTAACACCAACAGCGACTGTTACACCAACCAATACGGTTACACCAACAGTAACTTCAACTCCAACATATACTCCAACAAATACACCATCTATTACACCAACAAATACTCCAACAACCACACCGACACCTTCTGTTACACCATCAATTACGCCTTCGTTAACACCAACAATTACACCTACTCAAACAAGTACAATTACTCCAACCCCAACATTAACACCAACAATTACTCCAACAAACACAGTAACACCAACTGTAACTCCATCAGTTACTCAAACTCCTTCAGTTACACCAACAAATACCCAAACCCCAACTGTAACTCCATCAGTTACTCAAACTCCTTCTGTTACACCAACAAATACTCCATCAATTACCCCAACAATAACGGTTACACCGACACCATCAGTAACACCAACAACAAGTGTTACCCCAACACCTACAGTAACTTCAAGTGTTACCCCAACACCTACAGTAACCCCAACGGTAACTCCAAGTTTACCGGCATATTCGGCATATCTATTCCCCGAACCTCAAGACGTAAATTCAATTACAAGTTTAGGAACTTACATGGTTGGAGCGGGAGCTGATTGGTATGGGTATTGGAATTCCGGTACACCTGGCTCATCTAATTATAATAATAATTTAGATGATTATGTTCACTTCCCAGGTTGGACTACACCACAAGATAATTTCTTAACACCAGTAACTTCACTTAGTTCATTTATACGTCAGGCTTCAGGTTCTGGAACAGACTCGTTTGGATGTACACAAAATCAATACACTTTTGGAACCATTCAAGTTACCACAGCACAAGTTGACCCAAATACTGTTTATTTCTACTCAATGTGGGTTCCTTTAGCAGGTGTTGGTGGAGTTATGAACAACATGACTGTAGATATTGGTTCAGGTTCGGCTTGTGCAACTAATCTATTAGATGACGGAATACCTGACCCATTGTTGTCGGCAATAAACGTTACGGTTACTTCAGGAGCAGCAATTCCTGCTGGTGTTTATAGGGTGTTATGGTTAAGTACGTTTGCAGAACAACCACCTTCAACGCCACTCACACAATCACTATACTTCAAAGGTGATACAAAAACATAAAATTAATATTGATGGATAAAAAACTTAGTATTTATAAATAAAAAAAATGGCATTCCAATATAAAAACCCAATAACCAGTTCTCAATTATCAGGCTCCGAAAGTGTTGCCCGAACATCAACTTTTGGTACAAATTTCTCTGTTTTACAAACAGGTGGTTACATGGAGGTTTATTACCTCACAGATTTAGAATGGACACTAGGGGGAACTGTATCTGGACCTGTAAATTACTCGGGAAATACAATACCAATTCAATTTACTAAAGGTCTTGGCACTGCTTTTTCTAGAGATATTTTAACCTTAAATTCTGATAATATTTCAACAGGACGTAGAAGACTTGGTATGCAAGTTTTTGTCCAAGAAACAGATACTGTTTATCAATATACCATACCAAACTATGAAGATTTGTGGAATGCTCTTTCTGGTTTGACTGGTAATTCAGCTAAAACTGAGACAACTTATACAACAACTGTTAATGACCGTTCTCAAGCGGGTATAAACTTTATTAATGCTTGGACAGGCTCAACAATTGAAGGTGTTAGTGGTGTAACAAGAGATAATGCAAGGTGGAGAGTATTTTATGGTACTGATACTGCAATTACCGGTGGTACCTATTTTTCTGCGTCAACAACTTTAGAACTTTATAATAATACTGGAGGTACTTTATCAATAACAGGATTTACAGGTACTATAACGGGTGGAACTTACAATAGTGGATTGGGAGAATTGACACTAAATAATAGTGATGGTTCTAATGTTTTAATTACAGGGTTTACAAGTGGTGGTGGAGGTAACCCTCTTCAAGTTGGTGACGGTACTACAATTGTTTCAAATGTTACCGGTATTACATTTACAAATGCGTCTGTAACTGATGACGGTGGTGGAAATATTTCGGTAACTGTTACAGGAACTACAGGTTCTTCAGGTTCTTCAGGGACTTCTGGTTCTTCAGGAACATCAGGTTTATCAGGAACTTCAGGACTTGGATTTAACTGGGTTGGAGGTTGGTCTAATGTAACGCCTTATGGTATAAATGATGTTGTTTCTTATAATAATGTCACTTATGTTGCCATAACAAATATATCTGCAGGACAAGCGGCACCTGATTCTAATCCTAATTGGGAGGTGATGGTTTCTGGAGGTTCATCAGGAACATCAGGTTCATCAGGAACTAGCGGAACAAATGGAACTTCGGGTTCATCAGGGACTAGTGGAACTTCAGGTTCATCAGGAACTTCAGGTACAAGCGGTTCTTCAGGAACTAGCGGTACAAATGGTACGAGTGGTTCATCAGGAACTAGTGGTACAAATGGAACATCGGGTTCGTCAGGAACTTCAGGTACAAATGGTACTAGTGGTTCTTCAGGAACTTCAGGTTCGTCAGGAACATCAGGTACGAATGGTACTAGTGGTTCGTCAGGAACATCAGGTTCAAGCGGAACTAGTGGAACTTCAGGTTCGTCAGGAACATCAGGTACAAATGGTACTAGCGGTTCATCAGGAACTAGCGGAACTTCAGGTTCATCAGGAACTAGCGGTACAAACGGTACGTCAGGTTCATCAGGAACAAGTGGAACATCAGGCTCATCAGGAACATCAGGTTCAAGTGGTTCATCAGGAACTAGTGGTACAAATGGTACGAGTGGTTCTTCAGGAACTAGCGGAACATCAGGTTCAAGTGGAACTTCGGGTACAAATGGTACGAGTGGTTCTTCGGGTACATCAGGTTCTTCAGGAACTAGCGGAACATCAGGTTCAAGTGGAACATCAGGTACAAGCGGTTCATCAGGAACTAG
>Ga0247838_1000152_pt1 | contig 107700 bp, 100 predicted proteins | sample LaCruzMarch2015__5_FD_189097 | JGI IMG/M metagenome (GOLD analysis project Ga0247838, IMG submission 189097) | Freshwater microbial communities from meromictic Lake La Cruz, Castile-La Mancha, Spain - LaCruzMarch2015_15m | ecosystem: Environmental > Aquatic > Freshwater > Lake | place: Spain...
GAGCTTCGGCCGGAATCCAGCAAGCGCCCGCCGGACCGTCCGGCCCAGTGGGTGGGTGTTGCGCATCGGCAAGTTCGCCCAGGGTGAGCCCGGACGTCGGCGGCCAGCCCTGGCCGGCGATGGGGTATAGCAGGAAGCAGGCGTGCCGCTCCGCCAGGGGGAGGCGGGCGGCGGCGGGAGGTCCGATGTCGAGATGTTCCGCCGGGGTGTTGCCCATGGTCAACTGGTCGGTCGCGCGCTTCGGAATCCGAAGCGGCGAAAAGAGTTAAGCGTGGCGGCGAGTCTAGCCGCGCCGGAGGTAACGGACAAGGCGGTATTTCACAGGCTGTTTGAACACGGAGTCGGGGTGATGGGGGATGCCGAACAGGGCCAGGGCCACCGACTCGCACGCGAGATTGCAGATCTGACCCACGAAAGCCATTACGATAACCTCTGGGGCGGCACCTACAGCGCCGCGGCGGCTGGCCAGGTGGCGAGCTTCGGCGGCGGAACGGCATTTCTATGTCCTGCCCAAGGCCGTCGACGGGAACCGCTATGGCAGCACGGATGCGGTGGGATCGGTGTTGGTGATCGGCAGCGCCGTGCTGCCGTAATGCGCGACCGCCGGCCCTGGCTGGACGGCCTGGGGCGGGGCGTCGGCGGAGTAGGGATATGGGGCGGAGCGTCTGGCCGGCGTGGCAAGAGTTCTCCGATTCATGCTCCCGGGTGTTGGTTTTCCGTTAGTACCCTGTTCCAACTGAAGTTGCTGCGTCATTCCGGCAGGTTGTCGGAAGGAAGCCGCCACGGGCGGTACCTTGCAGCGAGCACCGACCTTCAAAATAAGACGGAACATACTATAAAGTCCTCGCGTCCGCCGCAGAGCTGCGCGACAAAGGGGCCTCGACCATCGCTCCAGCAACGGCTGTCCCGTCGCATGTGCCGACGCGGGAGGTGCATCGCAAGCTACTGATGCGCCGCGCGCCTCGGCGCATACCGCAAGTTCCCGCCTGAGCCCCTCGCTAAGTCTTGGCCGGAACGACGATCATGGCCGCCTATAATGCACGCACGAAACCGGGAAGAATCGCCGACGCACCATTGCGGCCAGGATCGGCTAACCCCAGAATATGGATATGGAGACCTTGACGCTTTGGGGATGCCGTGATAGGTAAAACGATGATAACTCAAGACATTAATGATCCCGCGGGAGGCGATGCGGGGGTCGTGTTTGCTGTTCCATCATGCTCTTGCTGCTCCGGTACGCATTGCATCTGAAGCCATTAGCTGGGTAAGCCATGAACCTGCAAGCCGCGTACTACGACCAGAAGTTCGAGAACACCTTATTTACGCGCAAAGGGAGACGCGTTCCAGACCTTCTTTGAGCGCCTGATGGGGCTAGCATACAAAGCAGACTTCATGCCCTGCCGACCTTGGGGAAACATCGGCGACCGCAAGAACGACGGCTTTCTGAAGTCGGACCGACGGCTCTTTCAGGTTTATGCGCCAAATGAGATGGAAGCAACGAAAGCCATTACCAAAATCAAGGAGGATTTCGCGGGAGCAAAGACCCACTGGTCCAAACATTTCGACAAATGGACTTTCGTTCACAACGCAACGGATGGACTTCCACCGCATGTGCAAGTCCTTCTCCTCGACTTCGAGAGCGCCAATGAAGGCATCACTCTGGAGCCATGGGGGATCGAGGAGCTTCGCCAGATTTTCCGTCGCTTGTCTTCCGATGATCTGGCGACATGGCTTGGCCCCCCGATTACTGACGAGACCAAGACCAATTTGGGGTACAAAGATCTGCAAGTGGTGCTTGAATCGCTAACGGCGAAGGCCGCTCCCTTGAATGTGGTCGTGAAAGACGTTCCAGCAGGGAAAATCGAGGCCAACGCGCTCTCCGAGAGTGCAAGCTGTCTCATCAAGAATGGTATGGCGAAGGCCCCGCTGGTTTCGTCCTTCTTCGCCGATTGGCACGACGAGACATTGGGAGAACGTTTGGCTGTATCCTTCCGCGCAGAATACGATCGACTGCGTGACTCAATGCACCCCAGCAGGATTTTCTCAGAACTCCAAGCCTGGGTCGGCGGGGCGCAGCGTGGCACCCCAGAGCATGAAATGGCGGTAGTCACAGTGCTTGCCTATTATTTCGAGTGCTGCGTTATCTTTGAGGAGCCCCGAGGAACCCGTGAATGATTTTACCTACAACGCACATCTCGCAGGATCGAGCCCTGCTCACCGTGGGTGCGCGGCTGCTCGCGCAGCTCACTCAACCAAAAACCGTATCCGCCCTTTGGGAGGAGATGTCGCCCGCCACGAGCACACCGGGCGACCAGAAACCGGCGCTTCGCTATGATGCTTATGTTCTGAGCCTCGACCTGCTGTTTCTAATAGGGTTGATCGAGCTTAGAGCCGGTCTGCTGAGTCGTAAGAAGCCATGATTCATTGTATCTTTAGCAGCCTGCGAAGTTTCAAGGAGTTTGAGTTTCATAGCGGCCTGAATGTCTTGATCGCTCAAAAGGAAGCGGGAGCCACAGACAAACAAACCCGTAATCGTGCGGGCAAAACCAGTTTGATAGAAATCATTCACTTTCTCACCGGAGCGGACGTCGGAACGGATTCCCTTTTTCGCTCCGCTGCTGTTATCGACGAGTCCTTCGGAATGGTGATGGACGTTGGTGGTGAACCTATAACCGTCGAGCGGCGAGGCAGCGACAGGTCGAAACTGCGAGTTAGCGGCGCCAGCTTTCTCAACGGCAAGACTCGACTCTCAAACACCGAATGGACTGCACTGCTTGGCGATAAGATGTTCGCGCTCGATACTATCGGTGAGATCGACGGGCGCGTGCCGACCTTTCGGAATCTCTTTGCCTATTTCGTGCGTCGCCAGAACAGTGGAGCATTCACCACTCCGGAGAAGCAGGCTACCATGCAGCAGGCCTGCGACTACCAATTGGCGCTGCTCTACCTTCTGGGGCTCGATTGGAAGATCGCCAGCGAATGGCAGAAGGTTCGGGACCGAGAGAAGACCCTGGCGGAAATCAAGAAGGCAGCGGGGGTTGGCGCCTTTGGCAGCATCGTCGGTAAAGCATCCGACTTGCGCACCCAGGTGACGGTGGCCGAGGCCCGCCTCAAAGAAATGCAGACCCAGTTAGCCGGTTTTCGCGTTCTCCCGCAATACGGCGAGATCGAAGCCGAAGCCGATCGACTCACGGCTCAATTCAACGCCCTGGCAAATGCCAATATTGTCGACGCCGGGACTGTTCGGGATCTGGAGACCGCGATGCGCTCTGAGGCTCCGCCGGCGATCGACGAGTTGGAGAGCATCTACGCCGAGGCTGGTGTCTCATTACCCGGTCTCGCCATCAAGCGTTACGACGAGGTGCGGTCCTTCCACGAGTCCGTCATTCGCAACCGGCGCGACTATCTTGCTGATGAGCTCGACGCCGCCAAGCAGCGCATAGTCAACAGGGACAAGGAAAAGCAACAGATCGATCACCGGCGCTCGCAATTGATGACGCTTCTTAAGAGCCATGGTGCTCTGGATCAATTCTCCAAGCTGCAAGCGGAAGCGGCACGCACCGAGGCCGAAGTGGAATCGCTACGTCAGCGCTTTGCCGCAGCCGAGCAGCTTGAAGGCACCAAGAACGAGCTTGACATCGAGCGGAACCGCTTGACGTTGCGTCTGCGTCGCGATTTTGCGGAGCAGAAGCAGCGATTGTCCGAGGCTATCCTCGCCTTTGAGGAAACCTCAGAGCGCCTATACGAGTCGGCGGGCAGCATGAATGTCGAAGAAACCTCCAACGGCCCCCAGCTTGAGTTTCCGATGCAAGGGTCTCGCAGCAAGGGCATAAAAAACATGCAGATCTTTTGTTTCGACATGATGCTGATGCGCCTGTGTGCCAAGCGGGGCACCGGCCCCGGCTTTCTGGTGCATGACAGTCATCTCTTCGATGGCGTGGACGGCCGCCAGATTGTCAGCGCTCTCAAGGTCGGAGCGGAGACAGCCGAAGAACTCGGTTTCCAATACATCGTCACGATGAACGAAGACGACGCGTTCAAGGAGACTACAGAAGGGTTCAACGTCCAAGCCCACGCCCTCCTGGTCGTGCTCACGGACGCGAAGGAGGAGGGAGGGCTTTTCGGATTCCGATTCTAGGATGAGCAGAGTGATCTGAGGCAGACTGGCGTCGGGCCGGCAGCTTCGTTCCGCGCAGCATATGAACCTGGGACGGGCATCCGTTCTCTGGTCCGCCACCGAGTGTCACGGCCTAATGGAGACATCATGGTACGTTCCGATCTCCTCCGAGGTCGGCGGGGTCAGCGATATTGCTTCAGTGCCATTTCTCAAGAACCCTTTGAACGAAATCGCTGAAAGTGTTTAGGTTCTCAGTGCAAACAGCAGCGGAGTCGCCAAAAATACGACTCTCTACGAATGGGGATGCCTGTTTGAGGCTCGATATTGATTGCTCAATCTCCTGAACTATACGCACGCGATTTTTTCGTCGAAGGGCAAAGCCACCTAGCGGCGCCCAATATTGTATATGGCGGTTAGCCAGACTGTCCCGATGTCCGCAGCCAAGAGCCATGAGTATTTCAAGCGTGTCGAAGATGTATGTGTATCGTTCCTCGTTTGGGATTAGACGTTGTGTCGTTTCCCATAGCGTTGATTTCAACCGATCGCTAAGTGGGGCGAAGCGGTCCTCCATTCCTTTCAGAAATTTGGTATTTTCTCTTCCATCAAGCAGGCAAGATGCCGGCAGTAGCTGAACTGCTGCAAGCGGCTCTTGACCGTAGTTCTTTACCATGATCTCGAACAGTTGACCAAGGAATCGCAGCTTCCCGGATTCAACGGCACCTATTCCTAGCGAATAGATAAGGAGTGTACCGGGGTAACGCCGAAGTTGCAGCCACATCGGTGCCCCCTCAAGATTCTGCGAATACGAAATCCTTTCGACAGCGCGCTGCCAAGCGTGCAAATGATGGTCCTCCGCCCAGAATCCCCCGATCGGAGCCATTGCCAGCAACGTCGAACAGGCGAGCTCATAGGCGCGCACCCGATCCGTCGCAGATTCATCCGTCCGTGGATGCGCGTCCTCTTTAGCGAAGAACGCCTCGCCTGAGGTAATTTCGATGATACGGTCCACAGTATCGTCAATGAGATCGGCAAATTGTATCCGATACCGAGGTTCCGACAGAAAGCGCTTGAGACTGGCGACCGCCGCTTCAGTCGAGAGTGGGTGCGGCCTCGCGAATTGCTCAAGCGACTCGACATGCTCCTGAACGGATTGGAAAAAAGAGTCTGCGGTGATAATCGGGATCGATATGGCAGCACGGTGCGTGATCAGTCTCTGTGCTTCGTCGCTGGGCTCTCCATACATCGCCCAGTAGGTCGCGAACCGTCGTGACAGCGTCCGCATCAAGGCGGCGCGCAGCGCGGTATCCCAGGTCGCCGACCATCCGCAGACGACCAACCCGAATTCATCGAAGATGCGGTTCAGGAGATCGCTGAATTCTTGCGGGTACTGGGCAAGCTCGTCCGCGGTGTTGCGAATGCGCGTGTCGAGATAATCGCCGTGAACCTTGAAGACGCAGCAACGCGTATGAATGAGTGGCAGTGCGCCATGGACCTGATCGGGCGAGCTTAAGACCGTTGGTACCACCCCGGCATCGACCAAGGCGGTTTCCATCAGGCGGTCGAAGTTCGTCGTGAGGATGACTCGAACGAACCCCTGTGCCGCCAGGGCTGCGATGGAGCGGTGCGCCGCGGTGGGCTGTTTCTTGCCGTCCTCGCGCTCTTGGTTGTCGGGCTCCCAATAGCGGCGCAACAGTTGTTGCCGCTCGGCTTGAGTGCGCGTCAGGGTATCGAGCAGATCGGAGTAATCTGCCGGTTTCCCGAACTTGATTTTGTACCAGTACTCGGGGTCAGGTTCAGGGACCTCGTTGCAGAGTACGGCGAGCTTACGAACTAAGTCCAGCGTAATGTCCCACCCGGTCGGAATTCCGGCCGCGCGCGAAATTCCAGAGCCGAGCAGGATTGCGTAAACGCCGCGATTCGATTGAATCGAGAACGCGAGTGAGTGTACGGGGTCAATCATCATATCGCCTTCTTGGCCTCTGGCTCCGGAGCCGAGATGCGGGAGTTCCGGCACTGGTATACATAAGCCCCGATATATCGAGACTGTAGGGAGTCATGCAGCACTCGTCCCTCCTGTCGTGCCCAATAGAGCAGGGTACCCGACACTTGGCTGTGCCGCTCGAACTCGCTGAGCGGATAGATCAGCAGGTCGACGCCGATACCGGGCTCCAGCGACCCCAGCGTATCCATTAGGCGCATGTATTCCGCCCCCCGGTCCGGCACCTCGCGCTCGATCACCATCAGGTCGAGATTCGATCCGGAGTTCGCCGTACCGCGCCCATAGGAGCCGAACAGGATGACCCTCAGCGGCGAGGAGGCCGCAGCAACGAGACGGTCGATCGCGGAGTTGATGGTGTCCTGGTCAGGCATTTTCTCGTACCCTCGAAGAATCGCTGATCGACCACCGACCGCCTGAGAACATCAGAAAGTCCCGAGCGTGCGGCATTCTTCACCAATCCCCCGGCCGCATCAAGGCATCCCACGGTACTGCCGGCATTCAGGTCTTCCGCGCGATCCGCCAACCGGATTATCATGACGGGAATACCACCGGCGTCGCCGGGGGTGGCGACGGTCTTGGTTCCACTATGGTCCGGAGAGCCGACATGACCCGTACGACGTGTAGACTGTTTGCGCTGACGCTGCTCGTAGGTGCCGGGACGCCAGCTCCGGCTGCCTGGGCGACACCCAGCTACGAGGGGTTCGCGAGCTACCCGACGGATGGTCCGATCGCCTACCAAACGGGCGGCGGGTCGGGCTGGAGCGGCGGCTGGGGCGGGGGCGGTCTAAGCCTCACCGCAACCGCTCCCGGACTCGCGGTGACTGGGCTCGCGAGCAGTCCGGGTGCCGCGACCTCGGGCGTACCCGCGAGCGGCATGGTCGCCTGGTATTACCGTGACCTGGAGACCCAGGTCGGTGCCGGCAGCAGCCTCTTTTTGAGTTTTCTGCTGCGTCCCGAGACCGGTCTCAGCGACTATGGTGGGCTGAGTCTCGTGGGGACCCTGGGGGGGATTTTCGTCGGAGAGTCCGGGGAGGCGGCGATGGGCTCCCATGCCTACGGGCTGGAAGCGCGGGTCCCCGACGGTGACGACCCGGATACCGACCCGGACCCGCGGCTGGCGCAATCCTTAATCATCGCCAGTCCAGGACAAACGGCATTGCTGGTGCTTAAAGCGACGCTCCTCGACGGCCCCGATCTGTTCGAGCTTTTCGTCGATCCGATTCTCGGGATGGGCGAGCCGGTCGCCGACGCGGTCCTCGGTCCGGGGCAGGGCATCGACCTGGGTACCGTGGTCTACCTTGCCATCAACAATGACGGCAACTGGACCACGGACGAGATCCGCACCGGCTCGAGTTTTGCCGCGGCCACACCGGCGGCGATGCCGGTGCCCGGAAGTCTGGCCCTGCTGCTTGCGGGGTTCGCTGGGTTCGGTGTGAGGCGGTCGTCCGGGGCCAACCGGCCTTGGTCAACGTCGGAGATCGCCTAAGCCCGCGCGGCCACGATCAGCAGGATCACCACCAGCACCACCCCGCCCAAGGGCAGCAGGGCGGCCAGCCAGTCGCCCTTCTCGGCCTTACGGCCGCTTTCTTGCCAATGCTTGTAGGCCGGCCACAGTCGGAACAGCAGCAGCACCAGCACCGCTGCCATCGCGATCTTCAGAAAAAGCTCCATCGCCGTATCCCCCGTGAGTGTCGCAAACAACAAAAACCCCGGCATCGGGCCGGGGTTGCAACGCGGTCAACCGCGCGCACGGGTCGCCGCGGTCAGGCGGCCCGTGTCAGGTCAGTCGTCACCCATGATTCCCAGGATCTGCAACAGGCTGATGAAGATGTTGAAGATGCTGAGGTAAATGCTGTAGGTCGCCATGATGTAGTTGTCTTCTTCACCGCGGGCGATCCGGCTGGTGTCGAAGAGGATCATGCCGCTCATCAGCAGGATGATGGCCGAGGAGATGGCGAGCGACAACGCGGGCATGGCCAGGAAGATGTTGGCGATGACCGCTATCGTGACCACCATCATGCCGGCGAAGATGAAGCCGCCCATAAAGCTGAAGTCACGCTTGGAAGTCAGGGCATAGCCGGAGAGCGCCAGGAAGATCAGCGCCGTGCCGCCGAAGGCGAGGGCGATGGTCTCGGGACCATTGGGCAGTGCCATGTAGATGTTGAGGATAGCCCCCAACCCGAAGCCCAGCAGGCCGGTGATGCCGAAGATAACGCCGATACCGGACGCGGAGTTGGCGGTCTTGGGCAGCACGAAGATGCCGAGTACCATGGAAATGATGAGCGCGCCTATGTAGATCATCGGCGGCATCTGGAGGGCCATCGACAGCATCGCCGTCACGGCCGAGAAGGCCAGCGTCGCCGCCAGCAGCATGTAGGTGTTCTTAAGCACCTTGTTGGCGCTGATCGCCGCTTGGGCGCCGCGCATCAGGGTGTAGTCGGTGTTGGCCATGGTGGTCATACTCCTCGTAAAGATTACTTGACGTGAACAGCGTCGTGGAACTTGGCGTGTGGTGAGACCCGAGCGGAACGGCCGAGTTCCCCTAAGGATACCGGAGCGCGGCGAAACGGCAAGAATTTCGGTGCTTGGGTGCGCGAGCGGATTCGGTTATCCTGATCGGCTGAAGGTAGGGTCAACCGTCACGGGTGCAAGACCCGGGTGCTGGTCCTGGCTTCTTTCGGAGAGGTGGCTGAGCGGCTGAAAGCGACGGTCTTGAAAACCGTTGAGGGTTTACCCCCTCCGTGGGTTCGAATCCCACCCTCTCCGCCAAAATTTTCTTGGGTTGCAGTCCTAAGGGCAGACTCCGGCATCATACAAGCCCGCACGAATCGCCGTCCCAGCCTCTGCGAACAGCGCGAGTCCCTGCCCGAAGGGCTGACGGGGGGAATCCTCGACGGCCAACGCTACGCTCAGCCACACCCCGCCGCGCGGCATATCGGGGCGGCATCGCGACAGGATCGCATCATTGCCCGGCACTTCGATGCGATCAGCATCAATCTGGAGCATCTGTGGGGGCCGCGCTCCTAGCGGCCCGGCGGATTCATCGCCGCTTCGCGGTCAGGTAAAGCGACTTGCCGGTCCCCCCTGGGGTCGGGCGCTCCTCAACGTCGAACAGTTCGGGCTTGCCCTTGATGAGATCGGACAGCTTCTTGAATCCATAAAGCCGTGAGTCGAAAGACGGTTGGATTTTCTGAAGATAGCTCCCGAAGGTTCCGAGATGCGCCCAACCCGTATCGTCAACCGACTGTTCCAGTGCCGCCATCAGGAAAGCGGTCGGAAACTCTGCCGGCGCGGTAATCGGTGCCTGAGCAGCGGACGGTTTTTCGATCGGCAGCAGTGCCGCGGGCGATGGCTTGACATCCGCTTGTTCGTTCGCTACGGGCTTGCGCAGGACCTCGGTAAAGATGAATTTATGGCAGGCGTTCCTGAAGGCTTCAGGCGTCTTCTGCTCGCCGAAACCATAAACAACCAGACCTTCTTCGCGGAGGCGAACCGCGAGACCGGTAAAATCGCTATCACTGGTCACCAGACAAAACCCCTCGAACCGCCGCGTATACAGCAGATCCATCGCATCGATAATCATCGTACTATCAGTGGCATTCTTCCCGCTGGTATAAGCAAACTGCTGAACCGGCTTGATCGAGAAGGTGTTGAGCACCTTTTTCCACGACGCGCTTCCCGGTGACGTAAAATCGCCGTAAATGCGCCTTACGGTGGCCTCGCCAAAACGCGCAACCTCTTCCAGCAGCCCCGCGATCACCGCGGCCTGAGCATTATCCGCATCAATCAGTACGGCGAGGCGCTTCGCCGGCTCGTCGGCTTCGACTTTGACCAAAGTTCGTGCTTGCATCGGAATAGTAACTCTTTGTAATATTTGTGTCTTCTTGCGAGAAGTATTTTTCGTAGTATAGCCGTCGGACGTGATAACCGCACGTCGGGGCGGGTTTCAAACCCACCCCGACACCAAGGGTCTGTCCGGATATCAGGTAGGAAGGCTATAGCGAGTCAGAAACAAGTTAAGAAAGGAATACAATCATTTCTTAAGGTGAACGGAACGACGACTCGCCCGCCGTCGGCTGACAGGGATACATCCGCGCCAGAATGTCCGGCACGACCCGCTCGACCGGGGCCGCGGGGTCCGGCTGTCGGCGCAGTTCGGTCACGACCTTGCGGATGGTGGTCTCGGCCGGCTCGGCCGCCGGGATGCACCAGTGCTCACCGCCGGTTCCAGCCGCGCCCGGTTTGCATCCGCAGGGGTTGGCGTACCATTCGCACATGGCCGCGTCCACGCCCCTGTTGCCGGCGGCGTAGCCGCGCTCACAGGCGGCGAGGACCTGCGCAACAGTGATGGTTGCGGGTACTTCGGCGCCGGACAGGAGAGACGCCAGGGCTAGGGCTAGGGCCAGGGCCAGCAAGCCCCCGGCAACGGCCGTCCGTCGATACCCTGGTAGCAAGCGCTGCCCCCAGGTCAAGGCGTGGTCTCGGTCGATCTTGGGCATCGTCGATCCGTCTGGGAATGGTCGATAGTAGTGGATACCAGCGATGGGTGTCGATCATCCTGGAAAGCGCTTGGCTTCGTGCTGCGCCTCTCACATCATACAAGGATCGCTTCGATGAAACGAAGACCAAGCCGGCGTCGTGACACGGGAAGCAACGGTCACGGCTCAGGTGTGTGGAAAAGGGGGTTGCCCCCCGCTTGGGGCCGGACGACATTAATGACGCTCGCCACGACGCGGAGGTGTTATCGCCTTCCTAACTGAAGTCCGGACAGACCCTTGGTGTAGGGGCGGGTTTGAAACCCGCCCCTACGTCCGGTTATCACGTCCGATGGCTATACTCGCGGCCCACCGGACGCTGCCGTGACCGTTATCTTCGATACCACGGTCATCTCCAGTTTCGCTGTCATCGGGCAACTGGACATTCTGCGAAGGTATGTTCGGCTCGGTGACGGTCGCGAGGCTGTCATCATCGTTCCGGCCACTGGAGGTCGGGGTCGTACCGTGAACGTCGCGTAGCGACTCGGTGGGAGCGGCGTCCCGCCGCGATGGGGCCGGGCGTGCAGCCGCGGCGTTCGAGGTCACCGCGGCACCGCATCGCGGCGGGACGCCGCTCCCACGGGGCACGTTCATCTCCGCACCGGCGATCCGTTGCGCCAGGCCCTCGACGATGACCGTCTTGCCGACACCGGCTTCTCCGATCAGGGCCGGGTTGTTTTCTTGCGCCGGGACAGGGTCTGGATGACCTGGGCAATCTCCTCTTCGCGGCCGATCACCGGGTCCAGCTCACCGCGGCGGGCCAGCGCGGTCAGGTCGCGCGGATAGCGCTCCAGGTGAAGGCGGTTCCGGGGCGGGCGATCTGTTAGCATTGACGGCCGTTCAGCTCATTGGTCATCAGTCACCGCGGCGAAGGTTATGTTCGTTTTCGGAAAGAAAAAGCAGCAGCAGACCGGGGAGTCGGAGATCGCTCCGCAGACAGGGGTCGACCCATCGACACCGTCCGAACCGGCGGACTTGGTCGCCGGGTCCGGGTCCGGGTCCGGGTCCGGGTCCGGCGCGTCGGGTCAGTCGGTCGACCTGGGCGTGCTGTCCACAGTCGATGAGGCGCCGGTGCCGCGGCGCGGGCTCTTTGCCCGTCTGGGCTTCGGGCGGCAGCGGCCGGAGCAGGAACTCGGCTGGATCCCGGGGCTGGTGCTGCCGCCCCCGGCGGACGCGGCGGGCGAGGGCGGCGTTGCGACACCGGTTGAGTCTCCGGCTGCGCTCAGCGAAACGGCGGCTGTTCAGCCGACCGTTGCCGAGGTTTCGCCGGAGGTCGGTGCGCCCGCCGTCAGCCAGGCACCCGCGATCGATCGGTTGCCCGCGGCGGCGCCCGCGGCTGAGGTTCGACGGCCCAGCGAGGCGAAGCCGGCGGCGGCCCCCGCGGTCGTCCTGCGGCGCACCGTCGTTGAGCCGTTCCTGGACGAGGAGTCGCCGGAGGTCAAGCTCGGCCTGTTCAAGCGGTTGCGTGAGCGGCTCACCCGCAGCCGCACCCAACTCGGCACCGGCCTGGGCAATTTGTTCCTCGGCCGCAAGCGCATCGACGATGAGCTGATGGAGGAGCTGGAGACGCTGCTGCTGACGGCCGACGTGGGGGTGGATGCCACCACCCGGATCATCGCGGACTTGACCGCGCGGGTGCGGCGCAAGTCGCTGGCCGATCCGCAGGCGCTGCTGGCGGCGCTCAAACAGGCGCTGCGCGAAATCCTGGCGACCGCGCACGCACGGGCCTGCCCAGCCGCGCCTGGTCGGCCGCAGGTGATCTTGATGGTCGGCGTCAATGGCGCCGGTAAGACCACCACCATCGGCAAGCTCGCCAAGCTGCTTCAAGTGGAGGGCAACAGCGTCATGCTGGCGGCCGGCGATACCTTCCGGGCGGCGGCGGTGGAGCAGTTGCAGACTTGGGGGGAGCGCAACCGGGTGCCGGTGATCGCGCAGAAGGGCGGGGCGGACTCGGCCTCGGTGATCTTCGACGCCTTGCAGGCGGCCACGGCCCGCGGGATCGATGTGCTGATCGCGGACACCGCCGGTCGGCTTCATACCAAGACTAATCTGATGGACGAGTTGTCCAAGATCGCGCGGGTGATGCGCAAGATCGATCCGGATGCGCCCCATGAGGTGATGTTGGTGGTCGATGCCACGACCGGTCAGAACGCCTTGACCCAGGCGATCCAGTTTCACCAGACGGTGGGTTTGACCGGCATCGCGCTGACCAAGCTCGATGGGACCGCCAAGGGCGGTATCGTCTTCGCCATCGCCGAGCGGCTCAAGGTGCCGATTCGCTTTATTGGCGTGGGTGAGTCGATCGAGGATCTGCGGCCCTTCGATGCGGATGAGTTTCTGGATGCGTTGCTCAGTTGACGGAAACTGCCTGAGGGGCGACGCGTTGTCAGGTAGCGCCCGATGATCCGCTTCGATCATGTCTGGAAGCGCTACCCGGAGCGAGGCGACGCCCTGAGCGATGTCAGTTTCGAGTTGCAGGCCGGGGAGATGGTGTTCCTGACCGGGCACTCGGGGGCCGGCAAGAGCACGCTGCTGCGTCTGATCGGTCTGCTGGAGCGGCCCAGTCGGGGTCAGGTGATCGTCAACGGGCGCAACCTCGCCACCCTGGCGCGCGGCCGGATTCCGTATCATCGCCGGCAGGTCGGCATGATCTTTCAGGATCATCGTCTGTTGCCTGATCGCAGCGTGTTCGAGAATGTCGCGCTGCCGCTGGTGGTGACCGGGCTCGGCCACAAGGAGGTCGGCCGCCGCGTGCGTGCCGCGCTGGACCAGGTGGGGCTCCTGAAACGTGAGCGCGCCCTGCCGGTGGCTCTCTCCGGGGGGGAGCAGCAGCGGGTCGGCATTGCCCGGGCGGTGGTCGCCCGGCCCCCGCTGGTGCTGGCCGATGAGCCGACCGGCAACCTCGACCCCGACCTGTCGCGCGAGATCTTCGAGCTGTTCGAGCGCTTTCATCAGGTCGGCGTCACGCTGATGATCGCCACCCACGATCTGGCGCTGATCCACGCGCTGCACCACCGGACCTTTACCTTGAGCGAAGGCCGGCTGGTCAATGACTCGGGGGATGACTAGCCGCCATGGCCCGCCGACCCCCGCGCCGCAGCCGCGCCCCCGATCTTCTGCAACTGCCCCAGGCGTGGCTGTCGCACCATGTGCAGAGTGCCGTCGCCACGCTCGGACGCCTGCTGGGTGCGCCCCTGGCCACGGTGATGACGGTGGCCGTGATCGGGATCGCCCTGGCCCTGCCGGCCGCGCTCTATGTGTTGACCGAGAATCTGCGCAATCTGGTCGACAGTTGGGATCAGGCCGCCGCCATTTCGCTGTTTCTCCATCGGGATATCAGCGACCAGGAGGCGGCGGCGGTGGCCGGCCGGCTGCGTGAGTGGCCGGAGTTCCAGCGTGTCCAGTTGATCGGTGCCGAACAGGCGCTGGCGGAGTTTCGTGAACAGGCCGGTTTCGCCGAGGCGCTGGCCCAGTTGACGACCAACCCCCTGCCGGCGGTGCTGGCGCTCTTTCCGCAGTCGGCGTACGCGGTGCCGGCGGAGATTCTCAATCTACAGGAACGGCTGGGTCAGTTATCGGAGGTCGACTTCGTGCGGGTGGACACCCAGTGGCTGTTGCGTTTTCAGGCCATCCTGGACCTGGCGCAGACCCTGGTCCTGTTGCTTGCCGGTCTGCTGGCCTCGGGTGTGCTGCTGATCGTGGGCAACACCATCCGGCTGGAGATTCAGAACCGCAGCGGAGAGATCGAGATCATGGAACTGGTCGGTGCCACGGCCTCCTTCATCCGGCGGCCGTTTCTTTACGCGGGGGCCTGGTACGGGCTGCTCGGCGGCCTGAGCGCCTGGTTCCTGGTCACACTCGCGGTGCTTGGGCTCCAGGGGCCGGTGGCGCGGCTCGCCAGCCTCTACCGCAGCGAGTTCCCGCTCGCCGGGCTTGGCCCGCTGGAACTCCTGACGATCCTGGGCGGCAGCATGCTGCTTGGGTTGGTGGGGAGTTGGATCGCGGTCAACCGGCATCTGCGCGGGGTCGAGCCTGATTGATTTGAGCAGCGGTCCGGGCTTGCCAGGATCTGTTCAGAGTCCGGCCGGGGTGCCAGTGTGGCCATCAACTGAACAGATATTGCCGGTTCATATCCAGACAGTCTGGCGAGGGATGACCAAAAATTAATGCCCTGGTAACGTCTTCGGTCAAGCAACATAAAATAATGAAAAATATGGCAAATATTCTCATATCGTCAGAGTGTATCGGAAAGATCGGAATATTCGATGTCTGATTGGTCCGGATTGCCCTTGTACAAACCCGTGACTTTGCCTAAAGTCTACTCAACCTCTGACGCAGCGCGGACGACAAGCCCGACGATCTGACGCTGGCTAATTACAGAGTAAACTGCTAGGATTTGTTTCAAGTCCAAATTTTAAGGTGATCAGCACATGGCTAAAGATTTCGCCCTCATGCCGACCGGCAACATTGATGCGTACATCAGCGCCTCCTACCAGATCCCGGTGCTGACTCCCGAAGAAGAGCGCGATCTGGCCGAGCGTCTGCGCGACCATGGGGATATGGACGCCGCGCGCCGGATGGTGATGTCGCACCTGCGCTTCGTGATTCGCATCGCCCGCGGTTATCTCGGTTACGGTCTGCCCCTTCCGGACCTGATCCAAGAAGGTACGGTTGGATTGATGAAGGCGGTGCGGCGTTTTGAGCCCGATATGGGCGTGCGCCTGGTGTCGTTCGCGGTGCATTGGATCCGCGCCGAGATCCACGAATACATTCTGCGTAACTGGCGCATCGTCAAGGTGGCGACCACCAAGGCACAACGGAAGCTTTTCTTCAACCTGCGCAGCGCCAAGAAGCGCCTGGGCTGGTTCACCCGCGAGGAAGTGGAGTCGGTGGCCGCCGATCTGGGGGTCAAGCCGGCCACGGTGCTGGAGATGGAATCCCGGCTGTCCAACCAGGATCTGGCATTCGACGGTTATGACGACGACGAGGACGATGCCCCGTCCGCACCTTCGACCTACCTGCCGGATATGCGCATGGAGCCGTCGAAGATGCTGGAGATCGAAGACACCGAGCGCGATGATAAGGAGCGTCTCTATGCCGCCATCCAGGGTCTGGATGAGCGCAGCAAGGTGATTCTGCGCGAGCGTTGGCTGAACGAGAAAAAGCAGACGCTGCATGACCTGGCGCAGCAGTTCAATGTCTCAGCGGAGCGCATTCGCCAGATCGAAAAGAATGCGATGAAGAAACTGCGTCTGCAACTGGAGTTGTAGTCGACGGGCCGGCGATGTCGCGCCGGCAGTCCGTTCTAGACCTAGCCCGCCCTGCGCGGGCTTTGGTGTATCTGGGTGGCGCCCAGGCGGCGCTCTGGCGTTTCGCCAGGGAGGTTCAGGTGGAGCAGCTTTTTTCTTTCAAGGTCTTCTTGTGCTTGCTCGTCCTCGTCCCGTTCGTCGGCTTGACCGGATGCGCGGCGTTCTGGACCTATCCCGCCCGGGTGCCGTCGAAAACGGTTTGTAGCGCTGGTGATGCGGCAAACTGCTGGCCGGAATCGGCCGCCGGTGCGGTTTATGGTGGCGCGACCGGCTATCGGGGGTATTCGGGTTACCCTGTGTATTACGGGTATGGCGGGTACGATGGATACGACGGGTATTACGACCATCCGGGACGCAGTCGTCCGCGCGACCAGGATCGGCGACCGGTCCCGCCGCCTGAGCCTTCAGTTGCCGTCTCGGCGGCTCCGTCGGGCCGGCGTCCGACCCCGCTCGTCGGCTTTGGGCAGGGTCGTGCGGGCAGTACGCCTTGGGACGCGGGTGCCCCGCGAGGTACCGAGGGGGCTCGCCGTTACTCGCATCAGGGCCGGTCGATGGGTCATCCGCGCGGGTCGGTGCCGCGAGGCCAGCGGTCAGCCGACGCGCCAACAGAGGGTTACGATCCGGTGCGAGACGGGCGCCCGGCGACGCGATCCACTGGCGGCCGTCCAGTCTCACCGATGACGCGTGAGCGGATGCAGGGTTCGACCGGTTGGTCACCGGCGAGGCCGGGGTTGCCGACGCGTGGGGGTGATGTTGAACCCGGTCGGGGCACGCCATCCCGGCAGAGATCGCTGCCGCGCACCACCGGCACGAACGCATCGTCCAGACCTGATCAGGGGATGCCGGTAAACCGATCGGCGCCGCCGTCGAGGCCATCGTTCGGTGAGCGTCAAATACCATCGTCATCGTCATCGTCCGCATCGGCCCCGGTACGGCCGTCCGCGCGTCCGGCAGGGGCACCGCCGCGTCAGCCGGATCCGGCACGCCAGGGCCAGCCCGCGCGGGGCGCGCGCGATGGGGCATGACCAGCACGCGACTGTCCGGGCGTCTCGTGGACCGGGTGTGCAAGGCCCGCTCCGCGATTCACGGTTTCGGATGCTTTGCCCGTGTCGCTTTCGACGCGGGTGATTTCATCGGCACCTACGAAGGACCCGAGGTCGCGGAGGATGGAACCTATGTGCTGTGGACTTACGACGCCGCGGGCGGCGTGCTCAGTGCGCGCCGTGGGAGCAACCTGCTGCGTTGGCTGAACCATAGCGATGACCCCAATGCGGAGTTCGACCGGTTCGATCTTTATGCGTCGCGCGCCATCGCGCCCGGCGAGGAGATTACCATCGACTACGCCGGGGTTTCATAAGGTTCTGTTTGTTGAGATTTTCCTAACGAAGCAGAAACAATCGTTGTCGTTTGCCTGGAGATCAGGTGCGAACGCTATCGCTTTTTTTGTGAACGATTTCTTACCGCAGAACTCAGATCCCCCGACTGTTGCCGGAGCCCAGCGATGCAAGACCGCCCCCAGATCACCACCGCCATTCCCAAACACCGATATGAAATCGGCGGCTATGCCGCCACCCTGCTGGGCGAGATTGTCGCGGGCGACGCCCGGACCTATCGCTATATTCTCGCCTTTGTGCGTCAGGGCCAGCGCGAGCCGGTGTTTTATGTCTGTGCCGAGCCGGCCGCACCGCCGGATCGGGCGGACGGTGCCTACCAGTTGCGTGTCGTCAGCGAGGCTCTCACCGAGGTGGTGGATCGCGACGATCGGTGGGGCGATCTGGAGACCTTTGCCGATCAGGCCCTCAAACTCGGCGCCCAGGCATTGGGGCTGCAGCGCGACCCGATTGTGAAGCGCATGTAGCCGAGGCGGTGAAGGTCGAAAAAGTCCGCCGCTGATTTGACCGTCCAGCAGGTCGCGGCTACAATAATGGGTCTGATTCGGGCGCGTAGCTCAGCGGGAGAGCATCCCCTTCACACGGGGAGGGTCGCAGGTTCGATCCCTGCCGCGCCCACCAATTCCGCGTCTCAAATGAACCAGCTTCGGCTGGTTTTTCTTGGCTGGTTACACCGGGTCATGATGGATCGCTGCGAAGCGGACAGGGCCGGCGACGGCATCGCCGCAGTCCGCCGTACCGATCTCCAGCCTTAAACCATCACCCTGCCGAGACGCCTGCATGACCGTTCACATTGTCGCCCGTTTCATCGCCCGCCCGGAGTGTATGGACGAACTGCGCACCCTCTTGCTGGGCATGCTGGAGCCGACGCGCCAGGAGTCCGGTTGTCTGCGTTATGAATTGCTTCACAATGCAGCGGACCCGACCGACTTCACCTTTGTCGAGGAATGGGCAGACGACGCGGCGATCAACGCCCACCTTGAAACCCCGCACCTCAACGCCTTGGTAGCGCAGTCCCAACCCCTGCTGGCGACCGCCCTGGACGTGCGTCGCTACGCCATGTGCTGAGACTTTGCTCAGGTCTTCCACGAGGCGGATGCCCGCAGGGCGATCCGCCGTTGCGCAGGCACCCAAGCGGCGGAACCGCTTGCGGTGTTCCGCCCGACGTGGGCCACTCGGATAGGATCGTACTCCGTCGGTCGCTCAGGTTTCACGACAATACGAGTAAGGATCGCCACTATGGTCTACAACCCGCAACGCGCACTCGAGTTGCTTCGCGTCGGTTCCGGCATCCCCAATGCCCGGTTTCGTGAGGGGCAGGAGGACGCGATTCGTGCGGTCGTCGCTGGGACGCGGCGCCTGCTCGTAGTTCAGAAGACGGGCTGGGGCAAGAGTTTCGTCTACTTCATCGCCGTAAAGCTGCTGCGCGAAGCTGGGCAGGGTCCGGCGTTGCTCATTTCGCCGCTGTTGTCGCTCATGCGGAACCAGATTGCCGCCGCTGCGCGCATGGGTGTGCGGGCCGAAACTATCAACTCGGCTAACCAAGACGATTGGCCTAACGTCGAAAGCAGGCTTCGCTGCAACGAGATCGACATCCTGCTCATTTCACCAGAGCGGTTGGCCAACGAGCACTTTCGCCGCGAGGTGCTAACCGGCGTGGCGTCCCGGATCGCACTCTTGGTCGTCGATGAGGCACACTGCATCTCGGACTGGGGCCACGATTTTTGTCCCCATTACCGGTTGCTGGAACGTATCGCTCGGACTCTGCCGCCGAACCTGCGGCTGCTGGCGACCACCGCCACGGCAAACAACCGAGTCATGGACGATCTGCGCACTGTCCTCGGCCCTGATCTTGCCGTCTCTCATGGGGATCTCAATCGGCCATCCCTGACGCTGCAAAGCATCCGTCTCCCCGGTCAGGCGCAGCGTTTGGCCTGGCTGGCAGAGCAACTGCCGAATCTGCCGGGCAGCGGCATCGTCTACACGCTGACGGTGCGCGATGCGGGCCAGGTCGCTGACTGGCTGCGCTCGCGCGGCCTGACGGTCGCTGCCTACACGGGTGAGACCGGGGAATGGCGCCCCGAGTTGGAACAGGCCCTGTTGGACAATCGGGTCAAGGCCCTAGTCGCCACGACCGCGCTGGGAATGGGATTCGACAAGCCGGACCTGGCATTTGTCATCCATTACCAGACACCGGGATCGGTCGTCGCCTACTACCAACAGGTCGGCCGTGCCGGGCGCGCCCTAGACGCTGCCTACGGTGTCCTGCTCAGCGGCAATGAAGAGAATGACATCAACGACTTCTTCATCAAGAGTGCGTTCCCGACAGAGCGCGAGGTCGCAACCGTCCTGGCCGAGTTGGAACGCCATGCGAGCGGCCTGTCCGTCCCGGATCTGGAGACCCGCGTCAACCTAAGCCGCGGCCGAATCCAGAAGACCATGGACTTACTGTCCCTTGAGTCCCCAGCACCCATCGTCAAGCAAGGCTCAAGGTGGCAACTGACCGCCGCACGGCTGGGCCAAGGGTTCTGGGAACGCGCGAAACGCCTGACCGAACTGCGTCGCGTCGAGCAGCGGCAGATGCAGGAATACGTCAGCTTGGAGTCCGGCCATATGGCGTTTCTGATTCGCGCCCTGGACGGCGAGCCGGGCGTGATTAAACCGCCAACACTGCCGCTGCTGCCCAATACGACCTCCGCCGACCTCGTGCGCGAGGCGATCACATTCCTGCGCCGTACCAGCCTCCCCATCGAGCCGCGCAAGCAGTGGCCGACCGGCGGCCTGCCCCATTTAAGGGTCAGCGGCAACATCGATCCCAACCACCGGGCCGAGCCGGGCCGATGCCTGTGCGTCTGGGGCGATGCCGGCTGGGGCGATCTGGTGCGTCAGGGAAAGTACCGGGACCACCACTTCTCCGACGATTTGGTCACCGCCTGTGTCATGTTGCTTCAGACCTGGCATCCGGAACCTGCACCCACCTGGGTCACCTGCGTCCCGTCGCTGCGACACCCCGCGTTGGTGCCGGACTTTGCCCGGCGGCTTGCAAAGGCGCTCGGACTTTCGTTTCATGCGCCTCTTGAGAAGACCGCCGAGCGGCCGGCACAAAAGACCATGGCCAACAGCACCCAGCAGGTCCACAACATCGACGGATCGCTGGATATCCGCCAAGCACTCCCAAGCGGACCTGTTCTGCTCGTCGATGACATGGTGGACTCACGCTGGACCCTCACCATCGCGGCCTGGCTGCTGCGCCAACACGGCAGCGGCCCAGTCTGGCCGCTGGCCCTGGCGCTAACCGGACACGACTGATGAACGACCCACTCTCCCCCAACACCCAAGCCATCCTGCTCCTGACCGCGCCGCTTATCATTGGGCGGGGCAAGACCGCCGCCGATCTGTTGACCCCAGGCCAGTACAAGCGGGTCGCCCAGTCCCTGCGCGAGCAAGAGCGCCAGCCCTCGGACCTGCTCGGGCCGGACGCCGCGACCCTCTGCGCGGCCCTGGGAGAGGCGTGTGCCCCTCAGATCGACAGCGAGCGACTGCGCTCCTTGCTCGATCGCGGCTTCCAATTAAGTCAGGCGCTCGAACGCTGGCACGCCCGCGCCATCTGGGTCGTCAGTCGTGCCGATGCCGCCTATCCCCGACGACTCAAGTCGCGGCTCAGGGACGACGCTCCGGCGATCCTCTATGGCTGCGGGAACCCGCTGCGGCTCGAAACCGGCGGGCTCGCCGTCGTCGGTTCGCGCCATGTGGATGAGGCCCTGATCGAATACACCGAAGGCGTCGGCCGACTCGCCGCCAAGGCCCGCCGGACGCTGATCTCCGGCGCCGCTCGCGGCATCGACCAAGCCGCTATGCGCGGGGCACTTCAGGCGGAAGGACAGGCCATCGGCGTTCTCGCGGACAGTCTGGAGAGCACCGCCCTCAATCGCGAGCATCGCAACCTCCTGCTGGAGGAGCGATTGGTCCTGATTTCCCCCTATGACCCTTCGGCCGGCTTCAACGTCGGCAACGCCATGCAGCGCAACAAGCTCGTCTACGCCCTGGCCGACGCCGCCTTGGTCGTCAGTTCGGATTACAAGAAGGGCGGCACCTGGGCTGGGGCCAGTGAGCAATTGCAGAAGTATCGGCTGGTTCCCGTCTATGTCCGCGCCACCGGGGAGACGAGCCAAGGGCTCCAAGCTTTGCTACAGGCAGGGGCCTTGCCCTGGCCTGAGCCCAAGATGGCCGAGGACCTGATCGAAGTGCTAAGCGCCGATGCCGAATGGGCGCGACCGTCGCGGGATCGAGGCGTCGTGGGGCCCGGCGCACCGAATCGCCCGCTTCAGGCGACGAACACCGGCACCGAATTGGGGGCACTCAGTCCAAGCGATGGAGCAAAGGTATCGGGAACCCGTCTGACCCCCGCAGAGGAACTGTTTGCAACCGTGCGGTCACTGATCGAACGGATGCCTGAGCCAAAGACCGAGGCCGAGATTGCCGATGAGTTGAACGTACCGGCGGCGCAGGCCAAGAAATGGCTGGCGCGGCTGATAGAGGAGGGGGTGGTGGAGAAAACGGTGCGGCCGGTGCGGTATCGGGCGGCGACGGACCGGCCGGTGCAGGGCAGTTTGTTTGGCTAGGTCGATTACGAAGGCCTAGCCGACGCCTGGAAAGTTGCGATCAACGTTGCGGTCGAGGCAGTACCCGGTGCATCTGTTCGGCGATGGCCGCGTCAACCATGGCGGGCAGCGTCTGTTGTTCGTCGGCAATGTTGGGAGCCTGGATCAATGATGGCAACGCCGGCCGCTGGAGATCGCTTCACAGTCGCAATGCGATGTCATCAGCGCGCCGAGTGCTGCGAGCAGTTGCGATTCGTCGAAGTCGGCGTCGAACCTCGAATCGGAGGCCATGGCGCCTTGCCGGCCGGCTCCGGGCCAGTCGAACGGGAGCTGACCAACACGTTTTTCGAGGGGGGGGGCGGCCCCCAACCCCAAGGCGCAGCGCGGGCGCTCCAAAGAAAAGCGCAGCGACTGCCCGCTGGTGGCCCTGTGGCTGGTGCTCGATGGCAGCGGCTTTGTGCGCCGCTCCCAAACCTTCGATGGCGCGGCGACCGAGGGCACTACCTTGGAGGGCATGCTGCAGGGCTTGGGGGCGCCGCGCGGTCCTCTGGTGGTGATGTCCCGTGTCACAAAATTTCCCGAATGTAGTGCCACTGGCCGATTCATTCAGATGTAAACTTTCGATCTTAAAAGAGAAGTAATCTCTGGTGTTAAGCTTTGGTTAGCATAACTCCAGGCACCCCACGCAGCGGACCCGGCGCGTCCGCTGCACAGCGGGAGGTGTCATGGGTGGCAACCGCGGCGTGCCGAATCCCGTCCGGCGACAGGGCCGGGTCGGGGATATGTTCACCCTGATATTCCTCGAGATGCCTTTCCGCGTCCGCCAACGCGGCAGCCGCAGCCTCATTCAATTTGTCCGCGCCGTCGGATGCCGCGCGCCCCGGCAAGGGGCGCGGTCGCACCAAGGTTCTGAGGTTCGGACGCCCGTCGCGCCAGCCCGCCGCTGAGCAGAACGCGAAGTACACCCGGCTGCAATAGGTCGAGGCTACGCTGACCAGATCGCGAAATCTCGGCTGCTCCCGAATCCAGTCCTCGGCGTTGCGCACGCGATGGCGCTGCTGCCAGGCCAGTGAATCGGCCTTTGTGAACAAAATGACTACCGGCATCGTCAGCCCTTTTTCGCTGATTCGGTCCTTATTGCCGGCCCGACGCAAACGACCGCACAGGTCTTCTACCGTCGTGCGGAAAACCTGCGACAAGAGTTCGGGGCTGGCGTGGATGTCCATCACCACGATCAGGCCGGTGCACTGCTCCAGACGTTTGAGTATGAGATTACGGGTATTGAGATTACGCGTGCGCTCGTCCTCCGAGTTGTCGGCACCCGGATCGCGCTCGAATACATCTCCGGCGGGATCGAAAAAGTCGAGAACGATGCCATCCGTGCCGCGCCGTTGCAGACTCTCATGGGAAATGCGCAGGCTGATCCTGTTCTCTTCGTTGTCGACCGGCGTCTTTGGCGGGAAAAAGCCGAGGCTGACATGGTTTTCCAAGAGATCCCGATAGGCGCCGTTTTCCGGATTCTCGGGAGTGACCCGGTAACCACGCTGCTGAAAAGCTTTCAACAGTACGGCGAGAAAAGTGCTTTTCCCGGCTTGGCTATGCCCGACAATACCGATTGTGGGCTGGTTGATTCCACGCGCCGCGGTCATCACCATCACTACACCTCCAATGAATCAGCCCGTCAGGCCGGCGGCATACTCTGCAGCAAGATAGGTTCGTATCGCGGGGAGGCTATTGATCGCGAAGTCCGCCAGGCGCTCGATGGCGCTGGCAATGGGCTCGGGGCCGGCGATCGAGCCGAACGCAAGGTCGGCCTCGACCAGGACGGGAGCATCGCGGGGGCCGGGAAAGGTGTCGCTATCGACCCGGCACTTGATCCCCGGCTCCTGATTGTAGGCGTTCAGCAGGGCGAAGGTCCCGGCATGATCGGTTGCCTGCGGCGGCAAAACATCCTCGCCTGGGATCCAGAGCGAGATCACGAGATACTCTGGGGCATCCGGGTCGATGGCTTCGCCCTCGGCGGTGTAGTTTGGCGCGTTCTTCGTAAAGGTTACCCAGAAATCCACTGATTCCGGTTCGTCTGCGATCGGCAGTGACAAACCGGTTTGCAGCGCGCCGTCTGCTCCCCTGCTGATTTCGGCGCCGTCTTCCAACACATCAGTAATGGCCTGACGAATCCAGGACTCAAACAAACTCTCGAACATCGGGAAACTCCTGATTCAGATAGAGCATTGACTGCAAGAGCGATTTGCGTTAACCCAAACTTTCACCAATCGAAGCACGTTGAAAAAGGTTTAACCAAGGACCAATCACATCGTGTGGAGCTTCGCTCCGGAGATGCCGATGCGTCGAAGTATTGACAACGACAGTGCCCCAAAGCAGTGAGCGCATATTCTCATCCTAAGAGCCCCTCCTCGGGCATGGGTCAAACTTGAATCTGGAGTGCCTTCTGGTATAAAGAATCCCGACCATCGCCACAGAGGCCATGAGCATAATTGCACCTTACCCGGCTAGCAGCTAAGTGCGTCAGGTAGGCGGAGTCGGGTCTCCCGGTCGTCGGCGTTTGCCGACGGCAGCGGGGAGACCCCGTACCAGCACCAATTCAAGCAGCGCCGGGTGGCCGCGATCTAATAAGCGTGATGACCAGTTGCAAAGCCACCACTAGGCTGCGCAACCACCACAGCCCGGCGGGATTACAAAGACGGTCACCATCGCTGCCGGAAAACCCGCCAGCGGTAGCACCGTGCGCCAGCCACGCAGGGCCGTGCCTAGCACTCTCGGCGCAGCGGCTCCGCCGTCGCCTGCCGCACCTTGACCTCCGCAATCTGTTCCGGCTAGGCCAAACACGAGCAATGCTTCACGAGCAACTGCCGCATAGAAGGCTAGGCCGATCCGTCTGGAAAAGGCGCTGCTTCTACGCCGAATTCTTGCGTAGCAGGATCTTTGATTTCTGTCCCAACCCCAGGTGCGTTTGCGCCGCCAAGGGGATGAAGATCCAGCCAACCTCCATCAGACCGATTACAAAGTATCGTACTCGGTCTTGGACGAATTCATTGTCAAGCTGAAGTTTTCGGGTTCTGAAAGCTGGCTAGGGCCAGGCACCTTGGGGCCAGGAGTTTTCGCAGCGTTTTTCCGGATCGAGGCAAACCCCTCGAAAATTCCCCCAGCGTAACCTCCGCCCCTCTGGTGCCTCCCCTGGAAAAGCCGGAAACTGCTGTTGTCAATGCCTCCACAGCTAAACCGGGAGGCCGTTGGGAATCCATTCATGGACGGTAATGTAACGCAAACCATGATCCTTGATGCCGAAAATTTGGCTCAATATGAGATCTAAACTGCGCCGAGCGCGGGAAACGTCGTTTCTGTGATACGTTGCGTCCCGTGCCGAGCACCCTGTCGGCCGATCGGTCCTCGTTGGTGTGGCCGTGACGGTGGACTGTCACACCGCCGCGGTCGCTTTCAGCGTCCCGCGGTGCCCACCCAAGCCCCACGCAGCGGCTGCACCGGGTCGGCGATCGACTGCCAGCGCAGGAGGCGCGCGGCGTTGCGGTTGCGATAGCTCAGCAGCGGTATGAACCCTTGCCCGAGGATGGCCGTGCCGGCCGCTTCGCCCATCGTCACTTCAGCGCAGGGTTGCTGATGCGACTCGCCGTCTTCACGGTAGCTGTGGCTGGGCAGGTCGCCGAGGTCCAGGCCGGCGTCCAGGTCCATGTCCCAGCCGGATTCGGTAAAGGCGTGCGCCGCCAGGAGCGCGAGTCCGAATGCCGGGTTGCCCCACAGGTAGCCCGCGTGCTCGCGTACGGGCAGTTCCTCAAAGGCGAAGGCGGTGATCGGGTCACTGATTTTGCCGTAGGGCTGGCGCAACAGGATGCGCGGCAGCGCGAGGCCGATCCACGGCGCCATCGGACTCTGGCGCAGGGCTTGCCAGAAGGCCGCGGTGTCGGTGTCGAGTGGCTGCCAGGTCCGCGGATCGATCACTTGGTCGACCGTCGTTGCGCCGAGCAGGGGCGGCGTTGCCGCGGCGAGCAGGGGTGCGCCAGCCCGTCCGGCCAGCGCGCCAAGGGCGGCGAGGAGTTGCAATGCGTCGAGGTCGGCGCCAAAGTTCAGATCGGTGACCAGCAGCGACCAACGCTTGCCGTCGGGTGCTTCGGTCTGGGGCCCGCACAGGTGACCATGCAGCGCTGAGCGCGACAGATCGTCCACCTGGGTCTGGAGGTCTTGCACCAGTTCGTCGTGTGCGGCATCGAGCAGGAACAGATGCAGCGACTCGCCGAGTTCCAGGTCGCGCACCAGTCGTTCGACGCCGCGCCACCGGGCTTCGAGCGACTGGAAGGCCGGGTCGTGCAGGACGCGGCGCATCAGTTCGCCGATGGCCGCGTCGACCATGGCGAGCAGTGCCTGTTGTTCGTCGGCAATGTCGGGAACGCTCTGTTGCCCCACCAGTTCGCGCAGCCAACCGCTGAGATCAACCGTCCCCGCGGTGGTGGTCGCGGCGGTCGGTTGGCGTCCGAGCAGACGTTCGAGGTCGGCGCCGGTGTCCTCGCGTGCGGTCTCGGCGGTGGCCGCCGCGGCGGTCTCGGGCGCGGCACCGAGTGCCGCCGCGGCGCGGCGAAACTGCGCGGGGTCCAGGATTTCCGCACGCAGTTGTCGCAGCGCGTCAAAGGGTGCGAGCCGCGCGAACAGGCAGTCGGGATGGAAGTCGTCGAGCGAATGCAACTCAATGGTCAGTGGCTCGCCTCCGAGTGTGAGTGCGATCCGGGGCGCGAGCCGGGCAAAGACCTGTTCGAGGGTGTCGATGTCGACGCTGATGGGCCGACGCTGCGCGAGCGGTACTTCGGCCTTGCCGCTGAATCCGCCAAGGATCAAAATCCGAAACGGATCAGTGTCATCGCGCGGGTGCGTGCCCCGCGGCACGGCAAAGCTCAAGTCAAACCGCAAGCCTGATTTGTTCATTGAAATCTCCTGCCCAAGTCGGGGTGATGCCCTGGATCAATGATGGCACAGCCGGTCGATCGAGATCCGCTCCAGGCCGCAATCGCGATGTCACCGGCGCGGCAGGGTGTTACTCTGGGTTTGAAGACTGTGCCCCCGCAGGGCCTTAACGGTGTCCACCCGCGTGAATCCGGTTCGCCGGACCAGCGGCGGCACCAATCACTTGACTGATAGAGGCTCATCATGCACATCCGGGTCGGTTATGAATTGATCTATGACTGCCCGCAGCCGACACCGATGCTGTTGTCGCTGCACATCCATTTCACGCGCGCGTCCGATCTGGTGGTGCCCGATCATCTGATCACCCGTCCGTCCGTCCCGATCACCGCCTACCGCGACAGCTTCGGCAACTGGTGCAGCCGCATCGTCGCGCCCAGGGGCGAGCTGCGGCTGTCGACCGATGCGGTGGTGAACGACCGGGGTGAGCGTGATCCGGTTGTCCACTCAGCCCATCAGCACTTGGTGCAGGAACTGCCCGAAGAAACGCTGTTGTTCCTCCTGGGCAGCCGGTATTGCGAAACCGATCTGCTGTCCGAGGCGGCCTGGGCGCTGTTCCACACGGCGCCCCTGGGTTGGGGGCGGGTCCAGGCGATTTGCGATTTCGTCCATCAGCATATTACCTTTGGTTACGCGCACGCCCGGGCGACCCGAACGGCCTGGGAAGCCTTCAACGAGCGGGTCGGTGTCTGCCGCGATTTTACGCATCTGGCGGTCGCCTTCTGCCGCTGCATGAATATCCCGGCCCGCTACTGTACCGGCTATCTGAGCGATATCGGTCAGCCGCCGCCCTATAGCCCGATGGATTTCGCCGCCTGGTTCGAAGTCTACCTGGGCGGCCAATGGCATACCTTCGACGCCCGCAACAATACACCGCGGATCGGCCGGGTGTTGATCGCGCGCGGACGTGATGCGGCGGATGTGGCGCTCACCAACACCTTCGGCCCCAATACGCTGAAGAGCTTCCAGGTGTGGACGCATGAGGTTAGCGGGCAGCCGTAGCGGCCAACGGCTGCAAACTCAACTTGGCTGCCGGCCGGTTTGCTTGGGAACGATTCAGGAACACGTGGCGCAAGGCTAGGCCGGAGTCGAGTTACGCTGCGCTAACGCGACCGGATGTACCGGTTACTTTTGAACCGCTATTTAGCGCCTGCACTCGTTGAAGATGCGCGCCTCGCAGGTGGCACACACCGATTTGTCCAGTTTCTGGTAGATCCCGCGGATGGCTGCCTCCTTGGACTGGAAGACGTTGCGCTCATCGCGTTCTTCCATGCAGCCGCACTGATCGAGCATGTCCCACACGCGTTGCTTGACCTGGATCAGATACATGCCACCGCCGTCGGCGCGGCGCTGCTGGGCCTCGTCCGTCAGTGCCTCGGCGCCCTGAAGGTCGACGAAGTTGATCCCGCTGGCGATCAGGGCCAGGTGTTTCTGACCGGGACACTCGGTACGCAGGCGGTCGAAGGCATCCTGGACATGGGGAACCGAGCCGAAGAACAGCGATCCGTCGAGCCGCAGGAAGCGCAGTTGCGGGCATTGCGTGAGTTCAGGATCGCTGGAGAAGGCGCGTCCCGGCGAGCGCGGGTCCGGTGTACGGGTCACGATGCGCGGGCGCGAGGTGCGCTCCAGATAGAGCACCAGGGACAGCAGTACCCCGGCAAAGATGGCGAACGTCAGTTCCAGGAAGAGCGCGGCAGCGAAGGTGACCAGGAAGACCGAGGTCTCACGCCTGGACGAATGCAGGATGTGGCGGATCTCCTTGAAGTCGATCAGCCCCCAGGCGACCAGGAAGAGCACGCCGGCCATGGCCGCTTTGGGCAGGTAGCTCGCCAGCGGCGCGACCAGGAGCACAATGGCCATCAGGAACACACCGCCCAGGATCGCGGCCAGCGGGGTCCGGGCACCGGCCTCGTAATTGACGCCGCTGCGGTTGAAGGAGCCGGTCGCCACATAGCCGGAGAAGAAAGAGCCGGCGATATTCGACAGACCCTGGCCGATAAACTCCTGATTGCCGTCGATGCGGTAACCGCCGCGGGCCGCCAGTGAGCGCCCGATCGAGACCGCCTCGGTGAGTGCAAAGAGGGTGACCGCCAGCGCCGTGGGTGCCAGGTCGCGGATGTTTTCCAGCGTCAGCGTGGGGGCCGAGAGCGGCGGCAGTGTGCTCGGCAGCGCCCCCACGGTGGCGATGGCGTCCCCGAAGAAGTCACCAAGCCACCGGTTCATGGCGGTCGCGAGCAGACTCCCGACCAGCATGGCCACGATCATGTAGGGGATGCGCGGGACCCAGCGTTTGACCGCGATGCCGGTCAGCAAGGTCACCGTGGCGACCAGGGTCTCCGCCGGGCTGATTTCGATCACGTGGCGCCCGAACTCGATGAGGATCTCATGGAGGTGTCCGGCACTGTTCATGTCGACGCCAAAAAAGTATTTGAGCTGCTTCGCCGCGATCAGCACGGCCGCGGCGGCGGTAAAACCGACCACCACCGAGTGTGAGATGAAATTGACCAGTGCGCCCATCCGCGCCAGGCCCAGGGAGAGTTCGATGACCCCGACCATAAAGGTGAGTGTCAGGGCCAACATCACGTAGTCGGCCGACCCCGGTGTCGCAAACCCGGACAGGGCCGAGAACAGCACCACCGAGGCGGCCGTGGTCGGACCTGACACCAGGTGCCGCGACGACCCGAAGAGCGCGGCGATAATGGCCGGAATCATGCCGGCGTAGAGTCCGTACTGCGGTGGCATGCCCGCGATGACGGCGAAGGCGACGCCTTGCGGCAGCACGACGATGGCGCCGGTCAGGGCGGCAATGAGGTCGGCCTTGGCATCGCGGCGGGTCAGGCCCGGCGCCCATTTCATGAAGGGCGTCAGCCAGCTCAGGGCGGGGGCGAGCGCGGACCGGGTCATGTCGTCATTCCTGCGGTGGGGGCCGGGGGCGGATCAGCGGTGATGGACGTTGGCGTCGGGTCGAGCGGCAGTGCGCCGGGCGTGCCGGGACGGTGTCGATCTATCGAAGAACATGCGAATTTTCTAAATATTACCATGAGGCACCGCGGGTTTGCCGCTGATCTTACGCCGGTCGGCTTGACCGCCGGCCGCGCGTTGAGGGATTCGCCGGGGATTGATCGATGCCCCTGCCGTGCGCCGATTCCTGTGCCATTATAAGGGGCTTTCCAACCCACCGAGCGTCCCAACACCATGACCCAGACTGCAACACCCCAACGTTACGGATTGATCTCCCAGCTTTTTCACTGGTCGGTCGTGCTCATGATGATCGCCATGCTGGTCACCGACAGCCTGCGCTCGGCCGCGCCCAAGGATTCGGAAGTTCGCGCCGAGTGGCTGCATTTGCACATCTCGCTCGGTCTCCTGCTGTTTCTGATCGTGATCGTGCGTATCCTGTGGAGCCGCCTCAGCCCCCAGCCGGCGCCGGTTCCTGGGTCCCCGTGGATCATGCTGGCCGCCAAAGGGGCCCATCTGCTCCTCAATCTTGCCACCCTGCTGGTCCCGGTGTTCGGTTACCTGCGGGTCGTTTCCAAGGGCCGCACGGTCGAGTTTTTCGGCGTCCAGGTGCCCTCGCTGATCGGCGAATCACCACAGATCAATGACCTGATGCACATCCTCCACGGCGAGCCCATGGAGATCTTTTTCTACGTGGTGATCGGCCTGCATGTGGTTGCGGCGCTCTGGCACCAGTACCGCCTGCGCGACGGGACCCTGGAGCGCATGTTGCCCTGGGGCCGGACGGCGGGCTGATGCATCTGGAGATCCCCATGCACTTGGATCCTTTCATGACCGCCCTCGGATTCGAGGGCGAGATCACCGGCCCCGGTCAGGCGCGGATGCGGGTTCAGCTCAAGCCCGAGCATCTGAACAACTGGGGTTCGGCCCACGGCGGCTTGCTGTTCAGCCTGGCCGACTCGGCCTTCGCCCTGGCCTCCAACTCACACGGACCGCTGGCCGTGTCCCTGAGCGCCCACATGGAGTATTTCAAGGCGACCGCGGTCGGCGACACCATCGAGGCGGTCGCCCGCGAGGTCAGCCTGACCCGCCGGACCGGGGTCTATCAGGTGGAGGTGCAGCGCGGCGGGGAGCTGATCGCGCTCTTTACCGGAACCGTCCACCGCAGGAAAGCCTGAGCGCGGACCATCCTGCCTCAGCGCCGCGGCAGCAAGGTCTTCTTGCCCATGGCGTCGAGGCAGACGAACCGGATGTGGGTCTGGAAGATGGCCTCCTCGGTGCCGGTCTCCAGGTCATCGGCGTAGACCTGCACCTCGTATTCCACCGAGGTCTTGCCCGCGTGGCGCTCGCGCACGTCGAAGCGCAGCACGGCGCCCTGATGTACCCCGCGGCGGAACTCCACCTTGTCCATGCTCACCGTGACGAAACTGCACCCTGGATAGTCGCGACTGGCCGCGATCCAGGAGATCTCGTCCACCCACATAAGCGTAAAGCCCCCGAACAGGTACCCGAAGTGATTGAGGTGCTCGGGTCGCACGACCTTGTAACTTTCCACGTTGCCTCGTCATCAATCTGCAATTTAACTGCGCTGGATCTAGAAAACTAGGGATGAACCTGGGGTATTCTTGCACCGCCCGCTTGGGCAGTCATCATGATAAATCAACGGGGGCACCCATGACGGGGCATTCTGCGGTGGGTTGGGTCGATATTGTCGTCATCCTGGGGTATCTGCTGACCACGGTCTATCTGGGTTGGCTCGGCTACCGGCGGACGCGGACCGGGGCGGACTATCTGGTGGGCGGGCGCTCGGTCCACCCGGTCATCATGGCGGTGTCCTATGGGGCCACCTTCATCTCCACCGCCGCCATCGTGGGGTTCGGCGGCGTCGCCGGGCTCTTCGGCATGAGTCTGCTGTGGCTGACCTTCCTGAACATCGGGGTGGGCATTCTGCTGGCCTTCACCTGGCTCGGCGAGCCGACCCGGCGTCTGGGACACCACCTCGGTGCGCACACTTTCCCGGAGCTGCTGGGCGCACGCTACCAGAGTAAAGGGATTCAGATTTTCGCCGGGCTGCTGATCTTCGTCTTCATGCCGCTTTACTCGGCGGCGGTGATGACCGGCGGCGCCGTCTTTGCCGCCACTCAGTTTGATGTGGATTTCGAGGTGGCCCTGCTGGTGTTCGCTCTGATCACCGCTGCCTATGTGATTCCCGGCGGGCTCAAGGCGGTGATGTACACCGATACCTTCCAAGGGCTTATCATGATCCTGGCCATGGCTTATCTGCTGTTCTTCGCCTACACGAGCCTGGGCGGCGTCAGCGCGGCGCACCAGTATCTGACCGGGATGGCCGATCTGGTGCCGGCGCCTCTGCAGGCCATGGGTCACCAGGGCTGGACCGCCATGCCCAAGTTCGGCTGGGGAGCAACCGGCTATGACCTGTGGTGGACCGTGATCACGGCCATCATCCTGGGTGTTGGTATCGGCGTCGTGGCCCAACCCCAATTGGTGGTGCGTTTCATGACGGTGCGCAGCCGCCGCGAGTTGGATCGGGCCGTGCCGATCGGTGCGGTTTTCATCCTCTTCATGACCGGTACCCCCTTTGCGGTGGGCAGTCTGTCGAACGCCTGGTTCGCCCAGCACGGGCCCCTGCTCAAGGGGCAGGTGGTCAAGGAAATCGATGCGGAACGCAACCACGCGCTGGTGGGGTTGATGAAGGAGACGGCGCCCGGACGCTGGGAGCCGGTCATCAACCCCAAGACCAATCAGCCGGCGACGGCGCCCATGGTCGTTGCCGCGCATCAGCCTGCTCAGGACGCCCAGGGCGCCCCCCTGGACCTGGTCAGCGGGCGTGCACCCACGGTGGTTTATGCCAAGGGTGACGCCGACCAGATCATTCCGATCTTCATCAACACGGCCCTGCCGCGCTGGTTCGGACTGGTGTTCTTCCTGGCCCTGCTGGCGGCGGCCATGAGCACCATGTCGAGTCAGTTCCACACCATCGGCACCGCCGCCGGGCGTGATCTCTATGAACGCATCACCGGCAAGCACGGCACTGAGCCTAGCGTCTTGGCCATGCGCATCGCCATCGTGATCGGCCTGTTGGTGTCCGTGAGCATCAGCTATAACGTGCGCGAGGAGTATGTGATCGCTCGTTTTACCGCGATCTTTTTCGGTCTCTGTGCTGCCACTTTCCTGCCGGCCTATGTCGGCGGGCTGTTTTGGCGGCGAGCGACCCGTGTTGGGGCTCTGGCCTCGATGACGGTCGGGATGCTGGTCTCGTTGTTCTGGCTCCTGCTGGTCAAGGCGAAGGAGGCCGGCGCCATCGGGTTGGTGCAACTGGTGACCGGGGGCAAAACCAGCCTCCTAGCGGACTATCCCAATTGGCCGTCGGTGGACCCGATCATCATCGCGCTGCCGCTGGCGATTCTGACCCTGATCCTGGTCAGCGCTTTGACCAAGCCATCTGATCCGCAGCATCTGCGTCGGTGTTTTCCCCAGTACGCGGCTCCCCACGCCACAACTCGTTAGTCTGAACCGACCGGAGACACCCATGCTCGGTATCGCTGATCCCCTGGTCCTGGCCGCCTTCCTTGGCTGCATCGCGGTTGCCGCGGTGAGCGTCCTCTACGGCATCCTGCGGCGTAACGCCGCTGTCGATGAAGTGACGGCGGAGGACCGTGCCTGGGCCATTGAAGAACAAAAGGTAGAAGATGAACTCTAATACAACCAGAGCCGCCGCCGCGGCCATCGCATTGGGTGCGTTCGGCACCGTGGCGATCACGCCGGCGACAGCCGATCAAACCTGGGGTGCATTCAGTGCGGGGGCCGATATGCGCCTGCGCGAAGAGTACATCGCGAATATCGGGCTCAACGACCAGCGCCTGACGCCCACCGGGAACGTCACGGGTCAACAAAACCCCACCGCGAATCGCGTTTTTCAGCGCTACCGTTTTCGTGGTTGGGGTCAATATGCCCCCAGCGAGCATTTCGCCTTCGCCGCGCGGCTGATGTGGGAGGGTCGTCATTACACGTTGCCCCCGGAGAGCGCCTTTGCGCCCGGATACGGATTCGAGAAGTGGTACAGCGGCGGTATCCTGTTCGATTCGCTGACCCTGGACTTCAAGAAGATGTTCGGCAGCGGGCTCTCACTCAAAGCCGGGCGTCAGGACCTCATTCTCGGTAACGGCTGGTTGGTGCTGGACGGGACGCCGATCGACGGATCGCGCACTATCTACATGGATGCCGCGCGGGCGACTTACGCGGCGGACGCGATCAAGACCACCTTCGACCTGATCTACATCAACAACTACCCCAACACGGACCGCTTCCCCACGCCATTGAACGGCACCATTGAGGACCAGACCGAACAGTATGAGGAAGGCGGGATTCTCTATGCCCGCAACAAGTCCTTGATCAAGGATACCGACCTGGATGGCTATTTCATCTACAAGGGCAACGATCCGAACTACACCCTGAACAACATGCGGGTGAACAACGGCTATCCCTTCCCCTCGCCGTCGGACGACGGTCAGGTGTATGCCCTGGGTGCCCGCATCGACTCCAAGCTCACGCCGAACTGGAACCTGAGGGCCGAGGCGGCGGGCGAGTGGGGCGCGAACCGTGTCACCCTGGGGGCGCCGCGTCAGAACATCTCAGCCTTCGGTTTCAACGGGCGTCTCACCTATGCCTTCAATGATCCATTAGCCAACCGCGTGCACGCGGACCTGGAATACCTCACTGGTGACGATCCGGACAGCAAGACCAACGAGTCGTTCGATCCGCTCTGGGGGCGCTGGCCGCAGTGGAGCGAGTTGATGATCTATCAATGGCCGCTGGACAGCCGGGTCGGCCAGGCAACCAACTTGGTCCGCCTGAACGTCGGTTGGCTGGCCAAGGTCCATCCGACCACCGAAGTGCTGCTCGACTACCACGCCCTGTGGGCCGACCAGCAAAGTGTGCGTACGGCGAGCCAGTTCTATAACATCAGCCACGACGGCAACTTCCGTGGCCATTTGTTCACCGGCTGGGTCAAGACCAAGTTCAATAAGTATCTCTCCGGCCATCTGGTCGCGGAGTATCTGGCGCCCGGGGACTTTTACGCCCGTAACCGTCGGGATGAGTCCTATTTCCTGCGCGCGGAAGTGGTGGTGGCTTTTTGAGGCCGTGTCGGCACCCGGGTTGAAGTCTTGGCACGCTTGCTCGTCGCTTAGGCCCCTCGCAAAAGTGGCCAGTGCTCGTCGCAGCGCTATCCTGGCGCTTTGAAGCGGCAGGAAGCTGCTTCTACGGCCGGAACGACGATCAAGGCCTCGCGACGATTGCCCGCTTGGCTCCCCGACGAATGACCAAGCTTTGGTAGCGGATCTTGAATTGGCTGGGGCGCGGGCGTCGGACCAGGCGATTTCGCACCGCAGTGCGCACACCTAGCGATTGCCCTTTGGGATCTTCGCACTTCTGCGCGTGCCGCGACCCCGTGGGGATCGGACACCACCGCCGAGAGACGGATGCCGGCATCCCCGAGCACGCGCACCAAGCAGTGCTTTTCGGCCCCCAGCAGGGCGGTGAGACGCTGACGCGAGAGTTGGCGGTAGGCTGCGTAACCGCTCCGGTGGGATGAAACCGCCGTGCAACAGCCCGGCGCGCGCGAGCATCCTATAGCAGGAAGCGGACGGGCCGTAAACTCTGGTGCTGGGGTTTCCCGCCGGCCAAGTGGCGGCTCATGAGATGAGTGTTGGGTTTACTGTACGGAATTTTCCGAATTCTGCGGTGCCCCCAAGAGGACGGTCCCGTCGCTGGCGTCCACCCGCAACGCACACTGCCATCGTTGGCCGGGCGTATCGGCGGGGCTGTAGGAGATCGCGTTGACGATCAGATCGGTACGCGGTTTGTAGTAGACGAAGTCACTCTCGAAGCGCACCGATGAGCGACCCGTCTCGCCATAGAACAGGTCCTCGCCGAATAACTGGCCCTAGTCGTCCGCCAAGCACATAGGCAGCGCCGACCCGGTGCTGTCGGCGAGAAGTCCAAAGCAACCGCGACGACGATCTCCAACTCGTCGCCGACGCTGACCTGATAGTCGGCGCCGATGCTCAGGGCGATGGCGACGGTCTCGGACTTGTTGGCGCCGATTGTGATGCGCCTCTTGGTCTGGTTAGCCGGCAGCGCGTACTGGAGGATCCGCTGGGATTCAGACTCCCAAGTCGAGAAGGCGCACCTTGTCGCACCCCGCGCCAGCGCCCCAATCAAGCGCCGCTAGTCCCTCGCGATACTGATCAATAGCGCAGTCCCCCACCTGAAGCAACCCCGCTATCCTGGTAACCGCCCGGCTCATGCGACGGCGCCGTGACCAAGCGCAGAGCAGGATCAGCACCGGAACCAGGGCGCAGCCAAACAAAGGCAGCCAGGTCCGGAACAGTATCGCAAACACCATCGCCAGGGTAACGCTCGTCACTCCCGCGCCGCGACCCGCCAGCGACTCGGTGTGGCCCGAATCGCGCACCTCGAGTGCCTGAGCAATTGCCGCCCGCGTACCCGCTGACCAGCCCTGTTCGACCGTCAGGTCGCGTGCCAGGGGCAGCGTGGCGAGCATTCCCTGCACCGTCGCCGACGGCAGCGCCTGGTTGGCTCCCAAGGCCTGCCGGAAGGCACTGAAGTCGATTTCCCGACGCTGCCAGGCGTCGGCGAGGCTGCGCCGCCAATCGGCCAGGACCCGGTTGTCGTGCCATAGAAACACGACGTAGGCCGGTCCGAGGAGCGAAAGGATCACCAAAGGCCGCAGGCTGAGAAGCGCGACTGCGCCGGCAACTGCGCCGAAAGCGACCAAGACCACGGCAACGACCAGATTGCGAAAGCCCCGGGCCCGACGGATCAGCGTATTCGCGGTATCATCGAGCAAAAGACGATAGCCAGCCATTCGCCCCTCCCACGTTGTCCTTCCGACGATTGCACATGGCACGATTGGGCCGGCGTACCTCAAGGCTGCACGCTTGCTCCGGGGCCACCAATGGATCGAAGGCGCCGGCGTGATCTTGCGCACGCGATACGAACGCCACTCACTCCCTCAGCCCTATCGCCTCAATTGCCTCGCCCATATAATATGCAGCATTCTCGTTGCCTTCCCTGTCCTTGGCCGCCTGCAGTGCCGGAATGCTTCCTTTGTCACCTATCAATTCCAGTCCGCGGGCCGCATGTTCTCTAACGCGCACCGTGGTGTCACAGAGCGCCAGGACCATCATGTCTCTCCAGAACGACCGCGCGAGGGCACTGCGCCTCGCTGCATCTTCACTCGCATGTTCCCGCGGCAGGGCGACGGCTCCCCAAATTTGCCTTGATACTTCGGCTCGGTCATCGTCCGTACCATTCACCAGCAGGTCGACAAGATGAAACAACTGGTCGTCTTGACCCAGGCAGGCGATCCCGCTAATGGCGTAGGTCCTTGCCTGCTGACTTGGATCCGCGAGCTTGCCGAGAAAGACGCGGAAGGTGCGCCGATCGGGAAAATAATTTCCCACCAGCCGCGATAACGCGAACAGCGCGCACTCGGATACCTTCGTGTCCGGGTCCGACACCGCCGCGATCAACGGATCCGCCGCGCGCGGATCACGCATCCAGAAGGTCTTATCACGCAGACGCTCCTTGATCAGTTCGCGGGCGATGGTATCGACCGCCTTATAGCGCAGCTTCGGATCGGGGTTCTCAAACTCCGAATACACTTGTTCAAGCAGGATCCGCAGCGTGGGATTGACGGGAATCAGCTTGAGATAGGCATCTTGAATCGTCGTGTCGAGGCCCTCAATATACCCTCGGTCGAGTAGCAGGCACTGGGCCTCATCGCGTTTTCCCTCGTTCAGTAATGCTTTGGCCGACGCGATACTCTTGGCGGATAAAGAAGCAGCGGCCTTCATGATCTCTCCCGGGTGCCGTTTTTCACGTAATGGTGGTGCCGTTGTTGGGGTTAAGTAGCGCCTTCGTTGCGCTTGGCGGCAAGTGCGTCGTCCCGGCCGGCGCGCTCGTCGGGACATTGGAATGGTAATAGGTTCCCGTGTTCTTCGGCCTTTCGGCATTCAGAAGAGGACCTGTGTTCCCAGGTAGGAGCGCATTCTTAGGAATACCAGTCTGCAGGGGTTGGGGCGAATTCTTAAGGATGGACGCCTCGATCAGTCTCGCCGCCGTGCGGTCAGGCACCTGCGGCGGTCCAGTCGCGATGATCCGCATGGCATCCGGCGGCACCCCTTTCGGCGGATCCGCCTTGTGCTGGGCCAAACGGTCATGTGGCGATTGCCGCGTGATACCCACATAGAGGATCCGCGGCGGCTTCGGCGGCGGCCCCTTCTCAAGGACGTAAACGCTATGTTGCCCAGGAGGAATCCCGCACGATAGCCCGAAGGGATCTGCCCAATCGATCGGGTTAGGACAATACATGTACTCATTGGCCCCGCCCCCGAGTCCCAGGGAATCGGGGCTCAAGTATTGACATGCCTCCGGATCATAGTAGCGAAACCGGTTGTAGTAGTACTCGTCCTCCGCGTACTGTCCTGGGAGCCGCAAGGGGATGCGTTCCTCCATGGCCCCGTGGAAATACTCAAGCCCCCCCCAATCACCGAGACGCTGAGTCCAATCGATCGTTCCCCACTCATTTACCGCCTCGCTGGGAACGCCAATGTGCGTCGTGATCAGGTGGTGAACCCTGGTCCCGCGCCAATAAACCAGCGGCTGGGTCCCGCTGAAAAAATACTCGGTGGTGACCGTTCCGGATATTTCGGCGAGAAGTTGATCCCCGCTCCAAACAAACTCGGTGGCCTTATCGTCGGCCTCCCGTCGGAGGCGTCGACCTAATCCGTCGTAGCTGTATCGGATGACGGAGCCATCCGTGCCACAGACCTCAATCAATTGCCCCAGTGGGTCCCAGCGCAGCGATGCGCGCGCATCCTCCGTCCTAATCTCGGTGACATTGCCATTGCTATCCCGGGAAATGGTCTTGGCATCTAGACGGGTGAGCCGATTTCCGGAAAGGTATTGGAAAGAAGAACTCGATAAACCGGTCTCGGCAAAGACTAAATTGCCGTTGCGATCATAGTCATAGGACGCGTCCTTGCCCTTGGCCTGCGATCCGATGAGACGGTGATCTCCATCGAAACGATAGCGCTTCTCGCCGGAAATGCTATCGCGAATACGTGCCACCCCGCCACGCTGATCGTAATTCCAGCCCCGGGATAGCAGGGTCTGCGCCGCACGCAGCACCGTCTGGCCAACAAGTTGCCCCGCCGTGCTGTATTCGAGATCTTCTCGACAGTTAGCGAACCTCCTTTCCACGCAATGGTCCTTTTCATCGTAGCGAAACGTCTGTACCGGTACACCGCCCCTTCGCAGTACGGCCAACCGTAAGCGCTGGTCCCAGTCGAACTCAAGCGGCGGCAAAGGAGAGCCGGAGAAACTCCGCGACCTCAGTGTCCCCCGGGAATCATAAGCATATGCTATCCTTCTGCCGTTTTGCGTTTCGGCAACGACCTGTGAAGCCTCGTTGTATTCGAAATAGACCTCGGTGGTGGGCGTCTTGGTTCGCAATAGTCGCCCGTCTAAATCGTAGTCATTGACAATGAGGTCCACGCCGCCCGAGCTGACGCGAAACAGGTTGTCGGCGTCGTCGTAAGCGAATCCCACCTCGGTACCATTGGCCAGGAGGTGCCATACCGCACGGCCTACACGGTCGAACCCGAAGGTCTCGATGCGTCCATCGAAGTGTTGAATACGGGTCTCGTTGCCCATGGCGTCATGCTCGATCCGGGCCTGTTCGTCGGCAGGGTTTGTCCATGTTTTCAAACGACCCTCCGTGTCCCAGGTACATCGGTAAGTGCGGCCGGTCGGGGTTACCACCTCCTCGAGCAAGCCGTAAACATTGTGGCGCAGGGAGACGGTATGTCCTTCGGCATCCGTCGCGGCGGCAAGGTTCCCCGTCGAATCATAGCGATATTCCCGCGGTGCGGACTCCGGACTGCTGGCACGTACAAGACGACCGATCGTGTCGCTGGCAAAACGGTAAACAGCACCGTCGGGTTCGCTGATCTGGGATATGTGCATCAGTTCGTCGTAATGCTCCTCTCGGTCGAGTCCGTAGTCGTCAACGACTCGGACGCGGTTCCAACCCTCGTCCGGCTCGATTCTGGTTGTATTTCCGCTTGGCGCCGCCATGGTCGCCATGAATCCACGAACGTCATACCCATAGCGCCGTTCCTGCCCGTCCGGACCGACGATGGAAATGAGTTGACCATGTGCGTACGAGAATCGCCAGACCGAGTCTCCCTGTCGAAAGAAAATAGGCTGATGATCGCAATCGTAGCGGATCTCCTCAGTTAGTCCGTTGTGGTACACAATACCAACCGTATCGCTTCTCTCGTCATAAAAATATCGAATCAAGCGATGCAAAGGATCAATTTGCTCGATCATTCGCCCAAAAGCGTCATAGCGCGTTGACAGCACCGCCCCGTTTGGTCGCGTTTCGGTGACGACTTGACCGCTACCATTGACCGCGTAGGCGGTCACGTCCCCCAGGCTATTGGTCACAAGGGTCACGCGAGCGCTTGGGAGATATTTGAGACGACAGGCATGATGTCCGTCGGCACCGCGCGTGGATACGCAGCGACCCGCTCCGTCGTAGCGCATCTGAAACACCGCTCCGCTGCGGGTCGCTTCCTTGACAATGCGACCGTCGCTGTCGTACGAATATCGGATCGCCGCGCCCGCGGCGTCGTAAACAGCGACCAACTGATCATGATCGTCGTACCCATACTCCGCGAATATCCGAGGGGCCGAAAGATCCGAAGCTACCAGGACTTTGCCGACAAGGCCCCGATCAGTGTACTCTATGATAATCCGGCGCCGTTCAATCATCTGAACAACGGTGGAGAGTCGCTGCGTGGAATCGTAACTAAGTTCAAGGCCGAAGCCGCAGGGTGGCGAGATCTTTTCCAGACGAAAAAGCCCATTAGGCAAACACCTAAACCATAGCGTTTCGACTCCAGTTCTCCAGTCGTGCCAATGATAAAGGCACAAGCAGTCGCCTATCGACCGGAGTTCCATGCTTGCAGCAGCGTTGAGGATCGCCGATTCGGGCGCGCTCTCCGCAATCGGGAAATCGACGACGCCACCGCTCTGGTCACGAAAGCGGTACTGCTGGGCCGTCTTGGTGAGGCTCATTGCGAAATTGTGGGTCCATCCCGTCCCCAGTCCGGCCAAGCTTTCAGTAGTCAGACCGGTGCTGTAGTACCGCCGAAGGACGAGTGGGGCGTAGCCGCCAATTTCGATATCGTGCCAAGCGCAAAAGAAGGTGCCGGAGCCGACATCCACTGGATGTCCGACGGCTTGGCGACCCTGAAGATAAGAGTCATAGGAAGGCATCTTGAGCTGGGAAGGCATAGTCCTGAGGTATTCCTTGAGTTAATGGTCCTGTGTTGTGGGCTTGCGCCCTTGGCTTACGCGATTAACCCCAGCCGACACCCCCGCCGACACCGCCCCCTGCGCGGCAGCAACCGCCAGCGCCCGCACCATGTCCGCAATACTGACCCCGACCAGCACATTGCTGAAGCCGATAGTGGCGGCATTCGGGACGATCGGTAGATCGCTGCAGGAGGCCGCCATCAGCGGCGCAACAAAGGCCAGTGGACCGCCGTTGACCGTGACATTAGGGCTGCCGATAGCGGCCGACCCCTGATCCCCCGGATAGGGTATCGGCGGCATCAGGAGTTTCACCCAGGTGGACCACTGGGTATAGGCCCCGAAGCTGCCCTTGATGCTCCCCCAGACACCGTCCCAACTGGAGGTGTCGACGCCGGTCACATCTTTGACGAAACTCCCGGTCGCGGAACCCGGCTTGACGAAGAGCGCGGAGATACCCGCAATCGCCAGGTTGGCCATCAGGGTCAAGGCCACCAACATCAGCGCTTTGGGGATATTCAGAAGATAACGGCGCCAGTAGGCCATGTTGAGCATGGACGGCGGCGCCGGCAGGCCTATAGGGATATGCACGCAATAGCCCATGGCCCCGGCGGTGCAGGCCGGCACGCCATTGATCAGGGTATCAACCTTGGGGAAGGCGGGTGTCATCCACAGGTAGATAGGCCCGAAATAGGGATGCGGGATCATCGGGATGGGTGCGGGTGCCGGAGGGATGATGACGGCATGGAAGTCCACACCGATGACCATGTCACCCATTTTCGATGCCGGCCATAGCATTGCAGTGATCCTCGTGGGAGTGACGGTTAGGGCAAGACCTGAATCACTTCGAGTCGCCCACTGATCCGTGTGCGACTGATCTTTACCCGCAGATGCTGGCCCGGGCTCAGGGTATCGAACAACTCCGGTGCAACCAGACCGACCGTCGGTTCGTTGCCGACCCTGAGGGTCACCGCAAAGGTCTCAGGGTTCTGGAAGGATTGGGTCCAGGCGCGCCCCCCGGCGATGTTGGTCCAACTGGTCGTGGTGCCCGGCGACGCCTGCTTGCCGGTCACCACGGCATCAGCGGTCTCGACCGCCAGCCAGAGGCGGTCGACGGCGCCATAGAGATAATAGGAACCTACCACGACGAGCAGCACCGCCGGGATGATATAGGCGATCGGGCTTGCAGCAAATGCGTTCATTGGCCTTCCGGTGTCGCTCACTGGACGAAAACCTCCATCTTGCGCATCTGGGGCAGCCAGTCGCGGCCAGGGTAGGGTACGGCACCGCGCCACACCATGTCCACCTGGCGCTCCTCCATGCGAATCATCACCGTATGGATGACCACCGCCGGTACTTGCACGCCGGCCCCGATGTCCAGCCCGAGTTTCGGCAACTCGCCGGGAAGTCGGAAATAGAGGACGCCGTCGGGACTGAGATTGGCCGTCCCGATCTCCTCGTCCCCTTTAAGGTACGGGAGCACCAGCCCGGGCGAGGCGCCGTTGAAGAAGCGGAAATCCATGTCCGGTAGACCATGTTTGAGATAGGCGGCGCGGTGCTCGGCGGGCACCAGCTTGGCATAGGCAGCGCGCAGTTCTTGCTCCGTTTGACGATCCGCCGGCAGGATGCCGGCGAACCCAGCGCGGGGCAGCGAGGTCTTGGGGTACCAACCGAATCCGCTCGGCAGCGGTTGCCGCTCCCACCGCGCATAGTCTTGCACGCACAGGCGGTCGGGGGTCAGCGGGTCCAGCGGGTCTTCAAGGTTGGGAAGCGTCAGTTGGTCGACGCCTTGCCCGGTATTGGCGACCACGAACCCGCGGCCGAGTGGATTGCGGGGATAGGGATAGGGCAGCCTGTGATCCGACCAGACGTCGATGCCGCCATAGGCGCGCTCGTAGCACAGGTCCATGACCGAGAATGGCATCGGATCAGAAAAGACCGGCGTTCCGTTCGTGAGGTAGCGCCCGACCCGATCGCCAACCACGCGCACGTCCTTGCGGTGCCCGGCGATCTTGATTGCGGCCAGGAATGAGGTGGCGGGGAGCCCGCGGGGCGCATAGGCGCGTCCATTGAGCACCACGTCGGTGGCCAACTTGAAGGGCACAAAATCGCTCTCGAAGCGCACCGTCGAATTGAGTGGATTTCCCCAAGGTTGGTCCGCTGCCACCAGTGGTTGGTCACCTTCGGCGCGCACGCACGGGGCACCCGGGACGATCACATAGCTGCGCTTCAATAACACGCTGAGGATGTGCTCACCGGCTGGGGTCTGTCCAGGAAGGACCAGTATCTCACCCCGCCCCGGGGTCGCCTTGAATGGGGATGCCGGATCAGCGGCGCCGGTCATGATGGCAGCACCTGTGCGTACAGCCGCTTCATCTTGGGATACCAACTGTAGCCTTCATAGATGCAGGCGCCGCGCCAGATCAGGTCGACCTCCCGGTCGTCCGGCCGGATGCTGACGGTATGCAGCCGACTCTCGAGAAGATCCTCGCCGCGGCCGATATCGAGAGTGATCCGCGGCGTTTCACCGGGCAGCGAGAACTCGAGGAGACCTTCCGGCGTCAGGCCGCGTAGACTCAGCGCCTCGTCACCATTGAAACGCTGAAAGGTCATGCCGAACGAGGCCCCATTATTGGAATAGGCTTCGTAAATCGGCAACTTGAACTGCTTGGCCAGGGCGATGTGGTTGCGGGGCAGCAGGCCCATCCGTTCTTCAGTCGTGGCGGTGCCCACGTCGAGGAAACTGGGATAGGCCCCCAAGAGGGCGCAGCGCGGGTACCAGGTCCGCTGACGCCAGCCGAAACCTTGCGGCAAGGGCTGCAAGTGCCACCGCGCGGGCTCGCCGATGACGATCCGCTCCGGGGTGAGCAGATCATCGGGGTCTTCGATGTTCGGCAACGCCAGCTTATCGATGACGGCCTTGACATTGCGCAGCGCCACCCCGCGCCCCATCGGGTTGCGGGGATAATGAAAAGGAATCTCGGCCACGCTCTGCTCATCGCGTCCGCCATAGGCGCGATCGTAACGAATTTCCATCTCGGTGAAGGGCCGCGGGTCCGTGAACGCCGGCGGTGCGTTAGCGCGATAGCAACAGCTGCGGTCACCAATAATGGATAATACCTTTTCCCGGGTGCCGACGCGCACGCCGACGGCCATCGTCTGGGTCGGGGTGCCGTTTGGCGCATAGGCATTGCCGATCACCACGACGTCTGTTGATGGCTTGTAGGGTGCGAGTTCATACTCGTACTGCACCGTCGACCAGGCGGGGTCGCCATTATCGTAATAGCCGTCGATCGCACGCAGCCCGTGATCCGTTGCGCGGCGGACCAAGATGCTGTCCGGCGCGATGCTATAGGAGCGCTTGACAATCACCGCGAATACGTGGTCATCACGCTCGTTCTTGCCCGCGACAATACGGAATTCGCTTTTCGTCGGCGCCATGATGGGCTCCCCATCAATCCATTAAAGTCACGGGTTCAGCATCACCATTCCGCCTTTGACGGTGTTCGTGGCAGTCCCCTCAGACAGTACGATAGCGCCCTTGGTCTGATGTTCGGCGCTCGCTTCCGAGTGGATAACGCCACCGGCGATGGCGACAGCCGCGGAGCCCGTGATGGCGATATCCACGCCGCTCAGTTTGATCTGCCCCGCGCTGTTCATCTGCAACGTGCTGGCGCCCACTTGCAGGAGAATCTCGGTGGCGGCAGTGATATTCACGCATTGGGAGTTCGACGCCACGCAGATCGGGCCGCTGGTCGAGGTGATGGTGATGGCCTGCTTCACCGTCGTCGTCTGGGTGGCGTCGTAGGTCTCGGTCAGGGCGGCTTGCACGTGATAGGTTGCCGTATTGGCCGCAACGTCGTGGGAGTAGGTGCCCTCGGTGACGGTGATCTTGGCGTCGCTCTTGATCGTTTCCGTGAAGGTGTTATTCACGGTATTGGTCTGATCATGCTCTACAGTGGTATTCATGTCGTACTGACCGTGGATGGTGATCTTCTCCTTGCCCGCGGTGTCGTCCATGGTCAGTTCGTTGTAGCCACTGCCCTTGTGAGTATTGGACTTGATACCGCTCACCACCGCGGCGGCCGGCAGGCCAAAGGGGGGCATGGTGTCGCCGTTGTAGACCCGTCCGGTGATGATCGGCTGGTCCGGATCCCCCTCGAGAAAGTCGACGACGACCTCCTGGCCGATGCGCGGGATGGCCACCGCCCCCCAGCCCTTGCCGGCCCAGGGGTGGGAGACGCGGATCCAGCAGGAACTGGTCTCGTCGGCCTGGCCGTAGCGGTCCCAGTGGAACTGGACCTTGACTCGGCCGTGCTGATCGGTCCAGATCTCCTCGCCGGCCTTGCCGACGACGTGGGCGGTCTGGGGGCCTTGGACGGTGGGCTTGGGGGTGCTGCGCGCCGGGCGGTAGGGGACGTCGGCCGTGAGGGCGCTGAGGCTGCACCGATAGACCGGGGCCGTACCGGCTGCCCCGCTGGAGCGAAAGGCGTCCGAGTGCAGAGTGTAGTGGGCGGCGACGATCAGGTATTCACTATTCTGCTCGGCGTGCGGGTGACCGCTGAGGGTGAAGAGGCCGCCGCTGCTGAGGCCGCGGGCATCCCCCGCCGCCTGGGCGATGGCGTAGCCGGCCTGGGCCTCTTCCAGGCGGATGCGCGCATAGTCCCCGCCCTCGCTGCTCTGGGTGTAATCGCCCTGGTAGTCGAAGACCTCCAGGCCCGCGTGGGCGTGCGCCTTGGGGGCGCTACTGCGCGCGAGCAGACTCTTGCGCGGGGCGGTGAAGTCGTAGGAACTGTGGGCAAAAGCTCCGGGGCGCACGGCGCTGACCAGGGTCCAGGCGTCGAGGTGCTCGCGCAGTTGCGTTTGACCTGGGGGGTAGAAGGGCACGGTGGCATAGCCGGGGGCGGGCGCGTGGGCGCTGCGGCTGTCGGCGAGCACCAGCAGGTGCTTGCCGTCGCTATGCTCATGGAAGTAGTAGATGCCCTCGTGCTCGAGCAGGCGGCTGACGAAGGCGAGGTCGCTCTCGCGGTATTGGACGCAGTAGGTCCAGGGGCGATAGCTGGCGGAGAGGCGCGCCTCGAAGTCGGTGAAGCCGTGGTCTCGAAAGACCGTGGCGACGATGTCCGGAACCGTCTGATCCTGGAAGATCCGGCAGTCGGAGCGCCGCGACAGGAACCACAGCCAGGGCACCAGGGTGGCGCTGTAGCGGGTGCCGACCTCGTCGTAACTGCCCTGGGTGAAGCGGTTGAGGTAGCCGTTGAAGTAGCGGTGCCCGCCGGCCGGCAGTTGCAGCGAGACGGTCGCCGGGGTGCCGAGCAACTCCTCGGCGCGCAGGTCGGGGCGTTCGCTGACCAACTCCAGCTCGTACTCGAACGGGGCGCTCAGGTGTTCGGTGGCGGTCATGCCCCGCAATAGCAGCACGTCTACCCCGAGGGTGGTGGTGAGGGTGAGGATGCGAGTGGCTTGACTGTAGAGCATCTGGTACGGCCCTGCCGAGAAATGAAATGAGTATACCCGAGCAGCCTGTCGGACTTAGCCCCTGGGATAGGGGTTTAAGGCAGTATAAAGGCCTTTGTTGCACGCTTGTTCTTCGGCGAAGCGTGCGGCCGCCCGCGCTTCGCGCTTGGCTTTCGCCTGGGCAATGGCCGCCAAGCGCACCTCAGGCCGCTGCAACTCCGCCGACACGCTCATCCCATCGGGCAGCGACTCTCCGTCCGACTCTCCGTCCGTCTGTGCAGCCAACGTCGGCAGTTGTTGCCGACCGCCGCGGCATCCAGCGGCTGTCGGCAACTGCTTATCTTGAATCAAAATTTGGGGCTTTGGTCCCGGAACGGTGGGACCAAGCCGCCGTGTCCGTCCCTGTCGAAGCGTCGTTGACCCGGTCTTAGCAGGCCAACGCCAAGACCTGTCGTGATTGCTCCAGATCGACGTTTTTCCGCTCACCGAGCGCCGTCATGCCGTGGCGTTCGAGTGCCTGCACCAGTGGCGTGATTGCCTCCGGGCCGATGCCGTAACTGGAGAGCCGTGTCGGGACCTGCAGTGATTCGAAGAAGTCGCGGGTCCGGCGGATCGCGGTATCGATGCGCGCGTCCTCATCCCCGTCATGGAGGTCCCAGATGCGTGCGGCATATTGCAGGAGCTTCGCGCGCTTGTCGCGGCGCCTGATCTGCAACATGGCCGGCAAGACGATGGCCAGGGTTTGCGCATGGTCGAGGCCATGCAGCGCGGTGATCTCGTGACCGATCATGTGGGTGGCCCAGTCCTGCGGCACGCCGGCGCCGATCAGTCCGTTCAGGGCTAAGGTCGCGGTCCACATGAGGTTGGCGCGTACCGCGTAAGTGTCGGCCCCGGTCAACGCTTTAGGCCCGTCCTCGATGAGCGTGAGCAGCAGGCCTTCGGCGAATCGATCCTGCACCTTGGCGTCATCCGGATAGGTCAGGTATTGCTCTGCTATGTGTACGAAGGCATCGATGACACCGTTGGCGACCTGACGCGGCGGCAGCGTGTAGGTCTTGGTCGGATCCAGCACCGAGAACCGCGGGAAGACCAGCGGGTGGCCGAAGGCCAGTTTGTCCTGGGTGGCGGCGCGGGTGATGACCGCGAAGCTGTTCATCTCCGAGCCGGTTGCCGGCAGGGTCAGCACGGTGCCGAAGGGAACGGCGGCGGTGATGGGCGCCTGCTTGGCGAGCATGTCCCAGGGCTCCCCGTCGAAAGGAATCGCCGCGGCGATGAACTTGGTCCCGTCGATCACCGAGCCCCCGCCGACGGCGAGCAGGAAGTCGACCTGTTCCCGGCGGGCGAGCGCGACGGCCTGCATCAGGGTTTCATAGGTGGGGTTGGGCTCGATGCCGCCGAATTCCAGGAGGGTGAAGTCGGTGAGCGCCGCCTTGACCTCGGCCAAGGTGCCGGTCTTCACGACACTGCCCCCGCCATAGGTGATGAGCACCCGCGCACCGGCGGGAATCTCCTGGTTCATCGCGGCGATTTGCCCGGTGCCGAAGAGGATGCGCGTGGGGTTGTGAAATGTGAAATTTTGCATAAGAGCTCCGCGAAGATTGACCGCAATAGATGAAGGCGTTGTGCTCCAGTGGAAGGGGCTGCGCGGAGCACGCATCTGTTGGCAACTCAGTGCCGCCAGATCGGCCGGGGTATCGACGTCAGTCAGCACCGCATCCGTGTCGAAGGCGACCGTGATCAGGTCGCCGTGCAGCGTGTCAAGCAGCGTTCGGCCGCCGGTGTCGCCGACGATCCGGTGCAGCGCCGCGAAGTGGCAGCGCGGCCACAACACTGGATGACCGCGACGGCCGCCGTGGAGCGGAACGACGATCCTGGGGTGAGCGGGGTCGAAGGCGGCGATGATGCGGTCGATGTGTGCGGCCCTGACCCGTGGCATGTCCGCAAGCAGGATGACGACCGCCGCGGTGTCCGGCGGCAGCGCGGCCAGACCGCGGTGCAGGGAGGTCGACAGACCGTGCGCATACTCGGCGTTGCGCACGATCGACACCGGTTCGCCGACCAGCGCGGCCTCGATCGCCGCGGCCGCGCCGCCGGTCACCACCAGCACCGGCGCGCAGCGCGCGCCCAGGGCCGCCGCCACGGCATGTCGCACCATCGGCACCCCATCGATCAGGCGCAGCAGCTTGTGCTGTCCACCCATCCGCGTGGAAGCCCCGGCGGCCAGGACCAGTGCCGCGATCCGGTGCGCTTGATCGAGGTTCATTGGTGTCGCCGATGTCGCCGCGTTGATCTGTGTTCAGCCTGGAAAGAGCGGTCAGCGTCGACCGTTGCTGCCCGGATAGCGGGTCTGGATGATCTCAGCCAGAATGGCCACCGCAATCTCGGCCGGTGCCCGGCCGCCCAAGTCGAGTCCGACCGGCCCGTGGATGCGCGGTGTCTGGGTCGCCAGTCCGGCCCTGCGCAGGCGTTCCAGCCGCTGCTCCTGGGTGCGGCGGCTGCCGAGTGCGCCAATATAGAAGGCGGGGCCGGCGAGCGCCGCCGTGAGTGCGGGGTCATCCAGCCGCGGATCGTGCGCCAGGACGACGACCGCCGTGCGTGAGTCTGGTGCTAGGCGCAGCAGGGCGGCGTCCGGCGCGTCGGTGATGAGCGCGATCCCGGGGAAGCGTGCCGGGTCGGCAAAGGCCGGGCGCGGGTCGATCACGATCACCGCGAAGCCCGCGAGTCGGGCCATGGGTGCGAGTATCTGGGCGATGTGCCCGGCGCCGATGAGGAGCAGGCGCGGCCTGGGTGCAGTGACCTGCACGAACAGCGCCGGGTCGGTTTCCAGCAGGCCGCTGTGCTCCGCCGCGATGTGCGCGTGCACCCGGTCAAGCAGCGGTGGGGTCAGCGGCAGGTCGCCATCCAGGGTGTCACCGTCGACCATCGCCATGGCGCCGTCGGTCAGGCGCGTGACCAGTGCCGCGGGACGCCGGGTCCGGTGCGCGGCGAGCAGGTGTTCGAACGCGGCGGTCGGGTCGATCCGCACGATGAAGACCTGCACCGGTCCGCCGCAGGCGAGTCCGGCCGCCGCGGCGTCCGGGTCGCCGATGACGAAGTCACGCCGGCACGCCTGGCCGTCCGCGATCGACGCCAGTGCCTGCGCGATGACCGCGCTCTCGATACAGCCGCCGGAAATCGAACCGCGAAAGGTGCCGTCATCCGCCACTGCCAGTTGGCTGCCGATCGGGCGGAATGAGGAACCGCCGCGCACCAGGGTAGCCAGGGCGACGCGTTTGCCTTGAGCGTGCCAGGTGGCGATCTGCTCAATGAGATCATCGGGTGGCGCGGTCATGGCGGTCATGGCGGTCATGGTGGTCATGGTGGTCATGGCGGGCGGCGGTCCGCGCAGCGGACCCTACGGGGACAAGCGCAGCGGCAGGCTGCGCAGTCGCTGGCCGGTGACCGCGAAGAGTGCATTGGCCACCGCCGGCGCGATGACGGGTGTCGCTGGTTCGCCGACCCCGGTGGGCGGCTGCGCCGAGGGGATGATGTGCACCTCGACCTCCGGCATCCGGTCGATGCGCAGCACTTGATAGTCGTGGAAGTTCGACTGGACCACGGCTCCGTGCTCGATGCGGATCTCGCCGAGCAGGGCGGCGGAGAGGCCGAACCCCATGCCGCCTTCCATCTGGGCGCGGATCACGTCCGGATTGACCGCGAGGCCGCAATCCACCGCGATCACCACCCGGTCCACCCGGAACTGGCCGCCCTTGCGCACCGTGACTTCGGCGACCTGCGCGACCGTGGTCCCGAAGGATTCATGGACCGCCACCCCGCGTCCGCGGCCCTTGGGCAGGGACTGGCCCCAGCCGGCCTTCTCCGCCGCAAGTTTCAGCACGCCCAGGTGGCGTGGGTGGTTCTTCAGCAGGCGCAGGCGATAGGCGACCGGGTCCTGGCCGGCCGCCACGGCCAGTTCGTCGATCATGCACTCCCCGGCAAAGGCGGTATGGGTGGACCCGACTGAGCGCCACCACTGGACCGGCACCGGCAGCCGCGGCGAGTGCAAGTCCAGCCTGAAGTGCGGAATGCTGTACGGGAGGTTGGCGGCGCCCTCCACGGAGGTTTGGTCTACCTGGTCCTTGATCAGCATGGGCTCGAAGGCTGTCCCGGCGATAATGGACTGACCCACGATGCGCTGATCCCAGCCGACCGGCCGACCCTTGGGGTCGATCCCCGCGCGGATGCGATGCAGATACAGCGGCCGGTACCAGCCGGCGCGCATGTCGTCCTCGCGGGTCCACTGGAGTTTGACCGGCAGTCGGGCACGCAGGGCCTGATAACAGTGCGCCGCTTCGATCAGATAGTCCGATGCCGGGTTGGCGCGTCGCCCGAAGGACCCGCCCGCGAACAACATCCGGATCTCGATCTGCTCGGGAGCGAGTGCAAAGACTTTGGCCAGGGCCGCCTGATCGCCGGTCTGAAACTGTTCGCCATTCCAGACCCGGATGCCCTGATCCGTGGGCTCGATCACGCAGTTCATCGGCTCCATGGCGGCATGGGCCAGATAGGGAACGCTGTACTCGGCCTCGATGACCTGGGCGGCACCGGCGAGCGCGGCGTCCACGTCCCCGTCCCGGCGGGCGATAGCACCGGGGGACTTGGCCAATTCCCGATAGCGCGCCAGAATCTCGGCGGTGCCCTCGGTCATGGCGTCGGTTTCGTCCCAATCCACCCGCAGGGCGTCTTGGGCGCGCCGGGCCGTCCAGAAATCGCGGGCGATGATCGCCACCCCGCTCGGGATCTCGGCGATCCGCTCGACGCCGGGAATGGCGCGGGCCTCGGTGTCATGGATGCGCTTGACCCGGGCGCCGAAGCGGGGCGGGTGCACCACCAGCGCGGTCAGCAGACCGGGCAGGCGCACATCCTGGGTGAACAGGGCGCTGCCGTCCGTCTTGGACGGCCCGTCCGTGCGGTGCAGCCCCGGTTGGCCGATGAGTTTGAACTGAGCCGGGTCCTTGAGTCGGACTTCCGTGGGAACCGTCAGTCTGCCTGCCGCCTCGGCCAGTTCGCCGAAGCGCGCACGGTGGCCGGCATGATGGCTGATCACACCGTCCTTGACCTGGATCTCGGCGGCCGGGACCTGCCAGCGTTGCGCCGCCGCGGCGACCAGCATCTGGCGGGCGGCGGCGCCGGCCTTGCGCAGTTGCTCGAACGAGTTGGCGAGGGCGGTGCTGCCGCCGGTCCCCTGGGCGCTGCCCCAGAGCAGATTGTTGTAGCGCGTCGCGTCGACCGGGGCGCCCTCCGCCCGGATTTGGTCCCAGGCCGCGTCCAATTCCTCGGCCACCAGGGTGGGCAGTCCGGTAAAGGTGCCCTGGCCCATCTCCAAGTGCTTGACGATGACGGTCACGGTGTCATCCGTGCCGATGCGCACGAAGGCGTTGGGCGCGAAGGTCGCCGCCGCGGCCGGAGCCGTCCCGGCGTGGTCGGTGTCGGTCGCGGCGGCCGGGCCGATGCGCAGCCCCAGCAGCAACCCGGCGCCGGCCGCGATTCCGGTCTCTAAGAAGGTGCGGCGCCCCGCGTTCTCGATGGTGTCGGGGGCGCTGGCTGCATTCTGGTGGTCGGTGGTTTTCATTGTCGCTCTTCCCCTTAAACCAAGGCGTCGGCGGCGCGCCGGATGGCGCCGCGGATGCGGGCATAGGTGGCGCAGCGGCAGAGGTTGCCGGACATGGCGGCGTCGATCTGCGCGTCGGTCGGGTCGGGATTCTCGGCGAGCAGGGCGGTGGCGGCGAGGATCTGGCCGGATTGACAGAACCCGCATTGAACCACGTCCAGTTCCAGCCAGGCAGCGCGCACGGCTTGACCGACTTTGCCGAGGGCGCCGACGCCGGGACCCTGGATCAGGCCCTCGATCGTCAACACCTCCGCGCCGGCGGCGACCGACACGGGAGTGGAGCAGGAACGTACCGGCGCCCCGTTCAGGAAGACGGTGCAGGCGCCGCACTGGGCCATGCCGCAGCCGTACTTGGTGCCGGTCAGACCGACATGCTCGCGGATCGCCCACAACAGCGGCATCGCCGGGTCCAGGTCCAGTTGGTGTTCAGTGCCATTGATTCGCAGTGTCAGCATGGGGCCTCCGGGTCAAGTATCCGCGGCGTTTGGGTGCCACATTAGAATAACCCTAGCACAGCCCGGCCGGCGAGCGGACCTCGCCCGTGATGGGCCTTGGCAACAAATTCGCCAAAAATCGAGTGCTGCACTCGATGATCGGGCAGAGGGCGGTTGGCAGGACCTCCAAACGTTCATGCCCTTGGAGGTGTCAGCTCACCGATGGATGGAATTGATGCTTGAAGATCCCGTCAAGCATGAATCTAGTGCTGGCGCATCGCTGTTGCTACTCGACTCGCCCTGGCCCTGAGGCGGCGGTGCCTGGTGAAGCACCGTGCGCGCCGGAAGCGGTCGGAGCAGCTTGGGGCATCACCCCAGGGCTTGGCCCTGGGGGGGCAGCGGTGCCCCGGCCTGTTTGGCCGCGTGACCTTCAGTGGAGTCCGCTAAGCGCCCTACAGCTTGGGCTTGGGTGTGCCGGCGGTCTCCACCGGCAGGATCGGATAGACCACCTGCGGCTGCTCGCCGGTCAAAGCGGTGAGGAACTGCGCGATCAGCGCGGCCTGGTGGTCTTCCATCTCGGTGCCGAGTTGCGCGTTGGACATGACCGCAACCGCCTGTTCCAGATCCCAAACCTGACCGGAGTGAAAGTAGGGGGCGGTCAGGGCGATGTTACGCAACGGGGCGGCACGGAAAACATACTCATCCGATGCGGTCTTGGTCACCGCAAAGCGGCCCTTGTCCTCGCGGGGCAGGATGTCCGCCCCCGGTTTCTTGATCAACCCGAACGGGAAATACGCTTGGCCGCCAACATTCACGCCGCTGTGACAGGCGGTGCAGCCCTTGCTGATGAAGAGGTCCAACCCTTGCTTCTGCTCCTCGGTCATGGCCTGGTCATTGCCTTCAAACCAGGCGTCGAAGGGTGAGGCCGGGGTGACTAGAGTCGCCTCGAAGGCCTCGATGGCGCGGGCCATGTTATCGAAAGTCACCGGGTCCGCCTCGCCGGGGAAGGCCCGGCTGAAGCGCTCCACATACTGCGGCATGCTGTTCAGGGTGACGACCACGGCGTCCGGCTTGTTGGCCATCTCCACGCCGGCCTGCACCGGTCCTTTGGCCTGCTCTTTGAGGTCCGCGGCACGGCCGTCCCAGAACTGGGCCTTGTTATAGACCGCGTTCAACACCGTCGGGGCGTTGCGCGGGCCTTTTTGCCAGCCGTGGCCGACCGAGGTGGGCAAATTATCGTCGCCGCCGGTGCCCAGGTTGTGGCAGGTATTGCAACTGATCAGGCCGCTGGCGGAAATCCGCGGGTCGAAGAACAACATGGCGCCCAGGTCGATCTTCTCGCGCGTCAGCGGATTGTCCGTCACCTTGCCGACGCCGTAGGGCAGGGCGGCCAGCCCGGCGGATTTGGCCTGGGCTCGCAAGGCAGCGTCATCGGCCAGGGCCGCACCGGCGGCGAGGGTGCCGACCAGTGCGGTTGAGCAAGCAACGGCGATCAGAGTGAGTTTCATGGAGACTCCTGGTGTTAGGTACATCGGAACACGTGATGCCTGCAACGGCTCGCTAAGGTTAACGACGCGACGATGACGAGGCCATGACTTTGGTCAGAAATTCCTGCTGATTCTTTTTTCTTGCACCCCGGCAGGGCATGCTGAGTCCAACATGACCCTCTCCATCCGCGCTAAGCTGTTCCTGACCCTGCTGCTGGCCTGCCTGCTGGTGGTGGTCGGTACCCATGCCTTCGTGCGCTGGTCCATCGAGCAGGGGCTGATCGAGTTGGCGGATGCGCGGGAGTCGGAGCGCATCAGCATCATCGCGGAGCGGCTCGTCGCGGTCTATGCCGACAGCGGCTCCTGGGAGCCGTTACGCGCGGACAAGTCGCGGTGGATCGCGGCCTTGCTGGGTCGGGATCCAAAGGATCGGTTGGCGCGCGGTGACCCGCGGCGCGGCCACCTGCCGCCCTGGGTGCGCCGTATTCTGAACGATGCCGGCGCCTGGCCGCCGACCTGGGCGCTGGAGCGCGGCCGGGAGCGGCCCGCCCCGCTGGAGTTGCGGCTGATGTTGCTGGATGGGGCTGGGGCTGTGGTTTATGGCCAGTCGTCGCTGTTACCGGGAGCCCGGCGCTATCCGCTGGAGTTGGACGGCCAGGCCATCGGTTCCCTGGCGATCCTGCCCGGTCCGCCGTTGGCCGAATTGCCGGATCTCGAGTTTCAGTCACGCCAGGGCAGCCGGCTGTGGATCATCGCTTTGGGGATGCTGCTGATTTCGGCCGTGCTGGCTTATCCGTTGGCACAGCGCGTGGTGCGGCCGGTGCGGCGCATCCAGGAGGCGACCCGCCGCCTCGCGGCCGGGGATTTCACCGCCAGGGTGAATGTGCATGGGGGGGATGAGATCGCCCGTCTGGGGCGCGATCTCAACGTCCTGGCCGCCACCCTGGAAGGCAACGAACAGGCGCGCCGCCGCTGGGTGGCCGACATCGCCCATGAATTGCGCACCCCTATCGCCCTGCTGCTGGCCGAACTGGAGGCGCTGCAGGATGGGGTGCGGCCCCTGGACCGGGCCGCGGTGGATGCCCTGCACGCCGACGTGCTGCGCTTGAACCGGTTGATCGGGGATCTGCATGAGTTGTCGGTGACCGACCTGGGGGCATTGAGCTACCGGCTGACCGAGACCGATCTGCGCGAGGTCTTGCAGACGGATCTGGACGCCTTCCGTTCGCGCTTCCGGGCGGCCGGACTCTCCCTGGAGTTGCATGACCGGGTGCCGGGGCCGCTGCTGTTGAGCGCCGATCCGGACCGGTTGTCGCAAGCGTTCCGCAATCTGCTCGGCAACAGTCTGCAGTACACCGACCCCGGCGGCGGGCTCACCGTCACCCTGGACCGCGGCGGCGAGCGGGTGACGTTGGACTTTCAGGACACGGCCCCCGGCTGCCCGCCCGAGTCGCTGCCGCGGTTGTGCGACCGGCTCTACCGGGTGGAGGACTCGCGCAGCCGCCACACCGGCGGGTCCGGGCTGGGCCTGGCGATCGTCAAGAACGTCGTCGAGGCCCATGGCGGGACCATCCGTGCCGCTGCCGCCCCTGCTGGTGGTCTGTGGATTCACATCGAGTTACCCGCCTGAGGTCCGTTATGCATCAACCGCAGCGTATCCTGATCGTCGAAGACGAACAGCGCCTGGCCGCCCTGGTGGCCGACTATCTCAAAGCGGCCGGCTATCAGGTCGATCAACTCCACACCGGCGAGACCGTGCTGGACTGGGTGCGCACGCACCGGCCGGACCTGATCCTGCTGGACCTGATGTTGCCGGGCAAGGACGGGCTGACCCTGTGTCGGGAGATCCGCGCCGCGCCCGGCGAGCCGGGTCGCCTACCCGTCATCATGACCACCGCCCGGGTCGAGGAGATCGACCGGCTGATCGGTCTGGAGCTTGGTGCCGATGACTATGTGTGCAAGCCCTATAGCCCGCGCGAGCTGGTGGCGCGGGTCAAGGCCGTGTTGCGGCGCAGCGCCGGGTCGCCGGTGTCCAACGCGCCCGGCGCGGCGGCGGCCGGCGCGGTCGCTGCCGATCCGCTCACCCTGGACCCGGACGCGCTGCGGGTGCAGGCGCAGGGCCGCGCGATCGAACTCACCGCGGTGGAGTTCGCGCTGTTGGCGACTCTGCACGCGGCTCCCGGGCGGATCTTCTCGCGCGAGCGGCTGATGGACCGCATTTACACCGATCGCCGGATCGTCGCGGACCGCACCATCGACAGTCACATCAAGAAACTGCGCCGCCGGTTGGAGGAACTCCTGCCCGGCCGGGAGTTGGTGCACTCGGTTTATGGGGTTGGGTACCGGTATGAGGATCGGGGGGAGGAATAAGCAGGGAGTAAAGCACTCGAAGTCTGGTGGCCAGACGAGCCTTGGTCACCGGCGATTCGATGACCTGGCTGTTGAGGACGACGGAAACGCGCCCGATTCGTCCTGCCTCGAGGTCGTCAATGGCTTCGAGGATCTCCGCATTCAGGTCGCACTCCGCGTCGCGGCGCTGGAGCTGTTCAAAGGCGGTGCCGTGCGCGCCAACGATCCCGCAAAGGACTCCGTTCAAGGGGGCCAAGGTTGGCCGCAACGATCGCTGTCCCTGCGGCAGTGGAAAGAGATTCAAGAAGTGCTGCGCGCGCTGAGGAGCGGACGACGCGACGGCCGGCCAGACACTTGGACACCGACGAAGAAAGATTCATCACAGGTCGGTCGGTGGGGGTGAGGAACGAACCCCAAGGTCCTCGGGCTTCCCCACTTGTTGCGCATTTCCTGCACGACCGCTGCATCAGGGCCGGGTAATCTGCTCGTCAACGGGGCGCTAACCGCACCCGCGGCTGCGGGGGCCGCGAGGTCCGAGTAAGGATGCGCTGACCTACGCCGCCGCAGCGAACCGCTGAACATTTCCATTCCATCGGAGAACAGACCATGAGATTTCCCAAGTACCAGACCCTGACCGCCATCGCGCTCGGGATTGGCCTCGTTGTCGGCACCGGTGCCGCCTGGTCCGGCCACCCGGGCGCCCCTGGAGAGCGCTCGGAGGCAAACTTCGACCGGATGGCCGAGGCGCTCAAGCTGACCCCGGAGCAACAGACGCAGGTCCGGACCATTCTCCAGGAGCAGCGTACCGAGATCGATCGCCTGCGCGCTCAGACCCGCCAGCGGATCGACGCGATCCTTACGGATGCTCAGCGGGCACAGCGCGCTTCGCGGATGCAGCAGGGGCTGGATCAGCGTCTGGAGCGGATGACGCAGCGCCTGAAACTCAGCGCGGACCAATCGACCCGGATTCGCGCGATCTTTATGGAGCGTCAGTCAAATCCGGACCTGACCCGCGAGGATGTCAAGGAGCGTGTCGCCGCCGTCCTCACTCCGGAGCAGCGTAAACAGTTCGACTCCAAGGGGCCGCGCGGCGAACGTCCCGGCGGCAAGGGGCGGGGGTCGGAGGCTGATGGTCCTCCGGACGCAGCGCGGGAAGATCCCCTTGGCGGCCCCGACGGCGGTCCCGACCTGGAGCGCTGATCGATAGAAAAAGGCCAAGCCGGTTAACGGCTTGGCCTTTCCTTATTGCGCGTAACCGCCGCTGAAGCGGCTCAGGGGGAACACGCGTTTGACCAGTAGGTACCGAAGTCCTAAGCCGTCATTCCGGCAGGATGCCGGAATCGAAGCCCAAGAACGTCGCCTCGTAGCACCTACCGGCATGCAAGGCTAGGCTGAATGCGCTGCGATTGTCTGACCGGTCGCTACAGCCATGGCGTACCCGGCGGACGACGCCGGGGACCAATTGGAACTGGTCGAGGTGTCTTTTTTATCCTTGGTACAGCCGTCTCCGGCATGGACTGGGACCATGGAGCCGGCGAGGATCAGTCCGCTCAACAGGCAGGCGGTCAGCAGGGTGGATTTGCTCATGCTCATCTTCGTTTCCTCGGAGTCTGGTGGTCTTGGTACTGACGAGGCTGGATCTTATCCTACCTCACGTGTCAGGAACCAAAGTGTAGGCGTCGGGAGAAACAACAACCCCGCCCGTTACGTTGTTCATGTTTTGTCGAGGGCGTCTAGTTCCGGCAGCGGCCTTGGGAGCGCGGCTGTCAGTGGCCGGTCGCGGTTTAGGAAGAATTGTCATTGACCTTCCGCTCTCTCGCCAGATAATCACCAGGTCACGGCGATGCCGGTTCGCCAAGGCGCCGTTTACCGGCGAATCTGACGGCTGATCGCTGATCGCTGACCGCTCTGCCCAGGATCAACGGCGGTTGTTTGCTTTTCCCGAGATTTGCACATCCGCGGCGCTGCCCCAACTCTTCGCTCCCGATAACAGAACATCACACGCGGGCGCGCACCTGAACGCGCTCGCTCTTCAATCGCTTTTCTCCCTTTGGAGTCCTTTATGAAGATCGCCCTGATCATCATCGGCGCCCTGGCGCTGGTCGGCATCGCGGCCATGGCCGTGTTCGTCTACGTCGTGCAGAACGTGGAGCAGCCGGCCTATCGGGTGGTCGAGCAGGAGGACGCGCTCGAGGTGCGCGACTACCCCGCGCTCGTGGTGGCGGAAGTCCGGCGGCAAGGGGCGCGTAAAGAGGCGTTAAGTGCCGGGTTCGGCCCCTTGGCGCGCTACATTTTCGCGAAGGAGAGGGAGGGGGAAAAGATCAGTATGACCGCCCCGGTCGAGCAACAGCGCACCGACACCATCGCCATGACGGTCCCGGTGACGCAGACCAGGCTCGACGACGGCGACTGGTCGGTGCGCTTCATCATGCCGGCACAATACCAAATGGGCCAATTGCCCGCACCGGCAACCAAGGATGTGCGCCTGGTCGAGGTCCCGGCACGACGCAGCGCGGCGATTCGCTTCAGCGGGGTGGCCGATGATGCCCTGATCGCGACCAAGGAGGCGGAACTGCGTGCCTGGATGGCGGCGCGCAGCCTGGTCCCGGCCGCGGCGCCGGTGTTTGCCTACTACAACGACCCCTTCACCCCCGGTTTTCTGCGCCGCAATGAGGTGATCATCGACCTGGCCGACGCTCCGGCGTCGGCGGCGCCCTGATGCCGCGTCCGGACGACAGTGATGCGCCGGGTCGGTCCGGGCGCGGGGTTGCGATTGCGGCCTTCATCGCGGCGCTGCTCGCCCTGGCCGCCATCGGGACCGCTCTGTGGCAACTGCATGCTGCCACGGTGGGGCTCACCATCGCCCGCGATCAGGTCGGCGCGGTTCCGGTCACGGTCTTCCGTCCGGCCGCGGGGGCGACTGCACCGGTGGTGGTGATCGCGCATGGCTTCGCCGGGTCCCAGCAACTGATGCAGCCCTATGCGGTCACGCTCGCCCGCAACGGCTATTTGGCAGTGACTTTTGATTTCCCCGGCCATGGCCGCAATGCCAGTCCATTTGTCGCGCGCATCGAGGATCAGGAGCGGCGGATCGCGGTCTTGAAGGGTGCGCTGGACGCGGTGACCGAATACGCGCTGACGCTTCCGGGGGCCGATGGACGACTCGCCCTGCTCGGGCATTCCATGGCGGGCGACGTGATCCTGCGCGCGGCGGCCGCGCGGGGCGATCAGGTGGCGGCGAACGTACTGCTCTCGCCTTACGTGGCTGAGGATGCGCCGCGGATCGAGCCGCGCGATCTGCTGATCGTCTTTGGTGCCTGGGAACCGGAAATGTTGCACCAGATGGGCCGCGATGCACTGCAGGCGGGCGTTGCCGGCGCAGCGGTGGAAACCGGCGTGACCTACGGTGATCTGGCCGACGGCAGCGGGCGGCGGCTGGTGCTGGCGCCTGGGGTCGAGCACATCGGCGTGCTCTATGGCCGGGCCGGGATCAGCGCTGCCCTGGACTGGCTGAACCAGGTCTTCGGCCGGACCGGCAGCGGTTTCATCGACAGCCGCGGGTCTTGGCTCGGCCTGCTCTTTCTCGGCATTGTTGTTCTGGCCTGGCCCCTCTCGCGACTCCTGCCGCGCGCGGCGACCCGGCCGCTAGGTGCCGACCTGACGTGGCGACGGTGGTGGCCGGTGGCGCTGCTGCCGGCCGTCCTGACGCCGCTGATCTTGCGCCCGCTGCCCAACGACTACTTACCGATCCTGCTCGGCGACTATCTGGCGCTGCACTTCGGCGTCTATGGTCTGCTCACCGCCGCGGGTCTGTGGTTCGTCGACCGCGCTCGTCCGCGAACCGGACAGGGGCGGGTGCTGAGGCGGGGACTGGTGATCGGCACGCTGGCGGCGGGCGCCTACCTGACCCTGGTCATCGCCATTCCCATGGATCAGTTCGTCACCGCCTTCCTGCCCGGTGCCGAACGCATCGTGGTTATCCTCGGCATCCTGCCCGGCACCTGGGCCTTCTTCGCCGCCGACGGCTGGCTGACCCGCGGCCCGGGTACACCCCGAGCCGCGCCGGCGGTCACCAAAATCCTGTTCCTGCTTTCCTTACTCGGGGCGGTCGTCCTGAACCTGAGCGAACTCTTCTTCCTGATTATTATCGTGCCGGCCATCCTCGTCTTTTTTTTGCTGTACGGGCCTATCGGCGGCTGGATTTACCGGCGTACCCGGCACCCGCTGGTCGGGGGACTCGCGATCGGATTTGCCTTCGCCTGGGCGATCGGCGTGACGTTTCCGGTGGTTAACTGATGCTGACGCGAGCGGCGGAGGGTCCGCGTCCGCACAGCGGACCCTACGACCGTGCGGATCGCGCGAAGGCCTCGGTCGACGCAGCGCCCGACAACAGCCGATCATGGCGGCCGACCAGATAGAGACTCGCGAGACCGCCGTAAAAAAACAAGCCGCCGATCAGCATGAGCTGTAATCCCCAGAGCCAGCCGAGGGCTGCGGCGCAGAGGCACAGGGCGCCGATATAGCCTGCCGCCAGGTGACGGGCGATGGGTCGTCCGAGCCGCCAGTACACGAGCGCCGCCGCGGCCAAGGCAATGAGGCCTTTGATCAGCACCATGCCGTGCAGGAGTTGCAGCAGATCGGGTTCCAGCGGCGGTGTCGGCACCAGCCACAGGGTCAATATCAGTGCGCACACGCCAGCCAGGGGCACACTGGCAATCAGGGCCAGGCGATTGCCCAGAAATGCCGGGTCCATCCTGGGCTCCAGCGCGGCCGGTGGGCGGGTCACCAAGATTTCAGGGAGTTCAGTCGGCAAGGACAAGCGACCCATGGGTCCTCCGCGCCCACGGCGTGAAGGCCGACCTGGGCTCAGGCAAAACGTTGAAAGGCGCCGGGAAGGCGATTGAGGAATCGATTCCTTACCCAAGGCTAGACCCGTCTGAGGCAAGATTCAAACCGATACTGACTACGGTTTTGGCGAGGTTTTTCGAATCGGGTACGGTGTCTCCCCAGGAAACGCATGACGACCCGATCGCCCCGGCCCCGCGCGTCCCTGACGACCGTCGAAGAATGCTTACGACATCGCACAACCACAAAAAAATAACAATATTAACAAATGATAATATGATATACTGCTTGTAGTTTTCCTGGAGTGCAGTAACCATGAGCAGTCGTGTATTCAAAGATAAGGTGTTTCCCAAGCACATCTCGGATTTGATGGGCTTGATGCATATGATGGTGTTCGACGGTACCGACGGTGAGGAGCACTGGGATACCTTTCTGACATTTGAACAGAAAGAATGTGTGGCCCTAGCGCTGGCGCACTATTACCAATGCGAGCACTGCATCGAGCACCACACCAAGGCCGTCTGTCGCTTGGGTACGGTTGAACAGGAAAGCTTGTCGAAGAACATGAATTCGATGATTCTCTTCCTGCGCACGGACGTGTCGCGCATCGGCGAAAGCGAAAAGCTGCGCTGGATGCAGGCGTGGCAGGAGTATGCATTGAAAATCTCGCTGAAACAGCACGATAAGCTGATGCCTTATCTCATCGGGCTGGCCATCGGCATGGCCCGGGATGATCTCTTCCTCATCGAGTTTTGCGGGCGTGAGGTCAGGCAGACGCTGCAGGACATGGGTCTTGACCCGCGGCTGGCCATCGGGGAACTGGAGTCGGTGGTGATCTTCATGAAGGCCGCCGCATCGAAGAACCGCATCGCCCCTAAGGTCGAATTGATCTTCTCCGTCTAAGGGGTGATCGCGTTTCCCGTGTGACCCGTGGGAGCGGCCTCCGGCCGCGATGAGGCCGCCGTGAACTCGGCCGTGCTCAGCGTTTCGGCCGACGGTGCTCTTGAGGAGTCCAAGGCTTCAGCCTTGGCCTCCAGGGCGTCGGCTGGGCCCTTGATCAGCGTTCCGGCCGCAAGACAACCGGAGGTCGAGGCTTTAGCCGGTGGACCTCGCGTCTGGGTGACCCTCGTCCGGCTAACGTCCATGGAACGACTATCAGCCACCCCGGAAGATGAAAGTCCCTCGTGGGAGCGGCGTCCCGCCGCGATGCGGTGCCGCGGTGACCGCGAACGCTGCGGCTGTGCGCCCGGCCCCAGCGCGGCGGGACGCCGCTCCCACTGGCTCGCTGCGCGACTTTCACGGTAGGCTTCGACCTCCCGTGCGCAACGCACGCGCGCCCTGTTCTGGTGCGTCCTGCACCCATTCGATACGCCCCGCGACCCCCGTTTGACCGCTTCCGACCCCGACGCACTCTCGCTCACCCATCTAAACCGTGCCAACTCCCGTAATCGTCGCGTCTATCGGGGCCGATCCCATCCAAAAATTCGGCGCATACCGCGCTGAGCGCGGTTTAGCCGTGGCACGCTGAATGCTTGCGCGCTATGATCGGCGGCCCCGTGCAGTCGATCAGACACGCCGGACAATGACCCGCGGCAGACTTGATGAGCGCCTGGTGTGGAGCGCTGCCGGTCCGTCGCAACCAATCTGGGTCGATGCGGGTCTGAGAGACGCCGAAATTGCTGGGATTGTGCCGGACGACGGGGTCTTAACCCTGATCGTTGTCAGGTGGATGCGTGACGCCCCGCGCGACACAATCCCAAACTGTTACGCCTGGAACCTACGAGGTCCGCGATGAGCCTGCGTGCCCTTCCGCCCGCACAGGGTCTCTATAACCCAGCGAACGAACACGACGCCTGTGGTGTCGGGTTCGTCTGCCATATCAAAAATCACAAGAGCCATGCCATTGTCCGGCAGGGGCTCGAACTGCTGGAACGGCTGACTCACCGCGGCGCCACCGGCGCCGATCCGCGGGCCGGCGACGGGGCCGGCATCCTGGTGCAGTTGCCGGATGCCTTTTTCCGTGCCGTGCTGGACTTCGAACTCCCGCCGGTGGGGAGTTACGGGGTCGGGATGTTGTTCCTGCCCAAGGAGTCGGCGGCACGCGCCCAGACGCAGGCCACGGTCGAGCGCCGGCTGACCGAGGGTGGTCAGCGGGTGCTTGGCTGGCGCGATGTCCCGGTGGACAACTCCGTGCTCGGCAAGAGCGTGCTGCCCACCGAGCCCATGGTCCGTCAGGTGTTCATCGCCCGCGGCGAGAACTGTCCCGATCAGCAGGCGTTCGAGCGCAAGCTGTTCGTCATCCGCAAGCGCATGGACAACGAGATCCGTGCGGCCGGGTTCGATAAGACGGACTTCTACGTGCCCTCCCTGTCCTCGCGCACCATCGTCTACAAGGGGATGTTGCTGGCCGACCAGGTGATCGACTATTACATCGATCTGCGCGATGTCCGCTTTGCCTCGGCGCTGGCCCTGGTGCATCAACGCTTCTCGACCAACACCTTCCCCACCTGGGATCTGGCGCACCCGTTCCGCATGATCTGCCACAATGGCGAGATCAACACCCTGCGCGGCAACCTCAACTGGATGGCGGCGCGCCGCCATACCATGCGCTCGGAGGTCCTGGGCGATGACCTCGACAGCATCTGGCCGCTGATCCCCGAAGGCCAGTCCGACTCCGCGAGCTTCGACAACGCGCTGGAACTGCTGGTCATGGGGGGCTATTCGCTGGCCCACGCGATGATGCTGCTGATCCCGGAAGCCTGGGCCGGCAACAAGCAGATGGACGCCAAACGGCGCGCCTTTTACGAGTATCACGCGGGTCTGATGGAGCCCTGGGACGGCCCCGCCGCCGTCGCCTTCTCCGACGGCCGCCAGATCGGCGCGACCCTGGATCGCAACGGCCTGCGTCCGGCCCGTTATTTGGTGACCAACGACGATCTGGTGATCATGGCCTCCGAGATGGGTGTGCTCGACATCGACGAGTCGCGCATCGTCAAGAAGTGGCGGTTGCAGCCCGGCAAGATGTTCCTGATCGACCTGGAGCAGGGTCGGATCATCGACGACGGCGACATCAAGGCGGAACTGGCCAACGCCAACCCCTATCGCGAGTGGCTCTCCCGTACTCAGATCCATCTGGACGAGTTGCCGACCAATGTCGCCCCCATGGCCCCGGACGACGCGACCCTGCTCAATGCCCAACAGGCCTTCGGCTATAGCCAGGAGGACATCAAGTTCCTGCTGACGCCCATGGTGGTGACGGGTCAGGAAGCGATCGGCTCGATGGGTGCGGACAATCCGCCCTCGGTGCTGTCGCGGCGGCCCAAGCATCTGTCGACCTACTTCAAGCAGAACTTCGCTCAGGTGACCAACCCGCCCATCGACTCGATTCGCGAGGAGTTGGTCATGTCGCTGGTGTCGCTGATCGGCCCGCGGCCCAATCTGCTCGGCATCAACGAGGCCGGCAAGCACTGGCGCCTGGAAGTCAACCAGCCAGTGCTCACCAACCAGGATCTGGAGCGGGTGCGCCACATCGAGGACAACTCGGGAGGCGCCTTCCGGACCTGCACGCTGCACATGGTCTATCCGTCTCCCGAGGGCGCCGCGGGCATGGGTCCGGCCCTGGACCGGCTGTGCCATGAGGCCGAGCAGGCGGTCCTGGACGGCTACAACATTCTGATCCTGTCGGACCGCAATACCAATCTGGATCACATCCCGATCCCGGCCTTGCTGGCGACCTCGGCGGTGCACCATCATCTGATCCGCCGCGGGATGCGGACCTCCTCGGGTCTGGTGGTCGAGACCGGCGGGGCGCTCGAAGTGCATCACTTCGCTGTGCTGGCCGGCTACGGGGCCGAGGCGATCAACCCCTACCTGGCCTTCGACACCATCCAGTCGCTGCTGCGGGCGCTGCCCGATCAGCCGAGCTTCGAGGATGCGCAGAAGCGCTACATCAAAGCAGTCGGCAAAGGGTTGTTGAAGGTCATGTCCAAGATGGGCATTTCCACCTTCCAGTCCTATTGCGGCGCCCAGATCTTCGACGCCGTGGGCTTGCGCACCAGCTTCGTCGATCGCTATTTCACCGGCACCCAGACCATGGTCGAGGGCATTGGCCTGGACCAGGTGGCCGAGGAAGCGGTGCGCTGGCATACCCAGGGCTACGGTGATGAGCAGATCTACCGCAAACACCTGGACGTGGGCGGCGACTACGCCTTCCGGCTGCGCGGCGAGGATCATGTCTGGACCCCGGACAGCATCGCCAAGCTCCAGCACGCCGCGCGCGCCAACAGTTGGCAGACCTACGAGGAGTTCTCGCGCCTCATCAACGAGCAGAACGAGCACCTGCTGACGTTCCGCGGGCTGCTGGACTTCAAGTGGGCGGCGCAGCCGATTCCGCTGGACGAGGTCGAGCCCGCGACCGCGATCGTCAAGCGCTTCGCCACCGGCGCCATGTCGTTCGGCTCGATCAGTTACGAGGCCCACTCGACCCTGGCGAAAGCCATGAACGCCCTGGGCGGCAAGTCCAACACCGGTGAGGGCGGCGAGGAGCCGGAGCGCTTCAATCCGCTGCCGGACGGGAGTCGCAACCCCGAGCGCTCGGCCATCAAACAGGTCGCCTCCGGGCGTTTCGGTGTCACCACCGAGTACCTGGTCAACGCCGACGACATCCAGATCAAGATCGCCCAGGGCGCCAAGCCGGGTGAGGGCGGTCAGTTGCCCGGCCACAAGGTCAGCCCCTGGATCGCGCGGGTGCGGCACTCCACCGCCGGCGTGGGTCTGATCTCCCCGCCGCCGCATCACGACATCTACTCGATCGAGGATCTGGCGCAGCTCATCCATGATCTGAAGAACGTCAACCCCAAGGCGCGCATCTCGGTCAAGCTGGTATCCGAGGTCGGTGTCGGCACCGTGGCGGCGGGTGTCTCCAAGGCCCATGCCGATCATGTGACCATCGCCGGCTATGACGGCGGCACCGGCGCGAGCCCGCTGACCTCCATCAAGCACGCCGGCTCCCCCTGGGAGATCGGTCTGGCCGAGACGCACCAGACGCTGGTGCTCAACAAGCTGCGCGGACGCATCGCCGTGCAGGTCGACGGCGGGATGCGTACCGGACGCGACGTGGTGATCGGCGCCCTGCTCGGGGCCGACGAGTTCGGCTTCGCCACCGCGCCGCTGATCGTGGCCGGCTGCATCATGATGCGCAAGTGTCATCTGAACACCTGCCCGGTCGGCGTCGCCACCCAGGACCCGGAACTGCGCAAGCGCTTCACCGGCCAGCCCGAACACATCATCAACTACCTGTTCTTCGTCGCCGAAGAAATGCGCCGGCTGATGGCCCGGCTGGGCTTCCGCACCGTCGCCGAGATGATCGGCCAATCCGACCGCCTGGAGATGCGCCGCGCCATCGACCACTGGAAGGCCCATGGGCTGGACTTCACCCGGCTGCTAGCCAAGCCCAAGGTCGGACCCGAGGTCGCGCTCTCCAACCGCGAGACGCAGGACCACGGCCTGGACAAGGCGCTGGACCACGAACTGATCCGCCAGGCGCAACCCGCGCTGGAGGCCGGCACGCCGGTCCAGATCGCGATCGACATCCACAACTACAACCGCACTTTCGGCGCCATGCTCTCCGGGCGGGTGGCCGAGCGCTACGGTCATGCCGGGTTGCCCGAGGACACGATCCACATCAAGGCCCGGGGCACCGGCGGTCAATCCTTCGGCGCCTGGGTGGCCAAGGGCGTGACGATCGAACTGGAAGGCGAGGGCAACGACTACGTCGGCAAGGGCCTGTCCGGCGGGCGGCTCATCATCTATCCGCCCAAGGACTGCGCCATCGAGCGGGCCGAGGACAACATCATCGTCGGCAACACCGTGCTCTACGGCGCCATCAGCGGTGAATGCTACTTCCGCGGCGTGGCCGGTGAGCGCTTCTGTGTGCGTAACTCCGGCGCCACCGCGGTGGTGGAAGGGGTGGGCGACCATGGCTGCGAATACATGACCGGCGGCATCGCCGTGGTCCTGGGCCCCACCGGGCGCAACTTCGCGGCCGGTATGTCGGGCGGCATCGCCTATGTCCTCAACGGCGACGGCACCTTCGAGGACCACTGCAACCTCTCGATGGTCGAGTTGCAGCCGATCCCGCCCGAAGACGCGGCGCTGGAGGCGCTGGACCACCAGGGCGGCGACATGGAAAATCACGGGCTGGTCGACATCAGTCACGACATGACCCGCTTCGATGCCCAGCGCCTCAAGGGGCTGATCGAGCGCCACCTGCACTACACCAACTCGGACGTGGCGCGGCGCATCCTCGACGACTGGGAGGCCACCCTGCCGCGGTTCATCAAGGTCATGCCGGTGGACTACAAGCAGGCCCTGGAGGCGATGCAGGCCAATCAAAGCCGACCGCCGCAACCCGACACGCAGCGACCGATGAAGGTCACGCGGGAGATCAAGCACCATGGGTAAGCCGACCGGATTCCTGGAATACGACCGTCGCGACCGGCGCTACGAACCGGCCGCCGACCGCGTCGTCCACTACCGCGAGTTCGTCGTCCCGTTGAGCGATGGCGAACTCAGCACCCAGGGGGCGCGCTGCATGGACTGCGGCATCCCCTTCTGTCACCAGGGCTGTCCGGTCAACAACCTGATCCCGGACTGGAACGACCTGGTCTACAAGAGCGACTGGCAGTCGGCCATCGAGGTGCTGCACTCCACCAACAACTTCCCGGAGTTCACCGGGCGCATCTGCCCCGCCCCCTGCGAGACCAGTTGCACCCTCAACATCGACGACAAGCCGGTGGCCATCAAGACCATCGAATGCGCCATCGTCGACAAGGCCTGGGAACAAGGCTGGATCAAACCGCAGGTCCCCGAACGGCGCACCGGCAAGCGGGTCGCCATCGTCGGCTCCGGCCCCGCGGGCCTGGCCTGCGCGCAGCAACTCGCCCGCGCCGGGCACCAGGTCTCGGTGTACGAGAAAGCCGACCGCATCGGCGGCCTGCTGCGGTACGGCATCCCCGACTTCAAGCTGTCAAAAAAGCTCATCGACCGCCGTCAGTCGCAGATGCGCACCGAAGGGGTGGAGTTCCACACCCACGCCCATGTGGGCGTCACCATCCCCATCGCCACCCTGCGCGCCGACTACGACGCCCTGGTGCTGGCCGGCGGGTGCGAACAGCCGCGGGATCTGCCGATCCCCGGCCGCACGCTGCAACGCATCCATTTCGCCATGGACTTCCTCACCCGCAACAGCAAGCGGGTGCAGGGCTCCTATGTGGCCGAGGACGACTTCATCAGCGCCCACGGCAAACGCGTGCTGGTCATCGGCGGCGGCGACACCGGCTCCGACTGCATCGGCACCTCCAATCGCCACGGTGCCAGGTCGGTCACCCAGATCGAGATCCTCGACAAGCCCCCGGTCAAGGAAGACAAGGGCCTCACCTGGCCCGACTGGCCGAACAAACTGCGCACCTCCTCCTCGCAAGAGGAAGGCTGTGACCGGCATTGGAACGTGCTCACCAAAGCCTTCGTCAGCGACGACCAGGGCCGAGTGAAGGCCGTCAAATACTGTCTGGTGCGCTGGGACAAGGACGCCCAAGGCCGCTGGCAGATGTCCGAAGTCCCCGGCAGCGAGGCCGAATTCCAGGCCGACCTGGTCCTGCTCGCCATGGGCTTCGTGCATCCGGTGCACAACGGCATGCTCGATGCGCTCAAGGCCGACGCCGGGCTGGAACTCGACCCCCGCGGCAACGTCAAGGCGCCCACCGAGGGTGCCGAAGCCTACCTGACCTCGATCCCCGGCGTCTTCGGGGCGGGCGACATGCGCCGCGGCCAGTCGCTGGTGGTCTGGGCCATCCGTGAGGGGCGGCAGTGCGCGCGGGCGGTGGATGAATGGTTGATGGGGCGGTCGGATTTGCCCCGATAGGAGTGGGGGCGTCCCGCCCCCGCGCGCCTGAGAGAGCGGCCTGCGGGCCGCTTTCTCTTTGGCGGTCCAGCTTGCGACGTCCCTGTTATCGCAGTAGCATCTATCCCAATTGGTTCGTGGACACGCAGCCACGTTTCCACTTCAGCGCATTCCAGTGGACCGCGACATCTGCTACGGCAAGCCCTGGTGGCCGGTCGAGGCCATGCTCGACCTCCTGTCCGCGGGGATGTCACCCGCGGAGGTCTTGGCCTATCATCCCGAGCTTGAGCCGGAGAGCCGGGACGCTTGCTTGCAATTCGTTTGGCCTGCGGTGTCTGATGACAGGCATGTTCGGTCACGAGTGGCACCCGACATAAGGCTGTGAAGAAGGTCGCAGGCGAACAGGCGAGCGCAATACCTTCGGATGACAACGCTATATCTCGATGTGTGCGCATTGTGCCGTCCGTTTGACGATCAGCAACAACTGCGGATCAGGATGGAAACAGACGCTCTATACCTGATCGTCCGGCAAGTCGAAGCTGGACATTATCGCTTTGCCGTATCGCCGGCGCATTTCCAGGAAGTCGGCGCCATCCGTGACCGCGAGGAACGCACCGAGGTCACTGCGCTGCTGCAACGTCTCGCACTTCCCCTGATCGCCTGCGACCGAGACGAAGCACGCGCTAGAGCAACCGCCCTTCACGCCGCAGGTATCGGCGTTGCCGACGCTGCCCATGTTGCGTTCGCGGAGCAGATGGCGGACTGCTTGATTACCTGCGACCACGCCTTGCTAAAGCGGTGCCGGCGCATCGGTGTGAAAATCGCCGTGATGAATCCCATTGAATTTATTGCCAACGAGTTAACGCCATGATCGCTGACAGCATCTTGACGGAAGAGCAACTCATCCAGCAAGCGACCGAGGCTCTCATGTCCAAGATCGGTTTGGTAGAGACGCTCCGCTTCTTGGCCCTGTCGACCCGCGGGCGCGTTGAATCCGTCGAGCGGCACCGGGCTTGGCAGGCGACGTTGGACAGGGATGCGTTCTTCGACCAAGTGTTCCATGAAGATCGGGAAGCGTGATCTTTCCGCAATTAGCTTCTTCGCGTCCGCCCGGCTCGGATTCAAGAATTAGGTAAACAGGCTCCGGAACTCGGAGAAGATATCGTGAAGCAAATGCCTCCGGGCTTTGATCTCACCGGTGACGAGGTCTGGGTTCACAAGGACGATGAGACCGGCGAGGTCACCCTGAGCGCTAAACGGCCCAACCCCGACCAAGATCGCCTGAGCGTCTTGTTCGCCATGTTGGACGAGGCGCCGTTGCCGGAAGACTTTCTCGCTGATCGTCCCAACGCCATTGAGATACCGGGTAATCCATTGGAAGACTGGACGGAATCTTGAAGGACCACCCGTAGGAGGCGTAAGCCGCGGGGACGTCGCGCTCGCGGCGATGGCAAGCCAAGACCCTGGCTGGTAACCAAGCCGACCAACACAATCGTGCCGACTGCCCTGATTCCCTTGCACACAGTTGAGCCTCTGTATGACCCTCACCCTGAATATTCCCGATCCCGTGCTCAGGCGTCTCCAATCGCTATGCACCGACGTACCGCGCGCTGTACTGGAAGGCTTCGCGGTCGAGTCTTATCGGACCGGGACGCTCTCCCGAGCCGAGATCGGCGACCTGCTCGGACATACATCGAGCTGGGACACGCAGGCATTCCTCGCCGACCATCAAGCCTGGCCGGCGCCGACCTTGGAAGAAGTGACCACGGACATCGCGAGCCTGCGCAATACTCCAGTACCATGACGGTCGTTTGCGACACCTCGGTACTTTGCTATCTCGCCTTGATCGATTGCGTTGCCATCTTGCCTCGACGTTTCGGCACGGTGACTATCCCAAACGAAGTTGCCGAAGAGTGCCTGCACCCCTGCGCTCCCGAGATGCTCCGTGCACTCCTGCGACATCCGCCGCCGTGGCTGCGCATCGCGCCCGCTTCAGCCGCCCGCGCGCCCGGTAGCGAGCGTCTCGGTCAAGGCGAGGCCGCGGCAATTGCGCTTGCCGCGGAGCGGCATGCCGAGCTGCTCCTCATCGACGAGCGAATTGGCAGACAAGTCGCAATCGATAGGGGTCTCGCCGTCGCGGGAACCTTGGGAATCGTGGCCGACGCGGCATCGCGCGGTTGGTTGAGCTTCGATACCGCCGTTGAGCGACTGCTCGGCGAAACCAATTTTCGTGTGTCGGCAGAAGTCATCGACCGATTGCGGCGTGCCGTCGGGGCCAGCGGGCTGGCGTGACTGGGTTTATCGTGTTGTCTGGGCGTGAACCGGGGTACGTCCCCGATTTATCCTCGTCCCCGATTTATCCTCGGCCCGCGGTCGACACCGCGGAGGGTGGCGTGCATCGGGAATCCGGGCGCGATAATGTGGGCGTGTCGGGGCATGCGGAGGCGGATCCGTGTTCCTGAACGACAGCGCATCGCGATAGCGACAGGAAACCGTGGTCTGTCCCTGGTTTCGCACTGGTTTCGCACCGATCTGGTGCTGCTCGCCATGGGCTTCGTGCATCCGGTGCATCACGGCATGCTCGATGCGCTCAAGACCGAGGCCGGGCTGGAACTTGACCCCCGCGGCAACGTCAAGGCGCCCACCGAGGGTGCCGAGGCCTACCTGACCTCGATTCCCGGTGTGTTCGGTGCGGGCGACATGCGGCGCGGCCAGTCGCTAGTGGTTTGGGCTATCCGCGAGGGGCGGGCGCGGGCGGTGGATGAGTGGTTGATGGGGCGGTCGGATTTGCCGCGATAGGAGCGGGGGCGTCCCGCCACCGAGAGTCGGAGAAAGCGGCCTGCGGGCCGCTTTTTCTTTGCGGGCGGCGGCTTGCCGTGTCTGAACGACCCGAGTACCATCCTCAATAACTGGTTCGTGGATACCCAGGCCATGGCTCTCCTTGAGCGCATCACGATCGACACCGAAATCTGTCACGGCAAGCCCTGCGTCAGGCACATGCGGTGGCCGGTCGAGGCCGTGCTGGACCTCGTGTCTGCGGGAATGTCCACTGCCGAGATCCAGGCGGACCATCCTGAGCTTGAACCCGAGGACGTGGCTGCCTGCCTGCACTATGCCCGGCTCGTCGTGTCGGGCGAGACGATCGCCCACGTCGCCTGATGCGCGTCGTCTGCGACGTTCACATTCCCTATCGCTTGGTCAACTTTCTGCGCGAGCGCGGCGTTGATGCGACTCACGTCAACCGCATCCTCGACAAGTGGTACACGACGGACTCCGACATCGCTCGGTATGTCGATGAAACCGGCGCCTTCCTCATCACGAAGGATGCGGATTTCCGCCACCGGCATTTCCTTACGGGCAAACCGGCCCGCGTGGTGCGAGTGACGCTGGGCAATCTATCAAACGACCAGTTGATAGCCTTCTTTGAGTCCCATTGGACTACGCTTCGGGAGCTTTTTGACGAACCCCGGTGCTATGTCGAAGTGCGAAGTTCGGGTTTGCGCGTCTTCAAGATACCCATTGAGCGGGGATGAACTTGTGGCGATCCGCTATTCTCCCATCCTGTCTCCCTGGGCCATAGCGCGGTTGCCTGGTCGAATTCTCCGAGCAAGGGCGATACCCGGGCAAGCAGACTACGCTCAGGTCCTTTCACGGCGGCATGCAAAGATGTATGCGACCCTGGCCCCTTTAAGCGAAGTAAACTGTCCCCGGAGTTCCGATGCTCTATGTTCCTGGGGAAAAAGGAAAGACCTGACCCTATCCGTTTGACCCTATCCGCTTCTATCCGCTTGTGACCCTATCCGCTTTGGGGCGACCTCGTTTAGCTTCTGCGAAGCGTTATTAGCGTAATGCCAATTATATCAATTTGTTGAACGAGTGCCGCCCCTTTTTGTGAATTATCCGGGCTAGTTAGGCATCAGAATTCGTCCCAGGCTGAGCGCCTTCCGTTAAATCACCTTCAAGGTCGAAGCATGCTCATCACCCTCACAAAAGTGCAATTGAAGCGCGCAACTGATCACAAGCGCGGCAACGTACAGTCATTTCTCGACCGCCTTCTCATCGAAGTCGTCAGCGAAAATTACCGCTACTTCTTGGCCCAGTACCTCGCATTTGGGATCCGCCCGGAGGATTCGCCTCAAACACGTTGCTGGCCACCGTTATTGAGTAACGAGCGACAGGTTTCAGGACTATTCGCAATTGGCCTTTCGCGGGTCTCACCAATCTCGCGACCGGAGCACCCGGTCTCCCGCGCTAGCAAAGCAATGGATGACAAAGAGCCCGACAGCGTCAACAGAAAAGGTCGTGTCGACTTTCTCGCTTATTACGGCAACCGAGACATCGCACTTGAGCTAAAACGGTTCCCAATTTCTACACTTGGAAATGCTCGCTGGAATGCCGGGCTCACAAGCCACTGGAACACTGTCTCGAAGCAATCAAAAGAGGCATTGGTGCACATGCGCGACCAGAAAGACGAATATGATTCACCTGTTTCCATTGGCCTTCTTGTAATACGCGTCGGCAGGAAAGTCACTAGTCGAGTTGAAGTCGATCAAGCTCGCTCAATGGCAATTAATGCCCTTCCTTCAGTAGCCGATGAAGTCCGCAAACTCACCAAAGCAGACTATCTTGCGTACTACCTAGCGCCAAGCGAAATGCAAGTCTCTTATGGCTGGGGAAAAAATGAGCATGAGTATACCGTTTTTCCCGGCGTCATATTTGCCGCCGTTGTCCATGAGAGTGTCAAGGCTGCACAGTACGCTGATGCCTAACCCCTCGCTCAAGCGGAGCGCCAACGGCAGGCCACCAGGCCTGTCCTGGTGGTGCGCGATACATTTTCAGCTAGTGGTCGTGCTGGGAAGCGCCGTCGGTCGGCAGCGCATTGAGCACGTCTTCGGGGATGTCATGCATCAGTTGCGCGGCATACTCCCAGATCGGCATGTCCTTATCTGCGTCGGCCTGCTCCTCGTCGGGCGTTTCCACCAGCGGGGAAACTTCCTGGTGTTCGGCGATCTCGACTGGTTCAAGGGGACGAAAGACGCCGCCTTCGTAGATCGCTTTCAGGTGTCGGGTCATGGCGAGCCTCGGAACGCGCGGTGCGGTGGGGCCAACTATAGGCCCGATCCGGACAAACCCGTCCGCCGTGCTTTCACGGCGAACCAGACACCTGTCGACTTGCTTCATACAGCGTCAAGCCCGGCGAGGGTGGCCGGTTGCCCGGCCAGGATAGCCCCTGGATCGCCCGGGTGCGCCATTCCGCCGCCAGAGTCGGCCGGATCTCACCGCCGCCGCACCACGCTATCAACCTTGAGCGTATCATCATCGAGAGCGAAATCCGTCACGGTCAACTCCCACATGAATGCAGTCAGTCCCGCTTTGCTCGACGAGGCCGTGCGTCGCATCGTGCAGGCGGTCCATCCGGAACAGATCCTGTTGTTCGGGTCACAGGCTTGGGGCCAGCCGACCGCGGACAGCGATATCGATCTGCTGGTCATTCTGGGCGCCTCTGACCAGCCCGGTTATCGCCGTGCGCGGGAGGTCTATCGCTGTCTGCGGGGACTGCGGCTACCGATCGAGGTGGTGGTGCGCACCCGCGCCGAGGTCACGCGAGCTGCCCGGTTTGCAGCTTCACTGGAGCGCCAGGCGCTGGATCACGGGCGTGTCCTCCATGGATGAGGATAAGACGCGCGCTGTCGGCCAGTGGCTGCGCAAGGCGCGCCACGACCTGCGTTCGGCGTACCGGCTGTATACGGACACGCCGCCGCTGCTCGACACCGCCGCCTATCATTGCCAGCAGGCGGCGGAGAAGGCCTTGAAGGGTTATCTGACCCAGCACGACATCCCTTTTCGCAAGACCCACCTGTTGGTTCCTCTGGTCGCAGAATGCGCGCTCATCGATCCCCAGTTCGACACGTTGGCCGAGGCGGCAGCGACATTGACCCCGTTCGCGACAGAGTTTCGCTATCCGGGCGAGGGACTCGATCCCGAACCTGCCGACGTCGTCGAGGCGATGCAGTTGGCCCAAACCGTCGTTGAGTTTGTTCTGAATCGGTTGCCGCCCGACCTATCGCGGGAGACATGAAGCCGCACCGCAAGCCGGGCGAGGCATTCGCCCCGTTCGGAACCCTGGTTGAGGGTCGCGGGAGGGACGCACCGGTTCCTGCTGCACCCGGACGCCACGAACGCCCCGAGGAGAGCGGGCCTGCGGGCCGCTTTTTCTTCGCCTGTACCTGAAGCGCGGAAAAGACGTAGAGTAACTTTGAGACAGGCGACATAGGGCCGACAACCATGGCTGACCACATCAAAGACCTGACCACGGAGATGCTCCGCCGTGTCCCAATCAAGCTGGATGACATCCAAGCTGAGATGCGCCTGCGCTTCACCGGAGTTAAGACCGGGCTCGCGGCGCTTGATCCTCATTTGGCCGCCTTCCACGCGGTCGACGCCGCTCGCGCCGATGAGATCGCCGACCTGCGCCGCCGCCTGGAGCGCGTGGAACGGCGGCTGGAGTTGGCTGACGCCGTCTAGGCGTGGTCCGCGGGACCTGGAACAGCGTCCGCGACCACAAGCCAAGGGATCAAGGCAGCGAAGGGGGCAGGCAGGGAGCTAAGGGTCTGAACAAAGGGGTGAACCGGGTACGCACCCGATTGATCCATCATGGAGAAAGCGGTCCGAGCGCCGCTTTTTCGTTGGCGGTCCGGCTGGTATAAGCTAACCTGTAGGAGCTACCACCGACATGATCGCAATTGGCAAACTTGAGACCATCGGCCACCAGCAGACCCTACGCCTGCCCCCGGGCTTTGAACTGGCCGACGAGGAGGTCTGGGTGCGCAAAGATGAGGCGACCGGCGAGATTACCCTGAGCTCCAAAGCGCCCGGTCCCGACGAGGACCGCTTGGCGCTCCTGTTTGCCCTCTTGGACGAGTCGCCATTACCGCATGACTTCCTCGCCGAGCGTGATAATCCCGTCGAGAGTCCCCGCAACCCCTTGGAAAACTGGACGGAATGATCCAGTACCTGTTGGATACGGACATCGCAAGGTACGTCCCCGATTTACCCACATGACGCCATGCTCGATGCGCTCAAGGCCGAGGCCGGGCTGGAACTCGACCCCCGCGGCAACGTCAAGGTGTCCACCGAGGGAGTTGATGCCTACCTGACCTCGATCCCCGGTGTGTTCGGCGCGGGCGATATGCGCCGCGGCCAATCGCTGGTGGTTTGGGCCGTCCGCGAGGGGTGGCAGTGCGCAAGGGCGGTGGATGAATGGTTGATGGGCGGTCGGATTTGTCGCGATAGGAGCGGGGGCGTCCCGCCCCCGAGAGACGGACAAAACGGCCTGTGGACCGCTTTTTTTTTGGCGCTGCGGATGGCGTATGCTAAGTCCCGACACTCTCTGCGAAGTCAATCCCATGATCGAGCCAAGCTCGACAACACCAATGCACACTGTTGAGCCCTGTTATGACCCTCACTCTGAATATTCCCGATCCCGTGCTCAGGCGTCTCCAATCGCTATGCACCGACGTACCGCGCGCTGTACTGGAAGGCTTCGCGGTCGAGTCTTATCGGACCGGGACGCTCTCTCGAGCCGAGATCGGGGACCTGCTCGGACATACATCGCACTGGGACACGCAGGCATTCCTCGCCGAGCATCAAGCCTGGCCGGCGCCGACCTTGGAAGAAGTGACCACGGACATCGCGAGTCTGCGCAATACTCCAGTACCATGACGGTCGTTTGCGACACCTCGGTACTTTGCTATCTTGCCTTGATCGATTGCGTTGCCGTCGAGCGACTGCTCGGCGAAACCAATTTTCGTGTGTCGGCAGAGGTCGTCGACCGATTGCGGCGTGCTGTTGGGGCCAGCGGGCTGGCGTGACTGGGTTTATCGTGTCGTCTGGGGGTGAACCAGGGTACGTCCCCGATTAATCCCATGGGGCGGTCGGATTTGCCCACGTAGCGCGTTCGGGGTGACAGGCGGAAGCGGCGGTCAGGCCGCTTCGCACCCGCCGGACTTAGTTGAGTATACTGTCCCCGGAATCCCTTCGTCTTTGCACGACGGCTTGTCGCGCCCCGTGACCCCCGAGTAACACTTTAATCAAGGTGCATCAATGACCCAAATCGTCCTCGATTTTGATGCCGGTACCATGTCCGCGCTGCGTCAGGGACCGGGCCAATTGGCCGCGGAGGTCAAGACCGCCACCGTGGTGCAGTGTTACGCTGAGGGGCGTATCTCGCAAAGCAAGGGAGCCGACATCCTCGCTATTAGTCGGCCCCGATTCTTGGATGAGCTTTACCGCCGCCGGGTGTCCGCGGTGCAGACCGATATCGCGGAGTTACGCGAGGAATTGGTGTGCTTGACCGGATAGTCGTCAGCGTATGGGTTGGATAGCCGCCGCGCGGCCGGTTGTTGAGCGGTTAATCCGCGAAGGCTTGTATCTCAGCCCCTCGTTGATGGCCGACGCATTGCAGGAGGTCGGGGAATAGTGCCGTGGGTTGATGTAGCGCTGTCATGCGGTCTCTGAGCCTGGGGGCATGGGCAAGCGAGGAGTGGGATCAGGTCTTTCAATCATGCGTTTCCTCCTACCGGCGCGGCTGCGTGAGTGCAAGCCCTGCCCCCTGCCCCCTGCCCGTAGAAAGTGTCTTGCGGTTGGCATGTCGGGCGGCATCGCCTGGATGAGGGGTTGATGGGGCGGTCGGATTTGCCAAGGTAGCGCGTTCGGGGTGACGGGCGGAAGCGGCGGTCGGGCCGCTTCGCACCCACCGGATGTAGTTGAGTATACTGTCCCCAAAACTACCACCCCAAAATTTCCAAGAAAGCAACGTTACAATCGCGCAATCGCCATCAAAGGCCCCAGTGCCGAACGCGTCAAAATCATGAATGCATTACAGATCGAGGACCGTGGGTTGCTCATTCCGCCGGAGTATCTTGGCGGTCTATCCCATCAGGTGCGCGTCCGCCCGATCAAGGGAGGTATCATCATCGAGTCCGAGGACCAGGCCGAGGCTAGAGACGCGCTGCAAGCTATGGTCGAGCGGCTGCGCTTGGCCGCCGCCGACGACCCGTTCGATCCGGCCGAGATTGCGCTGCTGGTCGATGCTGTTCGGGACGAGCGTGCGAGCCATCGTTGACACCAATATCCTGATCTCCGGTCTGCTTTCGAAGGCCGGCGCCCCAGGCAAGATCGTCGATGCCATTGTCGCCGGTCGCATCACGGCCGTGTTCAGCTCCGAGACCCTTGCAGAGTTGCGCGACGTGCTCACTCGCCCGAGGCTGCAACCCTATCTCACCCGCGCCAAGGTCGATCCGGTCGCCTTTCTGGTGCGACTGGAGCAGATCGCCGAGGTGGTCGAGCCGGTGGATTGCCCATTCCCGATCCGCGACCCGAAGGACCGACCCTTCCTCGCGCTGGCCGCCACTCCGCCCGAACCAGGCATCCTCGTGACTGGCGATAAGGATTTCACGGCTGGGCGGTATGGTGAGGTTCCGGTCGTCACTGCGGCGGATCTGGCGCGCACGTTGGGCTGACGGGATTTTATCTTCGCCACCGGTCATGCGAGTATCCGTTGCGCCCCTGCTATAGCGTTCGCACCTTATATCAAGACAGACTTTCGTGGAGGGGCGGGTTTGAAACCCGCCCCTACGTCCGGTTATCACGTCCGAAGGCTATATGACATCTACCGTGGCCGGCGAGCGCTTCGGTGCGGGCAACGCCGGGGTCGCCGCGGTGGTGGACGGGGTTGGCGACCATGCCTGCGAGTACCTGACCGGCGGCATCGCCGTGGCCCTGGGCACCACCGGGCGCAACTTTGCGGTTGGCATCTCGGGCGGCATCGCCTGGATGAGTGGTTGATGGGGTGGTCGGATTTGCCAAGGTAGCGCGTTCGGGGTGACGGGCGGAAGCGGCGGTCGGGCCGCTTCGCACCCGCCGGATGGAGTTGAGTATACTGTCCCCGGAATCCCCCAGACCACGGCCGACTACCCTGGCGTTGCCAGCTTGAGCCCAATGATACCCGCGACGATGAGACCAAGGCTGGCCAGGCGACCCGCGTTGGCCGACTCACCGAACAGGATGATGCCCAGGATGGCTGTTCCCACAGCCCCGACTCCGACCCACACCGCGTAGGAGGTGCCCACTGGGAGCGACTTCATGGCGATGCCGAGCAAGATGACGCTGCCGGTCATTGCCGCGAGAGTGAAGACGCTTGGCCAGAGCCGTGTCAATCCTTCGGTGTATTTGAGCCCGATGGCCCAGCCAACTTCAAGTATCCCGGCCACCAGCAACAGAATCCACGCCATGCGTTCAGTCCTCTGAGTGTGTGAAGCAGTATTCTCCCACTCGACACGAGACGCCGAGCTGTGCTCGGCGCGGTCGAACAAGCGCGGGCCGCGGAGGCGTTTGCCGCGTTCGCAGGGTACAATGGACATCTGCCGGCCACCAGTTCGCGCAGAGACTGGTCACGGTCATCCTTGAGCGTATCATCACGATGGATTTTGACACCCTCGAAACCCTGCGCACCCACCACCCCGGCTGGCGGCTGCTGCGGTCCGACCATGCCGCGCTGGTCGCGAGCTTTCTGCAGCGCGTATTCATTGAGCCGAATGTGCGGGTGATGGGGGCGGCCGATCTGGCCGAGGCCTTGGAGGACGCATTGTACGAACTGCGCACACGCCTGGGCGCGGACGCTTTCCCGAAGTCCGCACTCAGCTACCTCAATGACTGGGCCAGTCCGGAGAAGGGTTGGCTGCGCAAGTTTTACGCACGGGGGTCGGACGAACCGCAATTCGACCTGACACCCGCGACCGAAAAGGTCATCGCCTGGCTGGGGACCCTGACTGAACGCAGTTTCGTCGGCACCGAGTCACGCCTGTTGACGCTGTTTGCCTTGCTCCAGCAGATGTCCGCGGGCAGTGAGTCAGATCCGGCCAAGCGTATCGCCGAGTTGCAGAAACGGCGCGACGAGATCGATGCCGAGATCGGCCTGGTCGCGGCGGGCGACGTGCCGCTCCTGGACGACACCGCGCTCAAGGATCGCTTCCAGCAGTTTACCCAACTGGCCCGCGACCTGCTAACCGACTTTCGTGAGGTGGAGCATAACTTTCGCCTGCTGGATCGGCGGGTGCGCGAGCGCATCGCGCTCTGGGAGGGGGCCAAGGGGGCGTTGCTGGAGGAGATCATGGGTGAGCGCGATGCGATCGCCGATTCCGATCAGGGACGCAGTTTCCGGGCCTTCTGGGATTTCCTGATGTCCAGCCGCCGACAAGAGGAGCTGACCGACCTGCTGGCGCGGATCCTCGAATTGCCCCCGGTGGCGGCATTGAATCCGGATGCACGCACCAGGCGGGTGCATTACGATTGGCTGGAGGCCGGTGAGCATACGCAGCGCACGGTGGCGCAACTCTCGCAGCAACTGCGGCGCTTTCTGGACGATCAGGCGTGGCTTGAGAATCGCCGTATCATGGACATCCTGCATGGCATCGAGGCCAAGGCCCTGGCGTTGCGCGACACGCCGCCCCCGGGTGCGGTGATGGAGATCCCGGAGTCCGCCGCCGCGGTGGAACTGCCCATGGAGCGTCCGCTGTTCACCCCGGCGCGCAAGCCGCTGATCGCGGATATCGCGTTGGAGGCGGGTGACTCCGATTGCGATGCCGCCGGGCTTTACGCTCAAATCATGGTGGATCGCGCGGCGCTCGCGCACCATATCCGCCACGCCTTGCAGGATCGCGCGCAGGTCACGCTGCGCGAACTGACGCAGACGCGGCCCTTGCAGCAGGGTCTGGCCGAACTGGTGGCCTATCTGCAATTGGGCAGCGACTCGTTCAAGATCGTCGTCGATGAGGACACCCCGGAAGTGATCGCCTGGCCGGCGCTGACGACCGGCGGTGACGCGATGGAACGTTGCGCGCGGCTGCCGCGCGTCATCTTTGTGGGGTGAGGATATCGAAGAACCAACACCGCTTGCCGCCGGCGCGGAGTTGTCGGCGCTGGCGATCACGCTGCTCAAGGGGGTGATTTACCGCGAAGGTGACGAGCGCCTGTGGGGCGCGCTGCTCGCCCTGCAGGCCCGGGTGCGCGACACTGTCGCGGTCCTGGGCCTCGAACTGGTGCTCGACGAGGCCGAGGGCTATGCCTTCCTGAAGAGCCGCCCCGAACCGGACGCGGAGGAGGCCGCCCCGCGGCTGCCCCGCCTGGTCGCGCGCCGGCCACTGTCGTTTCCGGTCAGTCTCTTGCTGGCCTTACTGCGCAAGAAGCTCGCCGAGTCGGATGCCGGCGGCGGTGACACCAGGCTCGTGCTCACCCGCGAGGACATCGTCGAGCTGATGCGGGTCTTTCTGCCCGATAGCAGCAATGAGGCGAGGCTCATCGACCAGATCGATACGCACCTGAACAAGGTCATCGAGCTGGGATTCGTGCGCCGTCTGAAGGCGACCAGCGGCCCGTCCGGCTTCGAGGTGCGGCGCATCCTCAAGGCCTTTGTCGATGCCCAATGGCTGGCAGACTTCGATACGCGATTGGCCGCCTATCAGGCCCAACTCGCGGGAGCGACGGGCGCCATCGACGGTACGAGCGATGAATGAGCCGCTGACTCTGGATTTGGATTTCGTTGCGGACGATACCCTGGCGGGCTTTCGCCTCCAGCGGCTCGAGGTCTTCAACTGGGGTACCTTCGACGAGCGATGCTGGACGCTGCACCTGAACGGCAGGAATTGTCTCCTGACCGGTGATATCGGCTCCGGCAAGTCGACTCTGGTGGACGCGATCACCACCCTGCTGGTGCCGGTGCAGCGCATCGCCTACAACAAGGCCGCCGGAGCCGACAGCAAGGAGCGGACCCTGCGCTCCTATGTGCTCGGGCATTACAAGTCGGAGCGCAATGAGGTGACCGGGACGGCCAAACCGGTCTCGTTGCGCGACCACAACAGCTATTCGGTCATTCTGGCTGTCTTTCACAATGCGGGCTATGACCAGACGGTGACGCTGGCACAGGTCTTCTGGATGAAGGATGTACAGGGTCAGCCGGCGCGCTTCTTCGTCGGCGCTGAGCGCGACCTGTCGATTACCAAGGATTTCAGTCGATTCGGGACCGACATCGCGCAACTGCGCAAGCAACTGCGTCGGCTGGGCGCCGAGCTCGAGGACAGCTTTCCCAAATACGGCGCCTGGTTCAGGCGCCGTTTCGGCATCGACAACGAACAGGCACTGGAACTCTTCCTCCAGACCGTCTCGATGAAGTCGGTGGGCAACCTCACCGACTTTGTGCGCAGTCACATGCTGGAGCCCTTCGACGTGGGCCCCCGCATCGCGGCCCTCATTACCCACTTCGACGACCTCAACCGGGCGCATGAGGCTGTACTCAAGGCCAAGCATCAGGTGGAGCTGCTCACCCCGCTGGTCGCCGATTGCGACCGCCACCGCATACAGGCGGTCGAACTCGAAGATCTGCGCGCCTGTCGCGAGACCCTGCGACCCTATTTCGCCGAATTGAAACTCGTACTCTTGGACCGGCGACTGCACCTGCTGGCCGAGGATCAGGCACGCCTGACGGCGCAGAAGGCACGACGCGCCGAACAACGCGACCAGGAACGCACCGAGTTGGATCGGCTCAAGCGCGCGGTCGCGGACAGCGGCGGTGACCGTCTGGAGCAGTTGGCCATTCAGATGCGCGACCAGGAGCGCGAGCGTGACCGTCGCCGGCAGCGGGCCGAGCGTCATGCCGACCTGCTCGCGGCCATCGGTGAGTCACCGGCTGCCGATGAGGCCGCCTTCGCGGCACAGCGGCAGCACTGGATGCAAAGGCGCGAGGATCTGAGTCAGCAGGAGAGTGACCTGCAGAACCAGATCACCGAATGGGGTGTGTCCATGCGCGAGGGCAAGCGCGAACACCAGACGCTCACCGAGGAGATCGCCAGCCTCAAGGCGCGGCAGAGCAATATCCCGTCGTCGCAGGTGGCGATGCGCACGGCTATCTGCGCGGCATTGGAGCTCGATGCCGCGGCGATGCCCTTCGCCGGCGAGCTGCTCCAGGTGCGCGAGGAGGCCCATGACTGGGAAGGCGCCATCGAACGCGTCCTGCACAACTTCGGCCTGTCGCTGCTGGTGCCGGATGCGCACTATGCGCAGGTTGCCGCTTGGGTGGATCGCACGCATCTGGCTGGGCGCCTGGTGTATTTCCGCGTGCGCCCCGGCAGGGCGGCCGAGGGTCCGTCATTGCACCCGGATTCACTGGTGCGCCGGCTCGCCATTCGCCCCGATTCGGTCTTCTACGATTGGCTGGAGCCGGAACTCGCGCGCCGCTTAGACTATGCCTGTTGCGCCACCCCGGAACAGTTTCGCCGCGAGACCCGCGCCCTGACGCGCAGCGGCCAGGTCAAGGCGCCGGGGGAACGCCACGAGAAGGATGATCGCCACCGGCTCGATGACCGCGGCCGCTATGTGCTGGGTTGGAGCAATGCGGCCAAGATCGCCGCACTGGAGGTGCAGCGGCGGGCGCTCGAGACCCGGCTCGGCGGGATCGGGTCGTCCATCGCCAAGGCGCAGGCCGAACAGTCGCAGTTGCGTCGGAGCATCGAGACCCTGGCGGCGCTGCATGAGTTCGATGCCTTTCGTGACCTGGATTGGCAAAGTTGTGCGGCCACCATCGCGCGTCTGCAGGATGAGCGGGCCAGGCTGGAGGCGGCCAGCGACCGACTGCGCGAACTCGCGGCCCAGCTTGCAGCGGCGCAACTGGCTTTGAGTGCGAGCGAGTTGGCCTTGTCGGCCCTGGACAAGGACCTGGGCGGCGTCGACACCAGGCAAGAGGCCGCCGCGGCGTTGCGCCTGCAGACCGCCGCCCTGGTCAGCGGGATCGACGAGGCGCTGCGCTCCCGGCTGGACGCCCTGCGTGCGCAGGTCTTGGGCGAGCATCAACTCACGATTGAGTCCTGCGACAACCGCGAGCGTGAGCTGCGTGACAGTCTGCAGCAGCGGATGGATACCGAGGCCCGCGGGATCGCCCGGCTCGCCGAGCGGATCATCAAGGCGATGTCGGCCTTCAAGGACGCCTACCGGCTCGAGACCACCGAGTTCGATGCGAGCCTCGAGGCCGCATTCGAGTATCGCAAACTCCTGGATCAGTTGGGTCGGGACGATTTGCCGCGGTTCGAGCGGCGCTTCAAGGAACTCCTGAATGTCAACACGATCAACGAGATCGCCAACTTCAACGCGCAACTCGCCCGCGAGCGCGAGACCATCCGCGAGCGCCTGGCCCGCATCAACGAATCGCTTACCCAGATCGACTACAACCCGGGGCGCTACATCGTGCTGGAATCCCAGATCAGCCCCGATATCGAGATTCGGGACTTTCAGGGCGATCTGCGCGCCTGCACCGAGGGGGCGCTGACCGGCTCTGAGGACGCACAGTACTCCGAGGCCAAGTTCATGCAGGTCAAGGCCATCATCGACCGCTTTCGGGGCCGCGATGGCACCTCGGATCAGGACCGGCGCTGGACCGCCAAGGTGACCGATGTGCGCAATTGGTTTCTGTTCGCCGCCAGCGAGCGCTGGCGCGAGGACGGGACTGAGTATGAGCACTATTCGGACTCCGGCGGCAAGTCCGGCGGCCAGAAGGAAAAGCTCGCGTATACCATCCTCGCGGCCAGTCTCGCCTATCAATTCGGGCTGGAATGGGGGGCGGTGCGTTCGCGCTCATTCCGCTTCGTGGTCATCGACGAGGCCTTCGGCCGGGGTTCGGATGAGTCGACCCAGTACGGCCTCCAGCTCTTCAAGCAGCTCAATCTGCAACTACTGATTGTCACGCCGCTGCAGAAGATCCACATCATCGAGCCCTATGTCGCGAGCGTCGGCTTTGTCCACAACGAGGGCGGCCGGTCCTCCAAGCTGCGTAACCTGTCCATCGAGGAATACCGGGCGCGCAAGGCCGAACTCAGGGTATGAACTGGACGACGGCCAGCGATCTGAAGGCGCAACTGCGCCGGCTGTGGGAGCGCGGCGAACTGCTGCGTCCGCTGGTCACGGGCGAGCCGCGCTTCCCGCTGCGTCTGACCCTGAAGGGACCCGGCTCAACCGAGCTGGCCGAGCAATTCGAGTCCGTCCGTGCCTGGATTGCCGAACTGGTCGCCGTCGCGCAGTGGCGGGTCCTGTGGCGCGAGGTCAATCATCGGGTGCTGGGGTCACAGCGCCTCCCCCAGTCGATCTGGGTCGACACACTCGATGACGCGCTTGGGCTGATCGGGAAGCGACGGGAGGCCGAACGCTTCGCCGAGTTATTGGTGCTCACCCGTGCACGCCAGCCGGCCTTGCTGGACTGGGTCGGCAAGCGGCCCTTGCAGGCCATCGAGTTGGCGCCGCAGTGGCCGCGGTTACTCGCGGTGGTGGACTGGCTGGCCGCACACCCCCGTCCCGGCATCTACCTGCGGCAGGTGGACATTCCGGGTGTCCACAGCAAGTTCATCGAGGCGCACCGTGGGGTCCTCGCCGAGTTGTTCGACCTGGCGTTGCCGGCGGGTGCCATCGCCGCCGATCGCAGCGGCGCCGGTCAGTTCGCCGCGCGCTATGGCTTTCTCGACAAGCCGAACCGGATCCGCTTTCGCGTGCTCGATGCGCGACTCTCGCTGCTGCCGGGCCCTGACTTACCGGATGTGACGCTCGACGCGGCGAGCTTCGGGCGACTGGAGGTGCCGGTGCGGCGCCTGTTCATCACCGAGAACGAGACCAACTTTCTGGCCTTCCCGCCCGTTGCGGACGCTCTTGTGATCTTCGGTGCCGGCTACGGATGTAGCGCGCTGGAGGGTGCCGAGTGGCCGGCGCGCTGTACCATCCACTATTGGGGTGACATCGATACCCATGGCTTCGCGATCCTCGATCAGTTGCGCAGCCGTTTTCCTCGGGTGACGTCCTTCCTGATGGATCGCCCGACACTGCTGGCGCACGCAGCCCTGTGGGGCGAGGAGGCTGACCAGGTCACGCATGACCTGCCCCGGCTCACCGCCGCGGAAGCGGCCTTGTTCAATGAACTGCGGGACAACCGTATCCGCCAAAACCTGCGGTTGGAACAGGAGCGTGTGGGATTCGATTGGCTGACGGCGGCCTTGCTGCGTTGCGTGTCGGCCGCAAGCCCAACGACGATGCGTATCGACTGAGTGGCGTCCTGTCGCTCGCCCCGGACAGCGACGGAATCGATCCGCTGTCCGAAGCCGTGACCCTGAAGGTCGGTAGCTTCGCCGCCACGCTGCCCGCCGGGGCTTTCGTGCTGGATGGCGATACCTGCAAGTACAACGGGTTGGCCGGCCAGTCCCATCTGAGTGTCCGCGTCTCGCCCTTGACTGAGCCGAGCGCGCACAGTCTCCGCGCCATCCTGGCTCACGGCGACTACGGGCTTCGATAGCGAGCAACTCGATCCCTACCAGCGAGACCTTGACCCACGCGTCGATGACGATGCCCTTGTCGATGTCCTAGGGCCTCGACCCGGTGCAATCGCGCCGAGTATGATCCGGGTGTGCCGAGGCGATTGCTGTCAAAGCCCCCCAAACGCCTTCTGGATCGCGTCCAGGTCCAGGGCCTCGATGTACTGCTGGACCGCGGCGCCGTCCGCCATGCCGGTGCCTTTGCCCTGGATCAGGATGCGGTTGCCGATCATCAGTGTCACTTCGTGCTCATTGGTTTGGGTATCGTGCTTGATGATGCCGCGTTGGCCTTTGATCGAGTAGGGCTTGGTGTTCGGGTCGGCCTGCATCATGAAGGGTGAGGACAGGAACATGGTCAGCATCGGCAACAGGGGGGAGTCGGCGGTCACGTTGAGGTTGACCTCAGCCCCGTCCTCGCGGAAATAGCGGCGGCCCAGGTTGGTGCCCACGATCATGCTGGCGAGTCCGGCGGATTCTGATTGCGCGGGGTCGGCCTGCCAGCCGGCCAGCGGCTCCGGCAGCAGTTTCAACAGGCCCGCGGTCATCTGCTCCTTGATTTTCGCCACGACGAAGTTAAGGGTGTCCGCGGCACTGTGCAGTTGGCCGGCCTCGTAAGCCTGGCGCGCGGCGTCCAGTTGATCCGTGACCTCATCGGCCTGGGCTGGGGCGGCGAGGGTCAGGCAGGCGGTCAGGGCGACGATCAGCGGGGTGCGGTTCTGCATCGGATGGCTCCGGTTGAGTCCAGTGTTTGAGCGGGTATTATGGCCCGGACCGGGTGGGCCGACCAGAATGAAAATGGACCGGCGTCAATTGCGTTGGTGAGGGGTATGGCTGGCGTCGGCGCGGATCGCGGCCTATCATTTTGGCTCTGTCTGTCTTCCGCCCGACAGCGCCACGCTGTCGGCAAGTTTTGTGGTCTTGGATGACAATGCACGATACCAGTTCTCCCATCGGTGAGACGGTCTTTTATTTTGGTGTCGACCTGACGCTGTTGCGAACGCTGCGCGATCGCCTCCGCGAACGGTCGATCGCCGTGCGCGCGGTGCGGACGCCGGCTGGTCTGATGCTCGCGGCCGACGGCCGACCGGTGCCGGTCCTCATTCTGGAGCCTGGCATCCTGCGGCCGGGGCGGTCGGTGAAAGCGATCCTGGATCGGCTGGAGAAGGGCACGGGTCTGCGTCCACGGTTGATCTGTCTGGTGGCCGCGCCGTCGGCGGAACGCGTCATCGACCAATGTCCGGATGCGGTGATGACCCTCGCCGCGCCCTGGGATGCCGAGCGCATCGTCGAGCAGGTGGTCGCGCTGATGATCGCGGAGATGCCACCGCAGGGACGGGTGCTGGTCGTCGATGCACTGGCCGCGGAGCGTAGCGAGATCGTCGCGACCTTGCGGCGCGGCGGCCTGCTGGTGGAACAGGTGGCGGAGCTGCATCAGGTGATCCCGGCCCTGGAAAGTGTTCCTTGTGATCTGATCTTGCTGGATCTCACGCTGCATCAAAACGATCATCGGGATCTTGCGGCAGCGATCCGGGCCCATGCGGCAGCCGATGACCTGCCGATCGTTTTTCTCTCGGCGGAGGCGTCCCCGGAGCATCACGGCGAGGTGCTGCATCTGGGCGAAGACGATTACCTGGCGCGGCCACTCGACAACGATCAATTACTGGCCACGGTGCGGCGGCGGATCGAGCAGGTCCGCGCGGCCGACCACTCAAGCCGGGCGGCGTCAGCGATCAGCGGCGCGCGGGACCGGTTGTTGCTGAGCCGGACCCAACTGATCAAACGGCTCGATCATGCGATTCTCGTCCATCCGGGTACGGATTCGGGTCAGGCCGTGCTCTGCATCCGGGTCGATGGTTCCCCGGTCCTGGGAGCTGCCGAGGCGACGGATGCGCAGGCCTTGGGCGCGCTGGTCACCGAGCTGATTCGCTCCACCGCGGGGGCGGCACAGCGCGGTGTCTGCGCTGGCGAAGGGGAGCTGCTGCTGTGGGTTCGGTGTGCCTCCAACGGTGCGGTCGTCGCCTTGGCCGAGGCGATCCACCAGGGTGTCGGTGCCCTGGTGGTGCCTCCGGGATCGGGTGTCGCGCGGGTCTCACTGAGTATCGGCATCGGCTTGCTCCTGCCCTCGGTGGATAACGCGCTGACCTTGCTGTCGCGCGCCCAATCAGCCTGTGAAGCGGCACAGCGGGCCGGAGGTCACCGGGTCCTGGTCCACCGGACCCTGGACGATCCGGCGCTGAGCGGCGGCGAATACGGTGACGCGCCGCTCTTGCGGTTGCTGCAACGGGCGCTGGCTGGATCCGGATTCGAGTTGGTCTACCAGCCGATCCTGTCCCTGCGCAAGGCCCATCACGAGCGCTATGAGGTGCTGCTGCGGCTGCGCACGCCCCAGGGCGATATCATTCCGCCGCTCAGCTTTCTCCCGGTCGCGCGACGTTGCGGACTGCTGCCGGACCTGGATCGCTGGGTGTTGTCGGAGGCGCTGCGGACGTTGCGGCAGGAGCGGGACGCCGGTCGGCGCACGCGCTTGATGATCCATCAGTGCGCCGCGAGTCTGGCGGAGCCCGGTTGGCTGCAAGGGGTACGCGATGAGATCCTGAGGTTGGACCTGATCCATCAGCGTCCGGTGCTGGAGTTCAATGCCCGCGACCTGCTCGCTGACGAGGATCAGGCCCGCCTGCTGTTTCCGGAACTCGGCCGACTGAAGATCGAGGTCTGTCTGGCCGGCGTGACCGACAGTGAGGATGTGCTCGGACTGATCGCCCGTCGGCCGATCGGTACTGCCAAACTAGCCCACGAGTTGGCCAGCCGTGAGACGGTTGCCCGTCTGCGGTCGTTGGTGGAGGCGCTGCACCAGCGCGGGGCGCGCGTCATCGCCGCGGGAATCGAGGACCCGGATGTCATCGGGCGGATCTGGTCCAGCGGGGTTGACTACATTCAGGGCAATTTCATCCAGTTCCCGGAGGACACCCTGAGTTTCAATTTTCAGGACGGCGTGATCGGCTCGTGACGTTCTCCCAGGATGCTCGGATCATCATGAAATTGCTTGCGCTCGATACTTCCGGAGATCTTTGCTCCGCCGCGCTGTTCGTCGACGGTGTCATCGAACAGCGTCGCGAGTCGGCGCCGCGTCGCCATGGTGAGTTGCTCTTGCCGATGATGGAATCATTGCTGGAGTCGACCGGGATTGCGCTCAGCGCGCTTGACGCCATCGCCTTTGGTCGCGGCCCCGGCTCCTTTACCGGGGTCCGCATCGCGGTCGCGGTCGCCCAGGGGGCGGCCTTCGGTGTCGGTTGCCCGACGGTCCCGGTCTCCACTCTGGCCGCCATGGCGCTCGGCGAGTACCGCCGGACCGGCCGCCGACGAATCCTGGCGGCGCTGGACGCGCGGATGGGGGAGCTGTACTGGGGCGCCTTTGAAGTCGCCGAGGATGCGTCGGTCGTTGCCATCGGTGCGGAGCTGGTGGTCCTGCCGGGGGGCGTGCCGGTGCCGACAGGAACCGGCTGGTGTGGGGTCGGCTCCGGTTGGGGCGCTTATCGGGCGACCCTCGAACAGCGGGTCGGCACGGGTCTCACGGCCGTGGCGGCCGACGGTGTCTGCGAGGCTGCCGACATCGCCCGGATCGCCGCGGTCGAGGTCCGGGCCGGGCGGGTCGTCGCGGCGGAACTGGCGCGGCCGGTCTATCTGCGCGATCGGGTGACGGCGACCGGGCCGACGCGGATGCATCATGAATAGCCCGACCCTGTTCGATGCGGCGGCGCGCTGTCTGGCAGAGCCCGATCCCGCACGTAAACAGGACTTGACCGCCCAGGTCGCTCTGGCCTGGGCCGCGGGTCAACTCGGTCTCGACCCCGGCACCGCCGCTGCGGTATGTGAGGCCCCGGGACGGCCTGCGCGCCCGGAGTTGGTCGCTCCGCGTCAACTGACCGGGCGGAAACTGAGCAGCGTGCAGGGGCGTGCCGCGTTGATCCATGCGGTGGCTCACATCGAGTTCAATGCCATCAACCTGGCCTGGGATGCGGTGCAGCGTTTTCGGGATCTGCCACCCGCATACTACGATGATTGGGTGCGGGTGGCGGCGCAGGAGGCGCAGCATTTCGGCCTGATGCGCGGGCGTCTGCGCGATCTGGATCATGACTACGGGGATTTTTCGGCCCATGATGGTCTGTGGGAGATGGCGCGGCGCACGGCCCATGACCCGCTGGCACGGATGGCGCTGGTCCCGCGGGTGCTGGAGGCGCGCGGACTGGATGTCACCCCGGGCATGATCGCGCGCCTGCGTGCGGTGGGTGATCAGCAGACCGCGGACCATCTGGCGATCATTCTGCGCGATGAGGTCGGTCATGTCGCGGCCGGCACCCGGTGGTTCCGCTACCTGTGCGCGCAGCGCGGGCTCGCGCCGCGGCCGGTCTATTTCGACCTCCTCGCGACCCATCTGACCGGTCCGGTCCGTGGCCCGTTCAATTTGGCGGATCGGGCGCTCGCCGGGTTCGACCCCGAGGAACTGACGCACCTCGAGGCGCTCTCCGCGGGGGTGCGGCAGGAACGGGTCGCCGCGACACGGCCTTGATCATCGTTCCGGCCGGCGATGCGCATTTGGAGTCCAAGGCTTCAGCCTTGGCCTGCCGATTCAAGGCTGAAGCCTTGAACTCCAGTCGGCTGTCCGGAACCCTGACCAAGGTCCGCGCCGCGGACCTGACCGGCCGATTCAAAATCCATCGAGCGAGAAGCTAAATCATGCGTTTATCGAGTAAAACCGATTGGTTACGGACGCTATGCCTCGCCGTCCCGGCGGCCTTGTTGGCCGGACAGCCGGCCGCCGATGAAGCGGCGGTTCAGGTGAGCGATGATCCCAATCCGTCCGCCTGGCAGGCGGCGATCAATCAGCAGATCGACTCCACGTACCAGAACTACAACGACGCCATCCTTGCCGAGCGGCGTCGGCTGGATCAGTTGCAGGCCCAGCGGGAGTCGCTCGGCGGCCAGGGGCAGCGCTAGGCGATCGCCGTCGGAGCATCGCCTGAGGTGCCTTATTTGGTGAGGATCAACTTATTGTTGCGGGTCTGGCGCAAGTAGTACAGATCCCCAGCATGTTCGATCAGGATCAGATGGGTACCGCGCAGGATCTCGCTGCTGTGCAGGCGAGGGAGTTCCGATGGTTGAGACCCCTGCTCGGTGGGCCGACGGGCTTGACGCTGCGGTGGTGACGGCATGGTGGTCTCCGGGTGAGGGGTTGCGGCTTGGCCTGGCTCTATAATGCGAACGATTCGTAGTTACGATAGTCGGACGGCCGCTGCCTGTCAACCCACGACGTCGCGCCAGGGTGACATGCCGCGCAAACTGCCGGCGGAGTCGCCGCGCCAGGTGTGCAACGGTCTCCCCGCCGGCAAGTCACGCACGATGGTGGGTCCCCACAGCCGCAGTGCCGCGGGCCACAGGACGAGCCATCGCAAGAGGTACTCTTGGTCGCGGCGCAATGCGTCGATTATCAATCAGCCCAGGCCGTCTTCCTTGGTGTCCGAGTGTTTGCAGTCTTCGAGTGAATCGAGGCTGTAACGCTGACTATAGCGTACGATGAGGATGGCGATACTCACCAACAGGATGGCGCCGCCTTCGAACAGCAGTGTTTCGGGTTCGATGTTCTTACCTTGCAGGACGATGAGTCGGGACAGCGCCGTCACCGCGATGAACATCGGATAGGTGAAGGGCACCGCATGGCGTATGAAATAGACGTTGGCCATGGCCATGATCTCGATGAAGATGAAGATCAGCAGCACGTCTTCGAGCTTGATCTGGCCGTTGTGCGCGATGGCCATCACGAGTTGCACGATCGCGAGAAACGACAGTCCGCCGACCAGCAGCAGGACGCCCTTTTCGACCCAACGAAACAGTGTGGATAAAAAACGATCGGTGCGTTGTTCCAGTGTCATGCTGGCCTCCTAGGTCGCGGCGTCTGGTTCCGGCTCACCGGCCGCACGGCGGTGCAGTTGCCGGATTTCATTGTGTCGCCGTTCGATCTCCCGTCGGAACTCGCGTCGTGAGACCGCGCTCTCGAAACGCCGCTGTTCGTTCTGCGTTTCGATGGCGAGCGGCGGGACCGGCACGGGCTTGCCCTGATCATCGACCGCGACCATGGTGAAGTAGCAGGTCATCGCATGGCGGCTGGTCTTGCGGATGATGTCTTCGGCCATGACCCGGATGCCGACTTCCATCGAGGTCCTGCCGGTGTAGTTGATCGACGCCAGGAAGGTCACCAGGTCGCCGACATGGACCGCTTCGCGAAAGAAGACCTGATCCACGGACAGCGTGACCACATAGTTGTTGGAGTAGCGTGCGGCACAGGCATAGGCGACCTGGTCGAGCAGTCGCAGAGTGGCACCGCCGTGGACATGGCCGGAGAAGTTGGCCATATCCGGAGTCATCAGCAGCGTCATCGATAAGGTCTTGTGTTGCTTTTCCATGGTGCTTGTCGTTGTCGTAATCGTAATCGGAGAAGCGATGCCATTTGGTCACAAGCACCCCGTTGTCGATCGCCGGTTTCAATTCGCTTCACCCGACGGCCTCCAGTCGTGCATAGGCCAACACCAGCCATTTGGCTCCGACTTCCTTGAAGTTGACCTGGATGCGCGCCTGTGCACCCTGGCCTTCAGCGCTCAGCACCACGCCCTCGCCGAACTTGGGGTGCAGCACCCGCTGACCCAAACGAAAGTCGCCGGTCTCCACCGCCTTTGCCGCCGGAGCAGACCCGAAGGGGTTGGCGGCGGCCGCGGCCGGACGGGAGACGCCCCCGCCGCGAACCTCTTCCATCAACTCCGGCGGTACCTCGCGCAGGAAGCGCGATGCCATGGGATAGCCCTCGCGTCCGTAGAGCCGGCGTGATTCGGCGTGGGTGACGAACAACTGGTGCATGGCGCGGGTCATGCCGACATAGCACAGCCGCCGTTCCTCTTCCAGTCGCGCCGGATCCTCGGCCGACATGCTATGCGGAAAGAGCCCTTCCTCCAGGCCCACCAGGAAGACGATGGGGAACTCCAAGCCCTTGGCACTGTGCAGGGTCATGAGCTGGACCCCATCCTCGAACGGGTCGGCCTGGGACTCGCCGGCCTCCAGCGCGGCATGGGCGACGAAGGCGCCCAGCGGGTCGCTCTGCGCGTCCTCCAGTTCCAGCCGGAAACGCCCGGCGGTTTCCACCAACTGGTCGAGGTTCTCCACCCGGTCCTGGCCCTTGCCATCCTTGGCTTTCAGATAAAAGTCCGCGAGCTCGGCGGCCTTGATGACGCTGGTGGTGGTTTCCGCCAGATCCAGCTCCGCGGTCGCCGCGGTCTGTTGCCGGATCAGGTCGACGAAACGCGCCAGGGCCGCGGTTGCGCGCGGCCCCAGGGCGACGGCGGCGATGGTGTCGAGCGCGGCCTGCCAGAGTGAGACCTGGGCGCCGCGCGCCTGCTCGCGCAGCAGTTCCAGGGTCCGCTCGCCGATCCCGCGGGTGGGTGTGTTGATGACCCGTTCGAAGGCGCCGTCGTCGTCCGGGTTGTTCAGGAGGCGCAGATAGGCCAGGGTATCGCGGATTTCGGCGCGTTCAAAGAACCGCAGGCCGCCGTAAACCCGATAGGGGATCTGCCGGTTGATCAACGCCTCCTCGAACAGCCGCGATTGCGCCGTGGTGCGGTAGAGGATGGCGCACTCGGACCGTCGATAGCCCTGTTCGGTGGTGAAGCCGCGGATGCGCTCTACCACGAACCGCGCCTCGTCCACCTCGTTGAAGGCGGCATAGTGGTGAATCGGCTCGCCCTCGCCGTCCTCGGTCCACAGATTCTTGCCCAGTCGGGTCGGGTTGTGGGCGATGAGCGCGTTGGCCGCCTTGAGGATGGTCCCGGTGGAGCGATAGTTCTGCTCCAGACGCACCAGTTGGGCCTGCGGATAGTCGCGCTGGAACAACTGGATGTTCTCCACCCGCGCGCCGCGCCAACCGTAGATGGACTGGTCGTCATCCCCCACGGCGAACAGGTTGTCGTTGCTGCCGGAGAGCAGTCGCAGCCAGGCATACTGAATGGCATTGGTGTCCTGGAACTCATCCACCAAGATGTGGCTGAAGCGCGTCTGATAGTGGTGCAGGATATCTTTACGGTCGCGCAGCAGCTCATGGGCGCACAGCAGCAGGTCGGCGAAGTCCAGCAGTCCGCCGCGGGTGCGTGCCTGCTCGTACTCGCGGTACAGCGTTGTCATCTTTTGCAAATAGAAATCGCCGGCCGTGTCGAGGTGATCCGGGCGCAGGCCCTCGTCCTTCTGCTTGTTGATGAAACTCTGGACCTGACGGGGCGGCCAGTTGGACTCATCGAGTTCCAGGGCCTTCAGGATGCGTCGGATCAGCCGGAACTGGTCATCCCCGTCGAGGATCTGGAAGTGCTGGGGCAGCCCCGCGTCCTGCCAATGGGCCCGCAGGAAGCGGTGGGCGAGTCCGTGAAAAGTCCCCACCCACATACCGCCCACCGGGTGGTCCAGCATCTCCTCGATGCGGGTGCGCATCTCGCGTGCCGCCTTGTTGGTGAAGGTGACCGCCAGCAGCGACCAGGGCGGCACTTGCTCCACCTTGATCAGCCAGGCGATGCGGTGCACCAGCACCCGGGTCTTGCCGCTGCCGGCGCCGGCCAGCACCAGGCGGGTGCCCGCCGCGGCGGAGACCGCCGCGCGCTGGGCGTCGTTGAGTGAGTCGAGAATATTTGAAACATCCATGGCCGCATTCTACGGCAAGGCTGGGCATCGTACGTCACCAGCCGTTGCATGCCGCGGACGCGATCATGGGTCCGGTCGGCGGCCAGGCGTCGCCGGGACCTTGTGGGAGCGGCCTCCGGCCGCGATTGGACCTCGCAAACTGCCGCGGCGCCGATCGGCGCCCGTCCGGTCAATGCTCCGGGTGATAGGGGAAGGACGAGTGATGTACGCTGATCAACAGATTGCCATCCGGACCCTTGAAGTACTCGAAGGTGAAGTCGACCTTGACCTCTCGACCGGTGTTGGCGTCCGTGAAGAAATAATCGCCCATGGCCGTCGCGGAGTCGCCGTCGAAGATGATGCCGGAGTTCTCGAAGCGAATTTTCGACCAAGGCTGCAGGGCGAAGCCGTGATCTTCGGGAACACAGCCGCAGACGAAATAGGAAAGGGCGTCCTCTTCGGTCAGCCGGAACTCTTTTTCCGCCGCCTTGGTCGGCTTGAACAGCACCGGGCCCTCATCATAGCCGTAGAGGGAATCGACCGCCTGCGCGGCCACTGCTTGGTAATCCTGATGATCGGTATAGGCTTTGCCGATGGCGATGATGGCCTCGCCCCAGCGTGTTTCCGCCTGAACCACATCCGCAACGGTGATGGCTGCCGGGGAGGGCGCGCCCAGGGCCGGCGCCGCGCTCCCGGCGGCGAACAGCAACGCGGTGATCGTCTGTTGCGCAACGTGCCTCTTCATCTTGGTCTCTCTGGTAACGCTTTGGTAACGGTGAAGCGGGAATTTAACCATAGGCGCCCAGAGTAGAACAACGTGTGTCGCACCCGTTCGTCCGGATGACTCATCACCGGAGGTCGAGGCCTTAGCCGGACGAGGGCCGCCCGCACGCCAGGTCGACCGGCTATAGCCTCGACCTCCAGTGCGCGACGCGCCTGGTCTGGGGTCCGAGGGCCGGCCTGGTGTATCCTGCGCATCCATGCCATTGCGATCGTCGCTCAACCCCCGACCTGGAAGCTCCAGCACCGTGACTCAGCTCAAGAACGATACCTTTCTGCGCGCCCTGCTGCGCGAGCCCGTGGACTACACCCCCGTGTGGATGATGCGCCAGGCCGGGCGCTACCTGCCCGAGTACCGCGCCACCCGCGCCAAGGCCGGCAGCTTCATGCAACTGTGCATGAACCCGGAACTGGCCTGCGAGGTCACGCTCCAGCCGCTGGAACGCTTTCCGCTCGACGCCGCCATCCTGTTCTCCGACATCCTCACCATCCCCGATGCGATGGGTCTCGGACTCTCTTTCGGTGAAGGTGAGGGGCCGCGGTTCGAGCGTCCGGTGCGCTCGGCCGCGGACGTGGAGCGGATCGGGGTGCCGGACCCGGAGGACGGGCTGCGCTATGTGATGGACGCGGTCAGTCTGATCCGGCGCGAACTGCACGGCCGGGTGCCGCTGATCGGCTTCTCCGGCAGTCCCTGGACCCTGGCGACCTACATGGTGGAGGGCGGCGGGACCAAGAACTATGCGCACACCAAGGGCATGATGTACGACCGGCCCGAGTTGCTGCACAGCCTGCTGGTCAAGGTCGCCGACGCGGTCGCCGTGTATCTCAACGCCCAAATCGCCCGCGGCGCCCAGGCGGTGATGATTTTCGATACCTGGGGCGGTGCCCTGACCCCGACCAAGTATCAGGAGTTCTCGCTGGCCTACATGCAGCGGGTGGTGGCGGGTCTGACCCGCGAGGCCGAGGGGCGGCGGGTGCCGGTGGTGCTCTTCACCAAGAACGGCGGCCAGTGGCTGGACCGCATGTCCCAGACCGGCTGCGACGCCTTGGGGGTGGATTGGACCACCGACCTGGCCGATGCCCGGCGCGCGGTTGGCGGCCGGGTCGCGCTGCAGGGGAATCTCGATCCCTGCGTGCTCTATGCCTCGCCCGAACGCATTCGTGAGGAAGTGGCGGCGGTGTTGGCGAGCTATGGTCACGGCAACGGGCACGTGTTCAATCTGGGCCATGGCATCACCCCGGACGTCAACCCCGAGCACGCCGGGGCCATGGTCGCCGCGGTTCATGAACTGAGCCCGGCCTATCACCAGGGGACCTGAGCGTCGATCGGGCCGGTGGCCGACCGCGTCACGCGACCCTGGAGGACCGCCCGTGCAGCCCAGCAGTCGCGACACATCAGCTGAGATTCGCGGCGGCGCACCGCCGCCCCAGGTGGAAATCCTGTCGCGGTCGCCGGGACCCGCGACCGTGCGTCAACCGCTGCGTCAGGCCGCGCGTTTCAGGCTGTTCGCGCTGGTGTTTCTCCTCGTCCTGGCGGGCGGGTCGGCATGGAACTTCACCCGACCGGCCCTGTACCGGGCGACGGCAACCGTGCTGATCGAGGTGCCGAAAGGGCTCGGCTACAGTGCCGGCGCAGACGGTGCCGACCCGCAGAATCTGGCGGTTCAGGGCCGCATCCTGCTGGCCCAGGACCTCTTGCAGGAGACCCTGGAGCGGGCCGCGCGCACCGCCCCCGAAACCGGCGCACTGGACCCGGAGGCGCTGCGCGCGCGCCTCGACGTGCAGCCCACGCCCGGCACCAATCTGGTGGCGTTGAGCGCGACCGGCAGCGAGCCGCGGCAACTGGCGGTCCTGGTGAATGCCTGGACGCAGGCGTATCTGGAGCGGCGCCAGGCGCAGATCGAGCGGGACGTGGACGGCACCCTGGCCCGACTGCAGGACGAATATGCGCGACTCGATGCGCAAAAGCGCGCGCAGGCCGCGACCCTGGACCGGTATCGCCTGGAGCACGGCATCGACACCATGGAACGGGACGGCAATCAGGCGCTGGCGCGTCTCAAGGCCCTCAGCAAGGATCTGGATACGGCTAGGGCCGAGCAGCTCAAGGCCGAGTCCCAACGCGCGGCCCTGGACGAAGCCATCGACCGTGGCGAGCCGGTCGTCCCGCCCGCCGAGCAGGCGACTGTGGAGCAACTGGAGACCGAGGCCGCGAAACTGCGTGCGCAACTCGCGGGACTGGCGCAGCGTTACACCAAGCTCTTTTTGGAGAGCGAGCCGACCCTGAAGGAGTTGCCGCTCCAATTGCGCCAGTTGGAGGCTCGGATCAAGGAGCAGCGCGCCAAGGGCCGTGACTTCCTGCGCTCCACCCTGACTCGTGAGGTGGAGCGGGCGCGGCGCCAGAGCCGCGTGCTGGAGCAGGAGCTGGCGGTTCAGCGGGCCGAGGCGTCACGGTTCACCGCCCGTTTCGCTCGTTATGAGACCCTCAAGAAAGATCTGGAGCAAATCGACGAGCTGCATCGCGGCCTGGAACAACGCCTGGTGGAGGTCAAGACCAAGGCGCCGGCCCAATACGCGCAGGTCAAGGTGCTGGAACCCGCCTTTGTCCCCAGCCGACCCTTCCAGCCAGACTATTGGCGCGATTTTGGTTACACCCTGGGTGTCGCGGGTCTGACCGCCTTGCTGGCGGTGCTGCTCATGGAGTTTCTGACCCGACGTGAGCGCACCGCCGACGAGCAACTGCCGGTCACCGGGGTCCGGGTCTTCGCCGGCGATTCCCGGCTCCCGGTCGATGGGGGCGCCGCGGCGGCGGGTGCCTTGTTGGCTCAGGGCCAAGACCAGGGGGCGACCCCGGCGGATGACGCGCCACTGCGCCTGCCGGGGGCCGGTCGACGCGAACTCCTGGCCGCCGAGGTCCGCGCCCTGCTCGAACTGGCGGACCCGGCGACCCGCCAGTTGATGGGCCTGGTGCTGTCCGGGCTCACGCCCGCGGAATGCGTGCTGCTCGATGCGTCCGCCATCGACCTGGCGGCCGGCACCGTGCGGGCGCCGGGCGGCGGGCGGATCGTCCGCCTGAGCCCGGCCCTGGCGGCGCTGTTTGCCGGGCACCGGCCGCTGCCGCTGTGGAGCGACGACCCCGCGGGGGGCGGGGCGGCCGGACTCCTGGCCCGCATCGAACTCCTGGCCCACGACGCCGGGCTGTCGCATCCCGCTGAGGTGGATGCGGCGGCCTTGCGCCACACCTACATCTGCTATCTGGTCCGGCAGGGCGCCCGGCTCACCGAGATCGAACGGATCATCGGCCGGCTCCCCGCCGCGGAACTCGCCCGGTACGCCGGTTACAGCCCGGCCGGCGCAGCCAAGCCGCTGGCGCAGGTCGCGATGGTCTATCCTGCTGACAGCGCGCTTGTTTGACCGGAGGATGAGGTTCGGTTTCCGCTTTCCATCTGGTTCAAGCGGCTGATCATGGAGGAGACCTACGTCCTGTCGCTGAATGCGGATGCGATGCGCCTCCCGGCGCCGGCCGGGTTCCCGGCCAACCTATTGCCGGACGGATCCAATCTCCCCTGGGCGGTTTACGCCTTGGAGACCAACGACCCGGAGCGCCTCGCGGACTGGGTTGGGCACCTCCAGACCAGCCTGCGGGATGTCCGCGCCATCCGCACCCGCGAAAAGCCGGAAGACCGCTCGCGCTACCTCGAAGTGGATTACGCAAACGGGCTCAAGGCGCCATCCTGGCTGCTGTCCGACGGGACCCTGCGTATGCTCGCGCTCACGATACTGGCCTATGCGCCAGCATCCTCCGGCACAATCCTCATCGAGGAGCCCGAAAACGGCATCCATCCGCAGGCGATCGAGACGGTCGTCCAATCACTCCAGTCGGTTTACGCTTCGCAGGTCTTTCTTGCCACCCACTCGCCCCTGGTGCTGAGCCTCATCAAGAGCGACGCACTGCTCTGCTTCGGCAAGACCGCTCCGGTTGACCAGTTGTACCTTGACGAGCAGCATCAGCTTGGGTTGGTAAGAAAAGCGGGGTTGTCCGTCGTCGTCTTCGAGCTCGACACAATTCATGTCTTCCGGCAGCCTCCACTCACCGATCCAGTCGGCCTCGATATAGGGTTTGCTTGCGGAAAATTCTTCCATTGGACAGCGCATGAAGGTCAAGAGCATTCCCGGCGCCTGGATGCGCCGCGATGGGCGGCGGCTCGACTGGTGCCGCGGCGGGACGGGGCATTCGCCCCGTCCCGAACGTTTTTCCGTTTGATCAAGGTGCCGCGTCCGTCACTTGGCCGCCGCGTCCATTGCAGCAGCCTTGGCCGACAGTGGATACGTCGGGCTGGTGCCGACCCCGCGGTCACGGACGAAGATATCCGCCGCATTGTTGGTATCGCCCGTCACCAGATTGGTGGCGAACGACTCGAACAGCACGTAACGGCCGTCGGCTGACAGGACCGGCCGCAGCGAATCGGCATTAGCCTCCTGCGTCGCGGTGGCCACGGACAGGCGGGCGGTCGTCTGGCCGGTGCGGTCGCGCAGGTAGATATCCCAGGCGTTGTTGTAGTCGACCGGGTCGAGCGTCGCCAGCGAGTCGAAGGTCACATAGCGACCGTCGTTGCTGATTGCCGGATTGTATGAGGGTCCGTCGGACTGCGTGCCGCTGACATCCACCGACACGCGGGTGGTGGCATTGGCGGTGCGGTCGCGCACGAAGATATCCGCCACGCCGTTGCTGTCCGCGGCGGACAGATTGGTCGCGTCGGAGGCGAAGACGACATAGCGCCCGTCGCTGGACAGGGCCGGCTGCCAGGAGTCCTTGTTGGCCTGAGTATTGGCGCCGGCCACCGACACGCGGGTGGTGGTATTGGCCGTGCGGTCGCGCACGAAGACATCGAATGCCAGATTGGTATCACCCGCCGTCAGGTTGGACGCGCGCGAGAGGAATGCCACGAGCTGACCGCTGCCGGACACCGCCGCCTGTCCCGATTCGCCATTGCCCTGGGCACCGGCAGCGCCGGTGGCGATGGAGACGCGGCTGGTGGTATTGGCCGTGCGGTCACGCACGAACACATCCGCCACGTCATTGGTATCACCGGCGACCAGATTGGCGGCCTCGGAGGTGAAAACGACCTTGGAACCGTCGGCGTTGATGGCCGGTTCATAGGAGGCTCCGTTCGCCTGCACCGGCGCACTGGCCGAATCGACCGACACTCGGGTGGTAGTGCCGCCGATCCGATCGCGGAGAAAGACATCGGCCAAGCCATTGCTGTCGCCGCTCACCAGATTGTTCGCCTCGGAGACAAAGGCGACGTAACGGCCGTCGGCGGAGAGGGCCGGATCGTAGGACGGCCCGTTGGCCTGGACCCCGCTGGCGCCGACCGACATGCGCCTGGTCTGTTTGGTGATGCGGTCGCGCACGAACACGTCGGCGCCGGCGTTGGTGTCGCCCCCTACCAGATTCGCCGCCTCGGACACGAAGGCGAGGTAGCGGCCGTCGGCCGAAACCGTGGCTTGGCTGGAGTCGTCCCGCGCCTGGCTGCCGCTGGAACTGGTCGAGAGGCGGGCGGTGGTGGCTGGGGTCGGTGCGGGGCCGATGAAACGGCCGCTTGCTTCAGGGTGGGCGCCCACCGGAATGTTGGTGATCAGCGTATTGGTGGCCGTGTTGAATACCGAGAGGGTGGTGCTGGAATAGTTGGCCACATACAGACGACTGCCCGCCGGGTTGATATCGACACCTATGGGGTAGGCGCCGGTGTACAGTACGCCGACCACCCCATTGGTGGCGGCGTCGATCACCGTGACGGTATTGTCATTGAAGTTGCCGACATAGACGCGAGTGCCGTCCGGCTTGATGGCCAGCTCATAGGGCCGCGTCCCTACCGGCACCGTCGCGACGACGGCATGGCTTGCCGTATCAATGACGGTAAGGTCGTTGCTTTTTTGATTGATTACATAGAGGCGCGTGCCGTCCGGGTTGACCTCCATGCAGAGGGGACCGCTGCCGACCGTGATCGGGCTACCCACGAAGGTATTGGTCGCGGTGTCCAGCACATAGACTTGATGGGAGTCGTACCTGCCGATATAGGCGCGGGTACCGCCCGGATTGACGGCGACACCCACTGGAGTGCCGCCCAGGTTGAGCGTATTGGCCACCGTGTTGCTGGCGGTGTCGATCACCGACACCGTCCCGCTGCTGACGTTTGTCACATACAGTCGTGTGCCATCGGGTTTGAGGGCGATCTGGTGCGGATTAGCCCCGACCGCGATGTGCTTGATGACGCTGTTGCTTTGCGCGTCGATCACCGTGACCGAAGCGCTATCGTAGTTGCCGACGTACACCCGGCTGCCGTCTGGTTTGACCGCGACACCGGCCGGACTGCCTTGTGCCGGAATGGTCGCCACCACCTTGTTCGTGGCGATGTCCACCACCGAGACGTTGTTGCTACCCGAGTTCGTGATGTAAGCAAAGGGTGCGGCGAGCACGGATAGGCCCGCCGCTCAGCAATAGACCCAAAGTACCGGCGCATGCGATGCTGCGTTTCATGGACTGATTTCCCTTGATAAAGATAATGTTTTTCAGGCGCAACCCACCACTCACCGATGCGCTGACGGTATCGGATCAATCGGAGCGTGGCTGCGCCGCGACCATGTGGAAGCATAGAATCATCACCGCGTACGCGCAAGACGCTGAGCATCGCGCGCAGGACCGCGGGTTCGCCTTCCAGCCGCGCGGATCACGCGCCATTCCGGCCGGACACCAATGTTGCTACACAGTCCGCCGTAGCGCGGCGAGGTCATCGACGCCGAGTCCGGTGATCGCGGCGATGGCCGCATCGCTCAGGTCGGTGCCGTGGATCAGATTGATTGCCGTCAGGCGCAAGGCGGCCCGACCTTCCTCACGACCCGCCTCAAGACCTTCCTCCCGCGCATCCTTGAGCAAGCTGCGCTCGTCGCGCAGCGCCCGCTCGCGCACGAAGGCGAGGCGCCTGGCCTCGGCGTCGGCGCTCAGGGTCTTAAGCTTGTCCAGCGCGGCGCGCACCGGTGGGTCAACGATCTGCGCCATGGTGTCCTCCTCCTGCCAGTGTTCAAAGAGAGTGATCCAGGCGCCGAGTGCGCCCGCTGTTTGTTGGAGCCGGTCGGCTTTGCGCAGTTCGATCAGGTTGAGCTGCAGCTCCTGACCCAGGGTCACCGCCGGGCGCGCGGCATCGCGCATTTCAAAACACCACAGTGCCTGGTCCTGGTGCGCCGGGTCCTGGAACAGATCGAAGTCGAGCAGATGGATGCCGATGGCCGGCTGGAGTTCCCCGTAATCGTCCCCGGCGACCAGTTGTCCGCTGATCAGCCGGGCCAGGTAGTAGGTGCTGCGCGCGCTCCAGGCGCGATAACGGCGCACCTGCATCTCGATATTGTATTGTCGGCCCGCGGCGTCTTCGGCCAGCAGGTCCAGAATGATGTATTTGCCGTGCAGTTCCGCAGCGTCGATGGCCGGATTCTTCACCGCGATGTGCGTGATCGGCGCCGCGCACCGGCGCACGGCATTGATCAGCGCCACCAGCAGATCCGGGGCATCGGCGAACAGACGCTTGAAGACATAGTCGTTCTTGGGGTCGAGCAGGTCGCACATCGCAACGGCTCCGGCGGCGTTGGTCGAGTGGCGAGCATAGCACTGTGGCTGTCCCGGCGGGCATCGACCGCCGCCGCGCTCGACCTGATACGGGTCAGCGCATGGTTGGACGGCACGCCCGCGGCGCCGACCAGACGCCCGCGCTGTCCAACGCTCCACCAGCCTGCCTGAGGGAAACGGCGAATTCGCCATCAGTGTCCGTTCCGCCCAACGTGGAATTCTTGCCCAGTCTCTGGAGCGTGTGACCGAGAAACCGATTTCTTAGCCCTGTCGCGTCAGAAACATCGCATCGCCGTAACTGAAAAAGCGGTAGCCCTGCGTCACCGCATGGCGGTACGCGGCGAGCATGGGTTCATGGCCGTAGAAGGCGCACACCAGCATCAGCAGGGTGGACTCGGGCAGGTGGAAATTGGTGATCATGGCATCCACCACGCGGAAGCGGTAGCCGGGGCGGATGAACAGTCGGCTGTCGCCGCGGAAGGGGCGTAGTGTGTCCGCATCGCCGCCGGCAGCAGCGCTCTCCAGACTGCGCACGCTGGTGGTGCCCACCGCGATGATGCGCCCGCCTCCCGCCCGGGTGGCGACGACCTGGTCGCAGACCCTCTCGTTCACCTCCAGCCACTCCGCGTGCATGGGGTGCTGGTCCAGGTCATCCACCCGAACGGGCTGGAAGGTGCCGGCCCCGACATGCAGCGTGACCTCGGCGCGCGCCACGCCCAGCGCCGTCAGACGCTCCAGCATCGCCTGATCGAAATGCAGCCCCGCGGTGGGGGCGGCCACGGCCCCTTCGTGTGTCCCGAAAACCGTCTGGTAGCGCTCCGCATCCGCCGTGTCGTCCGCGCGGTCGATGTAAGGGGGCAGGGGGATATGGCCCTGAGCGTCCATCACGTCCTTGAAGGGCGCATCCAGGGCACGCAGCCGGAACAGCGACCCGTCGCGCGCCACCACCTCCAGACGTCCGCCGCCCGCCAGCAGGATCAGCCGGCCGGGCTTGGGTGATTTGGCGGCGCGGGCATGGGCCAGGGCCAGATCCGGCGCGAGCAGCCGTTCCACCAACACCTCGACCGCGCCGCCGGTGTCCTTGCGGCCGAACAGCCGGGCGCGCATGACCCGGGTGTTGTTGAACACCAGGAGATCACCAGGGCGCAGCAGGCTCGGCAGGTCGGAGAACTGCCGATCCCGCGGGGTCGCATCCACGTCCAGGACCAGCAGCCGGGACGCGCCGCGTTCCGCCGGCGGGCGCTGAGCGATCAGTTCGGGCGGCAGGTCGAAATGGAAGTCGGCGCGCTGCAACATGCTATCGCTTGATCCCAAGCACGTCGAACGGGTTGAGGTAAAACATCTTTTTCCAACCCTGGGTGCTCGCGTCGAGGCGCCAGGGGTAGGGCAGCAGCGTCACGACCGCGTAGTGCAGGTGGGGCGGCTTGCCCTTGGCGTTCCCCGAGTCGCCGACCGTGCCCAAGCGGCGGCCGGGCCACACCGGATGACCGGCGCCGACCTCGGTGCGGTCCAAGTGGGCGAAATAATGGACTCTCAGCTTCGGGCCGAGCATCGCGATCACCTGGCCGCCGCGCGCCAACTCGCCGCGAAAGACCACTAACCCATAGGTCGGGCCGATGACCGGTTGGCCTTTTTTCGCGAAAATATCGATGCCCTTGTGCACGCCCGAGGCGCCCCAGGGTTCATACCAGAAGGTCTTGGGATTCCAGTCGGCGGCGGTGGCGCCGGCAACCGGGATCCGCGGCCATTCGGGCAGGAGGAGCAGCAGGATCAGGGTCAGCAGGATACCGAGCAGAATCCGCTTGAGCGTTACGCCGCGTCGCGCCATGGTCGTGGTCCTCTTGCTTAGCGGAACCCGCCGGTCGGTCCCAGCAGGGGCAGGACGCGGCCATTGACGATGAGCACCCCGTCGGCCAGGCGCACCGTGGAGTTGACCTGTCCGTCGCGGGCTGAGACCCAGCCCTCTTCCAGCCAGCGGTCCAGCCGTTGTTCGGTCGGGCCGCGGTGCTCCTGATCGGCCGGCCCCAGCCAGTCGCGGGCGACCGACTCGGGCAGCGTGACGGCGCCATCTGCGGTGATGGCGGTCAACCAGGTCACGGCGTTCGACCCGCGGTTGACGCTGCCGTTGCCGGCCGCGGGTGCCGCGACGCGCAGATGTAGGTTGACCGGGCCCTCAGGGGTGTCGAGCCGCACCGGATCGAGGTCGAAGCGCGGCCCGGTCGCCAGGAAGCGGGGCAGCAGACGGGTGACCAGGGTGAGGCCGACGAGACCGCGCAGTGCCGGGGTCCGGGTGTTGGATGATAGAGCTTGAATGGCCTCGATGAGGTCAATGAGCGATTCACCCTCGAGCGACCGGGCGCTGATTCCGACCTGGGCGGCGCGGTAGTCCTGTCCGCGGAGTTGCAAGTCGTCGACCCGTGCCTGCAGTTGGATGTCCAGGGTGCGGTCGCTCGGTGTCTGGGTCAGGTCGATCGCGAGCCCGTGCAGGGCCGCGCCGGCGGGAGCGGTCGGGGGCCTGTCCGGCGACCCGGTGGGCCGCCGCTCCCGGCGGGGTTCGGTTGCGGTCGACGACGCATTGGCCGGCGCCGCGCCGGTGCCGCCGAATCGGGCGGCACCGACCGTGAGGCGGGTGGTCCCGGTGTAAAGCCCGCCGATCCAGCCGCGCAGATCGGACCTGAGCCGGGCGTCGGTCAACTGCGCCAGGGGTCCGGTCGGGGTGACCAGCGCGGCCGCGGGCAGGTCGAGTTCAATCAGCACGGTCGGCGTCGCGGGGCTGAAGTGCACCGTGCCGGTCAGGTCCGTGTTGCGCAGCCAAGGGCTGTCGTCGCGGCGCGGCTGATCGGTCGCCGGCACCAGGAGCCGCCCGACCGCGCTGCCGTCGGTGCTGAGGTGGGTGGTCACCAGCAGCGGCGGCAATTGAACGGCCGTGCCGATCCACTCCGCCCGGGTCTGGACGCGGGCGATCACGGGGAAACCCTCGCGGCTGAACCAGGTGGTGGGGCCTTGCTCGATCCGGCTGTCGAGCCGCAGCCGCTGGGTGCCGGACGCCGCCAATGCCCACTCGGTGTTGGCGGTCGAACGCAACCAGCCGCGGTCGTACCGGGAGAAGACGACCGTGGCGCCCGGCAGGACCTCACCGGCCGCGCCGAGCAACTCCTGGTAGGCGCGTTGCGCCTGGGTGCCGAGCACCAGCGGGAGGCCGGCCCCGATGAGGATCAACACCAGACCCGCCGCCAGCGCGCTCAGGGCGAGGTGCCCGATCCGGTCTGTCGAGTCGCGGCAGGGTTGTCTACCTGCGTTTAAGAAAAATCCTGTCGGGTCCATGCGGCCGGAGTCGAGTCCTCAGACCGCGATGGCGGTGAGCCGCCGGCCCAGTTCCGGAGCGAGGTTGCGCAGTTCCTCCTGAATCCGGGCGGTGATCCCCGCGGCGTCCAGTCCGCAGTCGGCGAGCTGGACGGATTGCTCGGCGTGCTCGATATAACGATCCGGCAGCCCGAGGTGGAGACAGCGCACCAGCACACCGCGTTCGGCCAACAGTTCAGCCACCGCGCTGCCGGCCCCGCCGGCCACCGCGTTGTCCTCGATCGTGACCAGCAAAGCGTGACCCTGCGCCAAATCCAGGATCAGTTCCTCGTCCAGGGGCTTGACGAATCGCATGTCGGCGACCGAGGCGTCGAGCTCCTCCGCGGCCGTCTGCGCCTGGGCGAGCAGGGTGCCGAAGGCCAGCAGGGCGACGTGCTGACCCTGACGCAGCA